>WNGK01007515.1_pt1 | contig 11410 bp, 10 predicted proteins | sample 5400601 | NCBI WGS metagenome assembly WNGK01 (sample SAMN13153376, study PRJNA577476) | soil metagenome | isolation source: 60 cm soil or saprolite under Garry oak tree replicate 1 | place: USA:California | collected 2016-06-15
ATCATACTTAACTCCCACTTTTTGAAAAGAGGAAAAGAGATATGTCTTCAGAGGAGACGCTGAAAGAAATAGCCGCGGAGGTCTCTACCTGTTCAAAATGCAATCTCTGCAAAGGCCGCACAAAAGCCGTCCCCGGCGAAGGAAGCCCACAAGCCAAACTACTCTTTATCGGTGAAGGTCCCGGTTTCTACGAAGATAAACAGGGTCGTCCATTTGTCGGCCCCTCTGGACAGTTACTGGAAGAGTTGCTCAAAAACATTGGCCTGCAACGCTCAGACGTTTTCATCACCAATGTGGTCAAATGTCGCCCCCCCGAGAATCGCGACCCATTGCCCGGCGAGATCAGTGCCTGCAACGACTATCTTGACCGCCAGATCGCCGCCCTCAAACCGCTGGTCATCGTCACCCTCGGACGCGTTTCAATGTCCAAATTCTTCGGCGGCGAGAAAATCAGCGCCATTCACGGTCGCCCGCGTAAAATTGACGGCTATATGTGCATGCCAATGTTCCATCCAGCCGCCGCCCTGCGCACCGAAAGCTACAAAATATCCCTGCGCGAAGACTTCAAAAAAATACCCCTCGTCCTCGCCGAGGCCGAACGTCTGGCAGCAGAATCCTCAACCAGGGATACAGCATCTGCCGCCAAAACCAAACAAGAACAGCCCCCGGAACAAATGTCAATGTTCTAACCCTATGACTCTCCATCCTTGCGGGGGAAAACCGTAGGGGCGGGGGCGGAGAGGACGCGGGGTGGGGACCCTTGGGTCGCCCTCGTCCCTGTTTCCCCCGCAAGGATGGAGAACCACCCTATAGGCCAACGAACCGTAGGGGCCGATTTATCGCGCCCAGCGCCGATTTATCGGCCCCAATACGCATCACCCTGAGCCGCTTCCCCGTGTCACCCTGAGCCGCCGCGAAGGGTCTCTCGAGGCTAATGTACAACTTTGCTACCGAATGTTTCCCACAGGTCACCCTGCGCCATTGCGCTCACCCTCCGCATAAAGCCCCACAACATATCGCTCATAAAACTCCGGTCGATCTTCCCTAAGCCAATCGAGAGGAGCCTGCAAGAGCGCCGGAACTCCCCAATCCAGCGCCTGTTTCAGCGCCGCCGCGGCCTCCTCGTCACGCCCCAGAGAGGCGCACACAATACCCTTCCAGAAGTAGGCGTCCTCATCGAGTTCGAGCGGAATGGCCCGCTCCAATTCCGCTAACGCGCCCTCGAAATCGCCGCGTATCCACAGCGCCACGCCCCGACAAACATAGGCGATATAATCCTTGGGATCAATCTCCGCCAATGCCACCAGCCGTTGCGCCATCGCCTCGTCAGGCCGCGCCAGGCACATCGCGGACCATTCGACCGACCAACCGTGATTGATATGCCCCGGCGTTAATTTCCGCCCGCTAAGCAGATCCTCCCGGGCCTCTTCCAGTTTGTCCAGGGCAAGGTAAATTGTCCCCCGATTATCGTAGGCGCAGCCAAAGAGCGGGTTCAGCTCAATCGCCCTGGAACAATCTTGTAAACCCTTCTCATACTCCTTCAGATGATAGTAGCTGAGTCCTCGATTGCTATAAGACCACGCGTCTTCGGCGCCCAATGCAATCGCGCGCGTATAGTCGGCAATAGCCTGCTCGTATTCCCTCAGGTAGAAATGGGCCAGACCCCTGTTCGTGTAGGCGCTCTCATCTTCGTCGTCCAGTTCAAGCGCTCGATCAAGATCATCGATAGCTTTTCTATACGCTTTGACGCGGCAATACGCCTCGCCCCGACTGCTGTAGGTCCAGCTCAGGTGGGGATCTAATTCTATCGCCCGCGTGTAATCAGCAATAGCCAACTCGTGATTCTTCAGCAGGCTATGCACCTTACCCCGATTGCAATAAGCCATGAGATAGGTGGCGTCCAAAGCAATCGCCCGGCTGTAATCAGCGATAGCCTGCTCGAAATCCTTACGGCGCGCGTAAGCGTTGCCCCGGTTATAGTAAGCGTAAGCATGCTGTTCGTCGCGCCTGAGCACGCTGTCGTAATCAGCAATCGCCCGTTCATAATCCTCCAGCAGAGCGTAGGCATTCCCGCGGTTATAGTACGTCGATACCTCGTTAGCATCCAATTCCATCGCGCGCGTAAAATCCGCGATCGCTCGTTTATACTCCTCGAGATGCGAGTAAGCCAACCCGCGATTGCTATAAGCGGGAAAGCATTGGCTATCCAGTGACAGCGCGTAACTATAATCCAGGATAGCGCGTTCGTACTCCTCCAGCATGTAGTAAGCGTCTCCGCGCTCGCTATAGGCCATAGCATCACGCGGATTGAGCTGAATATCTACGTCATATATGGCGATAACTTGCCAGTATTTATGAAAGCTATCGTAGGATGGAGATACTCTGTCCGCCGGCGCAGCGTGAGACTCTTTTGTGGCGCGGCCAGGCTTATCAGTAATTCCTTCCAGGCCGAAAGACAATGAAGATTTTTCCCCTGCCTGCCGTGACTCTTGAGCCGCCTCTAGCGCGCGCGCAAACTCGCGCACCCCCTTGAAACGCTTACGCGGGTTCTTCTCCAGCGCTTTGAGCACAGCTTCTTCAACCGCGGGTAAGACCGTCGGCACAATCGTATGCAGCGGAGCAGGCGGCACAATCAGATGCTGGGTAGCCACTTCGGTAAAAGACCCGTAAAATGGTAGTTTCCCGCTGAGCCATTCATAGATCACCACCGCCAGCCCATACTGGTCACTGGCTTTCTCAACCTGCCCCTGAAGCTGCTCAGGAGCCATGTACGCCACAATACCTGCCATATCAAGGCTGTATTGAGCGTGAGAGCTATGCGCAATGCTCGCTAAACTAAAGTCGCTGAGCAAAACCTCTTTGCTCTCACTGGAAAGCATATTCTCTGGCTTGATATCTCCATGCACGATACCTGCATTGTGCGCGTACTCCAACGCTTCCGCGAGTTGCCTGGCGATAGGCACGATCGTAGCCAGCGAGAGTTGCCTGCCCCTGTGATAGCGCAGGCGCAGGCTCTTCCCACTCGCGTACTCCATCGCCACAAAGGCAAGATTCTCCGTAACCCCATATTCCAATAAAGGCACTATATGCCCATGCTCAAGCAAAGCAATGCGACCAGCTTCAGCTTGAAAACGCAGGCTTTCCTCCCCGTTAAGCTGGTTATGCCATACTTTCAACGCTGCCAGCGTCTTTTGTCGTATATGCTCACCCAGGTAAACTTCCGTCACACTCCCTTGCCCAAGTAGTTGGACAATTCGATAGTTCCCCAGCGTTTGTCCCGCGCGCTCTGTCATAAATACACCTCATCATAGATATTTTACTGGCGTATCGTTTTCTCGTTATGTATACTATAAATACTCTCACACCCCAAACCGTAGGGGCGGGAGAGGAGTGGAGTGGAGTGGGGACGCTTGCGTCGCCCCGTCCCCCTACTCAGGAGAACGAGCATGGGAGCAACCAGAAAATACTTCGCAATAGGCCTATGGCTCACCCTACTGGTATCCGCCAACACACATCGAATATGCGCTGGAATGGGACGCGCGAGGGTACTTTTTGCATGACTCCTGGTGGCGAACCGTCTATGGCCCTGGAACCAACGTATGGCACTATGACCCCGTCTATGGCAATCAAACAGGCACCCATGGCTGTGTAACCATGCCGCTGCGCGCAGCAATCTGGCTCTACAACTGGGCGCCAATCGGAACAATGGTAAAAATTCAATGGTAATCGCTCTCGCCCGTCGCTTACCCGTTCGGGTGATCAGTTCCCCCCATCCAGAAATAATGGCCCTGCTCTGAGCGACCCCAGTTGGGATTACCATCCACGGTCTCCCCGTGCACGACCTCAACGTAATTCAGGACAGTTCCTTTAGGGTAGCTTGCAATCAGGGCCGACTGGCTGGTAGGCGCAGCTCGGACGTTCAGGCCTTGAGCGGCCGTAACCCGGCAAGTTTTGGGCTGCGGCGGCGTCACCGGCGGGATGTAGAGCACCTGTCCAGGACTGATGACATTTGGGTTGTCGCCGATGCCCTGTTTGTACGCATCATAGATTATCTGCCATTGGTTGCTATCGCCATAGGCCTGTTGCGCTATTGAGGAGAGCGTGTCTCCCCCCTGCACCGTGTAGTTCGAACCGGGGGTAGCTTGAGCCATATGATCCTCCTTAACAATTCTCTATTGTTACCATATCACGTAGCTCATCGCATGTAAAGATTCTTGCTATCCCCCCCGCGTCCTTACTGCCGATTCCCCAACAACCACACGCGCAAAGCTCTACCCAACAACGCCCCGGGGATCGCAATCACCATCCCCACAATCACCTCTATCGCCGTCAGCACGATAATAACCCCCCCATAGGCGCTTTCAGAAGAAAAATCGATAATAGCAATGGCAGCCAGCAAATGCGCGCTGACACCGAGCCATGCCGCCAATCCACAACCCAGCGCCAACCGTCGTGTCCCACCACTGCCAACCGCAAACGTCACAGCCAGGCTAACACCCAGCGGAATCAGCGCCAGCCCCTCGAAGCCAAAACCCAACCCGATCAGTATCGCAATCGCCGTCACAAAAATACCCGACACCAGCAGCGCCAGCTGCGACGCGCGCCTGGCGCGTCCACCCATCTTCTCTTGTCGCGCCCCCGTGTCCAGTTGAATACTGATCAGCATCGCCGCCGCCAGCGCCACCACCGGCGCCGTCCACTGTAACCACAAAGGGATAACGGGAAGAGGTCCAATTGGCAAACCAAGCAAGAAGGCCGCGAGGAGACGCACATGCACAAGCGTTGCCGGAACCGTCGGGGGCGTTGAATGCTGCATACTCTCGCATCCCCTTGTTAATACTAAAGCGCGGCAACATTTAGCAACATTAAAACGAAGCTAACAGACTTCTCAAATTATGATGCTATCAGTGCACTATAAATATCATAGCATACAAAAAAAGATGTTGGGGCCGATCAATCGGCCCCAATACGCATCAACCTGAGACGCCTCACCATGTCATGCTGAGCCGCAGCGAAGCATCTCTCTGCCCGTCGCGACAGACCCTTCGCTGCGCTCAGGGTGACAATGTTAGGGCCAGTTTACTTCACCACCACAACGAACGGCACGCTCATCACATACTGCGGGCACAATTGACCCGGCAAGCAGATCGCTCTGCCCGTAAAGTTCAAATGGGCCGTGCCGCTTCCCTTCGCCACAAACTGCCAGATGCACATCTTAAGCGTTGGCTCGGCATAGCCATACGGCGACTGCAATTCAAGCACCCCCTGTGAAGTGGTAGGGCCTGACCACTTCTGACCAAATGGCAGCTGAACCTCGATAAGATCGCCCTGGTGCGCGCTGCTCGTACTATTACCATTAGCCACACGCAGCGTCACATTAGGCGTCTTCTGCGAAGGCGGCACTCCCGCCGTGTTAGGACAACCACTGGGTGTTTTCCCCGCGGTGGGCGTCGTCCCGCTCGTGGGCGTCGATCCCGCCCCCGTCGTAGTAGATGATCCACACGCTGCCAACGTGAACAAAACAACGCAAAGCAGCACAAGCGGCACAATGAATGAGACCGGTTGTCGCCGGATAACGCGACTGCTAATTTTACAACAAACGTTCTGTGATCTGCGCATATAGAAACTCCTTGTGTTCCTCTTTTTTTCTTCCTACTCCACCTCCACAACTACCACGATGTCAGGACGTTTCATTTTGTCCAAAAGTTCCTCATACTGACTAAAATAACGCCCAACAAAACGTATCTGGTATGCATTCCCCCCAGCAGAGGCAGCATTTCACGAAGTTGACAACCTACCGCTATACGCGGATAATCCATTTGTCCTATGTTTTTCTTGTGAACTTCCCGCTCAATCGTTGTATGTGTGAGAAGTTCGCGAAGCGCCCTCTTGCAGCGTTTAATGTATTGTGGTAGCATCTCGTTACAATTACCTTGATGGGTTAATATCAGGCAAAAAAAGAGCCTACAGGAAGCTGATAAGTGAGTATTGACAAACAAAGTGTGGTAACATCACCAGCAAGCGAAAGTAAGATTATTAAAAAGGCACCGGCTCATGAAACCCCCTCTGCGAGCGCCGCTGCTAGCCCTGCCAACACTTCGCCAGCACGGGCGAAGCACTGGTTTACACCCCTACTTTCGCCGCTCTGGTTGTGTTTGCTGGCAGCGCTCATCATACGCGTCTGGCTGACTATGCGAACGCGTGGCATACTCGACGGTGACGAGGCGCTGCTAGGTATTCAGGCCCAGCAAATCTTGCGCGGTGACTTTCCCATCTACTTTTACGGCATTCCATACTTTGGCAGCCTGGAAGCCTATTCGGTATCTATCCTCTTTGCCATTTTTGGTACCTCCGTGTGGGCATTGCGAGCTGTGACCACTTTCTATTCGCTGCTTCTGGTCTGTCTGACATGGTGGCTGGCCTCGCTGCTGGCGCGAGCTGCGCGGCTACCTCTCTATGCCAGAAGATGCTTTACCATTGTTGCTGCGCTGGTTGCGGCGATTCCACCCCTTTATGACGGCATTATCGAACTGCGTACCGGAGGTGGGTGGATTGAATCCTTTGTGCTTATGCTGCTGCTGCTCATCTCGGCATTTCGATTGACGAGCCGCTGGCACGAAGGCGCCTCCAACCGCGAGCTGGCCTTGCGCTGGGCGGGTATAGGTTTCATCGTTGGTTTTGGCACGTGGGTTTACCCTTTAATCGCTACGGCCATCCTTGCAGCAGCAATCTGGATCATCGCTGATCGCGTAGCCGAGATCATCAATTTACGCAAAGAACTTGCCACAACCTCGGTGTCTACGAAGACTATCATTGCGCGATCTCTAAAGAAACTACCACTGGCTGTAGCCGCCATACCTGCATGCCTGCTTGGTTTCCTTCCCGGAATTTATTGGGGAGCTACACATCAATGGGAGAATATCTTTTACATTCATTCGCTGGGAGGTGGCTGGTCAACACAACGACTGCATACCGTAGCGCTGGTGACCAATATGTACAAGTCCTGTGTTGCGCCGCGTATTATCGGCGGCGCCACGCCATTTGATAGTATGCTTCTCACAGCGATACACACACCGCTGCTTATCTTCGGCGTCCTTTGCATCTTCACCACCATTGCCCTTGTCGTCCTCTCATTGCTATGGCCCCATCCTCTACTGCAACGCGTACAGGCCCTTGCAGCCCTACCAGCACTTTTTGGAACCTGCTCAGCAGTTCTTTATTGCACAAGTTCGGCTTCCGGCTCCAGCCTCCTCTCGTGTAACATTGACTTTGCCGGGCGTTATGCAACGCCGCTGGTGCTGGCGCTTCCTTTCTTTTTCGCCACAACTTTCACTCTCGTTATCATGCTCATTTATGAGAAAAGCCAAAGGCCAGCACAACCGGCAGAAGATGCGAGTAATGCCACACCCACCCGGCTTTCTACAGTTACTTCGCTCCGGCGTGCTCCTGTGGTCGCGGCGTCGGTAGTATTGTTTACGTTACTGTTTGCCTATCTTGGCGCGCAGGCCTGGACGTATGGATTAACCAACCCGGACCGTGCCTTTCAATCACCGTATTGTACCATGGCGCCTGCAAATTTTGATCCTATCATTGCATACATGCAGCAAGAGCATATCCATTATGCCTGGGCAACCAACATGCTGGCCTACCCCATCGTTTTTAAAACTAATAGCAACATTATCGCTGTTGATCCATTACCGCTCATACATCCCGCTATTGCCATCAATCGCATTCCTTCATACACCGATGCTGTCAAAAATGCAGATCGTCCAGCTTTCCTGGTCTTTGTCAAGCATGGCAATCCTCACCCATACCTGCTTCAACTTCTGGATGCACAGCAAGTAACATACCGCGTCGCGTTTTTCCCCTCGGAACCAGGGGTTGATGTGATGGTGGTAACTCGTTTGAGCCGTACCGTGTCGCCTTTCGCTTCGAAGAGTTTTGATATCTTTTACTGCTCTACCCTTTAGTGGCGCATTCGCTAATTCCTGTGGAAACCGTAGGGGCCGATTTATCGCGCCCACCGCCGATTTATCGGCCTGCTAATTTCAGGAGAATCCGTAGTGCCGATTTATCGTGCACATCGCCGATTTATCGGCCTACTTCATTCACCCCCCGGTAATTGCTGGCCAACATAGTAATAAGCTCTTCAGCATCAGCAAGGAAGCGTTGTGAAGAAAGCACCTGGTGAGCCAGCCCCAGGCGCAGAGCCTCGCTGGCCTTGATCGTCTCGCCGGTGAGCATCAGCCGCATAGTGGAGGTATAACCAATCAGCGCGGGAAAATAGACAGCAGCAACAGGCGGAAAAACAGCCAGCGAAACTTCCGGCAAACCAAAAGTCGCATCCTCGTGAGCAATAACGGTATCGCACAGCGCCGCCAGCTCGCAGCCCCCGCCAAGAGCGTGCCCCTTCACCAGCGCCACCGTCGCAATGTGTTTCGCCCGCAACTCCTCGAAGGCCGCGCAGTTATCACCAACCGCGCGCAGCATCTCAACCTCCCGCCCATCAAGATGATCGTGAATATCGACTCCCGCGCAAAAAGCTCGCTCACCCGCCCCGGTAATCACAATCAGCCGTGGAACATCCTTCACCGCGTCCCGCAGCGCCGTCGTCAACTGGTCAAGCATCTCAATACTGAGAATATTGAGCGGAGGCCGGTCAAGAATCAACCACAGTAAATCGTGCTGGTGACGAACATGCACGAACAACATACAAAGTTTTCCCTTTTTTTAGTCCCATGCAGAGCAAATGCGCACCCTCCGAGTGCGCATTTGCTCTGCATGGGATATTATTTATCTCCCCGAGAAATTGCCCTTACGCTTCTCCGTGTAAGCGGCAATACCCTCCTTAGCATCCTCGCTCTGGAAGCAAAGCTGTTGCAACTCGCGCTCGATCGCCAGCGCCTCGGAGAACGCCACCTCCGAACCAGACTGCACCGCCCGTTTAATACGACCGACCGCCTTAGAAGCGCGGTTAGGCGGGCAGAAGCCGCGCGCGTACTCCATCACCCTATCCCAGTAGTTCTCCTGCTCGTAAATGTAATTGATCAGCCCCAGTTCGTGCGCCTCCTCGAAGCTCATCAGCTTGCCCTCGGTCATCAACTCGATGGCCTTATTCTTGGGCAGAGCGCGCGCCATGCGCTGCGTGCCCCCCGTACCGGGCAGCACCCCCAGCGTGACCTCCGGCAGACCCACTTTGCCCGCGTTGCGGCGCGCAATGCGAATATCGCAGGCCAGCGCAATCTCCAGGCCGCCGCCTACAGTGTGACCGTTCATAGCCGCGATCACCAGTTTCGGCGTCTGCTCCAGCCGTGTCAGCGTCTCATTGGCATGGAGACAGAAATAATACTTGAAGCCGGGCGTCACCGCATTGAGCATACTGATATCCGCGCCCGCGCAAAAGAACTTCTCGCCCTCGCCGCGTATCACAATCACATGCACATCATCATCAAAGCGCGCCCGTAAAATAGCCTCGTCCAATTGACGCATCATCTCGTGGCTATACGTATTGGCCGGCGGGTTAGTCAGTTCAATCACCGCAATCCCCCCGGTCGCCGTATAGCGTACCAGCGTCTTTTCCGTAGTAGTAGTCATGCTTGCTTCTCCTTTCGCGCTGCATATTCGTCCAGAATATCGTCTCCCTTGACCCGTTCAAAGGGTGTATGACAGGCATTACAATAATATTGCACAGTCAACAACTGCTGCCCAAACAAAGAAAACAATTCCGTCTCCACCGAACCACAAAACGGACAAACCATCCCCGCCCCCATCGTCCCCCCAACAAAACCACAAATCGGCTCGCCCCCGCCGTCCATAGTAGGGGCGATGCCTTGTGCTCGCCCTCTGACGGGGTCGATGCACGCCTGGACAAGCGAAGCCGTCCGAAGCCGTCCATAGTAGGGGCGATGCCTTGTGCCATTGATTCCAAGTAATTCAAAAGTAGAAAAGGACCGAGATGGCTAATCGAGTTGTCATCAAGCAGAAAATGAAGGATAATCCTTTCATCACCAACTTGTTGGACGAAAGGATTATCCTTGTGATGACATATGATACGCCATCTGCATATGCTTCGGCTTCCGGCACCCCGCTGGGAGCCCAGTTGGAACAGTTGCTGGTGACGATGCCCACCGCCTCGCCGCACGCACCCCAGAAGCGGGGGCGTCCCCTCACGCTGAGCGCTTGGCATTTGAGCCTGGCGGTGCTGATGTGCCTGCTGCGGGGTATGCAGAGCCAGTTGGAAGTGTGGCGACTGATTGCCTTCTACGGCGTGGGCGGTCTGCCGGCGTTGCCGCTGTCGGACCAAGCCGTCTACGCCCGTCTGGAGCAGGACGGGGTCAGCGCCTTCCAAAGCGTCTTTGCGCAGCTGTCGCAGTGGTTGGCCCAGCGCTTGGCTCCCTATGAGCAGCGCACTTTGGCCCCCTTTGCCACGGCGGTAGTGGCCTTGGATGAGAGTGTGCTCGATCGGGTCAAGCGCTGGGTCAGCTGGCTGCGCACCGTGCCTCAAGGCGACAGTCGTCTGCTGCCCGGACGGCTGGTGGGGCTTTTTGACGTGCGCTTGCAGCAGTGGTTGCGCCTCGACGTGCTGCTGGATGCCAACGCCGACTGCAAAGTGCATGCGCGGGCCATGCTCAGCCGACTGGCCACAGGCAGCTTGCTGCTCTTTGATTTGGGCTACTTCAGCTTTCCCTGGTTGGATGAGCTGACCCAGCGCGGCTATTGGTACGTCACGCGCCAGCGTGCCAAGACCCGTTACCAGGTCGTGCACATCCTGTATCAAGCCGACGGGGTCTTCGATGCCCTGGTCTATCTGGGGGTGCATTCCTCCGATCGGGCCGGCCAGCTGGTGCGCCTGGTCGGCTTTCGCCTCGGCTCCCAGCAGTACTGCTATTTGACCAACGTGCTCGACCCGGCGACCCTGGCCATCGTCGACATCGCCCGGCTGTATGCCCGGCGTTGGGACATCGAACTGGCCTTTCGCGAACTCAAAGAGCACCTGGGGTTGCACCTGATGTGGAGTGCCAAACTGGGAGTGATCTACCAGCAAATCTGGGCCTGCCTGATCCTGGCGCAGTTGGTGCACGCCTACCAGGTCGAACTGGCTGCACAGGCTGGGGTCGAGCCGTTCGACGTCTCGCTGGCGTTGCTCAGTCGGCATCTGCCGCGGCTGCTGCTGCACACGGCTGATCCGATGGGCTTCCTCGTGCAGCATGGACGGGCCATGGGACTCATTCGTCCCGCCTCCCGTCGGGTCATCCAGGCCCCCATGGTGCCTTTGCAGGAGGTCAGCTATCCGCCGCCTGAGCTGCTCCAGCCGCGGCAGGCGCACTCGGCTCATCGCAAATGCGGGTCTCGCTATACCACTCAATCTTGACAGGAGTCCTTTCTACTTATGAATTACTTGGAGGCAATG
>WNGK01018088.1_pt1 | contig 11410 bp, 9 predicted proteins | sample 5400601 | NCBI WGS metagenome assembly WNGK01 (sample SAMN13153376, study PRJNA577476) | soil metagenome | isolation source: 60 cm soil or saprolite under Garry oak tree replicate 1 | place: USA:California | collected 2016-06-15
GAGCGTTGGCAACTCCAGCTTCTCCGGGGCGACCTGATAGACGGTGAGGATGGAGGGCTTGAGCACTGTCTCCCAGTCGAACTGATCGTCGCGGGCCACCGTGGCGCCATTCGGGCCGAACGTGGTGGTCTGCACATTCTTGAGGCGCCACAGCCCGTCGGTGACGAACGTGCCGGAGTCGGCGACGCGCAGCGCCTTGAGCCGAAGGTCGCGATCGAACTCGTACATGCGCACGCCGAGGAGCTTCGTCTCCCCGGCGTCGCTCACCAGGTTTCTGATGTTGACGAACGTCGATACCGGTGCGTCCTGGCGGAACCAGAAGCCCGACTCGAACTGCTGCGCAACGATCCGGTTGATCTGGCCCTGCGTCTGCACTCGCACCTGTTGCGCGAGCCGCTCCGCGGGGGGCGCCACGAACTCGCCGGCCAGGAAGGTGGCGATCGCCAGCGGAATCCCGACGCGGACGATCGAAAAGGTGATCTGGGTGAGCGAAGCGCCGGAGGTGCGCATGACCGTGTATTCGGAGTTGGCCACCAGCTGGGCGATCGCGAACAGCGTTCCGATCAGTGCCGCCGTTGGCACCAGCTCGTAGACGTGACCGGGAATCGACAGGCCGACGAACAGCAACGCGCGCCCGAGCGGGTAGCCGTCCTTCCCGACATTCCCGAGCTCGTGGATCAGATCGAAGAACGCGAACAGACTCAACAGCGCGACGAAGATCAGGATCGTCGCGTAGAAAACTTCGCGGCCGATGTAGCGCGACAGCGTTTTCATGCGCGCGCCAGGCGGCGGTGGAAGATGCCGGTCACCGACAAACGGTTCCAGAACAGGAGGATGACCCCGGCGATCGCCACCGTGTGGATGAGGACAAGCCCGCCCGGCATCGACAGCCGCCCCTGCGCGATGACGCTTTGCACGAGGTTCAGGCAGTTGCTGTAGACCATGTACAGGAACGCCGCCGCGATGATATTGAACGAGCGACCCATGCGTGGATTGACGTAGGACAGCGGGATCGCAAGCAGCAACAGCACGAAGGCGCTGATCGGGACCGACAGTCGCCAGAACAATTCGGCTCGCTCCGATGCGCCGCTGCTCGCGATCAATGCCTCGGTGGGAAGCGCCTTGAGCGACAGCGGGAGCGCGCGCACTTCGGCCGGCTCGATGCGCCGGCCGAGGTTCTCGAACTCGATGCTGCGGAACTCCGCGGTTCCGGGCTGGCCTTCGTAGCGCCGCCCCTCCCTGAGCACGATGAAGCGATCGCCGTTCGCCGCGTCCTCGAGGTAGCCCGAGCGGGCGACGGTGGTGACGTCCTTGCCGTTGTCGATCGAGTGCAGAAAGACATTGCGGATGGTGTTGTCGAAGCTGTTGATGCTCTCGATGAACACGACCAGACGCGCCTGACGGAACTCCTTGAACAGTCCCGGCGCGAGCAATGCGACCTCGTTGCGCGATTCGAGCTGCCGTTCGTACTCCAGCCGCCGCCGCTCAGCCCACGGCGAAAGCCAGAGCGACAGGACGATGATGGCGATCAGAAACGGGGTTGCGAAAAGCAGGATCGGCCTGAGCCAGGCGGTGAGCCCCTGGCCTGAGGTGAACCACACAATCATCTCGCTGTCGCGGTACCAGCGTGACAGCGTCAGCAGCACGGTGACGAACAGCGCAACCGACAGCAGGATGTTGAAGTAGAACAGCGCATTGAAGCCGAGCAGCGCCAGGATGCCTTCCGCGGCGATGGTTCCGCCCGCGGCGCGGGCCAGCAACCGCAGCACCAGATTGGTGAACAGGATGCCGAGGAGAACGAGGAAGAGCGCAACCGCGGTCGCGGTCAGTTCTCGCACCAGGCTTCGGCGGAAGACCATGACGACGGAAAAATTTTGACTTTTTCGGGCTGTTTTGCCGATAATGCCGCTTACAGCGTCCAAAGGCCATGCTAAGGCCGACTAATCGGACGTAGGAGCGTCGATGGAATTTACCATAAAAAGCGGTAGCCCGGAGAAACAGCGAAGCGCCTGCGTGGTCGTTGGCGTGTTCGACAACCGCAAGCCGAGCTTGTCGGCCGAGCTGATCGATCGGGCGTCGGGGGGATACATCAGCGAGATCATCCGCCGCGGCGACATGGAGGGGAAGCTCGGCAGCACGCTGTTGCTGCACAACGTGCGCGGCACGCTTGCCGACCGGGTGCTGCTGGTGGGCCTGGGCAAGGAACGCGACTTCCGCGAGCGGGAGTTCCGGACCGCGATGCGCTCCGCCGTGCATTTGCTCAACGAAACCGGGTCGTACGAGGCCGTAATCTACCTCACGGAGGAAAAGGTCAAGCGGCGTGAAGTCGCCTGGCGCGTCGAGCATGCGGTGGTCGTGGCCATGGAGGCGGTCTACCGCTTCGACGAGATGAAAAGCCAGCCGGCCGAGGTACGCCGGCCGCTGCGCAAGCTTACGCTTTCGGTGCCGCAGCGAAGCGACCTCACCGCCGGCGAAGCCGCCGCGGGGCGGGGACTCGCCATGTCGCACGGCATGAATCTCACGCGCGATCTGGGCAACCTGCCCGCGAACGTCTGTACGCCGACTTACCTCGCCGAGCGCGCGCAAGCGCTCGCGAAAGAGCTTGGATTCGGCTGCCAGGTGCTCGACCGCCCGCAACTCGAAGAGCTGAAGATGGGCTCGTTCCTCTCGGTCACGGCCGGCAGCGAAGAGCCGCCCAAATTCATCGTGCTCGAGTACAACGGTGCGGGCAAGAAGCAGAAGCCACAGGTTCTGGTCGGTAAGGGCATCACCTTCGATACCGGAGGTATTTCGCTCAAGCCCGGGCAGGACATGGACCACATGAAGTTCGACATGTGCGGCGCGGCGAGCGTGATCGGCACTTTCCGCGCGATTGCCGAGCTTAAGGCGAAGATCAACCTGGTCGGACTCATTGCCGCCTGCGAGAACATGCCGAGTGGTCGCGCGACCAAGCCCGGCGACATCGTCCGCAGCATGTCCGGCCAGACGATCGAGGTGCTCAACACCGACGCCGAGGGCAGGCTCATCCTGTGCGACGCGTTGACCTACGCCGAGCGCTTCGAGCCGGCGGCCGTGGTCGACATCGCCACGCTCACCGGCGCCATGGTGATCGCGCTCGGACACATCGCCTGTGGGGTGTTCAGCAACAACGAAAGCCTGGCGCGCGCCCTGGTTGCCGCCGGCGAGGAGGCCTTCGACCGCGCCTGGCAAATGCCGCTGTGGGAGGACTACCACGACGGGCTCAACAGCAATTTCGCCGACTTCGCCAATATCGGCAACCGGGCCGCGGGAAGCGTCACCGCGGCGTGCTTCCTGTCGAAATTCACCAAGAAGTACGACTGGGCGCACCTCGACATCGCCGGCGTCGCCTGGAAGGAAGGCAAGGAGAAGGGCGCGACGGGCCGGCCGGTCCCGCTGCTGGCGACATGGTTGCTCGCCCAGGAAACAGCGTCCTGACGCTGCGAAGATGACCTCGATCGATTTCTACACGCACGTCGCCGATCGCCTGGAGGTCGCCACCAAGCTGGTTGCCAAGGCTTTCGCGCAGCACGGCAGCGTGCGCGTGCTGACTCCCGATCCGGCAACCACCGACGCGCTCGATCGCGCCCTCTGGCTCAAGCCGCCGATCTCGTTCCTCCCGCATTGCCGCGTCGGGAACGCGCTTGCCGGGCAGACGCCGATCTGGGTCGATCATGTCGACGATCATCCCGGCCCCGCGGTCGTGCTGATCAATCTGCAGCCGATGCCGCCGTCGTTCTTCTCCCGTTTCGAGCGCGTGGCCGAGATCGTGGGCCTCGACGACGCCGACGTCGCGGCCGGTCGCAACCGCTATCGCTACTACCGCGAGCGCGGCTACGAGCTGCGCTCGCACAATCTCGCGTCGGCCCCGAGCTGACCTCCCATGCCAACCGCGCGCGAATTGCTCGAGCAAGCCGATGCGCTGATGCGCCGAAATCGCAGCGGGGACAGCAGCATCCCGGTATTGACCGAGAGCGTGTCGGAACCTCGAGCGGAGCCATCGCGACGTGGACCGTCGACGCCCGAACGCAGCGGCGCGACGCTGCGCGTGCCTGCGGCCCCGTCGCCGGGCGCGCGCCCGGAGACCGGGTGGACCTCTGCCAATGCGGCGGACGCCAGCGAGGCGTCCGAGGATCCCGCGGTGGCTCCAGCCGACGTTGGCCCCCCGCTGCTCACGGACGCTGTCGAGGAGCTCGCGATCGATCTCGCGCCGCTGCCCGCGGAGAGGGGAGAAGAGGATGCTTCGCCCTGGCTTGGCCCCGACACGATCGACCCGGCGCTCCACAGCATCACCGGGCCCGCGCCGGATACCGTCGCCGTCGTGCCCCCCGTGATGCTGCGCGCCGCGGCACCGACCTCCGGGTCGGCCGAGGAGCCGGATCCGACGGACGATACCGCCGCCCGCGGGCTCGACGCCTCCGGCGGGCTCGATGCCGCCTCAGTTGCCAAATGAGTTGCCAAATGAGTTGCCAACCGAGGCGCCAAGCGCGGTATCGGCGAGCGATGACGCGCGCTGGGACGCGCTCGCCGAGCAGATCTCGATGCAGGTGCTGCAGCGGCTCGATCTGTTTGTCGATACCGGCCTCAAGGCGCAACTCGCGGCCCATCTCCAGCCCATCGTCGTAAGCGCCAGCGCCGAGTTGGTCGAGACGATCAACGATCACGTCGGGAAGCTCGTCCGGGCCTATGTCGCCGAAGCGATCGAGCGCGAAATCGCGCAGTGGCGACAGCAACAACGTTAACCGGGGTCATCTGCCCCGACCCCGGCGAGGCTCCCCTCGATCGGTGACCCGCCTTCCGCCGGGCCTGTGCTAGACTGACTGTCATGAACTCCCGGGTCGCCCTCGGCGTCCAACCTGTCATGAACGATCTTGCTACGCAGATTACGGCCGCGTTTGGCTGGTATTTCTATTATGGGATGACCGCCCAGGGCCGCGCTTACCGATAGCACGCAAGCAAAGAGTTTCAACCACTGTCGGGCGGCCAAGAGGCCGCCCGATTTGTTTTGGCCGCCCGACTTTTTTTGGAGACCCGCCCATGATCATCGTCATGCAACCGGACGCCGACGAAAAGGCGATCGAAGCCGTCGAAGCGAAAATCCTCGCCCACGGCCTGCAGGTTCATATCTCGCGTGGCACCGAGCGCACGCTGATCGGCGCGGTGGGCGACGAGCGCAAGCTCGACCCCGAGATGTTCGATCCGATGCCCGGTGTCGAGAAGTCGATGCACATCGTCAAGCAGTACAAGATGGTGGCTCGCGAGTGGCACAAGGAAAACACCGTGATCGATGCCGGCGGCGTGGCGATCGGCGGGACGACCGTGCAGGTGATCGCCGGACCGTGCTCGGTGGAGACCAGCCCGCAGATGGAAGCCGCTGCGGCGGGCGTGAAGGCGGCGGGCGCGCGGCTGATGCGCGGCGGCGCTTTCAAGCCACGCACGAGCCCTTATGCGTTTCAGGGCAAGGGCGTGGAAGGACTCGACCTGTTGCGCGTTGCGGCCGACGCGCACGGGCTGCCGATCGTCACCGAGCTGATGGACGCGCGGATGATCGAGACGTTTCTGCAGTACGACGTCGACGTGATCCAGATCGGCACCCGCAACATGCAGAACTTCGACCTGCTGAAGGAAGTCGGCCGGACGACCAAGCCGGTGATCCTCAAGCGGGGCATGTCGGCGACGATCTCCGAGTGGCTCATGGCCGCCGAGTACATCGCCGCCGGCGGGAACCACAACATCATCTTCTGCGAGCGCGGCATTCGCACCTTCGAGACCGCGTATCGCAACGTGCTCGACGTGACTGCGGTGCCCGTGCTCAAGCGCGAAACACATCTGCCGGTGATCGTCGACCCATCGCACGCCGGCGGCAAGGCATGGATGGTGCCGGCGCTCTCCTGCGCAGCGGTGGCCGCGGGCGCGGACGGGTTGCTGATCGAGGTGCACCCGAATCCGTGCGATGCGTGGTGCGATGCCGACCAGGCGCTCACGCCTGCGGAGTTCGGTACGTTGATGGGAACCCTTCGCGCGGTCGCGCGCGCGGTTGGGCGCGATTTGTAAACGTCAGGCCACGATGCAACCGGGTGCCGTGGGCTCGCGCCGCTATACTCCCGAGATGTTCGCGCTCCACGGCATCGAGCACCGCTATGACGGCAGGATTGCGCTCGCGGTGGCGTCGTGGCAGGCATCGCGCGGCGAGCGCTGGCTGCTCGCGGGCCCGTCGGGCAGCGGCAAGTCGACGCTGCTCGGCGTGCTCGCGGGTCTGCTCAGGCCGACGGCCGGCAAGGTCACCGTCGGCGATCAGGACCTCTCCCGGTGGTCCGGTCCTGAGCTCGATCGCTGGCGCGGCCGCCACGTCGGCTATGTCCCGCAACGGCTGCATCTCGTGGCGAGTCTCTCGGTGCTCGAGAATCTGCTGCTCGCGCCTTATCTCGCCGGCGCAGGGATCGAGCGGGCCGCGGCGGAGTCGCTGCTGGCGAGAGTCGGGGTCGGCGAGCTCGCGCCTCGGCTGCCCGAGACACTCTCGCAAGGCCAGGCGCAGCGGGTGGCGATTGCGCGCGCAGTGATCAATCGGCCGTTGCTGCTGCTCGCCGACGAGCCGACGGCGGCGCTCGATGATGCGCACGCGGCGCAGGCGATTGCGCTTCTGACCGAGCAGGCCGACGCGGTGGGCGCGACGCTGGTGGTCGCTTCGCACGATGCGCGCATCAGCGGAGCGTTTCCACACACCTACGTTCTTCCGGGGAACTGAATGAACCTCGCCCGGATCGTGCTCGCCTACGTCCGTCGCAGCCCGCTGACGACGTTGTTGAATCTCGTGCTGCTCACCCTCGGCGTGGCGACGATCACGCTGCTCCTGCTCCTCACCACGGCGCTTGACGAACGCCTCAGGCGTGATGCGGCCGGCATCGATCTCGTCGTCGGCGCCAAGGGCAGCCCGTTGCAGCTCGTTCTCTCGGGCATCTATCACGTCGATGTTCCTCCGGGGAACATCCCGCTCGCCGAAGTCGACACGCTGCGCGCGGACCCGCTCATTGCGGAAGTCGTTCCCATCGCGATGGGCGACAGCTTCCGCGGAGCGCATATCGTCGGCACCGTGCCCACGTTTCTCGGCCTCTACCACGCGAGGCTCGCCAGCGGCGCGCTGTGGCAGGCGCCGATGGAGGCGGTGCTGGGGGCGGACATCGCGCGCCAATCAGGGCTCGCGATCGGCGCGCGCTTCGCAGGCTCGCACGGGCTGGCCGAGGGTGGCGAAGTTCACGCCGACAACCCGTATCGGGTCGTCGGCGTGCTGCGGAGTGCCGGAACCGTCATCGACCGCCTGGTGCTGACCGGTGTGGAGAGCGTGTGGAAAGTGCACGAGCACGAAGCGCAGGAGGCGCAGGAAAAGCCCGAGTCGGGGCCGCAGGCGGCTGACACCAGTCCCGGCGGACGCGAGGTGACGATGGCGCTGGTCAAGTACGCCACGCCACTCGCCGCGGTCAGCGTGCCGCGGCGGATCGACAGCGCAACCTCGATGCAGGCGGCGTCGCCCGCGTACGAATCGGCGCGCCTGTTCACCGTGTTCGGCGTCGGTACCGACGTGATCAGGGGTTTCGCGGTGTTTCTCATCGTCGCCGCCGCCGCGGGCATGTTCATCGCGCTCTATCAGGCGATGGACGAGCGTCAGTACGACCTCGCGATCATGCGCACGCTGGGTGCGAGCCGCGGTCGCGTCTGCGCGATGTTGCTGCTCGAGAGCCTGCTGCTGGCGGCCGCCGGCGCGATCGTCGGCGTCGCGCTCGGACATGCGCTGCTCGCCCTGATCGGAGCGTGGCTTCCCGCGGCTTCGTCGCTGGCGGGCGGAGCGTCGCGCGTTCTCCCCGGAGAGATCGGTGTGATTGCGCTCGCGCTGGCGGGCGGTATACTGGCGGCATTGCTGCCCGCATGGCGAGCGTATCGCCTCGATGTCGCAGCGACCCTGGCCAAAGGCTAATTCGATGACTCGCCACCTCACTTCGTTCGCCGGCGCCGCGCTGCTTGCGGTGGCGATGCCCGTTGCGGCGCTCGATACCAACGTGCCCGCGACCGGTCTGCCGAACGCATCGGACTACAGTGCGCAGGTGCTGCCGGAGCTGGCGGGTGTGGTGTCCTGGAAGACGCTTGCGCAGGTGGAGCCCGTCAAGCAAGGCAACAAGATGGTTCCGCAGTTCTCCCGCGACATCCTCGGTCTGGACAAAAAGGACGTCCGCGTTCAGGGCTTCATCATTCCCCTCGACATGGGCGACAAGCAGGCGCACTTCCTGCTCTCGGCCGTGCCGCCGCACTGCCCGTTCTGTCTTCCGGCCGGGCCGGACTCAATCGTCGAAGTGCACGCGAAAAAGCCGCTGGCGTACGGGTTCGAGCCCATCCTCGTCGCCGGCCGGTTTGCGGTGCTGAAAGACGACCCCGCCGGCGTGCTCTACCGCATGACCGACGCCGAGTCTGTCGGCCCGCCGTCCCACTAGACGTAGCTTCCCGAAGCAGAATCGCCCGGAGCGGCGTGCCCCGGGCGGCGCGGATCGTTCCGTTATAATTCGCGGTTTGCCGATCCTCTCTCCGATGGAACTCGCGAAGAGCTTCGAGCCGCGCTCGATCGAAGGCAAGTGGTACGCCTGGTGGGAATCGCACGGGCTGTTCAAGCCGTCGATGCAGCCCAGTGCAAAGGCGTTCTGCATCCAGCTCCCGCCGCCGAACGTCACTGGCACGTTGCACATGGGGCACGCCTTCCAGCAGACGCTGATGGACCTGCTCGTCCGCTGGCATCGCATGCGCGGCGACAACACGCTCTGGCAGGTCGGGAGCGATCACGCCGGCATCGCCACGCAGATCGTGGTTGAGAATCAGCTCAAGGCCGAGGGCAGGTCGCGCCGCGAACTCGGGCGCGAGCGGTTCATCGAGCGCGTCTGGGCGTGGAAGAAAGAGTCCGGCTCGACGATCACTAACCAGATGCGACGGCTTGGCGCATCGGGCGATTGGTCGCGCGAGCGCTTCACCATGGACGAGGGCTTGTCCAGCGCCGTGGTCGAGACGTTCGTGCGTTTGTACGACGACGGGCTCATCTATCGCGGCAAGCGGCTGGTCAACTGGGATCCGGCTCTCGGCACCGCAGTGTCCGATCTCGAGGTCGAGAAGGAAGAAGAGAACGGCAAGCTCTGGGAGATCTGCTATCCGCTCGTCGACGGCAGCGGCTTTGTCGCGGTCGCCACCACGCGGCCGGAAACGATGCTGGGCGACGTGGCCGTCGCGGTCAATCCCGACGACGAACGCTATACCCATCTGGTCGGCCGGGAGGTCGAGCTGCCGTTGACCGGCCGTCGCATCCCGGTGCTCGCCGATGCGTCCGTCGACAAGGCCTTCGGCACCGGCGCGGTGAAGATCACCCCAGCGCACGATTTCGATGACTACGAAGTCGGCCGGCGCCATGGCCTGGCGCCGCTCGAAATCTTCACGCTGGAAGCGAAGATCAACGACAACGGGCCGCCGAAGTATCGCGGCCTCGACCGCTACGCGGCGCGCAAGGCGGTGCTCGCGGACCTGCGCGCCGCGGGGCTCGTGGCCGACGAGAAGGCACACAAGATGGTCGTGCCGCGTTGCGGACGCACGGGCGAGGTCGTCGAGCCGATGCTGACCGATCAGTGGTTCGTGGCGATGACCAAGCCGGCGCCCGCGAATCATCCGTTTTTCGCGAGCAGGTCGTTCCAGGACATCTGCCTCGCCGCCGTGAATACGAACCTGCCCGACGTGGATCACCCGGGCCGGGAAGTGCGCATCCGCTTCGTGCCGGAGCATTGGACTTCCTGGTACAACAACTGGCTCGCGAACGTGCACGACTGGTGCATCTCGCGCCAGCTCTGGTGGGGCCATCGGATTCCGGCATGGTACGACGATGCAGGCAACGTCTTCGTGGCACGCAACGCCGACGAAGCAGCGCGCAAGGCCGGCAAACCTGCGAGCGCGCTCCGGCAGGACGAAGACGTGCTCGACACCTGGTTCTCCTCCGCGCTGTGGTGTCATTCGACGCTCGGCTGGCCAGAGGACACGCCGGAGCTCCGGGCCTTTCTTCCGTCGTCGGTGCTGATCACCGGCTTCGACATCATCTTCTTCTGGGTCGTGCGCATGATCATGATGACGACCTACTTCACCGGCAAGCTGCCGTTTCGCGACGTGTATATCAACTCGATCGTTCGCGACGAGGACGGACAGAAGATGTCCAAGTCGAAGGGCAACATTCTCGACCCGCTCGATCTCATCGACGGCGCGGATCTCGAGGGCCTGCTCGCCAAGCAGACTTCGGGTCTGATGCTCGAGAAGCAGCGCGAAACCATCGAAAAGCGCACGCGCCGGCAGTTTCCGCAAGGCATTCCCGCGTTCGGCGCCGACGCGGTGCGCTTCACGTTCGCGAGCCTCGCCACCTTCGGCCGCACGCTCAACTTCGACCTGAATCGCTGCGACGGCTATCGCAACTTCTGCAACAAGCTCTGGAACGCGACGCGCTTCGTGCTGATGAACGTCGAGGGCAAGGACGTCGGGCTCGACGAATCGCAACCTCGTACGCGGAGCTTCGTCGATCGCTGGCTGCTCGGAAGGCTCCAGCAGGCCAAGCGCGACATCAGCGACAACCTCGAGGCCTACCGGTTCGATCTCGCCGCGAAGGCGCTCTACGAGTTCGTCTGGGACGAGTATTGCGACTGGTATGTCGAGCTCGCCAAGGTGCAGCTCGCCGAAGGCGACGAGTCGCAGCAGCGGGCCACGCGGCGCACGCTCGTCCGCGTACTGGAGACCGTGCAACGGCTCGCCCACCCGTTCATTCCGTTCATCACCGAGGAATTGTGGCAGGTCGTGGCGCCGCTCGCCGGGAGGAAGGGAGCGTCGATCTCGATCGAGCCCTATCCGCTCGAACAGCCGGCAAAGCAAAATCCCGCCGCAGAGAACGAGATCGCGGTCGTGAAGCAGTTCGTGAATGCCGTGCGCGAGCTACGCGGCGATAGCGATGTGAAGGCGGGAGAGAAAGTGGGTCTCACCGTCGCCGGCGCAACGGAGGTTGCCAAGCGGTACGAGCGGTATCTTCGGCCGCTGGCGCGGGTTTCGGAAGTGACGTATGTCGACGCGCTGCCCAAGAGCGATGCACCGGTGAAAGTGGTCGAGCACTTTCAGATCATGCTCGACATCAAAATCGATCCCAACGTGCAGCGGGCGCAGCTCGCGAAGGAAGAGGCACGTGTCCAGGGTGAGATCGCCAAGGCCGAAGCGAAGCTCGCCAACGAGTCGTTCGTCGCTCGCGCGCCGGCGCACGTCGTGCAGCAGGAGCGCGAGCGGCTGGTCGGATTTCATTCGACGCTCGCCAAGCTCAGGCAGCAGCTCGAGCGACTTTCGGCCT
>WNGK01034399.1_pt1 | contig 11410 bp, 9 predicted proteins | sample 5400601 | NCBI WGS metagenome assembly WNGK01 (sample SAMN13153376, study PRJNA577476) | soil metagenome | isolation source: 60 cm soil or saprolite under Garry oak tree replicate 1 | place: USA:California | collected 2016-06-15
CGTCAGCCGAAAAAAGAAGCGGCACAAAAAGAGTAGGTCGCGATGATAACTCGCTCGCGGCGGCGAGAGCGCGCCACCTCAACTGCTTTCCCTGTCCCTCAAATGTCCTTTGCTCGATCTATTCTTGCCCGAGCACCCCGATCGACGCGAGCGAGAGCATTAAGAGCACGATTACGTCGTATCTAGCCACGGTACACAGCTCTCATTTCGGCATTTCTGTACACGATTAAGTGGTTTCGATCCGCTAACTGATCTTCACCAACTCCTTATCCTTCAGTCCCTCGTGCGAATGGTGCAGATCCAGATCATTAGCCGGCGGCTTGGAAATCTCCCGCCTAGCCAATCCCCCGACTGCGCCTTTCGCTGGAGTTATCCCGCCATCCACCAACCAGACCGCGCCGGTGACATAGCTGGCATCGTCCGACGCAAGAAAGGCATAAACATTGGCAACTTCCGCAGGCGTTCCGCGTCGCCCGAACGGCACGGCGCTCAGTAACGCTTTCTCGACCTTGGCATCGACCGCACCGGTTTCCTTGTGTGTCCAGGCGGTATCGATCGGGCCGGGGGCGACACAATTGGCGCGCACTCCGTATTGCGCTTGTTCCACGGCGACGCCCATCATGAATGCGTGCAGGAACGCCTTCGTTCCCCCATAGGGCGTGTTTCGCGGTTGGCCATTTACCCCGCCCTCAGAACCTGCGCTAATGACGTTGCCCCTTGTCTTGCGTAGATGTGGCAAGGCATACTTAGTCATGAGAAATGCCGAGCGGACATTGCAACGAATATGTTCATCGAACATTTCTATCGGCATATCGTCGGTTTCGGCATTAGCCAGCAACACGCCAGCATTGTTAATCAAAATATCCAGTTTGCCGTAGCGCTTGATAGCCGTGTCCACGCATCCACGAGCTGCCGCTTCATCTGAAACATCGCCCTCGAAAGTAATCGCTTCACCGCCATCATCGGCGATCGCCTTTGCCACATCTTTAATCGGATCGCCGGACAAACCATTGATCAGTATTTTGGCGCCTTCGCGCGCGAATTTTTTGCAAATCGCTTCGCCGATACCGGTTCCACCGCCGGTCACAATGGCGACCTTATCTTTCAATTTGATTCCCATAACTCTTCTCTCCCTTTTCTTAACCTAGCCGGTGTGTTGCTTTCGAAGCCAATGCCACCCAATACTAAATCGCTCACGACCTACTGTTTGGTTTTGGATAACCAATGTCATTATGCCAATCATCTAACCGACAGATGAAGGCAACGCTCCGGCTGCGTCCGAAGATGTCTTGTCGGGCCTTACACCCGACTACTACAGCTTTCCCTTCGAGCGTGCCGCATCTGTGCCGGTTCCCGCACGCACTTCCGGTCGCCAGCGGAATTTGTGAAGTAATAGATTGTCTTTTGCTTCCACGGCGTCGGCAGTGATTTCGCCGAGGACCGGCGCAAATTTGAATCCATGCCCGCTATCACCGGCGGCAATGACTAATCCTTCTCGTTGCGGATCACGCGCGATCCAGAAATGTCCATCGTGGGTGTCGCAGTACATGCACACGCGCCTATAAACAATCGGCGCGTCTGCGAGGGCAGGAAACGTCGCTGCCAAAAATTTTCGCAAATTTCTTTCGTCCTCGGAATTCACAACTCGTCCGGGCGACTCGGGCGACATTGCTCGTCCGGGGCCGTGATTGGCGATCTTTACGACGCCATCGCGGTTGATGGGGAAACCGTAATACCCCGTCGTTGTAATGTCCGCGCCAAAAACAGGAAAACGTTTAGGCGCGAATAACTCAGGCTGTGAAGGCCTGAGGTGAAACACAGGCTGGCCCGTGGCGCGAAAAAAGTTTTTCGTAAACGGCAGCAGATATGGTGTCCACGCGCCGACGGCCATGACAACTGTGTCACCCGCAAGGCGTGTCATCCCGACCGAAGTCGATGGGTCCTGTTGGGTTAGCTTAAGGTGTTTCGGGGTTCCTCGACTTCGCTGCGCTCCGCTCGGAATGACAGCCTTGCGAGGCTGTTCCTCAAGCACGATGCCCTTCACGCGACCATCGCGTTCATCCAAAGCGGTGAATTTCCCTTCGCGCAAACTAACTCCCATCGATTTGGCGCGTCCGATTAATGTCGCAACAACACGGCCGCTCTCCGCATAACCCGCCTCTTCAGTCCGCGCTTTTGCTGCAGCTTGAAACTTTCGTATTCAAAATCGCCCGGCTTCATTTCGCGACGACGGACGAACATTACGCCGACTTCGTGGTATAGCTTCGCGTCGAATTCTTCATTCCATTTGCGCCAGAGCTTGATCGAGCGTTCAGCCAACGCGGTGTAATCTTCATCGGCGCCGTACGCTGTGCGCACGGCCTTGCTGATGTCGGTGGAGGCCGCCAAAGCGTGTGGTAGAGGGCCCTGATCGACGAGCACTACTTCGTGGCCGCGTTTCTTCAATTCGATCGCGGCAGTAACGCCATTGATTCCTGCGCCAACGACAATAACCCTCGACATGCTGAGACACCGCACGTTGTAGTGGCGTTTGTGTCAAGCGCCGATGTTGCATCTTGTAGGGCAACCGCTCCGGTTGCCGGCAGGCGAAGCGCCTGCCCTACAAAGAACAGGCCGTACGCAGCGCCTGTTCCCGTTCGAGCAGGGTCGGATGTGAGTAATAAAAACCGCTGTACAGCGGGTGTGGCGTCAGGTTGCTCAGGTTTTTTTCCGTCAGTTTGCGCAGTGCTTTAATGAGCGATAGCGCCTCACCCATGGTCGCGCGCGCGAAGGCGTCCGCTTCGTACTCGAAACGGCGCGACCACATGTGAACCAGCGGCGAAAACCAAAAAGTGATCGTCCCTGCCAGCAACGCAAACAGCAGCATCGCCGGCACAACGTTCGCTGCGGCAAACCCCGCATGATACTCGAAACCGAATGCGCGATAAAACCATTGCTGACGCGCCAGCCAGGCAACCGCTGCGAAGCCTATAAACACGCCGACGATCGAAACGCCGAGCAACTTCACGACGTGACGTTTTTTGTAATGCCCGATTTCATGCGCAACCACGGATTCAAGTTCCGGCTCGGCAAGCTGGCCTACGAGCGTGTCGAAAAGGACAATTTTGCGAAAACGTCCGAAGCCGGTGAAGAAGGCATTGGAGTGACGCGACCGTTTGCTGCCGTCCATTACTTCGATGCTGCGGGTTGGAAAATCGGTGCGCCGGGCCAGTGCAAAGAGGCGTTCGCGCAACGAGCCGTCCGGCAGCGGCGTGAACTTGTTGAAGAGCGGCATGATCACCGCAGGGGCGATCAGTAGCAAAAGCAATTGGAACGTGATCACGACCCCCGCCGCCCAAATCCACCAGTTTGGGCCAGTCCACTCGATCAGCTTCAATACCAGCGCAAGCGATGGAAACCCAAGCATTGCCGCGAGCAAAAATCCTTTCACACGATCAAGTACCCACGTCCTTGCGGTTGTCGTGTTGAAGCCGAATCGGTCTTCGAGTTTAAACTGGGCGTACCACGCGAATGGCAGACTGACGATGCTTAGCACAACGCCCGTAGCGAAAAGAAAACCGGCTAACGCCCAAACGGACGTACCGAAAGCTACCGTGAATTTTCCAAAAGCCCACGGCAAGAACCCGCTGAATAACAGGCTGGTGAGAAGCACGGCATCAAACAACGTGACGACATCTCCAAATCGGCTCTTGGCCAGGGTGTAATCGACTGACCGGCGATACGTCGGTTCATCAACCATCTCGCGAAATGCGGGCGGCACTTCGTTCGCATGCGCACGCACATAACGTTCGTTGGCGCGGCTGAGCAACAGTTCTGCAATCGCGCGCGCGAGAATCAGAACTAACGCAATGATGGCGAACGGGGACATATGCAGGCGACGTAACACAGGCATCCTGCCTGTCTTCGTCGACCAGGCATCCCTGCCTGGTTTGGCAAACCGCAGGCTGGGAAGCCTGCGCGACCGGTCAAGCTGGAAGCGTGAGTTACTGTCATGTGTCAGCTTGCGAAAAGCATCCGATAGTAGCGATACCAATCACTTTGAAACCGCTCACTCGGATCGTACTTTCTCTTCAAATTCAGAAATTCTTTGAATTGCGGATAGCACGCGATGACCTGCTCGGGTTTTGCGAATTTGTGGTAGGTCAGGTAATAACTCCCGCGGCGAGCTATCGCCAAATCGATTAATCCGCGGAACGAACGCGCAGACGCTTCGATGCCGCTCGATGTATGAAGCGTGAGCAAATTGAAAATGATACAGGCATAGTTTTTTTTGGCCCATGCTAGAAAGCTTTCGTCATCTTTTTCGATCAATCGGACGGTGCCGTAGATCGCGATTGTGCGATTCGAGCGCAGCAAATCTGCCGCCTCCGTTAAAAAATCGGGAAGGTCTGCGCGTGGAACATAGATTTCGGTGATGATGAGGCTCGACTCATCACCACCGATTTGGTCGTGGATCTTCTGCGCGTAGTTCGGGAGATATGCGCCAAGCTGATTCGTGTCCGACCAATAGGTCTGTCCGTTTGTCGACAAATAATAATCGCTGTAGTGCTTGAAAGCCTTTTCCCGGTCCGTATAAGCAAGGCGGAGGAGGTCCAGCCAATCGTAATCGCTTAATTCTTTTTTGGCGACAATCGGTTCGTCTTCGCTGATCGGTTCGTAGCAGGAAAACACGCCGCGTTGAAGGAACTCCGGCGATTTTTCATCGACTAAAAATTGAAAATCGCCGTAGAGAAATTTTTGCGCGACGCGTTCTTCAAAACGCTTCGGCAAATCGGCTGCGCGAATGATCTCGACTACGCGTCTTAATTTTTGCCGGGGAACAAGGCGAAGTGTTACCGCATCGACCAATCCAAAAAGCCCATAACCACCGATTGCAAGTCGGAACAATTCACTATTTTCCTCGCGCGAGCAGCGAATCGATTTTCCATCGGCGGTGATCAGGGTGAATGATTCAATGTTGGAAATCAGCGGCTTCATCCGCAGTCCACGGCCGTGCACGTTGGAGGAAAGACTCCCACCGAGTGTGAAGGTGTCGGCGCCGGTTTGTTTCTGAGCGATGCCCCATTGCTTTTTCCCGTCCGTTTGAGCTTCGAGGTACGTGCGAATCAATTTCGGCCATTGGATCCCGGCTTCCGCTTCGAGCAAGCCGCGTTCACGATCGAAGGAAATCACGCGATCCAACTCGCGCGTATCGATGCAAACGCCGTCAGTGGCGAATTGCTGGCCACCCATCGAGTGGCGGCATCCCGAAACGGAAATCGGCATGCCTTTTCGCGACGCGGAACCAACAATCTCGGCAAGCTCATCTCTGGTGCGCGGTCTTAGAAGTTCGCGGACCCGAGTGCGATTGAGTTGCGAATGGACGTCGTTAACCCATATCTCTTTCTCGGGTACGCCGAACGCGTGCGGCGCAAGCGCCAAGAGCGCCGCCGTGCGTATGAATTCACGGCGGGTCAGCATCGGGGAAGCTTAACTGCGCCAGTTAGATTACAGCCAGACAAATTACCTCGCCTTTTGCGATGATTTCATCACTGAGATCCGATGCCATGTCTCGCAGATCATTGTGATCGAAAAATCGAATCACGCGCCACGGCCGTATAAACTCAGCAAGTTCACTTCGCGTAGTTCCCCAGAGGAACGGCTCGCCGCGTCTGCGTAACCACGAGTCAACAAGTTTGGTTTGCGAATCGAAGCGAAGTTGGCCATAGCCCTGTTTTTCCATGAACGTAAACGCAAACTCGCTACCGGGAGCGCTTAGGGTGCTCGAGGTTTTCATCAAGGAGGAGACGATGTCTGCGGGGAAATACATCAGCAAACCTTCGGCTATCCAGAATGTGCGTTTAGCCGGATCGAACCCATTGCTGATCAACGCTTCCCTATCGGGACCAGCGGCACTCAAATCAACTGCGATGAAATGCACTCGTTCAATTCCGATTTCGGAACAGGCACGCACTTTGTGACACTGCGTAGCCGGATGATCGATCTCCCAAAATAACGCAGTCGAAAACTCCTGCTGCAATTCAGAACTGAGCGGATCGAAGCCTGCACCGAGTATTACGACTTGGGCTCGTAAGGCGTAGTGCAGCAAAATTCCTGGGATCGTGATACGCTCGACAAACTTCGCGATCGGCCGAAACCAGATCTGCCGAACGATTTTCAAGAACAGACGCGTCTTTGCGGAATGCTTCTCCAAGACGCGAGCGCATAAATCTGCCGACGCCTTGGAAACGAAACGCGAGTATTTAGCGTCGTGATGCAAAAGAACCAGGCTCGCCGCTATGAGCAGTGCTGTGCGACTAGCCTGTTCGTGTTGCACCTATGTGCGTCCGGTTAACCGCCGAATTGAAAGATTAATTTGCGTCGGCGGTGCAGAGGGGCTTCTACTCGCGAGCGCTGGCCACGCCGTTCGAGTCTGCCGCTCTAGCTTGAGCGGAAAGGAATTCGCGAACGTGATTCAATTCATCTCGTGAACCACCCGCTTTTGAAGTTTGTGCGGCCAGCTTCGTGTAGTAACGGCTTGCATTCTCATTGTCGCCGGCTAGCTCGGCGGCTTGCGCCGCTCCATATAAACCTCTGAATCTTCCCGGGTAGATCTTGAGCGCGGCTTCAAATTCTCGCTGCGCTTCCTTCGGTAGTCCCGTTTCCAGCAGCAGAGTGCCGAGTTGTTCGCGAATCGGAACGAACGCTCCGGGCGAAACAGGATGCTTGCCGAGTATGTCTTCGGAATCCGCGGCCCGCCGCAGCATATCGATTGCTTCGTCCTTCTTGCCTTCAGCTGCCGCCACGCGTGCCGAAGCCGCTTGCATCTGCAGGTCGAGATGACTTTTGAAATAATCGAACTTTGGATCTTTCGTCGCGTCGCGTAATTGCTGCATTCGTGCGATCGCTTTTCGTGCGCCATCGAGGTCGCCGGTGTGCGCGCGTCCGAGCGCGTGACCGTACTCGATGAGGGCTTCCATGAATGGAAATGAATTCCAATGCGGCAGCTCCGGAATTTGCAAGGCCGCCGCTGCCTCCCAATCGTTCCGCTCAAACGCATAACGTGTTGGAATCGCGGCCAGCGCGTAAGCTGCGCTGAATTCCAGTTCCGGATTTGTCTTCCGCACTTTCGCGACACGATCGACGATCTCTTTCGCCTCGGCATCGCGGGCCTCCTGCAAATACGAGTAGGCCATGTAATCGAGCGCGTGTAATTCTTCAGCTTCGGTAGCGTCGCGATGGCGCATGGCAGCGTAGGCGCGCGAAGCTTCAGCGGAAGCGCGATTTGCAGCGATAGATTCATCCCACATTCCCAAACGCGTAAAGATGTGCGACGGCATATGCAGTGCGTGCGGCACCCACGGCGCAATAGAATCATATGTCTGGGCTGCAGTCAGGCCGCGTTGAGCGAACTGAGGGAAATCGTAGGAATGGATCAGGTAGTGAACGACCCCGGGATGGTTCGCGTTTTGTTTCCAGAGCTTTTCCAATATGCCGGCAGCCTCAAGCTGTTTCGATAAACTCGTGTCGTTAGGCGTGGCGTAACCAGTAGCCAGCACCGCGAAAGCGTAAAAGGTTTGCACTTCGAAATCGTCCGGATACTTGTCGCGCAGCTGTCGCATTGCTTTCTCGTAGGCGACTACGCGATCGCGTGGTCCGACCGGTCCGTGACAGGATTGTCCAACCGGGGCTGCGGTCGAACTCTCAGGGGCGTTGTAATAGGTGTTGAGTGCCATGATGAAGCCGCGTTCGCGATCCGAACCGGCCTTCAACGACATTGCTTTTTCAATGGCAGCTTTACCCGCGCGCATTTCGTCGGGAGCAGGCGGTGTCCAAATCGGATGCCACCATGTCATGGCGATTCCCCATTGCGCCATCGCGCATTTCGGGTCTCGGTCCGCCACCGAAGTAAAAACGCGCCGCGCCTCTTCATAGAAAAACGAATGAAGCAATGCTACACCACGAGCGAAATCAGATTGGACGTCCGGCGTGCACGTTATCGGGAACGTCACGCTTCCGACGCCGCGCAAATCGCCCGGTTCGGGAGCGGTGGCGGATTTGGCGTAGTTTAAGGGGAGAAAACTACTGACCAATCCGACAAGAAGGAGTATGCGCCGAGCATACAGAAATATTTTCACGCTGTAGCTTGGTCGTTTCGGGCAAATTGGCAAACCGCTTCGGCGACTGAAAGAGATCAATGTAGCGCATGCGTCCCGCTTGCAGCCCCACAACCGTGCAAGCCAGAGACTCGCGCTACCTTACTACTCAAATCCAAAAATGATTTTGCCGCTGCGTTTGCCTTCTGCGGCACGTGTGACCGCGGTTTTGACTTCGTTTAGTGGATAAGCTTCCTCGACTTTTGTTTTGAGCAGACCGCGTCTGGCCATATCGAAAAGCGGTCGAAACGTGTCCATGCGCTCAGACGGAGTGGCGTTGTCGTACCATTTATTGATCCAGATGCCGCGAAATCGCAGGTCTTTGAAAATGAGAAGACCGGTCGGAATTTTCAGCGGCTGCAAGCTCATCGCGCCAAAGCTCACTAGCGTGCCGTTAGGCGCGAGACAATTAGCGAGACGCAGCGCGCTGTCGCCGCCGACGGAGTTTAGCCCCAGACGAATGGACGCGCCGCCGGTCGCGCTCTTCACTTCTTCGCGAAGATTTTCGCCATCGACCAGCACGGTATCACCGCCTTCTGCGCGCAATTCATCAATCAGCTCCGCTCGGCGAATGACGTTCACGGTTTTATAACCGAGCTCGTGCGCGATTTGAATTACGCCGCGGCCCGCCGCCGAATTCGCTGCGTTTTGAATCAGCCAATCTCCTTTCTGCAAATCGACATAGTCATGCAGCAATCGCCACGCGGTTAGCGGATTGATTTTTAACATTGCCGCCTGAACAGGCTCGATTCCGTCAGGCACAACGACCAGTTCGTCGGCTTTCACCGCGACCGCATCGCGCCATGTCCCTATGTTGTGCGGCAGAATCACGAGCGCCCCGGTCGTTAGGCCTTTCACGTTTGCACCCAATTCAATAACAACACCTGCGCCTTCAAAGCCGGGCGTCGCAGGGAGCTGCGGGCGCACCGGATATTTTCCTTCGATCTGATTTAGATCCGCTGGGTTGATTGGCGCGGCGCGCATTTTCACCACTACTTCGTCTGCGGCTGGTGTCGGCCACGGCTGCTTTTCGATGTGCAAAACATCCGCCGGATTTCCGTGCGTTTCGTAAACGGCTGCGTTTATACTTTCGTTCATCGATGTCTTCGTCCCCGCATCCTCAGGCTTCCTCAGACAATCTGCAAACTCGCCGACCGCCTGGCGGGATGACTTCGTCTGCGTGGCAGACCGGTGCGCGTATGGCGCTCTTCGGTATGATCGTGAACTCAATTTTCGCGATCGCGAAGATTCTTGGCGGATTCTTCGGTCATGCGTATGTGCTCATCGCCGATGGCATCGAGTCTGGGCTCGATGTCGCAGGTTCGTTTGTGATCTGGAGCGGGCTGAAAGTCGCGGCGCGGCCGCCAGATGCTTCGCATCCCTATGGTCACGGAAAAGCCGAGCCGATCGCAGCGATGATTGTTGCAGTTGGAGTCGTGGCTGCCGCTGTGGGTCTTGCCATTCAAAGCGTGCGCGAAATTTTTCTGCCTCATCACGCGCCGGCGCCTTACACGCTGGTGATATTGGTTGTTGTAATCATGATAAAAGAAACTTTGTTCCGCTACGTCAATCGGATCGGACGCGATATCGATAGCACGGCTGTGCAAACCGATGCATGGCATCATCGCAGCGACGCGCTCACGTCTGCCGCAGCGTTCATCGGCATTTCCGTGGCCTTGATCGGCGGCAGGCGTTGGCAAAGCGCAGATGATTGGGCAGCTATTTTTGCCTGCGCAGTCATCGCCACAAATGGCATCAGGCTTTTGCGGCCGGCGTTTTACGAAATCATGGACACCGCGCCGCGGAAAATCGTTAAGTCAGTTTGCTCGGTTGCTAGCTCAGTCCCTGGTGTCATAGACGTTGAAAACTGCCGCGCCCGAAAAATGGGTTTGGACTTTTATGTCGATCTTCACGTCGGAGTGGACGGCAATATTTCCGTGCATGAAGGGCACGAAATTGCCCATCGGGTGAAGGCGGCAATCCAGCAAAGCAACTCGCGCGTCGCAGATGTGCTCGTGCATATCGAACCTGCACAGCCTTAGCTGCGAGCGCGGATCGCGTCGTCGCTCGCTACAGCTCGCGCACGACCTGAATTAGTGCATTCGACAGAGTTTTTCGTGCCCGCGTGATTCTTTTGGCGAACTGTACCAGGCGCAGGACGCGATTCGGATGGGCAAGAAAAAACTTCGCCAGCGCGGTCATCTGGGTTCGTTGTTGTTCGGTGTCGAATAAGATCTTCGGCGGAGCGGGGAACGGTTGATGCGGCGTATCGGTAATGATGCGAATCGAGAGGAGCGGAACACCGTGCTCGGCGCAGGCACGTGCAATGAATTCTGTCTCCATATCAGCGGCAGCAGCGCCCGTGGTTTGTCCGATTTTTTTTCGCTCCTCAATGGAATGGATTATCGACGGCACCGTCAAAAGATTCGCTCGATGGATGGGAGAACCGCCGGCGCCCCGACGCATCTCGTCTAGTTGGACGGTCGAGAAATTCTCTGCCAGCAAAAGATCACCGGCGCGCAATTTATCGTTAAGCGCGCCTGCGAAACCGGCGCTGATCAAAATACGGAACTGAGCACCTTCGAGAAATTTCCCGATCCGTTCCTTGCAAACGTTTCCGCCCACGCCCGTGTGAAGGACTTCAATTTTGTGATCATGAATCGTGCCGCAAACGATTCTGTTGCCATTCCGATCAGTACAAGATTTGTTCCTGAGCCGACGCAAAAATTCCGAACTCTCGGCCGGCAAGGCGAACGTAACCGCAATCATCGGATGAAATGTAACGCGAGCCTCCGGCTTGCACGGGAGATCGCAAGCGAGACGCATGCGCTACTTCTCGACGATCTGCACAATGAAGTTCTTTTTCACAATGAAGTTCTTTTTTTCAATTGTAGCCGGGGTCGGTGACCCCCGTTCCGGCGAACTGGCCGTCGGCGGCGCCGATATTTCGCCGCCGATGGACGCAATCGCGTTACGAAAGTCCGGTTCCCGATTTGCCGGAACATCGGCAAGAATGCTGACGCGGCCCGCGTCGGAAACACCTTTCGTAGCGGACCCACCAAATCGAGAAACGATCGCGACTACTTCGTCCGCGACAGCATCAAGTCTTCCGTTTTCAGCTGGCACGGTGATTTCACTGACGCCCAGGGCATTTGGTGCAGGCGTGAGCGTGGCCGCACGCTCGATCGATTTTGCGATCTGCTCCCGCATCTGGGCTTCCAGCAGGGGCCGATTCGGATTGCTACTCTCGTGTTTGAAGATAAACCAGAGACCGA
>WNGK01012169.1_pt1 | contig 11408 bp, 10 predicted proteins | sample 5400601 | NCBI WGS metagenome assembly WNGK01 (sample SAMN13153376, study PRJNA577476) | soil metagenome | isolation source: 60 cm soil or saprolite under Garry oak tree replicate 1 | place: USA:California | collected 2016-06-15
ACTTATGGAATTAGTTGGCGAGGAAAAGAGAATCCAGGCGCTGTTTCGTGAGCTAAAGCTCGAAGACGAGCAGGTCACGCCACGATTCGCCACCATGTGGCACCGTGCGCAGTCGGGAACATCTGCGCCAGGGACTAGGTTCAGTTTGTCGTTCGTCGCGGATGTTCCCGACTGCGCACGGTGCCACATGTTGGCGAATCGTGGCGTGACCTGCTCGTCTTCGAGCCTTAGCTCACGAAACAGCGCCTGGATTCTCTTTTCCTCGCCAACTAATTCCATAAGTAGTGTTCGGCCGCTCCAAATATTCCCGCAATCGTTTCTTTCCGCGCTCGTAATGTTGGCGCACGCTGCCGATTGAAATGCCCATCACCTGTGCGGCTTCACGCAAATTCAGATCTTCGTAGAAAACCAGATGCAGAGTTTCTCGCTGGCGCGCGGGCAACTGCTCCAGAGCGCGCTGAAACTGTACCTGGGTTTCGGATCTTTCGAAGCGAGCAGCGGGCTCTTCATCAAGAGAGCCTTGCAACGCCTTCCGATCCAAGTCGCCAATTAATCTCAACTTGCGTAACAAACTCTTGCGATGCTCGCTTATCGCCGTTTTGCGGATGACAGCGAACAGCCACGTCTTAAAGCTCGCTTCACCTCGATAAGACGCTTTGCCTTCAAGGACACGTAAATAAACCGCCTGTAAGACTTCTTCCGCTTCTGCTCGATCGCGGCGGCAACAACTCAAGGCCCAGCCGAAGCTGGAACTATGGAGCTTTTCCAGCTCAGTCTTCAGCTCTGAAATCTCCATTCGAAGTTCTTTCGCGGATCCGCTCCGTCCTGAAGTATTAGTCGCTTCAGCCGAGGATTTATATGACAAGATTCAAGCTAGTGTCCCCAATTTCAAATCTCAGTGGCTCCTCAATGTTCTCGGTGCCTCTGTGGTGAGTGGTTTTCAGCGCGGTTTTACCACCGAGACACGGAGGTCGCAGAGGCTGCACAGAGAGGAACTACGACACTACAGATCCAAAACAACTCTTGACTGTCCCTCAGGCTCAGGGTCATACGCATTCGAGGCCCGCGGCGTTTCAATAGCTGGTTGCTAAGCCGTCCGAGTCGCAGCGGCCCGTTCCAGACCCAGTTCTCGTATCGCCATTTCGCGCAATTTGAACTTCTGGATCTTGCCGGTCACGGTCATGGGAAAGCCGTCGGTGAAGCGCCAGTAGCGCGGCACTTTATAGTGCGCGATCTTGTTTTGGCAGTAACCACGCAGATCGTCGGCCGTCGCCTCGTGACCCGGCTTAAGGATCACCCAGGCCATGACTTCTTCACCATATTTTTCGTCCGGCACGCCGACTACCTGAACTTCCTGGATCAGCGGATGGCCGTAAAGAAACTCCTCGACTTCTCGCGGGTAGATGTTCTCGCCGCCGCGTAGGATCATGTCCTTCGTGCGACCCACTATGTTGACATAGCCCTCGCCGTCCATCGTTGCGAGGTCGCCCGTGTGCATCCAGCGCGCAGAATCGATGGCCTTAGCCGTTGCCTCGGGTTCACCCCAGTAGCCGAGCATCACGATGTAGCCACGCGAAAGCAACTCACCCCTGGTTCCGCGTCGCACTGTGGCGCCTGATTCAGGATCGATGATCTTGCATTCAACGTGCGGATGAACGCGGCCAACTGTGGAGACACGCTTCTCAATCGGGTCATCTGGCGAAGTCTGGAACGACACGGGCGAAGTTTCCGTCATGCCATAGCAAATCGTCACCTCGTTCATGTGCATCTTTGTGTTGACCTGCTTCAGTACCTCGACGGGGCAGGGCGACCCGGCCATGATGCCTGTGCGAAGCGAAGACAGATCGAACCTTTCAAAATCAGAGAGCCCGAGTTCGGCGATGAACATTGTCGGGACGCCGTGCAGCGCGGTGCATCGCTCGGCGGCCACCACCCCGAGCGTTTTGCGCGGGTCGAAAACCTCCGCCGGAATTATCATGGTCGCGCCGTGCGTCACGCAAGCAAGATTGCCGAGGACCATTCCGAAACAGTGGTAGAAAGGGACGGGAATGCAGAGGCGGTCGCGCTCGGTAAAGCGCATCGTCTCGCCGATGAAGAACGCGTTGTTGACGATCGAGTGATGCGAGAGTGTTGCGCCCTTCGGGAAACCGGTCGTCCCGAAAGTGTATTGGATGTTAATCGGCTCATCGAATTCGAGAGAGCGCTGCCGCTCCGACATCTTCTCAGGCGAGATGGCGTCTGCCTTATTGAGGACTTCGTCCCAGTGGTAAGCACCCTGCACCTCTTGGGCGCCGAAGACGATCACCGTGCGTAGCGAAGGAAGCCGCTTTGCCGAGAGCTGGCCGGATTTACACGTGTCCAATTCCGGGCAGATCTCGCGCAGCAAGGCCGCATAGTCGGAAGTCTTGAAGGGTGGCGCAATGATCAGCGTGGAGCAACCCGACTGCCGCAGAGCATACTCGAGTTCCTGGGCCCGGTAGGCAGGATTAATGTTGACCAGGATCGCGCCGATCTTGGCGGTGGCAAATTGCGTGATCACCCACTCGGCATAATTCGGTGACCAGATGCCGACGCGATCGCCCTTCATGACATCGCAGGCGATCAGCCCGCGCGCGAAGCGATTGCAGGCGTCCTGAAGTTGCCGGTACGTGTAGCGTAGGTTTTGATGACACGAGACCAGGGCCTCGTTATCCGGGCCACGCTCAGCTATGTAATCGAAGAGGTCGCCAATCGTCGAGCCGATCAGCGTTACATCGCAGGCGCCATGGACATAGGAGAGATTCTCGTGGCCGATCATTTGCCGATCACCGGTCAAGCCGTAGAATGCCAATGGGCCGCCCGTCTCGATGAAGTGCACGGGAATGCGGGCGATGGCTGGAGCCAGTAAATTCAAAGCTGCAAGCAGCATCAGCCGCTTGTGAACATCGGGGCGGCGGCGGAACCAGAGAGCCGTTCCCACCAGGATCGCGAACACGAGAATGTCGCCCAGCGGCACGACCAGGAACTGGAGTGGCGGCGGCCCGGGACTGGAACCGCGCGCGGCGCCGGCAATTCCCGTGAGAGTGCCGACGACGACTATCAGCGTAGCGAGCATCGCTCCAAACACACCGAGGCGTTGATGCACTCTGACGCGGCGCTTGGCAACCAGTGAAACCTGCACGACAAAAAGAACGACCCACGACGTCATTACAATGCCGTGCAGGTGTACGAGCAGGCTGGGTAGCGCCGGCGTTTCAAACAGACCCTTCAAATAATAGGTCCGGGCGAAACCTGCCAGCACAATGACGGGGATGAAAACCGCAGCCAGAATGTACAAGCGGCGGTCCTTAACATGGGGGCGGATTGTTGTGTCTATTGCCATAAAGTATCTCCGGTGTTTGATGAATCAAAAGGCTTTTGTCACGTGCATCGCTCGTGGTGATGATGCACATCAAGTCAGGTGGATTCAAGTTGGAAGTGCAACTGGTGCCAAATGCCTATACCGCGAAGCGGTAACGTCTCAGAGCCCAGGACCGGGGTCCCCACGCGGGTAGCCCGCGTGGGGTGGTAGCGTTGCTTCAACCCTGGGAGAACAGCGGTTCGAGATAATCAACCCGGGACAGGTTGCGCCCAGCGGATGCAACCGCGTTGTGGTTGTGGATGATTGATTCAACAAAATTTCAAACTGCAACTGGTTGCACTTCCAACTTGAATCCACACGCAAATGACAAATGGAAAATGAAAATGTTTGCTTACGGCTTCCGCCCGATCGCGAACAAGCTCGCGGACGAGCGCACGTACATCACGCCATCCGACAACGCCGGTGTAGCCATCAGCAGCTCGCCCATCGAGTTGGTCGCTATATGCGCGAACTTCGGTCCTGCTTCGATGACCAGCATTTCCCCGTCTTCATTCGAGAGATAGATCTTGCCGTCGGCCGCCACCGGCGACGCACTGAAGCCGCTGCCCACAAGCGGCAGTCGCTGTCGATAGACCTCTTCGCCGGTCTTCAAGTTATAGGCGTCGAAGAGCCCATTATTGGCGAGCACGTAAAGAAGCCCATGGTAGACGAGTGGCGTCGGCATGTAGGATCCGCGACCGGTGCGGCTCCAGACGATGGACTCACTATTAGTTTTGCCTTCCGGCAAAGTGAGGTCACCGCGTGCGTCGGATCGCACCACGAAAATTGGCCGTTCTGGCCCGCGGCCGCTAACAACTACGAAGACGCCATCGGCGAAGATCGGTGTGGGCGCCGTGATCTTCGAGCTGCGCCCAAGCCGCCACAACTCCTTTCCTGTGCGTGGGTCGTACCCGCGGATGAAGTTGGACGCGTTCGTGACCAATGCCGGGCCGGCCGGTGTGGTCGCCACGGTCGGTGTGCCCCACGACGGAAGCTCATCACGATCGGTTTTCCAAACTGTCTTTCCCGTGCCGGCATCCAGAGCCAGAAGGAATGAATCGGCTTGTGTGTCGCACTGGAGAATTACGACGTCGTTCCAGATAATAGGCGAACTGGCGGGGCCCCATTCGTATGTCGGCACGTCGTAAGCGCCCAGGTCGAGCCGGCCAAGGTCGACCTTCCAAAGAAAGCGCCCGTTCACATCGTAGGCATGAACACCCTGTGATCCAAACCACGCCACCACGATGCGGCCGTCGGTGGCGGGAGTTGGGTTGGCGTAGGTGGATTTGATGTGCCGCTTATCGATTGGCTCGCCCTGATGCGCAACGCGCTCCCACTCGATCTTTCCGGTGCGTTTGTCGATCGCATAGATCATCCAACGGTGGAGCGAGCGATCTTTGGACGCGTCCCCATCGCCGTACAAACCGGGACGGAAGGTTGCTTTTGGATCACTGCTGACGGCACTGGTTACGAAGATGCGGTTTCCCCAAACGACTGGACTCGAATGCGCGAGGCCGGGAATCGGCGTGCGCCAGAGAATATTCTCACCTGTCTTCGCGTTCCAACGGTCAGGGAGACTTTGTCCCTCCGCGATGCCCGAAGCCTGCGGTCCGCGGAAAGTGGGCCAGCTTCCCTTTCCGTCAGCCGGATTCGGACGCGAGGGTGGTCGCGCCCCCTCGGTTCTTTCGATGCGGCGCGCTGGTATGCTCTTCGTCTCGCTCGCAGGTATCCACGTGCTGCGGTCGATGATCATGCGACGCAGCTTGCAATCATCCGAGACCAGTTCGAAGCTGACACGGTTGCCTTCGACGCGAAATTGATAGCGGCCAGTCCCATCACAACCGCCAGGGCCGCCGGACATCGATAACTCGATCTCAGTACCGTTGCTTTTCCAGTTACCACCGAGGGCCGGCCAACCCTGGCCCTGCATGGTGAAGGTGCCACCCGGATCGAACCGCGCGACAAAAGCGCCAAACTTCAGCGGGGAGGATGGGAGTTGCGCGGTCGGTTGCTGCGCGATGGCTCTGGCGAAGGAGCCTGCCATGCTTACGGCCACAACACCCGACGCGAGCACCAGCGCGAGTACAAGTTTCATGCAAGCCTCTCTTTTCATGCTAAATCCCTTCGCCAGAGTTTTTGCCTCGGCGGCGGCGGCAAAGCCGCAAAACACCGCCGGCTTCTTGTTATGTGCGCCGGATTCCGAGAATTACTTCGACGCTCTCGCGCGTCTCCGGACTAAACTGTGAAAACTCTTCTTCAGTCAGCAAGTCGCTTCCTTTGATGTTGGTCAGCAAGATGATCGCTCTTGACCGGCGGATGTCGTCGAACGCCCATGCCATCTTCTCATTACGGTCCATGATGAGATCGAAAACTTCGAGATAGCGTTTGTGATAGTCCTCCGTACAGTTGGAGGTCGCGTGATTAATCTCTTCAATCACCTGCTGACAGAACCGCTCAAGCGCGACCGGGTGCAACCGTCGAAACAGCTTCCAATCAGACTCTTTGATTTCACGAGCCATATTTTGCGCTTTCCATTATTCAAGGATGAAGCTTGCGAATCAAATCCTGGATTGACGAGATTACAACATCAGGCCGTTCGCCGGGAATGTTGTGGCCGCTCCCATCCGCCACCACGAGTGATCGGTTCGGAGCGCCGGCGACAATCGCTTCGTGCCCTGCTCGGTAAGCATCGCTCTGTTTCTGCGTCGGCCACCAGGGCTTGCCGGCCGTAATCACAATGAGAGGAATATTTCGCGGGAATGCCATCTTGCGAACCAACTCAATCGTCTTGTCGAAGGCGGTGATTTGGCGTATCCCAGCCTGCTGCAATTTGGACAATGGCGGAGTCGTTGGAAATGGAATCTCCATGAGCTGCTTCGGACCCCCGATGGCATCTACAAACGCGACGGTGTTTGGATCAATCAGCACGATGCCTCTGACAGACTTGGGATACTTGTAAGAGTATAGCTGATTCAGCAGCCCGCCATACGAGTGACCAACCAGGAGCACTTCCTTTGCCAGACCAAGCCGCTTTAAGCCCTTCTGCAATCCCGCGACCTCTTCGGAAGCGTTGTAAGGCGATGAAGGCAACTCGCTTTCGCCGAAACCGGCACGGTCGTAACTCACCACAGTTAATCCCGTCAGGCGGGCGAGTTGTGGTTGCAGGGAGGACCACTCAGACGAATCTGCGCCGCCTCCGGATTCCAATACAATCGTCGGCGAGCGACCATCAATGACTCGGAAATGCAGCCGGTAGCCGCCGACGTCCACCAAAGCATCTCGTTTCTTGTCAGAACCGCCTGCGGTAGCGGGCGGGTTACTCCTGACCTGGACACCTTCACTCGATGACAGCGCAGCGACACTCAAACCACATGTGATTACGACCGGAATCAGAAAAACAACCGATCGTATGAGATTAAAGTGCGTCGTGGCGCTCATGATCTTACAGAACCGGGAGCGGGTAGCGACCGGGTAATCCTCTCAAACGGCCCAATGAGGTCCGTACCGGGAGCGATAGACCGGGTGAGCGGCGGGGCGCACTCGCGATCGCAAGCCGATGAAGAATACCCGGTCGCTATCGCTCCAGGTACTGACTCCATCAGAGAACGATCCATCGGTTCATTGATTCATCGATCCATTGGTTCAATGAGATAATGATTCAATTCTTATGGATGCAAAATTTCATCCTGCAATCGCGGCTATTCGCTCGGGAGATCTCGAAACATTTAAGGCACTTGTCAGTCAGGATCCAACGCTAGCGACTTCGCGATCGTCGACCAGCCATCCCACTCTGCTCCAGTGCGTAGCGTTGGACGGCAAGGACAAGCCCAACAATGTCGAGATGGCCCGAGTCTTGATCGAAGCCGGCGCCGAGATCAACCAAACGCTGGTTGCGACAGGGAGCATCGACAATCGCGCGGTCGCTCAATTGTTGCTTGACCAGGGCGCCTCGATTGACGGGACCGGTGGTTGGTCGCCGATTGAAGAAGCTCTCTACTGGAACAGCCGTGAAGTGCTTGCTTTGCTGCTTGAACGTGGGGCGGCGGTGCAAAACCTTCGCATCGCCGCTGGACTAGGTCGCACGGATTTGATCGAAGGATATTTCAATGCCGACGGTAGTCTCAGACCTGAGGCCGGCAAGATCAATTGGCCTTGGGGTGGACTGGAAACGATCGCGGGCTCGAATCACGATCAAGCAGGCAAACAAACGCTTGCAGACCGGGTTAACGAGTGGTCGCAGGACCGCCAGGGCATCATCAACAACGCGTTTGTCTACGCGTGCATGCACGGTCACATCGAGGCGGCCAAGCTGCTGTTGGAAAAAGGCGCAGAGATTAATGTCATCCCGGGAGGATTTGATTACGCGGGTACGGGGTTGCACTACGCCGCGCTCAATGGACAACGAGCGATGGTCGAATTCCTCTTGCAGCAGGGTGCGGACCGTGAAGTGAAAGATACAAAGGTTGGATCAGACGCAGCCGGCTGGGCCGAATATGGTGGTCACCTGGAGATTCGCGACTTGCTGCTCCAAGCCAGTCGGCAGTAGGCAGCAAAAAGAAAACCAAACCCCACGACACCGAAGGCATCGAAGCTAGTAGCCGGGGGGAGCGAAGCGATATGCCCGGATCGATCGAGTAAAAGAATCCGACCCTGAAGGGGTCGCAGCTCTGTCGCCCGCCAAAGCGGCTTGGAACTCGGATCGTTCGACCCCGTCGCTACCGCTCTGGGTACTGACTGCATCACGGCGCTCGTGGCTATTTGACGTCGGGAGTCCTGGCTGCGAGTTCATCGGGAGCCGCGGGCTCATCACAAAGTAACCCTATGTCCAAACTTCGCGTCCACAGTTTCTCGATCTCAATCGATGGCTTCGGCGCTGGGCCGAATCAGGATCTGGAGAATCCGATCGGAGTAGGCGGACTCAAAGTGTTTGACTGGTTCTTTCCCACGCTCACCTGGCAACGGATGCATGGGCATCAAGATGGCGAGACCGGCGTCGACGACGACGTCGCGGCGCGGGGCTTTGAAGGGATCGGCGCTTACATTCTCGGGCGGAATATGTTTGGCCCCGTGCGCGGGCCGTGGCCTGATGAAAGTTGGAAAGGCTGGTGGGGCGACGAGCCGCCGTATCACACGCCGGTCTTTGTGCTAACGCATCACCCGCGGGCTCCGCTCAAGATGGCGGGAGGCACGGAATTTCATTTTGTTACTGACGGCATTCACTCAGCCCTCAGGCAGGCTAAGGATGCGGCGGGCGAGAAGGATGTGCGTCTGGGAGGCGGCGTCTCTACGATTCGGCAATATCTGAGTGCAGCACTGATTGACGAGTTACATCTGGCAATCGTGCCAGTCTTGCTCGGTGATGGGGAGCACTTGCTTGGTGGTCTGAATCTACCGGAGCTGGGATATGAATGCGTGAGGCGAATTGAGGGTGCGCGCGCCACGCACGTCACGATAAGGAAAAAGTGAATCGTAAATCGTGAATCTGAGGGTAGTGGCCTTCGATGATCGGCGCAGGTAAATCAGGCGGACGATGGACAAGCGTGAACTATCCGCAGATTACACAGATAAGATTTAGGGCAGACGCGCTGTGTGGTCGAGCAGTTACTGCTCCGCCTCTACTCGAGAGCTTCGCAGCTCTGCTGCAGCACAGTGGGGTAAGCCTCCGGCTTAACCCGGGCGGTTTCTTTCTTTTTACGGGCTGACCTCCGGCTTGATTTTTATTGATGACGCGACCGACGGATCAAGAGTATATTTTCTCTTCGAGGTGTAGATGAAACGCTTTCGACCGGCTTTACGTTGGTTCTTAAACGCGTTGACTAAGACGCCCTCGACGTTGACCTTGAAGATCATAATTGAGGGAATCAATTCGTAGAAACCACTCGGATGCCAATAGAGGAACCCGTCGATTATTACGAAGTGTTGCAGGTCAACACGAGCGCCGACCCGGAGACAATCGACCGTGTCTACCGGCTGCTGGCGCAGCGATTCCATCCCGACAATCAGCAAACCGGGGACGAGAGGCGATTCCGGACACTCCTCGAGGCCTACACGGTGCTGAGAGATCCGGAGAAGCGCGCACGCTATGACTTGTTGCACCAACAGCGGCGGCAGGACCGATGGCGACTCGTGTCCAGCGGCGCGCAGGTCGAGAACGACTTCGAGATGGAGCAGATCGTCCGGCTTACCGTGCTTGAGGCTCTCTACACCAAGCGACGCGTAGAGCCGAGCGACCCTGGGATCTTTTGGCACGAGTTCGAAGGACTGATCGGCAGGCCGCGGGAGCACCTCGAATTCACGTTCTGGTTTCTCCAGCAGAAGAAGTTCGTGACGCGCGACGACCATTCACGTCTGGTTCTAACGGTCGAAGGCGCTGAATACCTCGAGCAGACCTATCGTAGTAACCTGCAGCAAAAGCGGCTGCCGGCTCCCACCGAGAACAAGTGAAGGCCGGCAAGACTTTATCCATGGGTTCGATTCCAGCTAAGAATCCACAGATTATACAGATTTCGCTGATTCATATTTCTTAATCTGCGGCCATCTGCGTAACCTGCGGAGAGTGCATTGCTTAGTGCCCAACTGGTGACATCGTTGTACACGCGAACACGCGAAATGGGTGTAAAATCGCGCCTGGTTTTTCAAGTCAGAAAGGAGATTCCGCTTGAGGAGGAACCATGTATCGCCACTTTTCACTGCCGGTAGTGGTGGTGGTTGTTCTGCTCTTCGCGGGCAGCGGCGCCGCAGAGACACCGAACCGTGTGACCATTCTGTATGATTCGTTTGGCAAGAATCCCGCCCTGACCATGGATTGGGGTTTTGCCGCCCTGGTCGAATATGGCGGCAAACGCATCCTCTTCGACACGGGCAACAATGCCCAAATCTTTGAACACAACGTAAAGGCACTGCGTGTCGATCTGCGAAATCTCGATTTCGTGGTCATCTCACATCGCCATGCCGATCACACCAGCGGCATTACCTACCTATTGACTATAAACCCTAAGGTAAAGATTTACGTTCCCGACGAGCTTTGGGGATTGTTCGCGCGCGGGCCGACGAACGACTTTTACCGCAAGGATCCCTCGCTCCCCGCCGACATGCGCTACTACGGCGGCCATCCGCCGGAGATCCTAGAGGCCGGCACACCGTGGCCCGGCGGCAACTTCATTCCCGTCAGCCAGAAGACCGCGGTGGCGCCGGGAGTATTTATCCTGCCCCTCGTCTCCACGACTCCGGGAACGTTGGAGCTGAAGGAGCTGTCGTTGGCCATCAAGAGCCCGCAGGGAGTGATACTGATCGTTGGCTGCTCGCATCCGGGCGTGGAGCACATCCTGCAGGAGACGACCGCGCTTGATCCTCATATAAGCATCCTGTTCGGCGGGCTGCACCAGATCCAGAAGCTTGATGCGGAGGTTGAGCGGATCGCCACGGTACTGCGCGACGAGTACAAGATCGAGCGGGTGGCCCCGGGACACTGCACCGGCGAACCGGAGTTTGCCGCTCTGAAAAAGGCGTTCGGCGACCACTACGTGTATGCGGGTGTGGGCACCATTATCGATCTTCCGGGGCGGACTATTAGTTCGGCGTCGCTTTCACGCCTTCAGCGTAAAAACAAATAGGCTGGCTTCAGGCAGCCGCCCGTTGCGCAGGTTCCTGCGACGGCGAGGGGCCAATCCCCTTCTTTCTCAGTATTAGTGAAGAGATCAGAGTGATGACGAGCCCGACAGGAAGCGGTTCGACAAAAGTCATCGCGGCATTCACAAAAGGTTTATCGTACATCTGCTTGAATTGCTTCATCTGTTGAAGTTTGGCGTCGATCACCTGTTGACTGGCGCCTGCCGCCCTCATTTTTTCGACCAGGTAATTTGCGTAGTCATTCATGAAATTAGGCATGAATTTGAAATACATGATCTCCCAAGTCACGACATAGCAAACGCTGGTGATGAGCGTGATGAGTGCGCCAACCGCGAAAGCGCGACCGAAGGAAATTGTTCCCCCGCCGACGTTCTCACGATACGAACGGATGCCAAAGAAC
>WNGK01021510.1_pt1 | contig 11408 bp, 11 predicted proteins | sample 5400601 | NCBI WGS metagenome assembly WNGK01 (sample SAMN13153376, study PRJNA577476) | soil metagenome | isolation source: 60 cm soil or saprolite under Garry oak tree replicate 1 | place: USA:California | collected 2016-06-15
GCCGTGGACCGGCAGCCGCGCGTGCGAAACGCCCATGACGAGACGATCGTCGGTCTCCGCCGTCAACGCCAGCTCGTCCGGCATGCTGGCGCGGTCGACCACGAGCGAGTGGTAGCGCGTCGCCTGGAACGGCGCATTGATGCCGCGGAACACGCCGCTGCCGCGATGTCGGATCTCGGAAAGCTTGCCGTGGACGGGGATCGGCGCGCGCACGATCCTGCCGCCGAACGCCTGGCCGATGGCCTGATGCCCGAGGCAGACGCCGAGAATGGGAATGCTCTCGGAAGCCTGCTCGATCAGATCGAGGCAGATTCCCGCCTCGTTGGGCGTGCAGGGACCCGGCGAGAGCACGATCGCGTCCGGATCGGCCGCGAGCACGTCGGCGCTCGCGAGCTTGTCGTTGCGGTGGACGACGACCTCCGCCCCCAGTCCGCCGAGGTAATGGACGAGGTTGAAGGTAAAACTGTCGTAATTGTCGATGAGCACGATCATTTGCCGCCTCGCGTGCCCGGGTCTTAGTTGCCGGGGGTCGGCTGGTCAAGGCGGCGTCGACACGCCGCGAGACCGGCGGCAACGGCGCAAAATTCGCCCATCCGAGCTTTTGGGGTATTTATCCAACGGGCGCCAGGCCGCTGCTCGATATGATGACGACCCGCGCGCCGTCGGAGTAAAGACGTATGGTCCTGCCCCTCAGGCAAGGCCGAGGGAACGATCGGCCGGATTCGTATGTCCCATCTGCCGCATAGCGATCGGGTGATCATCGATCTCCGCAAAATCGAGGATTATTGTCTCAATCCGGAACATCCACGTGGCCGGCACAAAGCGCGGCTATTTCTGGAAGCCCTTGGCATCCGCCGGACGGATGCGCCGTGGCTGCGCGAGGTTCTGCTCGGTGCCGTGCGCGATAGCGAGGCGATCGAACTTGCGAGGGATGCTTTTGGAAGCCGCTGGCGTATCGATGTAGCTGTCGCGCGACAGGGAAAACGTGTTGTGGTAAGAACGGTATGGATTTTGCGAACCGGAGAGATTTCACCTCGGTTTGTTACGTGCTGGGTGCTGTAATGACGGGAAAAGAAGCAAGGGAGGGCGAAGGTCCTTCCGTTCTCGACGTGGTGGCGCTGCTCGCCGATCGTTCGCCGGAGCACCTTGCGCGCGGGCAGGTCGGTACGGTTGTGGAGTTGCTCGACGACAGGACCGCGCTCGTGGAGTTCACGGACGACCAGGGCCGCGCCTATGCGATCGCGCCATGTCCGCGATCGGAGCTCCTGGTCCTACATTACGTCCCGCAGGCGGCTTGAGCGATCGCCCGCAGCCTCGCGATCGCCTCGATTGCTGGCAGCAAATCCATTCGTGGCGATCCTTTGACCGTGTCTCGCTATTGATAGGATCTCTCATGCACATCCGGCCCATCCGCAACGACCAGGATCACCGCGCGGCGCTCGCCGAGATCGATGCCTGTTGGGGCGCACCGGAGGGCACCGAAAAGGGGGACAAGCTCGGTGAGTTTCGATCCGATCGACACACTGCAATATGCGATCGACGAACTTGGGCATAGCCAAGCCGAGTTGGCCGAGCTTCTGGGTTCGCGCTCGCGGGCGTCCGAGATTCTCGCGCGCCGGCGCGCGCTCACGGTCGATATGATCCACAAGGTCAGCGAAACCTGGAAAATTCCGGCGGATCTTCTGGTTCGGCCCTACGAGATTGAACACGCGGCGTAGAGATCGCGAGCAACGAAGCGCCGAGCCTCGGTTATTGCCCCCGTTTCGCCGCGCTGGCAAAGCGGCGGGCTTCTTCGGCGGCTCGGAACAGCGCCTTCGCCTTGGCGAGGCATTCCTGCTGCTCGAAGGCAGGATCGGAATCCGCGACGATGCCGGCGCCGGCCTGCACGTACATCATGCCGTCCTTGACCAGCGCGGTGCGCAGCACGATGCAGGTGTCCATCTCGCCGCTCGCCGAGAAATAACCGACGCACCCGGCGTAGATCCCGCGCTTCTCCCGCTCCAGCTCGTCGATGAGATCTCCATCGCCCGCACTTTTGGCGCGCCGGAGACGGTGCCGGCCGGGAACCCGGCGGCGAGCGCATCGAGCGCGTCGCGGCGTTGATCGAGCCTGCCCTCGACGTTGGAGACGATGTGCATCACCTGGCTGTAGCGCTCGATGTAGAACTGGTCGGTGACCCGCACCGTGCCGATCGCGGCGACGCGGCCGACGTCGTTGCGCCCGAGGTCGAGCAGCATGAGATGCTCGGCCCGCTCCTTGGGATCGGCGAGAAGCTCCTCCTCGAGCGCCTTGTCCTCGTGCGGGGTCGAGCCGCGCGGCCGCGTGCCGGCGATCGGGCGGACGGTCACGCTGCCGTCGCGCACGCGCACCAGAATCTCCGGGCTCGAGCCCGCGACGGCAAATCCGCCGTAGTCGAGATAATAGAGAAACGGCGCGGGGTTGACGCGACGCAGCGCGCGGTAGAGCGCAAGCGGCGGCAGCGCGAACGGCGCCTCGAAGCGCTGCGAAAGCACCACCTGAAAGATGTCGCCCGCGAAAATGTACTCCTTCGCCCGCCGCACCGTCGCCTCGAACTGTTCCGGCGTGGTGTTCGAGCTTGGAACGACGTGGAGCGCGCCGGCATCGCCGTCCGAGGCTTCCTTGTCGAGCGGCCGGTCGAGATCATCGATCACGGCCGAGAGCCGATCGACGGCGCGATCAAGCGCGAGCTTCGCGGGGATTCCGGGCTCCGGCCGCACCGGCGCGACGATGGTGAGCGTGTCCTCGACCGTATCGAACACGATGACCAGGCCCGGGCGGATGAGGATTGCGTCGGGAATGCCGATCGGGTCCGGCTTCGGCGGAGGAAGCTCCTCCATCAGCCGCACCATGTCGTAGCCGAGATAGCCGAATAGGCCGGCGGCCATGGGCGGCAGCCTCTCGGGTAATTCGATGCGGCTCTCGGCCAGCAGGGCGCGCAAGGAAGCGAGCGGCGCTTCGGAACAGGGAGCGAAATTGTTGGGATTGGACCGTGCGGCGCGGTTGATCTCGGCCCCGGCGCCATTGGCGCGCCAGACCAGGTCCGGATCGAGACCGATGATCGAATAGCGCCCGCGCGTCACGCCGCCTTCGACCGATTCCAGCAGGAAGCTCATCGGCCGGCCGCCGGCGACCTTGAGGAAGGCCGAGACCGGCGTTTCGAGGTCCGCGACCAGCGTCGTCCACACGACCTGGGCCTCGCCCGCCGCATAGCGTTCGGCAAAAGCCTGCTCGGCGGGCTCGATCTGCATGCGCTCGGCTCAGTAGTCCGGCTCGCCGCCGGCGAACCGGCGCAACGCATCCTCATTGATGGTCACGCCGAGATTGGTTTCGAGCTGCGCGATATACTGGCCGAACAGGTCGTCCGCCACCGACTGGCGCAGCGCGTCCCCGTAACGCTTTGCTTCCGCCGATGCCGGATCGAAGGTCGGCACCTTGATCTCGGTCACGCGAAACACGATGCGCTCGGCGGAGCTCTGCCCCTGGGCGATGCCGGGCGCGTCCTTGGGGGTCTGAAACACCGCGTCGACGGCGCCGATGGACAGCGGCCCCGATGCATTGCCGCGCTTGAGGCCCCATAGGCTTTCGGCCTTGAGTCCGGATTGCGCGGCAAGCTCCGCAAGCGGCGCGCCGCTCTTGAGCTTGTCGATGAGCTCGGAGGCCTTGGCCGCCAGGCGCTGGGCAACCTGGTCGTCGCGCCAGCGGGCCTCGACCTGTTGCTTGACTTCGTCGAGGCTGCGGTCGCGCGAAGCGATAATCGCGGCGACGTCGTACCAAACGAAGCCGCCGCCCGGAAGCTGCAGCGCTTCGTTGTCGACGCCGACGTCGGAGCCGAACGCGGCCGAAATCACGTCGACGCCGGAAGGCAGGTCCTTGATCGGCGCGGCATCCGGCCCCCGGCCGGAGCGGTCGGTCTCGAAGTTGCGGGCGGTCAGCTTGTACTTTTGGGCGATCTCGTCGAGGTGCAGCCCGGCGGCGCGGTCATCTTCGATCTTGTCGCGCAGATCGAGCAGCTGCGGGCGGGCTCGGTCCACCGCGACCTGCTGCTTGATCTCGGCCGCGACCTCTTCGTAGGGGCGCGCGTGTCCCGCCTCGATCTTGGTGACGTGCACCAGCACCGTGCCGAAGCGTCCGGCAACCGGCGCGCTGACGCCTCCATCGGGAACCGCGAACGCGGCGTCGGCGACGGCGTGGTCGAGCAACTCGGATTTGGTGACGAGGCCGAGATCCACGTCCTGCGGTTTCAAGCCGCGCTCCGCGACGAGATCCGCGAAGCTCAAGCCCTTGCCGATGCGATCCGCCGCGGCTCGCGCCTCCTCGGCATTGGGGAAGACGATCTGCTCGACCCGGCGTTTTTCCGGAGTTCCGTAGTGGTCGCGGTGATCCTCGTAATAGCGGCGCGCATCGGTTTCCGAGACTTCGACGGTCCGGGCCATATCCTGGGCGGACAGTGTCAGGATCGCGACCTTGCGATATTCGGGCGCGCGGAATTGGGCTTTGTGCTCATCGTAATATTTGCCGATCACTTCCGGGGTGGGCGCGGCGATATCGCCGGCCTGGGCGCGATCGAGCACGACATAATCGATGGTGCGCTGCTCGTTCTGATAGCGATTGACGGCATCCGCCAAGGTTTTCGGCGCGGCGAGACCGCCGCTCACCGTATCGGCGATCTCACGGCGAAGCGCGACGCGTCGCTGCTCGGCCGCATAACGGGCCTCGGTGAAGCCGGCGGTCCGGATCATTTGCTGGAACCGAAACGGGTCGAACTGCCCGGTCGGTCCGAGAAAGTTCGTATCTGCGGTAATCTCGCGGGCAATCTCCGCATCGGAGAGATTGAGCCCGAGCTGGCGCGCCCGCTCGTCCAGGGAGGCTTCCGTCATGAGCCGACCGAGCAGCTGCCGCTCGAGGCCGAGCGCGCGCGCCTGATCCGCGGTGATGGGCCGGCCGAGCCTGCGGCCGAGCTGCTGTAGGTGCTCGTTGTAGGCGTGCCGGAACTGCTCGATGCCGATCTCCGTCGAGCCGACCTTGGCGAGGCTCGACCGGCCGAAGCCGCGAAAAATGTCGCCGATGCCCCAGACCGCGAAGCTGAGCGCCAAAAACCCGAACATGCCGGCCATGACCAGCTTGCCGAGCCAATGGCCGGAGGCTTTGTGTATACCTCGGAGCATGATCCTGCGATCGGGTGAGAGCGGTCGGCCGCAAGGGCCGGTCCCGCGAGGCGGCGCATCATAAGGATCGCGGTGGCGGCCCGCAACCGGCCCGCCAGGACTCTTCCGCGCAGCTTGGCGCTCTGCTAAGCGCTCGCAGGATTTCGCCTAAGCGGGCCGAGAAAGGGAAACGCAGATGCCGAGCCGGCGTCCGCTCGTCGCGGGCAATTGGAAGATGCACGGCCTGAAGGCTTCCGTCGCGCAGCTCGAAGGGATCCTGCGCGGATGCACCCGGGTGCGAGGCGACGTCGACCTGATGGTCTGCCCGCCGGCGACCCTGATCGCGGCGTTTGCCGCGGCGGCCGAAGGCTCGCGCGTCGCCATCGGCGGCCAGGATTGCCATGCCGAACCATCGGGCGCCCATACCGGGGATATCTCCGCGGAGATGCTGGCGGATGCCGGCGCGCGCGCGGTGATCGTCGGCCATTCGGAACGCCGGACCTATCACCGCGAAACCGATGCGGATGTGCGCGGGAAGGCACTGGCCGCCAGCCGGGCCGGGCTCGTTGCGATTGTCTGCATCGGGGAGACCCAGGCGGAACGCGCCGCCGGTCAAACCCTCGCGGTCGTCGAGCGGCAGCTTGCAGGCTCGGTGCCGGATCGGGCGCAGCCCGACCATCTCGTGATCGCCTATGAGCCGGTGTGGGCGATCGGCACCGGCCTGACCCCGACCGCAACCGATATCGAGGAGGTTCACGGCATGATCCGCGAGCGACTGGCGACGCGGTTCGGTCGTCCCAGCGAGGAAATGCGGGTGCTGTACGGCGGGTCGGTCAAGCCGGACAACGCCCGCGAGTTGCTCGCGGTCGGGGGCGTCGACGGCGCGCTCGTCGGCGGCGCCAGCCTGAAAGCCGAGGATTTTCTGGCCATCGCGACGGCGTATGCATGAGGCGGGGCCAATACCGATCCTATTTACAAGGCACGCGATTCGGCGGCTGTCCGAGCGAAACATACGGACGGAATGGGTTGAGCGGGCAATCAGGGATCCCGATCGGGAAACCCCTGATCCGACAGACCCTGGACTAACCCGGGCATACAAACGGGTGCCGGAGGCCAATGGCCGTGTCCTGCGCGTGGTATACTCGGCGATGGCCCAAGGTGGCGTTTCGGTGATTACCGCATTCTTTGATCATGCTGCACACTGACCGATCAGGCAGGCTTGGCAAATGACCGATCCAGCGACCGAAATCGAGATCGATGAACAAGCCGATGCGGCTTATGTTCGAGTGGCGGCAAGGTCGGTAGAGCGGACCGAGGAAATTGCCGATGGTATTCTCCTCGATTTCGACGCTGACGGCGAATTGGTAGGGGTCGAGGTCCTGGGTCTTCAGGGTCGGGTGCGCGGCGGCGATCGCAATTCCTATCTCAATGGATTAGTCGCCGGACTGAAGCTGTTGCCGGCTCGAAGCGCTGCCGAATAACCTTGGTCGCCGGCGTCGCAGCACGTCCCGATCTCGCCGAGGCAGATGCGAGTTCGCGGGGTAGCCATCCCGCGGGGGATCGTGTAGAGAGCCGCGACTTCCTATATGCGGGACTTCGGAACCCGGCGGGGCGCGGCCGGTATTCCGGCTTTGATCGAGATTCGCGGATGCAGACCGTCATTATCGTGATCCACCTCATGGTCGTGCTGGCCATGACCGGCGTCGTCCTGTTGCAGCGCTCCGAAGGCGGAGGGCTCGGCATGGGCAATACCGGCGGGTTCTTGACCAGCCGTGGCAGCGCCAACGTATTGACCCGCACCACCGCGACCCTTGCGGCCGTGTTCTTCGCCACCAGCCTGGTGCTCTCGATCCTCGCCGGCTGGGACCGCAAGCCGCATTCGATCCTGGAAGGGACGAATCCCGCTCCCGCCGGGGTTCCGCAGCCGCTTGCGCCGGGCGGGCGCGGCGTTCTCGACACGCTGCGCCAACAAGGCCAGCCGTCGGGGCAGCAAGGCCAGCCGCCCACTCCCGCCGCGCCGGCCGCGCCGGCGCCGGCCGGGCCGCAGGTGCCGCAATCGAAATAGCGGGGATATCCAGAGGGCCGGGGTTCCGGCCCTCCGGCTTTCGAGCAAATGGGACTCGGCGAATCGAGGGTAGCCGGTTAAAGGTTGGGCCCCATGGCGCGGTACGTGTTCATCACCGGCGGCGTGGTCTCGTCCCTCGGGAAAGGTTTGGCATCGGCGGCGCTCGGCGCGCTGCTGCAGGCGCGCGGTTATCGCGTGCGCTTGCGCAAGCTCGACCCCTATCTCAACGTCGATCCCGGCACGATGTCGCCTTACCAGCACGGCGAGGTCTTCGTCACCGACGACGGCGCGGAGACCGATCTCGATCTCGGCCATTACGAGCGTTTCACCGGCCGTCCCGCGACCCGCCAGGACAACATCACCACCGGCCGCATCTATCAGGAGATCCTCGCCAAGGAACGCCGCGGGGACTATCTGGGCGCGACCATTCAGGTCATTCCCCATGTCACCAACGCCATCAAGGAATTCGTTCTCGAGGGCAACGAGGGGTTCGATTTCGTCCTGGTCGAGATCGGGGGCACCGTGGGCGACATCGAGGGGCTGCCGTTTCTCGAGGCGATCCGCCAGCTCGGCAACGAGCTGCCGCGCCGCCATGCGATCTATATCCACCTCACCTTGTTGCCGTTCATCCCGAGCTCCGGCGAGCTCAAGACCAAGCCGACCCAGCATTCGGTGAAAGAGCTGCGCTCGATCGGCATCCAGCCGGACATCCTGCTGTGCCGGACCGACCGAGGAATCCCGCGGGACGAGCGGCGCAAGCTCTCGCTGTTCTGCAACGTGCGCGAAAGCGCGGTGATCGAGGCGCGCGACGTCGACAATATCTACGCGGTGCCGGAGGCCTATCACGCCGAGCGGCTGGACTTCGAAGTGCTCGATGCGTTCGGGATCGAACCCGGACCGACGCCCGATCTCGACCGCTGGCGGCTCATCAATGAGCGCGTCCGCAATCCGGAAGGCGCGGTCACGATCGCGGTGGTGGGCAAATATACCGGCCTCAAGGACGCCTATAAGTCGCTGATCGAGGCGCTCTCCCACGGCGGCATCGCCAACAAGGTCAAGGTCAATCTCGACTTCGACTGGATCGAAAGCGAAGTGTTCGAGCGCGAAGACCCGGCACCGTTCCTCGAGCACGTCAACGGCATTTTGGTGCCCGGCGGCTTCGGGCAGCGCGGCGCCGAGGGCAAGATCCGCGCGGCGCAATTCGCGCGCGAGCGCCGGGTACCCTATTTCGGCATCTGCTTCGGCATGCAGATGGCGGTGGTCGAGGCGGCACGGAATCTATGCGGGATCGAGGAAGCGAATTCGACCGAGTTCGGCCCGACTTCCGCGCCGGTTGTCGGCCTGATGACGGAATGGCTCAGGGGCAATGCGCTCGAGAAGCGCCGCGCGGACGGCGATCTCGGCGGCACCATGCGGCTCGGCGCCTATCCGGCGCGGCTGCAGCCGGGGAGCCATGTCGCCGCGATCTACGGAGCGACCGAGATTTCCGAGCGCCACCGCCACCGCTACGAGGTCAACACCAACTACAAGGGCCGGCTCGAGCAGCACGGCATGCGGTTCTCGGGCATGTCGCCCGACGGCATCTTGCCGGAGATCATCGAGTACCAGGACCATCCCTGGTTCATCGGCGTGCAGTTCCATCCCGAGCTGAAATCCCGGCCGTTCGCGCCGCATCCGCTGTTCTCCTCGTTCGTCGAGGCGGCGGTCGAGCAGAGCCGGCTGGTGTAATCGCCCGGGTGCCGGCGCGGCGTTGACCGCAACCCGCCGGCAACGCATGGTCCCGGCGATGCGCATCGAGGCGACCATCGAGCCCAAGCCGAATGCCGTCGTGACGATCGGGGACGTGCGGTTCGGCAATGCCCTCCCGCTCGCGCTCATCGCGGGTCCATGCGCGCTGGAGAGCCGCGGCCACGCGATCGAAACAGCATCGGCACTGAAGGAAATCGCGCAAAAGCTCGGGATCGCGCTCGTCTACAAGACTTCGTTCGACAAGGCGAACCGCACCGGCCCGAGGAGTGCGCGCGGCCTCGGGCTCGAGGCGGCGCTGCCGATCTTCGCCGAGATCCGAGACAAGTTCGGCATTCCCGTGCTCACCGATGTGCACGAGCCGGCCCAATGCGCTTACGCGGCCAAGGCGGTCGACATCCTGCAGATCCCCGCCTTTCTGTGCCGGCAAACCGACCTCCTCGTCGCGGCGGCGAAGACCGGGCGGCCGATCAATGTCAAGAAGGGCCAGTTTCTCGCGCCCTGGGACATGGCCAACGTGGTGGCGAAGATCACCGGAGCGGGAAATCGCAACGTGCTCGTCACCGAGCGCGGGGTTTCGTTCGGCTACAACACGCTCGACGCTCGTCTCCGATTTTCGCGCCTTGCCGATCCTGAAGCGAACGGGTGCGCCGGTGATCTTCGATGCCACCCATTCGGTGCAGCAGCCGGGGGGCCAAGGCGCGGCTTCGGGCGGCGAGCGCGAGTTCGTGCCGGTGCTGGCCCGGGCGGCCGTGGCCGTTGGGGTTGCGGGGATCTTCATCGAGACCCATGAGGATCCTGACCGGGCCCCCTCGGACGGCCCTAATATGATACCGCTCAAGGATTTGCCTGGACTTGTTCGCACGTTGATGGAGTTCGACCGGCTGGCCAAGGCGTCGGTTCGGTGACATGCGAGCCTGATCCACGGACGGCCGCATCGCCGAGACCCTGACCGAATGCAAGCCGTCGACACCCCGCTCGAATTGGCGCGCCGCAACGCTCGCCGCGTTCTGGCCGGGGTGAGCACGGTGGCCTTTGCGACCTCCCTGTTCAGCCGCGCGATCGATCCGATCATCCCGCCGATCGCCAGCGATCTCGGCGTCGCGCCCGAGACGGTGGCGCTGTTGTCGACGGCCTTCGCGCTGCCATTTGCACTGATCCAACCGATCCTCGGGCCGCTGGCCGACGCGTTCGGCAAGACCCGGATCATGACGTCGTGCCTTGTCGTCCTGATCGCGACGGCCGCGATCGGCGCCACAGCGACGAGCTTCCCGGTTCTGCTCGCTTCGCGGATCCTCGCCGGCATTGCCGCCGGTGGAATATTCCCGGTCTCGCTCGCCATCGTCGGCGATCTCGTTCCGGTGGCGGAACGACAGATCGCGCTCGGCCGGTATTTGGCCGTGGTGATCTCCGGAAATTTCCTCGGCGCTTCGCTTGCCGGCGCCGTTGCCGACCTGATCGGATGGCGCGGCGTATTCGTCGTGATCGGCTGCTGCGGCGGCGCCGCGTTCATTGCCTCGAGATTCGGTTTTGCCGGGCAAGAGAAGCCGATGGGAGCCCACCTCGACGTCCATGCCGTCCCCGGCCTGTTCCGTACGATCTTCGCCAACCCGCGGGCGCGGGTCTGCTACGCCGCGGTGTTTCTGGAAGGCGTGGCGATCCTGGGCCTGTTCCCCTACGTGGCGCTCCTTCTGCTCGACCGGGGCGAAGCGAGAGCTTCGATCGCGGGTCTGGTTTTGGGCGGGTTCGCCTTGGGCGGGGTTGCCTACGCCTTGATGGTCCGCGCGCTGCTCGGAAAATTCGGCCCCAACCGCCTCATGCTGGGCGGGGCAGCCGTGGCGGCGCTTGCGCTGCTCGGGGCTGCGGTCCGAATTCCGTGGCCGGCGGAGATGGCGGTCTTCGGGTTCATCGGGTTCGGGTTCTACATGCTGCACGGCTGCATCCAGGTGCAGGCGACGGAGATCGCCCCTGGCGCGCGCGGCGCGGCGATGGCGCTGCATTCGTTCTTCTTCTTCATGGGCCAGGCGATGCGCTCGGCGGCGCCGTCATGCTGCTGGTCGGCGTCTTCGTGTCGCGGCTGCTGCGGGAGCAGGCCGCGCCGATGTGAACGTCGGCGCGGAGCCTGGCATTCCGCCGCGGCACCAAGGCGGGCCGTAAAAGCCTTGCCGGATCGAGCAAAACCATCGATGATAGAGTAACGGCCTGGGGTGCCGCAGATCGCGGCTGAGATCAAACCCATCGAACCTGTCTGGGTCATGCCAGCGTAGGGAGCCGCCGATGGCCACAGCCCATCGTCGATCGAACGAAAAACCAACGGTGCTGATCATCGGCGCCGGCGTCATCGGGCTTGGGATCGCCTGGCGGCTCGCCCAGCGCGGTGCGGCCGTCACCCTGTTCGATCGGGCCGCTGCCGGATCGGGCGCGAGCCATGC
>WNGK01014034.1_pt1 | contig 11407 bp, 7 predicted proteins | sample 5400601 | NCBI WGS metagenome assembly WNGK01 (sample SAMN13153376, study PRJNA577476) | soil metagenome | isolation source: 60 cm soil or saprolite under Garry oak tree replicate 1 | place: USA:California | collected 2016-06-15
CCGTCCGCGTTCGACGCCGCGGTCATGGTTCGGGTGCTGCACCACATGGAGGATCCGGTCGACGGGCTGTTGGCGGTGCGGCCGATCCTGGTCGCTGGAGGTCGGCTCGTGGCGAACGCCAGCAACCGGCGGAACGCGGCGAGGATCGCCCGGTACGCGGTGCTCCGACGGGGACCGAGCCCGTTCGGACGGGGTGTGATCCGCTACGGACCGCTCTCCTTCGGGTGGCATCCGAAGGACTTCGAGGACATGCTCGAGGCCTCGGGCCTCCGCCCGCTCGCGTGGCGCGGGGTCGGGGTCCTCGACAAGGTGGTTGCGCGCTGGCCGCGCCTCGCCTCGACGGTCCCGCCCGGGGCGGCGCTGGCCCGATCGTTCGGCCACGTCCGCGTCGCGCCCTCGCTCTTCTGTTCGGCGGTCAGGGACGGCGGGGAGGATGCTCGGGCGGACGATCCCTTCGCGTGCCCGCGGTGTCGAGGGGCCCTCGGACGGACGCCGGCCGGCAGAGCCTGCGGTCGCTGCCGGCGGGTGTTCCCTGAGAGGGACGGCATCCTCGATCTCCGAGTGTCGCGTTTCGGTCAGGAATGACGTAGCGACGTTGACCTTCCGCCGCGGGCAGCGATACAAGGGCTCCATGGCGCTTCCCCGCCTCCTCCGACGCCTGAGGCACGGCCTGCATCGGCGACAGCTCCGCAAGCGCTACCCGTGGTGGTTCCAGGGCAGCAAGAAGAGGCCTCCCCGGACGTCGGTGTGATCGCGCCGGGTCGGCGCCGATGCGGACCTAGAACGTGTGCCCGGTGAGGGCGAAGCCGATGGTGCAGGCGATGCCTTCGACCAGACAGAAGATGGCGAACGGCGTCAGCGTCCGCGTCTGGAAGTAGCGCATCAGGAAGCGGATGGACAGGTACGCGGCGAAGCCCGCGACCACGCTCCCGGCGAGAGCCTGCAGCCGGATCCCGTTCCCCAGCGGCCCGAACAGGTCCGGCAGCTTGTACAGACCTGCGGCCAGGATGATGGGCGTGGCCAGCAGGAAGGAGAACCGGGCCGCGTCTTCGTGGTTCAGGCCCCGGACCAGACCGGCCACCATGGTGATGCCGGAGCGGCTGACGCCCGCGATCAGCGCGAAGACCTGCGCGACACCGATGAGGGCCGCCTCCCGGTACTCCAGGGTCTCGAGCCGCCTCGAGTCCGTGCCCTCGTGCGTCCCGTGGGCGACGGCGACGGCCCGGACCTCCGCCCGCCGACGGACGGCTTCCCCGAACAGCAGGATCAGACCGTTCACCGTCAGGAACACCGCCGCGAACAGGGGCTTGGAGAACGTGACCCGGAATACGTGCTCGAACGCGAGGCCGCTGACCCCAGCCGGGATCGTGGCGACGACGAGGAGCCACGCGATCCGCTCGTCGGCGAGGCGGGCCGTGGCCCACGGCGCCTTCCGTTCGCTCAAGCCGGCTCCGAGCGTCCTGAAGAACCCCGCGATGATCCCCCTCCAGTCGCTCCAGAAGTAGATCAACAGGGCGGTCGCGGTGGCGACGTGCAGGCCCACCAGGAACGCCAGGAAGAAGGACTCCGGTTGGGCCTGGGCTCGGGCCAGGCCGTTCCAGCCCAGGAGCGTCGGGAGGATGACGGCTTGGCCCAGGCTCGAGATCGGGAAGAGCTCCGTGACGCCCTGGACCACCCCCATGACCGTCGCTTGCAGGTACGTGATCAACAGTGCCTCCCCGTCTCGTCAGCGCCCAAGGATACGGGGGCCCGCCGGGCGACCGCCCGACGTCAGGTATGGAGCTTCGATTTGCGATAGGGGGTCGAAGGTCGGCTTCGCTTCGAATGAGGATCCTCAGGGGCGTCCGGCGGCAGGGAGCGGGCTGGCGAAGTCCACGTGAAGGGGAACGACCCCGCCCGGGAGGAGCAGGTCGAGGCCGTCGGGGAAGCGGAGGCGGTTCGGCCCCGTCCCGGCCGCGTCCGCCACCCCGTAGCTCCACACGATCCGGTCGGTGGCCGGATCGATGAGCAGCACGCGGTGGCGGTAGTCGTCGTTCACGGCCACGAGGCCGTTCGGGAGCGGGACGGCCAGGCTCGGATGATCGAGCATCCCCCGGCCGGAGGAAGGGCCGTAGGACCACAGGACCTTGCCCCACCTGGTGAACCGCACGATCCTCCCGGGTCGTTCGTAGTCCACGACCATGTACGAACCGCCGGCGAGCCGTTGGGGGTCGGAGGGGACCGGGACGCCGGGCACCCTCAAGGTCCACACGCGGTTCCCGTTCGACGTCACCTCGTCAACGTAGCCGCCGTTCAGCTCCGACAACAGCAGGTCGCCGTTCGGGAGCGGGGTGTCGCCGTTCGGGTAGCCCACGGTCGCGGGCAGCCCATGGGTGCAGTTCCCCGTCGCCCCGAGCTGCCGGGTCGGCTTCCCGTGCGGGCCGAAGAACAGGATGCGGCAGTTCAGGGCGTCCGCCACGACCACGCCTCCGCCCGGCGCGGGGTAGACGTCGTCCGGCTGATGGAGATACCCGGGAGCCGAACCCGCGATCCCGGCATGCCCGTAGGTCCACAGGACCCGCCCGCTGGGATAGGCGATCTCGATCAGGACGTCGTTCTCCTCTTCGTTCACCAGGAGGGCCCGTCCGCGGTGCACCCAGAAGACGTCGTCGGGGAAGTAGAAGCGATCCGGCGGGGGCGGGAGCGACGGCGAAGGGTACCGCCACACGACCTTCCCGGCGGGGTCCACCACCAGCAGGCGGTTGTTCCCTCGGTCGGCGATGGCCAGCAGCCCGGCGAACGGGCGCACGGCGGCCTCGGACGAAGTCGCGCCGCCCGTTGGGGTCACGGAGGAAGGCGGTGACGTCGCCGCGGACGGGCTGTCCCCACCGGTGCATGCCGACAGGAGGATCGCCATCACCAGCGGCACGACGCGGCGGAGCGCGGGGTGGACGGTCGGGAACGGCATGCGCTCGGGAGTCTAGGGAGCGGTCTCGCGGGAGGTGGAACCCTCTTACCCATCCCCAACTCGGCCCGGAGCGAAGCGGGTCAGGTGGAGGGGTGCAGCGGCAGGACCACGGGCGGCCGTGGCGGCGCCGTGAAGTCGAAGTCCGCGACCAGGTTCCCCAGGAGGGGCGAGTCCTCCCGAACGTCGGGCCGCGGGTCCGGCCTCCCGTCGGTGGCCGGGTCGATCCGCTGTCCGCCGAGGAAGTCGTCCTCGATGAACTTCAGGTAGGCGTCGAAGGACAGCGTCTGATGGTCGATGAACCCCTGCCTCGCGTACGGGCTGATCACGAGGCCCGGCACGCGTGGGCCGTAGCCGAACCGGTCGGCCTTCGGCGGCACGACGTGGTCGTAGAACCCACCGAAGTCGTCCCAGGTCAGGAAGATCGCCGTGCTCGACCAGTCGGGCCCCTGCATCACCGCGTCGATCAAGCTGGTGACCCACGCCTGCCCCGCCGACACCAGGCTCGGCGGGTGTTCGCTGTTCGCCCCGTTCGGCGTGACCCACGAGACGGCCGGGAGCGTACCGACCCTGGCCGCGATGAAGAAGTTCGAAGCGTCCTGGATGTTCCCCGTCTGGCCGTCCTGGTGGACCGTGACGAAGTCCGGCAGGGGGTTCCAGATCTCCGGCGTACCCGCGGTCTGGAGGCCCCGCGTACAGAACGTCTTGCCGTCGTCGCAGTCTGGTTGGGTCCCGTTCGCCACGTAGTACCTCCAGCTCACGCCGGCCCGGTGGAGCAGGTACGTGAGGTCGGTCCACCCGTAGGACGGCTGCGGATGCGCCGGCGGGGTGTCGTGGTCGAGCGGCGCGTGGCCGGGCGCGCTGTGGCAGGACATCGGGTCGGTTGGCGTCGGGCAGTCCGCCGACCATCCGGACACGAGGTACAGGTGCGACGGCTGGCTCCAGTCAGCCACCGACTCGAACATGTGGTCCTGCAGCACGAAGTCCTTCGCGTAGGTCCAGTAGTTCGGGATCTCCCGCGCGTCGTGGTAGCCCATGACGTCGGGATGGTTGACGTCGAACACGCACGTCGGGTTGGTCGGGCTGAGGCGGCAGGCCTGCAGGCCCGTCGAGCCCGGTGAGGTGGCCTGGGCGATGAAGCCGTCCATCCTCCCGGCGTGAACGTCGGCCAGGTCCGCCTGGTAGTAGTGGGGACCGCCGATGTTCCGGTCGCTGGGGTCGTGATAGGGACGCTGGCACGTTCCGGTGCGGGGGTTCGGGACGCAGGCGGCGAAGCGGCCGTCGGTCCTCGGCAGCCCGTCCGCACCGGGATAGGTCCCGAAGTAGGAGTCGAACGACCGGTTCTCCTGCATGATCACGATGACGTGCTTGATCAGGTGGATGCCTTCCGAGGCGCTCGCCGTGGAGCCGGCCGCCAGGGTGGGCCCGGCCGAGGATGCGCCGACGACCCGAGGACCGTCCGACGTGCACGCCGCAGCGACCAGCAGGACCGCCGCAGCCCAGGCCGCGCTCCGCCCGGAACCGCGGCTCACGGGGGGGTCCGGCGGAGTCTCCGCTCCACGAGCCGATCGTATCCGCCCGAGGCTCGCTCGGCCATCGCGCGGGGGATCGTGCCCGCGGTTGACGCCGGTCGCTTCGCTCGCTGATTCTTGGGGCATGGGTCGGAGGGCTGGGGGAGCGCGGCGCCTGCGGCGTCGGATCCTTCCGCAGCGGTTCGGGCCCCTGTGGCGGATGCGCTCCTACCTCCGCCCGTACTGGCGGCCCATGCTGCTGATGCTCGTGTGCGCGGGCCTGGGCGTCGGCGCGAGCATCGTCATCCCACTGGTCACCATGGCCATCGTCGACGGGCCGATCCAGCACGGTACCCGAGGAGACCTCCTGCCGATGTCCCTGCTCGCCCTCGGCGTGGGGACGGCCGAGGCGGCGCTCATCTTCGGCCGGCGATGGATCCAGTCCGTCACGGTGCTGCGGGTCGAACGCGAGATCCGTGACGACCTCTACGCGCACCTCCAGCGGCTCCCCGTGTCGTTCCACGGCCGCTGGCAGACCGGCCAGCTCCTGTCGAGGGCCACGACGGATCTCAGCACGATCCGGCGGTTCTTCGGCTTCGGCGCGATCTTCCTGGTGGTCAACGCCCTGCAGTGCCTGACGGTGGTGGGGTTGCTGGTGAACCTCTACTGGCCCCTCGGCCTGCTGGTCGCCGTCACGATGGTACCGGTCGCCTGGCTCGGCAAGCGGTTCGGGACCGGCTATGCCCGCGTGTCGCGGCAGGTGCAGGACCAGCAGGGCGACCTCGCCACCCTGGTCGAAGAGTCGGCCACGGGGATCCGTGTGATCAAGGCGTTCGGACGGAGCGCGCTCCTCCAGGCCCGCTTCCGGCACGCGGCGCGCACCCTCCGAGGCTCGGCCCTGGAGAGCATCCGCCTGCGCGCGCGCTTCTGGTCGCTCCTCGAATTGATCCCGAACCTGATGATGGCCCTCGTCGTCCTGCTGGGCGCGGCCGCGGTCGCCCACGGCGCGCTCTCGCTCGGCGGGCTGGTGGCGTTCACCTCGATGCTCGTCCTGCTGCAGTGGCCGGTGATCGACCTGGGCTGGATCCTCGCCCTCGCTCAGGAGGCGGCCACGGCCGCGGAGCGCATCTACGAGGTGTTCGACGAACCCCTGGTGGTGACGGACGCTCCTGGCGCGGTCCCCCTGGTCGCGGCGAGCGGACGGCTCGCCTTCGAACGCGTCTCGTTCCGCTATCCGGGCGCCGGGGAAGGGACGCCCCCGGTGCTTCGCGGCGTCGACCTGGTGATCGAACCCGGAGAGACGGTCGCCATCGTCGGCGCCACCGGCTCGGGGAAGAGCACGCTCGCCATGCTCGTCCCCCGCCTGTACGACGTCACCTCCGGTCGGATCACGCTGGACGGACGGGACGTCCGGGATCTCACGCTCGCGTCGCTCAGGCGCCACGTGGCGGTCGCCTTCGAGGACCCCGTCCTGTTCTCCATGAGCGTGCGGGAGAACCTCACGCTCGGGGCGCCGGACGCCACCGAGGCCGACATCGCCGCGGCGCTCGAGCTCGCCCAGGCAGGGTTCGCACGCGATCTGCCGTGGGGCCTCGACACCCGGATCGGGGAACAGGGGCTGTCGCTCTCGGGCGGGCAGCGTCAGCGTCTGGCCCTGGCCCGGGCGATCATCACGCGCCCGAGCGTGCTCGTCCTCGACGATCCACTCTCGTCGCTCGACGTGCACACCGAGGCGCTCGTAGAGGACGCCCTGGCCCGGGTGCTGCGGGACACCACCGGCCTGTTGGTGGTCCATCGCCCGTCGACGGTCGCGCTCGCCGATCGCGCCGCCCTGCTCCACGGGGGAGAGCTGGTCGCGCTCGGGACGCACAGCGAGCTGATGAGAACCGTGCCGGCCTACGCGGCGGTGCTCTCGGCCAGCCCCGAGGCCGAACGGGCCGCGTCGTGAGCGCGATCGAGCAGTGGCGCGGCGTCGCCACCGAGCAGGCGGAGGACATCTCCGGCAGCGTCTCGGCGTTCCTGCGGCAACGCACCCGGCGTCTCCTCGGTTCGTTGCTGGCGCCGCACCGGCGGCGCGTGACGCTGCTGGTGGTCGCGGTGCTCGCGCAGAACGCCGCGGCCATGGCGGGACCGTGGTTGGTCGGGCTCGGGATCGACCGCGGGATCCCGGCCGTGCGGGGCGGCCATCCGATGACGTTGTACGTCATCGTCGCGGGACTGGTCCTGGCGGCGGGCACGCAGGCGCTCCTGTACCGGACGTTCGTCGTCGGAGCCGGCCGGGTCGGGCAGGAGCTGCTGCTCGAACTGCGGCAGCGGGTCTTCGCTCATTTCCAGCGGCTGAGCCTGGCGTTCCATGAGCGGTACACGTCCGGCCGGGTCATCTCCCGGCTGACCTCGGATCTCGACGCCATCACCGAGCTGCTCGACGCCGGCCTCGACACCCTGGTCACGTCCGCGCTGTCGATCGTCAGCATCGGCGTCATCCTGGTGCTGCTGGACGTGCCGCTCGGCCTCGTCAGCCTGGTGGCGTTCGTCCCGCTGCTGTGGCTCTCACGCTGGTTCCAGAAGCGATCGACGACCGCGTACCGTCGCACGCGCGAGACGATCGCGCTGGTGATCGTGCACTTCACCGAGTCGCTCGGAGGCATCCGGGCCGTCCAGGCGTTCCGCCGCGAGCCCCGCAACGACGAGATCTTCGGCGAGGTCAACGACGAGTATCGCGCCGCCACCCAGCACGCCTTCCAACTGGTGACCGTCTACTGGCCGGGCATCCGGCTGATCGGCAACGTGACCACCGCGGTCGTGCTGCTGATCGGGGGGCTCCGCGTGATGGGCGGGTCCATGCAGGTCGGCGTGCTGGCGTCGTTCCTGCTGTACCTCCGCAGGTTCTTCGAGCCGATGGCCGAGATCAGTCAGTTCTACGACTCGTTCCAGGGCGCCGGAGCCGCGCTCGAGAAGCTCTCCGGTGTGCTGGAGGAGGAGCCCTCCGTGCCGATGCCCGCCCGCCCGGCGCCGGAGCCGGCGGGCGGATGGCGAGGCGCGGCGCGCTTCGAGGGCGTCCAGTTCGGCTACCGCCCCGGGGTGGAGGTCCTGCCCACGCTCGACCTCACGATCCCCGCCGGCCAGACGGTCGCGCTCCTCGGGCAGACCGGCGCCGGCAAGACGACCATCGCGCGCCTGCTCGCTCGCTTCTACGATCCCGATGCGGGCCGTGTGCTCGTGGACGGCGTGCCGCTCACCGACCTCACCGAGCAACAGTTGCGCCGGGTCGTGGCCATGGTGACGCAGGAGAACTTCCTCTTCAGCGGGACGATCGCGGACAACATCGCCTTCGGCCAGCCCGAAGCGAGCCGGGCCGATCTCGAAGCGGCCGCCCGGGCGATCGGCGCGGACGCGTTCATCGAGGCGATGCCGGACGGCTACGACACGGACCTGGGCAAGCGGGGCAGCCGGCTGTCGGCCGGCCAGCGTCAGCTTGTGGCGTTCGCCCGCGCGTTCCTCGCGGACCCGACCGTCCTGATCCTCGACGAGGCCACGTCGTCGTTGGACATCCCGAGCGAGCGCGCCGTGCAGCGGGCGCTCCGAACGGTCCTCGCCGATCGAACCGCGCTGATCATCGCCCACCGCCTTTCGACCGTGGAGATCGCCGACCGGTTGGCGATGGCGTGGATACGGGTGATCAGCCCGCCGCGGGTCTCGAAGGCGAGGACGGCGATCAGTCGGCCCTCCCGTAGGGCGAGGGCTCCGGGTTCGCCGTTCACGGGCATCGGGACCAGGTCGATACGGAAGCCACGCAGGAACCTGAGGAAGCCCTCGGCGACCCGGCGGCGGCCGACGATCGGCCTGAGCGGCGACGCGACCACGCCGCCCCCGTCCGTCCACCCGGCCACGTCCGGATCGAGCACGGCCATCAGCGCGTCGAGGTCGCCGTTCGACGACGCCTCGATGAACCGCCCGGCGATGCGGCTCAGCTCGGCCGGGTCGACGTCGAACCGAGCCGGGCCGGTCTCCTCCTGGATGCGCCGGCGCGCCCGGCTGGCCAGCTGACGGCACGCCTCGGGTGAGCGGCCCACGATCGCGGCGACGTCCTCGAAGGAGAACCGGAACACGTCGTGCAGGACGAACGCTCCCCGCTCCGCCGGACTGAGCCGTTCCAGGACGACGAGCAGCGCCATGCGAACGCTGTCGTCCAGCGTGACCCGCTCCGCTGGGTCGAACTCCTCGCCCGCAGGCTGGATCAGCGGCTCGGGGAGCCACGGACCCACGTAGGTCTCGCGCTTCGACCGAGCCGAGCGGAGCTGGTCCAGGCAGAGCCGGCTCACCACGACCACGAGCCATCCTCGGATGTCCTCGATCTGGTCGAGGTCGGCGCGGACCAGACGGACGAACGCCTCCTGGACGATGTCCTCGGCCTCGCTGATGCTGCCGAGCATCCGGTACGCCACGTCGAGCAGGTAGCGGCGGTTCTCGCGCCACACGGCGTCGAACGCGGACTCCGTCGGAGCTCGGTCAGGTGGTCGTTCCATGAGGACCTCCGGTCGCAAGGCTACCCACCTACGACGGTCGAGCACCTGGAGACGTGACATGTCACATCGCTCACCCCTGCCCCGTCGAGATGGGTGACGACATCACCAGGAGGAGGTCACATCGTGGATCCCGCGATCCAGGTCCATCGGCTCAGCAAGACCTACGCGGGCGGCATCGAAGCGGTGAAGGGCATCGACTTCGAGGTCGCCGGCGGCGAGGTGTTCGGCATGCTCGGTCCGAACGGCGCCGGGAAGTCGACGACGATCGGCATGCTCACCACGGCGATCACGCCGACGGCGGGGACCGCACGCGTCGGCGGGTTCGACGTCGCGGTCCACCCGATCTCGGCGCGACGGGTGACCAGCGTCGTGTTCCAAGACGCCGTAGTGGATCGGGCGCTCACCGGGCGGCGCAACCTGGAGATCCATGCTCGCCTGTGGGGCGTCGGGGCTCCCGACGTCCGGCGGCGCATCGCCGACGTCGCCGACGCCTTCGGGCTCATCGACCTGCTCGACCGACCCGTCGCGAGCTACAGCGGCGGCCAGCGGCGACGGCTGGAGATCGCCCGCGCGCTCCTCTCCCGGCCCCAGGTGCTCTTCCTCGACGAGCCCACCGTCGGGCTGGATCCGAGGATCCGCTACGAGCTACTCGACATCATCGCCGGGCTCCGCGACCGCGCGGCGATGACGATCCTGCTCACGACGCACTACCTCGACGAGGCCGAACGGCTGTGCGACCGCGTTGCGATCGTGCACCAGGGTCGGATCGTGGCGCTCGATACGCCGGCCGCGCTGCTCGCGACCCTCGGTCACGAGATCGTCGAGCTGCGTGTGGGAGCAGACCCCCACCAGGCGCTGGCGCAGCTGCGGGCCGCCGGCATCGCGGGCGACGACGCGTTCGCGGTGGGCTCCACGCTCACCGTGCCTCTGCACGAACGCGCCACCAGCCGGGCGATCCCTGCCATCTCCGAGCTGGGGCTCGGCGCCACCTCCATCGGCACGAGACAACCGACGCTCGACGACGTGTACCTGCGGCTCACCGGCGATCGCATCGCCGCGGCTGCCTGAGGAAAGAGGAAAGGATGGATCAGATGGCCACCGTCACCGCCACCACCGCCACGACCGACGGGAGGCGCCGAGCGATCGAACTGGGTCCGCTGGGCACGCTGGCCCGTCGGCGCTTCCAGCTCACCGCCCGCACCCCGAGGGAGCTCGTCGTCCCACTGCTCACGCCGATCCTGTTCGCCCTGGTGATCGCCCCGGCCCTCAAGGCGGCGCTCCACACCAGCTCGGCCTACGAGTCCTTCGTTGCCATCGGCACCATCGGCCTGCTGATCCCGCTCAACACGATGTTCGCGGGACTCAGCGTCATCGTCGATAGGGAGGGCGGGGCTCAGCGCGAGCTGCTCGCCGCGCCGATCCATCGCGGCCTCATCGTGCTGGGCAACCTCGTCGTCGCGCTCGCGGTGACGGCCATGCAGCTGGTGGCCCTCGTCGCCGTCGCCCTTGCCCGGGGCATCCAGTTCGGTGCCAGCGCCACCGGGGTGGGCTGGTTCGCCGCCACGTCGATCCTGTTCACCATCGGGATGTACGGAGCCGCCGAGATCCTGGCCAGCCGGGTGCCGAAGCAGGAGGAGTACATCGCCCGCGTCCCGGCGATCGCCATCGTCCCGTGGTTCCTCGCCGGCTCGCTGTTCCCGATCAGCGCGCTGCCGAGCTTCCTCGCCTGGTTCGCCAGGTTCCTGCCCCTCACCCACGGGCTGGCCCTGATGCGCTACGGACTACTCGGCGACAGCACGGGTCTGCACAGCATCTGGGGGATGACCAGCACCACCGGCATGGCGGCCCTCAGCCTCGCCGTGGTGGCCGTGTTCGCCGCCGCGCTCATCGCGGTCTCCATCCGGGTGTTCGATCGCTCCGCTACCCGATGACCGCCTCGAGCCGGACCTCCAACCGCGTCGGGTCGCTTCCGTCCAAGGGCTGTGAGTCCCCCGTCCGGATGAAGCCGTGGCGCCGTCGTCCGATCGCTTGCCTCCCGCCGTTCCGACCACGACGGTCCCCAGGCGCGCCGCACACTGGACCCGGCGGCCCAGACGCCCCCGCCAGTCCGCCTCGATCAGGGCTCGCTCGTCCTCCAGCTTCGAGCCGAACGCGTACGGCGCCTCGGCCAGCGCGGCGAGGCGAAGGTCTCGATAGGTTCGCCAGTCGTCTGGCGTCAGCCACTCCAGGGTCGCGTGCATCTCCTGCGCCACCGGGTCGATCGTAGCGATCCGGCGCGAACCGTCATCGTTTCGTAAGGGATCGAGGCCCCGGATGCGTAACGCGAGGGCTACGCTCGAGTACCTGACCAGGGACGACCGGTACTCACCGACGAGATGGCCCATCGAGGAACGACGTGAAGACGACCCGATCCGCCGCGGTGCGGG
>WNGK01017470.1_pt1 | contig 11407 bp, 11 predicted proteins | sample 5400601 | NCBI WGS metagenome assembly WNGK01 (sample SAMN13153376, study PRJNA577476) | soil metagenome | isolation source: 60 cm soil or saprolite under Garry oak tree replicate 1 | place: USA:California | collected 2016-06-15
GACGCCGCAGGTGTTGGCGCAGCCGCACGCTGCAGCAAGTTGCTTGCGGTGCATCTCCCCGCGGCCTTGGTCGCCCCAGGCGGCGTAACCCCCGAAGCGGCGCACCGGCGACCAAGCAGGCATAGCCGGCGGCGGCGGCGACGCGTCGAGGCTCGCGAAGAGGCCGGCCGCATAAACGATCCTGCCACCGACGATCGTCAACTCGGAGACGGTGTCGGCAATTTCGCTCTCGGCGCACGCGAAATAGTCGCGATCCGGAACGATCAGGTCGGCGAGCTGGCCCGCCTCGATCCGTCCCTTCTTGCCCTCTTCGTTGGAGAACCAGGTGACGTTCTCGGTCCATAGACGCAGCGCCGTCTCGCGGTCGAGGCAGTTGCGCTGTGGATAGATGCGTAAGCCCCCGACCGTGCGCCCTGTGGCGAGCCAGGCGAGCGATACCCACGGATTGTAGGAGGCGACACGCGTCGCATCGGTGCCGGCGGAGACCTTGACGCCCTTCTCCAGCATGCGCGCGAACGGCGGCGTGGCTTCGGCCGCACCCGCACCGTAGCGTTCGACGAAGTATTCGCCCTGATAGGCCATGCGGTGCTGCACGGCGATGCCGCCGCCCAGCGCCGCGATCCGGTCGATGGACTGCTCCGAGATGGTCTCGGCGTGGTCGAAGAACCAATGCAGGCCGTCGAGCGGCATGTCCTGGTTCACGCGCTCAAACACGTCGAGGGACCGGCTGATCGTCTCGTCGTAGGTGGCGTGCAGTCGCCACGGCCAGCGGTTCTGGACCAGGATGCGTACCACCGCTTCGAGCTCGGGCTCCATCTCCGGCGGCATGTCTGGACGCGGCTCGCGGAAATCCTCGAAGTCGGCGGCCGAGAACACCAGCATCTCGCCCGCCCCGTTGTGGCGGAAATAGTCATCGCCCTGCTGGTACTTCGACGATCCGGCCCAGCGCAGGAAGTCGTCTTTCTCGCCCTTCGGCTTCTGGGTGAAGAGATTGTAGCCGAGGCGGATCGTGAGCTGATCGTCGGCGGCTAGTTTCTCGATCACCGCGTAGTCCTCGGGATAATTCTGGAAGCCGCCGCCGGCATCAATCGCACCGGTAACGCCGAGCCGATTGAGCTCGCGCATGAAGTGGCGCGTCGAGTTGAGCTGATAGTCGAAGGGCAGCTTCGGACCCTTGGCGAGCGTCGCATAGAGGATGCCGGCATTGGGCCTGGCGAGCAGCAACCCGGTTGGCGTGCCGTCAGCGGCGCGCACGATCTCGCCACCGGGCGGGTTCGGCGTGTCCTTCGTGTAGCCGACGGCGCGCAAGGCGGCGGCGTTGAGGATCGCGCGGTCGTAGAGGTGCAGCAGGAAAACCGGCGTCTCGGGGGCGACGGCGTTGAGCTCGGCGATGGTCGGCAGCCGCTTTTCAGCGAACTGGTGCTCGCTGAAGCCGCCGATCACGCGCACCCATTGCGGCGGCGGCGTGACGGCGACCTGGCGCTTGAGCATGCTCATGGCATCGGCGAGGCTGCGCACGCCGTCCCAGCGCAGCTCCATGTTGAAGTTGAGCCCGCCGCGGATGATGTGGAGATGATTGTCGATCAGCCCAGGCAGGACTCGCCGGCCCCTGAGGTCGACCACCTTGGTCTTCGGACCTGCCAGCGCCATCACCTCTTTGTCGGCGCCAACGGCGAGGAAGCGGCCGTCCCGGATCGCCACGGCGCTCGCGGTCGGGTTCGCACGCGCGAGCGTCGTGAACAGGCCACGATGCAGGATCAGATCGGGAGTCGGTGCAGGTTGGGTCATGTGCGCGCTTCCCGTTCGGAATCAATCTTGCGTTGCGTTGCCTGCTCGTGCCGCCCGGGCAGGAGGCCGAAGATGTGCGGCATGCTGTGCGACTGGCGCCACGCGGCGGCGAGATGCGAGCCATCCAGCATGTGCTTGGCTACCGGGATGATCTGCTCGCCTATGAGGATGCCGAACAGCCCTACCAGCGCCACCACGGGCGGCGCTGGCGATCGAACGTTGAGCAGGCTGTAGACGATGCCGACCAGGAGACCGGCCCCGAGGGACAGAAGATAGACGCGCATCTTGGCCAATCCTGCACGGGCCGTATCAGGCCGCCACCGGCGGCAATACTTTGTGGACCTTAGAGATGCGCTGCGGCGCCTTGTGCACCATCGTGTAGGCATAGTCGACACCCATGCCGTAGGCGCCGGAATGCTCGCGCACGATCGCCATCACCGCGTCGTAGGTATCCTTGCGCGCCCAGTCGCGCTGCCATTCGAGCAGCACCTGCTGCCAGGTCACCGGCACGACGCCGGCCTGGATCATGCGCTGCATCGAATAGTCGTGCGCCTCCTTGGACGTGCCGCCGGAGGCGTCGGCGACCATGTAGATCTCGTAGCCACCCTCGAGCATGGCCGACAGCGCGAAGCTGTTGTTGCACACCTCGGTCCACAGACCCGAAACCACGACCTTCGTGCGCCCGTTGGCCTTGAGGGCGTCGCGCACCTTTTTGTCGTCCCACGAGTTCATTGACGTGCGCTCGAGCACCGGCTTGTCGGGGAATACGTCGAGCAGCTCGGGATAGGAGAAGCCGGAGAAGCTTTCCGACTCCACCGAGGTGATGGTGGCCGGAATCTTGAATACCCTCGCTGCCTTGGCGAGCCCGACCACGTTGTTCTTCAGCGTCTGGCGGTCGATCGACTGGACGCCGAACGCCATCTGCGGCTGGTGGTCGATGAAGATGATCTGCGAGTTCTGCGGTGTGAGGACTTCGAGCTTCGGATTAGTCATACGTGATCTCCTGTATACCAGATCTCTGAAGAAGGGCTCGACGTTGCAGTGCCGAGCTACGCGAAGAAATCTCACCGCGTAGGCCGCCAAGATCCCGGTGAACATCAATTTGACGATTTGGAAGGCCGCGATCTATTGCACGCTGGTTGCCGGTGATACCGTTATGGTTTCGCCGTAATGAACCTTGGCTTACGAGCCATGGCCAGAGAGTCTTTCGCAACATTCCCTGGCTGAGCGCAAGACAGCGAGTCAGTTGGCTTGATGGTTTTGGACGAGGGCGAAGGAATTCTGCCCGGCGACCTCGAGCAAATCTTCGACAAGTTCTACCGCGCGAAAAGAGCGGGCCGAATGCGAGCTGGTATGGGACTTGGACTCACGATTTCGCGCGGCTTTATCGAAGCAATGCATGGAACCATCACTGCAGCCAACCGGACGGATTGGCAGTGGAGCGGCATTCAGCATTCGACTTCCAATCTCCCCGCGACATTCGTGATGCACATGTATCCATGATGAGAATGCATTTCTTTAATAGCATCGAGGGGCGTATCTCTTCAATCAGCGATGTCGAACACGGCGCGCGATGGCGCGCTGAGGCTCGCCGAGTAGGTCGCCACTGAACGACGGAGCAGACCATGTTCAAAGGTTCAGTCCCCATAAGCCACGATCGGCGGTACGAAGTGCCGATCCCGGCTGCTGGCCGCCAAGGTCCGGGACTGCAGCTGTCTCTAGATGGGCCCATTTTTTTCTATCGCTTCTTCTTTCGACTCGCGGATCTCTCAACGACGGTCGGTCGTGACCGTGCTGCCGTGTCTTGCCTGGCGCGCGTGCGAAGCCCGTCGACGAACACATCGAGCAGCCGCAACACATTGGATTGCCAGCCGGGCTGATCATGCATGTAGCACATGCCGACCAGCGCCCGGATCAGGTCCTCGGAGCTGATATCGGAGCGGATCTCGCCGGCGGCAACCGCACGGTCCAAAAGGGCGCCGGCCGCCTTGGTCAGCCGGTCGAAGCTGTAGCTACGCAACTCGGGGGAGGCTTGCGCGGCGAGCGTGAGTGCGGCGGACATGCCCTTCTTGGTCGCGACGAACTCGACATTAGAGCGTAACCAGCGGCGCAGCGCATCGACGGGCCTGGGCTCGTCCTTCAGCTGCTCTGCGAGGTCGCCGAGCTGCTCGACTTCGCGGCGGTAGACCGCTTCATACAGCGCCTCCCGGGTTGGGAAGTGGCGGTAAAGCGTCCCGATGCCGACACCCGCGCGTCGCGCCACGGCTTCCAGGCTGGCGTCGGCGCCGCCGGTGCGGAACACGGCCTTCGCAGCCTCCAGCACCCGCTCGCGGTTGCGGGCTGCATCGACACGGGGTTTTCGAACGATCGCCGCGGACGATTGTCTCATTTCACGTCTTCGTGTTCCTCTTGTAAACGGAGGGCACCTCCGTATATAGGAGGGCTGTAAGCGGAGGGTACCTCCGTTATGTCACCGCCGCAACCACCGCGTGGCGAGGCTGCGATGTTGTCTTACGCGAGCAACTGGATCTGACCGGAACCAAGAAGGGCTGCGACCGCGGTCAATGCGGCGCCTGCACGATTCTGGTCAACGGCCGTCGCATTAATTCGTGCCTGGCATTGGCGGTGAGCCACGATGGTGCCGACATCACCACCATCGAAGGCGTCGCACGGGGCGACGAGCTGCATCCGCTGCAGGCCGCCTTCATCGCGCACGACGGCTTTCAATGCGGCTTCTGCACGCCAGGCCAGATCATGAGCGCGCTCGGTTTGATCAATGAGGGGCAGGCGGGTTGCGACGCCGAGCGCATCCGCGAAGGCATGAGCGGCAATCTCTGTCGCTGTGGCGCCTACGCCGGAATCACGGAAGCTGTTCTGGACGTTCAGAAGAGCCTCACCGAAGCCGAGGAAAGGCGGGTCGCATGAAGAACTTTGAGTATGTCAGGCCCGTGAGCGTTGCCGACGCCATCGCGGCCGCAAGTCTGCCTGGCGCGGTCTATCTCGCCGCCGGCACCAACCTCTTAGATCTCATGAAAGGCAGCGTGAGCCGGCCCGACCGGCTGGTCGATGTGACGCGGTTGCCGTTGCTCGATCGCATCGAGCCTCTCGCCGACGGCGGCATTCGCATCGGCGCGCTCGTGCGCAATGCCGATCTCGCTCATGATATGGCTTTCGTAAAGGCCTATCCGGCAGTGGCCGAAGCGCTCCTGTCGGGCGCATCAGCGCAATTGCGCAATGCCGCGACCGTTGCCGGCAATCTCCTGCAGCGGCCCCGCTGTGCCTATTTTCATGACGTGGCCTCCGCCTGCAACAGGCGCGAGCCCGGCTCGGGCTGCGACGCGCGTCATGGCGAAAATCGCCTGCATGCCGTGCTCGGCTGGAGCGATGCCTGTATCGCGACGCATCCGTCCGACTTCTGTGTGCCGCTGGTCGCGCTCGACGCAGTAGTGGAGATCGAGGGAAAGAGCGGCCGGCGCGAGGTGAGGCTGGAAGATCTGCACCGGCTTCCGGGCTCGATGCCGGAACGGGAAACCGTGCTTGACCCTTGCGATTTGATCGTAGCGGTGAAGCTGCCGGCTGCCGCGCGCAACTTCAGTGGCCATGCCCGCTATTTGAAAGTGCGCGAACGCACTTCCTACGCTTTTGCCGTCGTGTCCGCCGCGGCATGTCTCAGCATCGCGCGCGGCAAGATCGCAGAGGCGCGCGTTGCGCTCGGCGGTGTTGCAGCAAAACCTTGGCGCGCGCGCGAGGCCGAAAAGCTCTTGGCAGGGGCGGCGCCAGACGCCGAAAACTTCCAGCGCGCGGCAAAGGCGGCACTCGCCGACGCCAAGCCTTCCGGAAATAACGAATTCAAGATTGAGCTCGCGCAACGCATCGTTTTGCGCGCGCTGACAATCGCTGCGGCGGGGACGCCAGCGCGCATTCCTGCTTTACCAGCTTCCCCATTTTCGACCAGCCCCGGAGCGTTGCATGACGCCTGAGATTCGCCTCACCGAAACGCCCGCCCACATCCGCCATGGCTCGAATATCGGCCAGCCGCTCACCCGGCAGGACGGTATTTTGAAGGTCACAGGAACGGCCCCCTATGCCGCCGATCACCATCCGCCCAGCATGCTCTTTGCGGTGTTGACGGTCAGCAGCATCGCGCGCGGCCGCGTGGCCTTCCTTGATATTGCCGCGGCCAAGAATTATCCGGGTGTGGTCGATGTCATGACGCCCACGCACAAGCCGCCTTTGGCCGAAGACCCGGACGCGAAGGACAATCCGTTCATGTTCAGGCTCGATCTGCTCCAGAGCGGGCAGGTGCGCTATGCGAACCAGCCGATCGCGGTTGTGATTGCCGAGACACTGGAGGCCGCTACCGAAGGCGCGGTTTTACTTGCTCCCAAATACGAAACGCTGCCTCCCCGCGTCGGCCTCGGTGCGGGCGAAAGCTTTGTCCCGCCCACCGTCGGCGTCGGCAATCCGGCCGTGGTTGAGCATGGCGATGTGGAGGCCGGGCTATCTGCGGCAGCCAAGACGATCGACGCCACCTATGAGACTCCGCCGCAATACCACAGTCCGATGGAGCCGCACGCGATTATTGCGACATGGGACGGTGACAAGCTCTCCATCGACACGCCAAGCCAGGGTCTTGCGCTGGCGCAATCGCGCATCGCCGGCCTATTTGGCATTCCACCTGAAAACATCCATATCCGCAGCCCTTTCCTCGGCGGCGGCTTTGGCTGCAAGGGCTTCATCGCGGGACCGCAAATCCTCGGCATCATGGCGGCGCGCCTGGTGAACAGGCCCGTCAAGCTCGTGCTCCGGCGCGAGCAGATGTACGGGCCCGTCGGCCATCGCTCGCCCACGCGCCAACGCTTGCGCATCGGTGCTGATGCTGGGGGCGTGCTTACCGCGCTTGAGCATCATGCCAAAGTCGTGTCGAGCACATTCGATGACTTCTTCGAGCCGGCCGCGGACGCTTCGCACACGCTGTATGCCAGCCCCGCGATCAGGACTATGCATGATGCGGTTCGCGTCGACAGCGGCACGCCGATGTTCATGCGTGCGCCCGGTGAAGCGACCGGATCGATTGCGCTGGAGAGCGCCATCGATGAGATGGCCTGGGCCTGCGGGATGGACCCGCTCGAATTCCGCCTCAAGAATTATGCCGAGGTCGAGCCGATTTCCGGCAAACCATTTTCTTCAAAAGCCCTGCGGGATTGTTATGCGCGCGGGGCTGAACGCTTCGGCTGGAGGAGGCGTCCGCTTGCTCCGCGGCAGATGCGTGATGACGCTGGATTCCTGGTCGGCTGGGGCGTGGGCACCGCGACGTTCCCGGCGCTGATGTTCCAGGGTACCGCGCACGCCCTGCTGCGCGCGGACGGGACTGGCGTGACGGAGACGGGCGCCCACGACATGGGACAAGGCGCCTGGACGGCGCTCGCACAGATAGCGGCCGATGGCCTTGGCCTTCCTTTCGACCGCCTCGAGTTCAGATCTGGCACGTCGGACCTGCCGGATGCCGGCATCGCCGGCGGCTCCGCCCATACCGCGACCGCCGGGCTTGCAATTCACAATGCCGGCGCGGCCGTTATCGCCAAGCTTGCCGATCTTGCGACCCGCGACGACCGCTCGCCCCTATTCGGCGCAGGCAATGCCGGCGTAATCGCCCGCGATGGCCGCCTATTTCGCCGCGACGACGAAACGCGGAGCGACAGCTACGCCGATATCCTCGCTCGTTCCGGTCTTGCCGAGGTGGAGGCGAGCGGCACCAGCGCTGCGGACCCTGCGGCGCAAGCTGAATATGCGATGCACGCGCACGGCGCTGTCTTTGCCGAGGTCAAGGTTGATCCGGATCTCGGTCAGATTCGAGTCACCCGCATGGTCGGCGCATTCGCGGCGGGCCGCATCATCAACCCCAAGCTGGTTCGCAGTCAGCTGCTCGGCGGCATGATCTGGGGCGTGTCCTTCGCGTTGCATGAGGAAGCCATAGTCGACCACCGCTCGGGGCGGGTCATGAATGCAAATCTCGCCGAGTATCATGTGCCGGTTAACGCCGATGTCCCCTCGATGGAGGTCTTGACGGTCGAGGAACACGATCCGCACGTCAACGCGCTAGGCATCAAGGGCGTCGGTGAAATAGGCATCACCGGCAGTGCTGGGGCTGTCGCCAATGCAGTCTGGCACGCTACGGGAGTGCGGGTGCGACGCTTTCCGGTCAAGATTAGCGATCTCTTGACGGCGCGCTAGACGCGCGGCGGTCGTTGCTCGCGCGCCCCCGCGCTTCAACTCATGCCATACTACCGCGACTTGCGCCTGAGACTGCTCTCATCAGTCTCAGGATATCCTGCCGCGGGTCAAACAGCCACAATTTCGTCCCCGATCCGCTTCGCTGCAATTCGCAGGTTTGCGCAGCAACACCCGGAGAATGTTAGGGTCTATGCCTATCAGATGAGCATCAAATGCGGCGTGATGGATCTTAGAAAGCGGGATGCCGTTCGGAATGACCAGCTGGCCGAAACGTTCGTCCTTATCCGCAATGATATGCGCCGCATCCAGCAATACAGATTACGGCAACCCCGACAATGCGCAACGGCCGTTGTAGGCGCTGATGACCGCTTCGCGGAACGATGCTTGGTGTAGTCGTTGCTTCACTGCACGCAAGGCGTAGCGCCGTTCAAGGGCGCTCCCGAGGCGGTGAAATCTCACGTCAAACACATCTTCATAAAGCTTGGCGCTGAAAAACGAGCGCAGGCCGTGGCTCGTGCCCAAAGCCTGGGTCTGTGACGACCCATTGATAGATGGCTCGGTTTGGCTCAGCACCGGAGAGCTGCGGCACGATGCCGTGGCTTGCGTAAACCAAGGTTCGCCGCAGCTGACCATAACGATATTCCGCGCGACCAGCGTGCAATAGATCGCGACGTTGCAACCCATCAATTTAGGCCTCATCAGCATTTCGTTGGCATGGAGACACGACCATGTTCACCAAGATCACCCTCGCTCTCGCCCTCATGCTCGGCACCGCCTCGGGCGCGCTGGCGGCGACCAAGAAGCACAGCATCCACTCGTACGACCGCGGCACCGCGGCGAGCGCATTCGCTTCGACGATGCACCAAAACCCCGCGTTCGACGCGTACGGCGCGCAGCGTGAGGACGCCTGGGACGTTCTTCGGCACCGCAACGCCGGTCCGAGCTGGGCTAACTGATCCCTTGCGCACAGGGACCCCGCTTGTCCCAGCGCCAGCGGCGGCCGGCCCACGGGCCGGCCGCCTCTAAACTCTCCCGGTGATGCCGGCAATGCTGCGGTCTTCGATGCGACAAGGCACTGACCGGAGCGCCGAGCGAAGCAACCCCCATCGACAGATCATACACCGGAGCTCGGCACACCGGCGGGAAACACCTCAGGACATAAGGCGAAGATCATGTCAGACGCCAGACAAATCGAGAAGATCAACCAGTCGGACGATCATGAGGCGGAGTGGCTGGACTTTCCGGCAAGTCCAGTGCCCGCAGACTCGATAGAGGCCTTGTTGCGGAACAAATCCGTGCCGGTCGCGCCGACGCTTCGCTCTGGCGCGGGCCGGCCGGCCAAATAGTACGCCTCCACATTTGCCGCGTCGGATGCGCCTCGTAACAGGCGGCGGCGGCCGGTCATCAACGACGACGGCACAATGGCGCGCCTGCCGGATCTCGCCCGCTTCTGCAAGCGGCTCGGCCTTCTGATGATCACGGTCGCTGAGTTGGCACGGTACCGATTGGACTCGGAATATAACGAGTCGCCTGCTGCAATCCATGATCTATTTCCCATGCGTCTTAGGGAACCATCAATTGCAGCTGGACACGAGCTTGGTTGCGAGCTGCGTTTACGCGGAGCCCATTCCCGTAGCAGCGCTATTGGTCGTTGTGAATGACGGGAGACGGCATCTCATCAACCGGTAAACAACGTCTACGAACAGGAGATCGCGATGAAGTCCGCTTTGAGCTGCGCCATATTGTCCGCGCGCCCCGGTTCAGTAGCAAGAGACACCTCCGATGAGATCATAATCAAGCGCATTGCCGCGCGTGACAAGCTTGCGATGCACTTGTTGTACACACGCCATCACGTTCGCGTCTTCCGTTTCGCAGTTCGCATCGTTCACGACGACGCTTTGGCTGAAGACCTCGTGAATGAGGTGTTCCTGGAGGTTTGGCGAAAAGCCGGCACTTTTGCGGGTCGCTCACAAGTCTCGACATGGCTACTCGCGATTACGCGCCACAACGCATACGAGATCGCGCGGCGCCGATCGACCGACCGCTTGGATGACGACGCCTATGAGCTAGTCGCCGATACGTCCGACGATCCAGAGACCAGCATCTACAAGAAGCAGAACGGCTCAATTCTATTCGGCTGCCTTTCAAATTTGCCTCCGCACCAGCGCGAAATCATCGATCTTGTCTATTACCACGAAAAATCGATCGACGAGGCCGCGGCAATCCTCCGCGTGCCGCGCAACACCGTGAAGACCCGCATGTTCTACGCCCGCCAGCGTCTGACGCAGTTGCTAGCCACCAAGGGCGTCCACACCACACGGATGTAGCGCAGAGCAAAATGCTTCGAGGGGTTTGTTCACCTTCGGCTGATCCATTGCCCAACCATCGAGCCAAGGAGACAACCAATGGACGATGGGGGCCTGCTCGGGAGGTGAACTCTACGCGGTTTTTCGCGGCCTCGACGGTGATCGTTTGGACTGCGTTGGCTTCGAAGCGTTTGTTGCGCGCCTGGGACTTGGCTTTGGCGTCGTACTGCGCGTTGGAGGCTGCTCGGCCGAAAGACTGCGTTTCAGAGCATCCATGAGATTGATGGCGTTCTGCCAAGACGGCGCGGATGCTACGCTTGGTGTGGGCACCTGGGCCAGCTTCTCCCGAAGCTTCTCCACCAGGTCGCCCGGCACACCCTTACTTGCCGTAGGAGTGCGCGATCTGGCCCACCAGCTTGGCCCAATCCATCTCGATTGCTCCGTAGACCGCGCCAGCCTCCGGCCGAGCGTTATCTTTTAGGATTTCGATCATCAGAGTTGCATAGTCCGAGAGGACGACGCCAGCCTGCATCATCCGCAGCAGGCCGACCTGACGTTTGGTCTCGTTGAACGTGCCGCACGCATCCACGACGACGTACGCGTCGAGGCCCTTGCCGACGGCCGTGATGGCAGGGAACGCGGCGCAGACTTCGAGCGAGAGACCGGCAAAAATCAGCTTCCTGCGGCCGGTCGCTTCGATGGCGCGCGCCACCCGCGGATCGTCGAAGGCGTTGACGCTGGAACGATCGATGATTTGGGCGCCGGGTAGAGCTTCGACCAGCTCAGGAAACGTCGGTCCCCACATGCTGTCCCGGGCCGTCGTAGTTACCACGATTGGGAGCTTCAGCACCTTCGCGGCTTTGGCTAATCCGACGACGTTATGTTTAAGCTCTGCAATCGAGTAGTCACGCACTCCTGTCATAAGACCGACCTGGTGGTCGACTAAAACGAGTGCGGAATTTTCCGACGTAAGCGGCTCGTAGGGCTGGGCTGGGTTGGACATGGCATTCTCCTTCGGAAAAGAAAGGTAAGTTGTGGCTGCGGCGGGCGGTGTGACGCCAAGAATAGTCCTGCCGGCG
>WNGK01022125.1_pt1 | contig 11407 bp, 9 predicted proteins | sample 5400601 | NCBI WGS metagenome assembly WNGK01 (sample SAMN13153376, study PRJNA577476) | soil metagenome | isolation source: 60 cm soil or saprolite under Garry oak tree replicate 1 | place: USA:California | collected 2016-06-15
AGCACACCGTGAAGCATGCACAGTCGATCGCCTCGGTCCGCGACCTCTGCTCGCTCGGCCTGTCGAGCGAGCTGTTCGTCCCCGCGCTGCTCGAAGCGCTGCACGGCGTCATACCATCGTCGCGCAATCTGTTCGATTGGATCGATACGCACGGACACATCGAGCGCTATTACTTCGAGGGCTCGATCGACAGCAAGATCGCCAGGCTCTACTTCGACGAGTTCTACAACCGGCGTGAAGCCGACGCGATGCCCCGGTTCTCGGATCTGGCGCGAGGGGACACCGTCATCCGCGGAGCGCAGGAACTGAACCGCAACAGCTTCTTCGACTCGGCGCTCTACAACGAGATCTGGCGTCCACAGAACCTGCACTACCACCTGGAAGCGATCATTCGCGGCGCCGACGCCAAGGCGCTTGGCTCCCTGGTGCTCTACCGCGAGCGGACCGATCCGGTTTTCATCAAGGACGAGGAAGACCTGCTCGCGACGCTAACCCCCTATGTTGCCCGCGCCATGCAGCTCGGGACGAGGCGCGCGGAGCAGTTCGCGGTCGCTGGGGCGCGCCGAGGAGCGCTCGTGAATCTCGATCATCAAGGCCACATCCTGTATCTGAGCCCCAACGCGCATAACATCCTGCTGCTCGCACACGGCGACATCACCCCTTCCGCAGCGAGAGCCGAGCCGAACGCGGATGACTTCCCGACGCTGGCGGTGCTATGTCGCTCGCTTGCCCGCTCGCCTGGCGCGCAGGCACCGGTGGCGCTGACCCTTGACAACGATTGGGGCAGGTTCGAATTCCAGGCGCAGCGCATGGAGCCGGCGGATGCGCAGCGGACGCCGATGATCGCGGTGACCATCCAGCATGCGGAGGCGACGGAGGTGCTCAAGGCGCGCGCTTTGCAGTCCGCTCCGCTGTCGGTCGTGCAGAAGAAAGTCTGCTCGCTGCTGCTTTGCGGTCGGTCGCAGCGGGAGATCGCAGCCGAGCTCCGAGTCACGCCGAATACGGTGGTCGACCACGTGCGCAAGATCTATCGGAAGCTCGACGTGCACTCGATCGACGATCTCCGCGCCAAGCTCCTGCAGGGCTAGCCCGGACATTTCGCCAGTCAGCGTTTGCTGCTAGCCCTTCTATTTTCTTATCGCCCTTGCGCCTGCGCCGCCATCCGCGCCGGCGCGTTGAGCGCGCCGTAGGCGTCGTAGCTGCCCACGCGCTGCACGATCTCGAAGAAGAAGCGCTCGGCGAAGCTTTCGGTGTAGATGTGGAAGTATTCGCCGCCTGCGGCACGGTCGTAGAGGATGCCGAGCTGCTGCATCCGTGCAACGAGCGGCGCGGCGAGCTCGAAGCGCGTCGGAAGATCGTCGTAATAGTTGGGCGAGATCGGCACGAAACGCACACCGTTGATGCGCAGCTTCGCTACGGTGGCGAAAATGTCGTCACAGCCGAACGCGACGTGATGCACGCTCGCCCCGCGCAGCGTGTTGATCGTGCGCGCGGTCTGCGTGCTACGGCTTGGCGACACGTTGAGAACGACGCGGAGACACCGATTCTCGGTCGCCACACCACTACTCCGGATGAGCCCGAACGGATCGGACAGCTCGAGGCTCTGTCCGGGCTGCATGCCGAGCACCGCGCGGTAGAACAGCACCCAGGTGTCGAGCTGATCGACGGGAAGCCCCATGGCGACGTGGTCGACGGTGGAAAGGCCGGGGGTCGTCGCAGGGCTCGAGCCTTCCAGCGCGAAATCGATCTCGTAGAGGCTCTTCTCGCCGGGCGACTGCGACACGAAATAGAGCAGGCTGCCGTCGGGCGCACGGATCGCAGGAATCCGGAGCTCGTGCGGTCCGATCCTGCCGTCGAAGCGCGGACAATGCAGCGCGGTGGCGCGGTTGAGGGCGCGTAGCCCGTCGTCCGTGTTCAGCGAGAGCGCGCAGATCGACGGCCCATGCTCGGCGAAATGCGCACTGGCAAAAGAGTCAGGCTCCGCGTTGAGCACCAGGTGAATGTCACCCTGGTCGTAGAGCGTGACGTTCTTGGACCGGTGCTGCCCGGCGCGGCGGAACCCCAGCGTTTCGAGAATCCCGGCAAGCGCGGTCGCGGCGTCGTCGTCGACCGCGAATTCGACGAAGGCTACCCCTTCGATCGTCGGCGCGGCAGGCGGATCGAAGAGCTCGACGCGCTGCAGCACGCGCGTGCGCTTCTCGGCGTTTGCGTCGCCGGGCGCGGCGTGCTCGAACCGCGTCCGGGTTTGCGCTTCGAGGAAGAGCAGCGACTGCATCGCGTCGATCGCAGTGCGCCGGTTCGGCGCTTCGCGAAACACGTCGTTGAAAATCTCGAGCGACAGCGGACCGCTGTAGCCGGTGAGCAGCACGTACTCGAGAAAGGTCGTCAGGTCGAGCTGGCCCTGTCCAGGAAAGCAGCGGTAGTGCCGGCTCCATTGCAGAACGTCCATGGCGAGCCATGGCGCATCGGCGAGCTGGAGGAAGAAGATTCGCTCGCCGGGAATATCCGCGATTCCCGTGGGATCGTCGCCGAGCGAGAGAATGTGGAAGGTGTCGAGGACCAGTCCGAGATGCGGGTGGTCTACCTCGCGCACGATCTCCCAGGCATCCGCGTAATGGTGAACGTACTTGCCCCACGCCAACGCTTCGTAACCGATGCGCAGATTGCGCGCGGCGGCGCGCTCGGCGAGCACGGAGAGCTGCGCGACGGCGCGGGCGCGATCGCCGTCCACCGCGGTCGCCACGTTGGAACAGAGGAGGAGCATCGGCGCGCCGAGCTTCTCCATCACGTCGAACTTGCGCTCCATGCGATCGAGATTGCGCTGGAGCATGGCGTCGGCGACTCCCTCGAAGTCGCGGAAGGGTTGATACAGGTCGATACCGAGGCCGAGGTCGGCGGTCATGCTCGCGAGGTCGCGCGGCGTGCCGTTGAACGAGATGAGATCGTTCTCGAAGATCTCGACCGCGTCGAAGCGCGCCGCGGCAATCGCTTCGAGCTTATCGGGGAGCGTTCCGCTCAAACAGACGGTGGCGATGGATTTGCGCATGCATCGACGTTGACAATTGCTGGTACGGACTCTAGCATATGAGCGACTATCGCACAACTGTGCGATTATCGATCATCTCATTGATCATATCTCGGATTCGGCCTGCGCGGCGAACATCCCGGAAGGGGCACGAGCATGGGCACGGTGCAAATCGCGGTCGCGGGCGCGGGCCTCATCGGACGCACGCACATCGGCCTGATCCAGGCGAGCAACGAGTGCCGGCTGACGGCTATCGTCGATCCCGCGCCCGGCGCGGTGGAGATCGCGCGCGCAGCGGGTGTGCCGCTCCACCCGACGCTCTCGGCGCTGTTTGCGCGAGAGCGCCCGGACGGCGTCATCGTTGCCACGCCGAATCAGCTGCACGTGCAGAACGGGCTCGAGTGCATCGCTTCCCGCGTTGCGGCGCTCATCGAAAAACCTATTGCCGATTCGGTGGCGGAGGGCGAGCGCCTGCGCGACGCCGCGGAACGCGCCGGCGCGAAGATTCTGGTCGGGCATCATCGCCTGCACAGCCCGCTGCTCGCCACGGCGTGCGCGATCGTCCAGCAGGGGACGCTGGGCAAGCTGGTGGCGGTGACCGGCAGCGCGATGTTCTACAAGCCCGACGGCTATTTCGACGAGGCGCCATGGCGGCGTCAGCGGGGCGGCGGCCCGATCCTGATCAATCTGATCCACGAAATCGGCAATCTGCGCGCGCTGTGCGGCGAGATCGTCGCGGTGCAGGCGATGGCGTCTCGCGCGACGCGCGGCTTTCCGGTCGAGGATACGGTCGCGATCAACCTGCGCTTCGCCAACGCCGCGCTGGGTACGTTCATGCTGTCCGATACTGCCGCCTCGGCGCGGAGCTGGGAGCAGACCTCGCAGGAGAACAAGAGCTACGCAACCTATCCGGACGAAGACTGCTATGTCATCGTGGGGACCGACGGCTCGCTCGCGGTGCCCACCATGCGGCTCAAGACCTATGCGTCGAAGGACGACCGGTCGTGGTGGAAGCCGTTCCAGACCGCCGTCGCCCCGATCGACCGCGCCGATCCGCTGGCGCGGCAGCTCGCTCATTTCTGCGCCGTGATCCGCGGCGAGGCCACGCCGCGCGTGACAGCACGCGACGGGCTCGCTAATCTGCGGGTCACGGAGGCGATCGCCGAGGCGGCGCGGACTGGAACGACCATAAACCTGGACTGACTGATATCTATGAAAACAGTGCTCGTGCTCAACGGTCCCAATCTCAATCTGCTCGGCACCCGCGAGCCGGAGATCTACGGCTCCGACACACTGGCCGACGTCGAGAAGCTCTGCCGCGACGAGGGCGCGCGGCTCGGGCTCGCTGTCGAGTGCAGGCAATCGAACCACGAAGGTCAGTTGATCGACTGGATTCACGAGGCCGGCCGCGAGTACGCTGCGGGCCGGATGATCGGCGTGGTGTTGAACGCCGGGGCCTACACCCACACCTCGGTCGCGCTCCACGACGCGATCAAGGGTGTCAACGTTCCGGTGATCGAGCTGCATATTTCCAATGTGCATGCCCGCGAGCCGTTCCGCCATCACTCGTGGCTGTCGCCGGCGGCCAGTGGAATCATCGTGGGCTTCGGCGTTCAGGGTTACGCGCTCGCGATCGGCGGCCTGAAGCTCCTAGCGGAGAAGGGCCGGAAAGCGAAGAGCCGGAAAGCGAAGGGCCGGAAGATTTAGCACCGGCTTGCACGATGACCGATCTGTACGCCGTGATCGGCAACCCGATCGCGCAGTCGAAGTCGCCACAGATCCACGCCGCATTCGCGCGCGAGCTCGGTTACGATCTCCGTTACGAAGCGATCCTTGCGCCGCGCGAGGGCTTCGCCGCCGCGGTTACCGCGTTCCGCGCGGCCGGCGGAAAGGGCCTGAACGTGACGGTGCCCTTCAAGCTCGATGCGTTCGCGCTCGCGACGGAGCGCACCGAGCGCGCCGAGCAGGCGGGCGCGGTCAACACGCTCAAGTTCGACGGCGGGGTGATCCTGGGCGACAACACCGATGGCGCGGGGCTGGTCCGCGACATCGAGGACCGTCTCGGCTTCGCGCTCCGCGGCAAGCGCGTGCTCATCATGGGGGCGGGCGGAGCCGCGCGCGGCGTCGTGCTGCCGCTGCTCCACGAGCAGCCTGCGTCGGTCACTATCGCCAACCGCACGGTCGAGAAAGCGCTGGCGCTCGAGCGCCGCTTTGCGCCGTTCGGTCCGGAAGGCGGCGACTACGCCCGTCTCGCCGGCCGGCAATTCGACCTCATCGTCAATGCGACTTCGGCGAGCCTCACGGGCGAGCTGCCGGCGCTTCCCCCCGGCGTGTTCGCGGCCGGATCGCTCGCCTATGACATGGTGTATGGCGATGAGCCGACGCGCTTTCTCGTCCATGCGCGCCAGAATGGCGCGGCGCAGGTCGCCGATGGCTGGGGCATGCTGCTCGCGCAGGCCGCGGAATCGTTCTTACTGTGGCGCGGCGTGCGGCCCGACATTCGGCCGGTGATCGGGATGTTGCGCGGGCGATAGGCTGACTGCACACTACGCATCTGCCCGGCCATGGTTCCCATAAACGGTCGGCGGTTTCACTCGGGGCCCCGGGTTGCACAGATCAAGATAGGGCTCCCCAACCAGGAGGAGGCTCAATGTCCGTGCACAAGTCCCGCGTCCGCCTTATTTCGCCCCCATCGCCAGCGCCAACTTCGCGCCGCGATGCGCTCAAGAAGACCGCAGCGCTCGGCGCCGCCGCGGTCACCGGATCGCTCGGCTTTCCGGCAATCGTCAGGGCGCAAGCCGACACGATCAAGATCGGTCATCTCACGCCGCGCACTGGTTTTCTCGGTCAGCTCGGTCAATACGGCCTGCGCGCCACGACGCTTGCGATCGACGAGGTCAACGCGGCCGGTGGCATTCTGGGACGAAAGGTCGACCTGCTCGCCGAGGACAGCGTCAATCCCGCGACCGCGGTCACCAAGGCTCAGAAGCTGATCGAACGCGACAAGGTCGTCTGCCTCCTGGGCGAGATCAATAGCGCATCGGCACTCGCAATCGGCGACGTGGCAGGCAAGGCCAAGATCGTCTACATCAACACCGGCGCGAACTCGGACGCGCTGCGCGGCGCGAACTGCAATCGCTACATGTTCCACGTCGAAGGCTGTAACACGATGTACACCAAGACGATCGGGACCTGGCAGAAGCAGCAGAACCTGATCAAGGGCGCGAAATGGTACTTCCTGACGGCAGACTACGCGTTCGGGCACGATCTCTATCGCGTATCGTCGCGATTCCTGCAGGAGACTGCCTAGCGGGCGTGGATCAGACGACGTTTCTCAAGCAGTACAAGGAATACGGCCTGTCGTTCCCGCTCGCGGGCGGAGTGATGGACACGATTCCGTTCTGGGCGGCGGGCATCGATTCGCTCTCGGGCCACTGGCAGAGCCTGTGGTATCACGGGTTGACGGCCCCGCAGTCGGTCGCGTTCACCAAGAAGTTCGTCGGCCAGTTCGGCTATCCGCCAGACAATCAGGCGTGGGGCGATTACGTCGCGGCGAAGATTCTTATGCAGGCGATCGCCGAAGCCAAGAGCACCGACAGCCTGAAGCTGGTCGAATACTTCGAGAAAGGCGCGTCGTTCGACATCCTCAAGGCACGCAAGGGCTCCTTCCGCAAATGGGACCACCAGCTGTTGCAGGAGATGTACGTGGTCAAGGTCAAGGACAAGGCGAAGATGAAGGACAAGTGGGATATCTTCGACATCGTCCAGCCAGTGCCGGGCGCGAGCGAAGACCTCGAGCTGATCCAGCCGACGCAGGCCGAGAATCCCTGCAAGATGGCGTAACGTTGTGTAGCCCGGGATGAGCGCGGAGCGCGATTCCCGGGATCCTACGGCGCGTTTGTGCCGGGCCCGGGGTTCGCGGCGCTCACCCCGGGCTACGGGCCTTTACGCCGCCGCGGCAACGAGGTCACCATGACCGCGCTCGTCATCGAACAGATCATCAACGGGCTGCTCGTCGGCGCGTATTACATCGTGCTGGCGCTCGGCCTGTCGATGATCTTCAGCCTGGGCGGCGTCGTCAATCTCGCGCACGGCGCTTTCTACGCGGTCGGCGCGTACTTCGCCTATGAAATCCAGAAACTGACCGGCTTCGGCGGCGCGGTCGTCCTCTCGCCCATCTGCGTCGCGCTCCTCGGCGTGGGAATCGAGCGCGCGTTTCTGCAGCGCTTCTATCGCGAGGACCCGATGCTGGGCCTGCTGTTCACCTTCGGGCTCGCGCTGACGATCGAACAGAGCCTGCGGCTCGTTTGGGGAACGACCGGTCTTCCGTTCTCGATTCCCGACGGCTTGCGCGGGACGTTGCTGGTCGGTGATTTCATCTATTCGTATTACAGGCTCACCGTGCTGGGCGTTTCCGCCGCCGCGGTGATGGGCTGCTGGTTGCTGCTCAACAGGACGCCGTTCGGGATGATCGTCCGGGCCGGCACGCGCGACCCGGAAATGGTGCGCGCACTCGGCATCAGCCTGCGTCCGGCGCTGGCGGCGGTGTTTGCATTGGGCGTTGGGCTGGCCGGGCTGGCGGGCGTGATGTCGGGACCGCTCGCGGGCGTTCAGCCGGCGATGGGCACCGAAATTCTCACGCCGACCTTCGTTGTCGTCGTCATCGGTGGCCTGGGCAGCTTCTGGGGCGTGGTCGTCGGCGGGTTGCTGGTCGGCGTCGTTCGTGGCGTCACCGTGCTGTTCTATCCGCCTGCGGCCGAGGCATCGATGTATATCCTGATGATCCTGGTGCTGCTCTTTCGCCCACGCGGTCTGATGGGCGAGCGCTTCGAGAAATTCGAATGAAGATGCAGCGGCAACTGGCAGCGCTCGCGCTCGCCCTTGTTGCCCTTCCGTTCGCCATGCGTGCCATCGGCATGACCGAGAGCCTCGGCACCGAGATCGCGTTGTTCGCGCTGGTCGGGCTCGGCTTCAATCTGCTGCTCGGATACACGGGTCTGTTGTCGTTCGGCCACGGATTGTTTTTCGGTTTCGCGGCATATGCCGCGGCGCTCTCGCAGCTGCACTGGTTCCGGGACGGGTTGCTCTTGCCCATACTGTTCGCGGTCGTGGCAACGGCGTTGCTAGGCCTCGTCGTCGGTTTCTTTGTCCTGCGCCGGCGCGGCGTTTATTTTTCGCTGCTGACGCTCGCGTTCACCGCGCTCGCGTTCTTCATCGCGTTTCGCTGGACCGAGTTCACCGGCGGCGAGTCGGGGCTGCGCGGTGTCACGCGCCCGGTGCTCGGTCCGATCGACCTTAACAACCAGGCCGTGTTCTACGACTTCACGGCGATCGTCGTTTTCGCGGCGGCGTGGGCGCTGCTCCGGATCGTACGCTCGCCGTTCGGCAGCGTGCTCGTTGCAATCCGGGAGAACGAGCAACGGGCGCTGTTCGCGGGCTACCCCGTCCGCCATTACAAATTGGCCGCGTTCGTGATTTCGGCCACGGTCTGCGGCGTGGCCGGCAGCCTGTTCGCGTTGCTGAAGTCGATCGTGTCGGCGGATACCGTGCACGTCTCGTTCTCCGGCGAAATCGTCGCCATGACCATCATCGGCGGCACGCGCAATTTCCTTGGGCCGCCGCTGGGCGCGCTGTTCTACATCCTGTTCCGCGAATTGTTGTCGGGTTACACCGACGCGTGGATGTTCTGGCTGGGCCTCTTGTTCATGGCGTTCATCCTGTATTCGCCGGCCGGCATGGTCGGATTGGGAACGCGCCTGTGGACGCATTACAGAAAGCTTTCGGGCAAGGTCGAGACGGAAGCCGCGGCAATGGCGGCCCGACATACGCCGCAACCGGGGCAGTCTGTCCCGGCGTTCCTTTGCCGGCCCGACGGCGGCGACTCGACAGTGCTCGAATGCGAGCATGTCACCAAGCGCTATGGTGGATTCGTTGCCGTGGATCGCTCGAGCGTGCGCGTGCCGGATCGCAGTCTGCATGCGCTGATCGGACCCAACGGCGCCGGCAAGACCACGCTGTTCAACGTGATATCGGGCCTGTATCCCGCGGACGGCGGGACGATCGTCTTCTCCGGCCGGCGCATCGACGCCCTGTCCGCCGATCGCGTGGCGCGATTGGGCCTGGCGCGCTCGTTTCAGATCACAAACCTTTTTCCGTCGCTGTCGGTGGCCGAGAACCTGCGGCTCGCCTGTCAGGCGCGCGATGCGGCGCGGTTCGCCTGGTGGCGACCGGTGTCCGCGTTCACCCAGGTCGCCTCGGAGACTGCGGCGCTCATCCGCTTCCTCGGGCTCGAGGGGCTCGAGCGGGTTCCGGTGTCCAGCCTGTCCTACGGTGGACAACGGTTGCTCGAGATCGGTATTCCATTGGCGGCGCGACCGCGCGTGCTTCTGCTCGATGAGCCTCTAGTCGGGCTGGCGGCGGCCGAGCGCGAACGCATCGCGGCGCTGATCCGAAGTCTCGTGCCGCAGATGGCGATCCTGCTCGTCGAGCATGACATGGATCGCGTGTTCCAGCTGGCCGACCGCATCACGGCCATGAACGAAGGCCGCGTGATCGCCGAGGGCAGTCCCGCCGAAGTCCGCGCCAACGCCGAGCTGCAGCGCGTGTATCTCGGCGACGGCGCGGTCAGGGCCGCCGCCGCCCGAGTCGAACGCGCCCGCGTGACGGCGGCACCGATCATCGAGGTCGACGCGATCAATACGTTCTACGACAAGAGCCACGTGCTGCACGACGTTTCGTTTCGCGTCCGGGAAAACGAGGTCGTTGCGCTTCTCGGGCGCAACGGCGCCGGCAAGACCTCGACGTTCAAGAGCATCATGGGTCTGATCCGACCCGCGAGCGGGCGCGTGCTGCTTGGCGCAGAGCGCATCGACGGCAAGCCACCGGAGCAGGTCGCCCGGCTCGGCGTGGGCCTGGTGCCGCAGGGCAGGCGACTGTTCTCCGGTCTGACCGTTGCCGAAAATCTTGCGCTCGGCGCCTTGCGCCGCGACAGGCGCAACGCGGGCGGTGTACACTGGGATTTGGCGCGCGTATTCGAAATCTTTCCCCGGCTACGCGACCGGATGCAGGTCAAGGCGGACCGCCTCTCCGGCGGCGAGCAGCAGATGGTTGCGATCGCGCGGGCGCTCTCCGGTAACGTGCGGTTGTTGCTGCTCGACGAACCCTTCGAGGGGCTTTCGCCAACGATGGTCGATGAGGTATTTGCCGCGATTGAGCGGCTGCGACGCCAGATCTCGATCCTGGTTATCGAACACCATCTCGATCTCGTCCTCGCGCTCGCCGACCGGGCGGTCGTGCTTGATCGCGGGCACGTCAGCCACGAGGGGCCGTCGCAGCCGTTGCTCAACGATCTCGACTTTCGGAAAAAAATTCTCTGGATATGAACACTTCGGCTCGAGGAATGCGTGTACTCGTCACTGCCGGTGCGGCCGGCATCGGCAGGGGTTTTGCGGAAGTCTTCACCGACGCGGGCGCCAAGGTCTTCGTCTGCGACGTCGACCAGGCTGCCCTCGACGCCTTCCACGCAGCGCGCCCCGAGATTGGCGGTTGCCTCGCTGATGTCGCCGATCCGAAGGCGGTTGACGCGCTGTTCGACGCCGCGACCGCGTTTCTCGGTGGGTTGGACGTGCTCGTCAACAACGCGGGCATCTCCGGACCCACGGCGCCGGTCGAAGCCATCGAGATCGCCGACTGGGACCGAACGATTGGTATCGATCTCAACGGGATGTTCTATTGCACGCGCCTTGCAGTGCCGCTGCTCAAGGCGGCGGGCGGCGGCAGCATCATCAACCTGTCGTCGGTTGCCGGGCGGCTCGGCTATCCACTGCGCACGCCGTATGCGGCGGCAAAATGGGCCGTGGTCGGATTCACCAAGAGCCTGGCGATCGAGCTCGGCCCCGCAAACATCCGCGTCAACGCCATCCAGCCCGGGATCGTCGAAGGTGAGCGCATCGAGAGGGTGATCTCCGCCAAGGCCAAAGCGCTCGGCGTGAGCTTCGACGATTACAAGCAACAGTTGCTGTCCAAGGTGTCGCTGCGCCGGACGGTGAGCCCCACCGACATCGCGAACATGGCGCTCTTTCTCGCCACCGATGCCGGGCGCAATATCTCGGGACAGGCGTTGTCGGTGTGCGGCAACGTCGAGTCGCTGGCGTGATGAGCGCCGCCGGGCCGCCCCAAGGCGCGAATTGCGCCCCCGCGTTTGGGGGCAGCGCAGCGGCCGAATTGCCCAATGAGGCCGCAAGCGTGGGGGTCCACCCATGAGCACTGACAAGACGAAGATCGCGGTCATCGGCGCCGGACTGATTGGTCGGGCGTGGGCGATCGTATTCGCGCGCGCCGGGCACGCGGTCGCTCTGTACGATGCCGATGCCGAAGCGCTGC
>WNGK01007521.1_pt1 | contig 11403 bp, 11 predicted proteins | sample 5400601 | NCBI WGS metagenome assembly WNGK01 (sample SAMN13153376, study PRJNA577476) | soil metagenome | isolation source: 60 cm soil or saprolite under Garry oak tree replicate 1 | place: USA:California | collected 2016-06-15
CGTCATTCGTCATTCGGGCTTCGTCATTTTCACCATACCTACTTGCCAATGAGAATAAAGATGCCCGCGGCCAGCGCTACAAGGTAGAGCAGAAAAACAGCCGGTCCGAAATTTACGCCGAACCCTAACAGGCCGTAGATGATCAAATAAACCGCGAGCAGAAGCATGCCGATGTTTTTGGTGACTTTCATGGTTTTAGTCTTTTGGATTGCTAATTCGCTGACAATCTAAATCGGTTGAGACCGTTTCGGCGGAACCGCCGAAAGTCCGAGCCGGACTAGCAGTTAACAGGCTGAAGCCTGCTGCCCCCAGAACTAGAATGGGCCAAAGCGCACACCGCAAAACTAGGAGCGCGCTCGGAACGAAGCTATCTGGCGAGCGTGCAGGGGCAGGTGCTGTTTAAATGAATCAAGGTAACTTGCAGGCGCTTGGAATCGTCAGGCTTCACGGCTTTGATGGCTAAGGCTTGCTCTTCATAACGCACCGCGGAGTCGAAGTCGCCGACTTCTGCATACGCCGTCGCCAATATATTGATCATGTCCTCGTCCTTCCAGTCAATGAGCTTGCAAACCGATGTCGCATCTTTGACGGCTTGCTGTCCATTTCGGTAGGATTGGTCCGGACAGTTTAGTCGCAGCCAGGCGCGGTCGCGGTACGCTCTGGCGAAAGCGTCCCGAGCGGGGGCGAATATTAATTACATGATCAATTTCTTTCAAACTCTCGCCGAGGTAATAGTTTGCCTTGGCCCGAAGCAAGGCAGCTTCGGCAAAAGTGGAATCCTTCCGCAACGCTCATTGCAATCTTGGATCATCTGCTGGAATTCGCCTCGATTCAGAAATACTCTGGCTCGAACGTAGTAGGCAGGATAGAAAGTAGGATCAGCCTTAATCACCATGTCCAGGCTCCGCTGCCCGCGTCGAGATCGCCCTTTCCTAGCTGGTTTTGCCCAGTGATTGTTAGGTCCAAGAGCCACGCGGCCGTAAAGAACGGTGATTGGTTCGCTCGCGCGCGCTGGGATCGGGCGACTGATTAACAGGAGCAGCGCAACGAATAGTTGTACAAGTATGGCTCGAAAAACGGACCTCATTTTTAGTTTGCGTCGTTTGTAGATAATTGTTGCGCGAAGGTCAATAGTTCGTGCGAGTCCCAATCGGACTAATGCGTGAATAGTGATTGGTGAATGGCGATTGGTCAGCGGGGTCGAAATCCGAGGAATGGCGACCGCTGCGACCAGCGCAAAGAGCGCTTTTTACGCCCGGCCGACTTCGAGATTGAGCGTTGCCTCTTGAGGGTTGAATGCTAGTTAATTAAACGATTTGAACGCCGGTCACCTCCCACTCGACGCACAGGAACAAAGCTGGCCTTTAGATAAACCGTTTCGCATTTCCCGCGGTGCTCGCACGGAAGCCCGTGTCGTTGTCGTGACCGTGACCGATGGACAGCACATCGGACGTGGTGAAGCGGTCCCGATCCGACGTTACAACCAAAGCCCTGCCTCTGTTTTGGCGCAGATCGAATCCGTCAAAAGCAGACAACATTTGGATCGGCAGCAGATTCAAAAGCTGTTGCCGGCGGGTGCGGCACGTAATGCGTTGGACTGCGCGTTCTGGGACCTTGAAGCGAAAATTTCGGGGAAACGCGTCTGGGAACTGGCGAACATCCCGCTCGTTCACGAAGTTAAAACGTCGTTTACGATTAGTCTGGACACGCCGGCTGCAATGGCTGCGGTGGCGAAAGTTCATGCAACTGCTCCTATTCTGAAACTTAAACTGGGCGGCGACGACCCGGACCTTGCCAGAGTCAAAGCTGTGCGCGGGGCGGCGCCGGCGGCGCGTCTGCTGATCGACGCTAACGAGTCATGGACCTCAGACCATTACCGCAAAGTCGCGCTATCGTTACGCCAATTCGGCGTTGAATTGATCGAACAACCATTTCCGGCGGATGCCGATGCAGTCCTCGAAAGACTCGATCACCCTATTCCTGTCTGCGCGGATGAAAGCTGCCACACCACGGCCGATCTTCCCCACCTGAAGAATCGCTATGAAATGGTGAACGTAAAACTCGACAAGACCGGCGGGCTAACGGAAGCACTGTTCTTAAGCGAACGCGCGCGCGAAGCCGGCTTCAAATTATTGATTGGCTGCATGGTCTGCACCTCGTTAGGAATCGCTCCCGCCCGCCTTCTTGCCAGCGCCTCCGATTACGTCGACCTCGATGGCCCATTACTCCTCGCCGGCGATCGTCATCATGCAGTGCCATATGACAATGGTAGGATCGGCATTCCTCCGCGGGAATTGTGGGGTTAAGCCTTTCACGAGAGATCTTCATTCCCATTGCTTATTGGTGTCAATTGTTCTTAATGCGTTCCTCTTGAGGCGCGCCGAACCATGCAGATCTTTGCGCAAGGAACACAGGCTTGCAGCCTGTGCGCCCAGCGGGGTTCCACTCCGCTGCGAGGCAGCGCTATAGAGCACACCAGGACAATGAAAGCGGGCAAAATGCCCGCTTGGCGCACAGGCCAGAGGCCTGTGTTCCTTACGGCGGCGCTGGTAAGAGCGAGAATCTGTCGAGCAAGCCTCCCTTGAAAAGCCGACAGCTACTTCGCGATGCCTACAATTTTGCGAACGTGTTTCTTTTGCTCGATCGCATTAAGCATGAACGCCGCCACGGCCTTGCGGGACAGGCTGAAACCCATCTTGGGAGCGGCGTTTTCCCGACTCCGATAGGACGTGTAGTTCTCCTGAGTGAGTCGTGGAGGCCGGGCAATCGTCCAGTCCAGATCGCTGGCTTGCACGATCGCCTCCATCGCGAGCGAATCGCGCATGTGGTTTCGCATGATAAAACTGGCGATCCTATTGAGAATACCGGGGAAATGCGCTGCCGCCGAGAGAACAACGAGCCGTTTCACTCCTGAACGATTCATTGCCCGGGTAGTCGCAAGGGCACTGTCGTGGAGCATTGAGCTGGGTTTGAAAACTTTTCGGGGTCCCAGTGTCGAAAGGACCGCGTCGTGATTTTGCATTGCGTCAAAAAGTTGGTTTTCGTCCAACACATTCCCCTTAAGGACAGTCAGTCGCTCATCTTTTGAGGGGATGCTTTCAGGCGACCGAACAAACGCGGTTACATGATGACCCTTTGCGAGAGCTTGCTGAACTATCTCTCGCCCAGTCCGGCCGGTCGCGCCGATGACAAATAGTTTCACAATCAGTTCCTTTCCATTGCAATCATTGCCTTTAATCCAGCGTCTGCCGGTAACGTTTGATGCCGATGGTCAGGGCAATAAGGGCGAAGAGCGCAAGCTGCCAAAGCTGGAGCGAAACGTCCGTAATCCCGTTGCCTTTCAGCAGGATGCCACGCACGATCCGCAAGAAATGGGTGAGCGGGAGAACTTCCCCCAGCATCTGTGCCCACTGCGGCATGCCGCGAAATGGAAACATAAAACCGGAGAGCAAGATCGACGGGAGGAAGAAAAAGAAAGTCATTTGCACAGCTTGCAATTGGTTTTTCGCGATGGTGGAAAAGGTGATGCCCATTGCCAGGTTGGCGGCAATGAAGACCAACGCAACTACTCCCAGCAGGATGATGCTGCCCTCAATCGGCACGTGGAAGAGAAACGAAGCGGCGATAAGAATGACCGCGACCTGGATATAGCCGACTAAAATGTAGGGTATGATTTTTCCGATGAGCACTTCGCTTGGGCGGGTCGGCATCGAAAGAAGATTTTCCATCGTGCCGCGCTCGCGTTCGCGAGTAATAGCCAGCCCGGTGATCATCACCATGGTCATGGTCAGGATAACGCCCATGAGCCCGGGCACGATATTGTACTGGGTGACGACTTCGGGGTTGTAGAGTGCATGAACCCGCAGATCGATCGGACCGCTCGTGCCGGCCAGCGTCGCCAGGGATCCTTTCAAATCATTTTGCAAGGCGGTGTCAAAAAGTGGCCCTAACGAGCCCAGCGCGGTGCTGGTTGCGACCGGATCCGTTGCGTCCGCTTCAACCAGAACTTCCGGTCGATCCCCCCGCCAAAGATCGCGACTAAAATTTTCCGGAATGTTGATGACAAACAGTACCTGGCCGCGCTCGAGCAGCTCGCGTCCTTCCGTTTCGGTTTTTACCTGGCGGACGAAATCGAAGAAAGTGCTGTTCTTCATCGCATAGAGCAGAGTTCGCCCTTGCGGGCCGCGGTCAGCCAGAAGCACGGCGGCAGGCAGATGCCGCGGGTCGGAGTTGATCGCGTAACCAAACAGCGTCAGCTGAAGTAGTGGAATGCCAAGCATCATGGCAAACGTGAGACGGTCGCGCCGCATTTGTGTGAATTCTTTCCAAATAATGCCGCGCAGACGCTCAAGTGAAAACTTCGGATGCGGGTTCATGCTGCGGAATTATTTCTCGAATCGTCCATCAAACTGATGAAAGCGTCCTCCAAACCGGAGGGGATCTGCCGCCAATCGTACGGAGGATGACGAAACGGGGTAATTGCCTGCTCGAGCGCCGCTGCGTTGTCACTGCTCACGTGCAGCGCGTTCCCAAAAGCGACCGCCTGCTGCACATTCGGGTTTTCGCGGAGTTGCTCAGCCAAACGCGGCAGATCCGGGCCTCTCACGGACCATGTCGTTAGGCCGACATGCTCGACCACCTCATCCACCGTGCCGTGCGCGAGCAATTTGCCCTTGGAAATGTAAGCCAGCCGGTGGCAGCGCTCGGCCTCATCCATGTAATGCGTGGTGATGAGGAACGTTAGCCCCTGGGCAGCGAGTTGATGAATGTCTTCCCAGAAATCGCGTCGCGCTTTTGGATCGACGCCAGCCGTTGGCTCGTCCAGCAATAACAATTTCGGGCGATGAATGAGGCAGGCCGCCAGTGCGAGACGCTGTTTCCATCCACCGGAAAGCTCGCCGGCAAGTTGATCTTTGCGTTCCGCGAGCGTGAGTTCTTTGAGACTTTCACGCACGGTTTGTCGCCGGTTCTTCACGTCGTACATGCGTGCGACAAAATCGAGATTCTCTGCAATGCTGAGATCCTCCCAAAAACTGAATCGCTGGGTCATGTAACCGACCTCACGCTTGATCGCTTCGCTTTCAGTAATCACGTCGTGACCCAGGACTCGGCCACTGCCATCGTCGGCACGGAGCAACCCGCAAAGCATCCGCAAAAAGGTGGTCTTGCCGCTGCCGTTCGGGCCGAGGAATCCGTAAATCTCCCCGCCGCGCACCGTTAGATCGACATGATCGACCGCCGTGAGCTTGCCGAAGCGCTTTGTCATTCCGCGCACATCGATCACCGATTCGCCGTTTTTCATTTGGATTTAAATTCGACATCCACCGGCTGGCCCGGATGCAGATTCGAGGAGACCTCCGGATCGAACACCGATTCGATCATGAAGACGAGTTTCGCGCGGCTTTCCCGACTGTAAATGACTGGCGGCGTGTACTCGGCGTGGGGCGAGATATAGCTCACCTTGCCGATGAAAGGATCGCGCACGCCATCGACCGCGACCCGTACGTCGTCACCGTAATGGATCGATCCGACGCGCGTTTCGGGCACAAACGCGCGCACTTTGATGTTTTGTGGCGGCAAAAGCGCGACCACCGGTTTTCCCGCGGCGACCCATTCGCCCTGCCGATAGAGTGTGTCGTAAACGAACCCGGCCTGTGGCGCCGATTGCCTCTTCTGGTCGAAATTCCATTCTGCTTGGGCAAGGCGTTGTCGATCCTGGTCACGAGTCGAGCGCGCGCGATCAAAATCCTGCACCGAAGCTGGGCCCCTGCGAACAAGTTGTTCCTGGCGCGCATATTCCGCTTCCGAGAGCGCCAGCGCGGCCTGCGCTTGATCGCGCGCCGCCTTTTCCGCGGTTTCATCCAGAGCGAAGAGCGGTTGTCCGGCCGTCACTTGTTGGCCGCGCTGGACGGACAACGTTCCCAACTGCCCAGCAAGCGGCGACGCGACATAAACAAATTCACCTTCGACATAACCTTGGAAGCGGTCGTTAGGCCGGTCGCTGCAGCTGCCGAGCAAGAGAAGCAACATCAATACTCCCGCCCGGCGCACCAATTGTCGATCTTGCCCAACGCAAAACGCACTCATTTTTTCCTTCCTTTCCGGGTGATCACGCCTTCGAGAACAACTTTGATGACTGAGGCGAAACCGGTTTTTGGCGTAAGGCCGAGTTCTTCGACCTTCGTCGGATTCACGATCGCCTGGACCGCGCCCAGCAGAATCTCGATCATTAGTTTGGCCGGGAGATCTTTGCGCACCATTCCCGTCCGTTGACCTTCCACGAAAAGTTTCCCAAAAAAGCGTTCGATTAACTTGGCCCGGCGGCGCTCGACAATCCTGAATACCTGCGGTGCCTTCTGTCGCATGTCGCGAACAAACGGCGGTTTGATCTCATCCAATTCGCGTTGCGTGTTGGCCAGCAATTCATGCAGCGCCGATGAGAAATCGTGCGGGTATGCGCGTGTGATTTCCTTCAGCTTCGCTTCGAGGCCGGCGAACTTATCGGCCAGTACTGCCTCAAGCAGCGCGATCTTGCTCGGGAAATGCGCGTAGAGCGTTTTCTTGCTGATGGCCAGCTCCTCCGCCAGGTCGTCCATGGTCACGCTGCGGAATCCATGGCTGAAGAAGTGCGCCCGCGCCGCCTCCACGATGCGTTGAGAATCTGACCTGCTGATAAGCAGTTTGGCTTTGCTCGACGATCGCTTTATCAACATATTCTTAATGTGCCAACCAGGGAAACTCGTCAAGTATAATTAGTTTCCCAGAAATAAAGGTGGTACGTTATGTTTAGTGGGAGAGTTGTCCATTAAATGACACACGACAAGCGCATCCTGACAATCAACAGTGGCTCTTCAAGCTTGAAGGTCGCGTTGTTCTGCATGGGCGATTCGGAAACGCGGCAGTTATCGGGTAGCATCGAACGGATCGGACTGCCGGACGGCTGTTTCCGAATCAGAGACGACGATGATAAAATTCTAGTCGAAAAGCATGCAAATTTCGCGACTCACGCCGCGGCGTTAACGGCGTTTCTTCATTGGCTGCAAAAGCGTGAGGACAGCTTCGACGCGGTTGGACATCGGATTGTTCATGGCGGACAATACTGTACCGAGCCTCGACGAATCACGCCGAAATTCGAGAGAGCCCTAGCTAAACTCAAACATCTCGATCCGGATCATCTCCCGCACGAACTCAAAGCGATTAAAAGTGTCCGCCGATCTTACCCAAACTTACAGCAGGTAGCCTGCTTCGATACCGCCTTTCATTGCGACAAGCCGCAAGTGGCGCAAGTGTACCCGTTGCCACGCAAACTGTGGCACGATGGCGTTCGAAGGTACGGATTTCACGGACTGTCCTACGAATTTATTGTGAGCGAGATGGCGCGCGTAACAGATGCGCAGAACAATGACAGCCGGACGGTCATCGCTCATCTCGGAAACGGGGCGAGCATGGCCGCGATTCGCGGCGGCAAAAGCATTGATACAACAATGGGATTCACTCCGGTGGGAGGGTTGATGATGAGCACCCGCTCAGGCGACCTAGATCCTGGCGTAATGTTGTACCTGCTTCGGGAAAAACGAGTGTCACCCTCGCGCCTCAGCGACTTAGTGAATCGCCGCGCGGGGCTGTGGGGGTTCTCAGGCATCAGTTCGGACATGGGCGACCTGTTGGCACTGGAAAAGAGAAATTCTCAGGCAGCCGAAACTGTTGCTCTCTTCTGTTATCAGACAAAGAAATTTCTCGGAGCAATGACCAGCGTCTTAGGCGGATTAGACACGTTGATTTTCACAGCGGGAATAGGAGAAAACGCACCTGCGATCCGCTGGCGCATCTGCGAAAACCTGGATTTTCTTGGTATTCGTTTAGACTCCACTCGCAACAAGCGAAATGCTCCGATCATTTCTTGCGATGGCAGCCCAGTAACGATCCGCGTGATGAAGACTAACGAGGAAGTGATGATTGCCAGGCACACGCGGGCCGTTATTCAAAAGAATGAGAAATAACATGAAAACAAGCCCAGGTCCTGAGGCATCGAAGCCAAGCCAAGCGGGTCGGATGTCCTATGACCGAGTCAGTCAACTTGATCGGTATTGGCGCGCCGCCAACTACCTAACGGTTGGTCAGATTTATCTGCAAGAGAATCCACTGCTTCGCGATGCGCTTAGACGAGAGCACATTAAACCGCGTTTGCTTGGACACTGGGGAACCTCGCCTGGACTTAGTTTCATTTACGCGCACCTCAATCGCCTCATCCAAGATACCGGCGCGAGCGTAATTTACCTCACCGGCCCAGGACACGGCGGCCCCGCCATCGTCGCGAATGTTTATCTGGAAGGAACGTACTCGGAAATTTACCCACATATTTCCCAAGACACTGAGGGACTGCGACATCTCTTCCGTCAATTTTCCACGCCGGGCGGTATTCCGAGCCATACCAGTGTACAGACTCCTGGCTCGATTAACGAGGGCGGCGAACTCGGATACGTCCTTGCGCATGCCTTTGGCGCGGTGTTCGACAACCCAGACTTGATTGCCGTCGCGGTCGTCGGAGATGGTGAGGCGGAGACGGGACCGCTCGAAGGCACCTGGAAAAGTGTTAAGTTCCTCAATCCAATTCACGATGGTGCGGTGTTGCCTATCCTGCATTTGAACGGCTACAAAATTTCGGGTCCGACTGTGCTAGGTCGGGATCGCGATGAAGACATCCAAAAGCTGCTCGAAGCTCATGGTTATGAAGTTCACCTTGTAGGAGGAGACGATCCGTTGCGCATGCACGAGATCTTCGCCGCGACTTTGGACACCTGTTATGCCAAGATACAGGTGATCCAAAGCGAGGCACGTACGGCAGGCTTTTCAAAAGCGCCCAACTGGCCGGCGATCATCCTCCGCACTCCCAAAGGATGGACTGGGCCGAAAGTCGTCGACGGTCTGCCGGTGGAGGGGACATTCCGCGCCCATCAGGTGCCACTGGCTAACGTCAAAGAGAACGCCGCACATCTGCAAATGCTGGAGCAATGGATGCGCAGCTACAAACCGGAGCAGCTCTTTGATCTAAACGGCAGGCTTATCCCTGAGTTGGCCGCTCTCGTTCCCAAAGGCGAATTGCGCATGGGTGCGAATCCGCACTCGAACGGCGGAAAGCTTTCCGTTGACCTCGATCTGCCCGATTTTCGCGCCTACGCCGTCTCGGTCACGGAGCCGGCTACTGAGCGATACGAATCCACTCGCCAACTCGGAAAGATGATTCGCGATATTTTCAAACAGAGCGCCAAGCGGAGGAACTTCCGGCTCTTCTGTCCCGACGAGACGAACTCAAACCGCTTGGGGGAAGTCTTTGAGGTCGAGAATCGTTGTTCAGTCGGCCAGACCATTCCCATCGACGACCACGTGTCACCCGATGGCCGAGTAATGGAAGTACTCAGCGAGCACCTTTGTGAAGGCTGGCTCGAAGGCTATCTCCTGACAGGGCGGCACGGCATCTTTGTGACCTACGAGGCGTTCGCAATGGTAACGACTTCGATGACGGTTCAGCACACGAAATGGTTGGAAGAAGCTATTATGCTTCAGTGGCGCAAGCCGATTCCGTCGCTCAACACTCTGCTAACCTCAACATGCTGGCGCAATGATCACAATGGCTTCAGCCATCAAGGTCCCGGCCTCATCGACACGGTTCTAGCCATGAAGGGCACGGTAGCCCGAATTTACTTGCCGCCAGACGCGAACTGTTTGCTGGCTGTGGCTGATCATTGCTTCCGGAGCCGTGACTATGTCAATCTGATTGTGATCGACAAACAGCCGCAACTGCAATGGCTTGACATCGAGGCTGCCGCCAGGCACTGCACTACCGGCGCTTCTCTCTGGTCATGGGCGGGCAACGACCACGAAAGGGAACCAGATGTCTTATTGGCGGCGGCCGGAGACATCCCAACGCTGGAGGTAGTCGCGACGGCTTGGCTGCTGCGCAAACATGCGCCGGGTCTGAAAGTTCGGGTCGTAAACGTGGTGGATCTGATGTGCCTCTTTCCGAAAGATGCCCACCCCCACGGCTTAAGTGAGAGTAAGTTTATCCAGCTTTTCACCGCCACGAAACCAGTTATTTTCGCCTTTCATGGCTATCAACGAGCGATGCACCAAATCCTCCACGGGCGGCCCAGCCCTGAGAGATTCCATGTGCGCGGTTTCGTGGAAGAAGGAACGACAACTACTCCCTTCGACATGGTCGTCCGTAACGGAATGAGCCGCTTTCATCTATGCATGGAAGTAATACGACGGTCCAATCATATCGAGGGCGCACCGCTGGTTCAGTGGTGTAAAGAAATGCTGGCCAAGCATCAGCGTTACACGCGAGAGCATTTCGAGGATCTGCCCGAAGTCCGCGATTGGAAATGGTCTCCAAACTAACGAAATATATGCGCACACCCGACGATCCAGAAGCTAATCACCCTGTGTTTGATGTCGACCTGGAGTTCGGCAAAATGGCCGTTCAGATTGGCCAAGGATTTAAGTTGCCCGGTGTCTCGCTTCGGGAAAAGTCGCTGCTCTGTCTCGCAAACGATGTTTGCGAAATGAACCTGGATCTTGCGTTCCAAATGCACGTCGCCTTGGCTTTAGCGAACGGGGTTTCCGGGCAAGAGATTAGAGAGATTCTCTATCACCTCGCGCCGGAAACTGGATATGCCAAAGTGTTGCAAGCGATTGTGCGGTTGAACGAAATAGAGAAGAGGGAACCAGCTCCTGAAACCGAGCCGGAAAATAGCAGACCGGATGGCTCCCGCCAATCAGTGTCGATTCCAACAGAACTGCGCGGGCGGTTAGAGAAGGTAGACGCGCGCTTTGAAGCTTTGCTACGGCAACAAATTGAGGAGAGATGGAATAGACCCGGGCTCACACCCAAAGAGCGAGCCTACATTTCGCTCACTGCAGACGTGTCAGGTCAGACGTTGGGCGCACCGTTCACTTTCCACTGCAACGCTGCGCTGCGTTACGGAGCGACAGCCGAGCAGATCCGCACTGTCCTTTTATTCATGTCCGAATTCAGCTTTTCCAAAGCGTGGCAAGCTTTTGAGGTCTTTAGCGAAAGGTTTCAGACGGTCAAACAGTGAAAGCAACGGTGTGGCGACGCAATGCGTGATATACGCTTCGTTCATGCGTGCGATTACTGTTCCTAGCAAAACATGACGCCATGAAAGTACACGAAGGCGTCGATGTCCTTGTCGTAGGTGCCGGTCCTGTTGGATTGACGTTGGCTAACGATCTGGTGGCACGTAGCGTGTCGTGCCGAATTATCGATCAGCTTTCTGAACCGACGCAACGATCGCGGGCGCACGGTCTGCAATCACGCACCCTGGAAGCACTCGATACAGTTGGTCTCGCCAAGTCGATCGTGGCCGCCTCCCAACATCCGCA
>WNGK01028481.1_pt1 | contig 11403 bp, 14 predicted proteins | sample 5400601 | NCBI WGS metagenome assembly WNGK01 (sample SAMN13153376, study PRJNA577476) | soil metagenome | isolation source: 60 cm soil or saprolite under Garry oak tree replicate 1 | place: USA:California | collected 2016-06-15
GCCGATGAAGACGTAGACCTTGCCGCTCGGATCCACTCGTACCGTGGCTCCTTCATACGGGCCCAAGCCGGAGCCCTGCGCATAGCAGGACACGCCGATGCCGATGCGGTTCGGGCCGTGCTTCTGATTCTTCTGACGTCCTCGCCACTCCTCGTAGCCCAGGATGGCCAGCGCGCGGTCGAACGACGCGGGGAAGTCCGCCGGGTCGTAGGCGATGGGTGTGCCGTCCTTGTAGATGAGGCCCGGCTTGTAGGGCATCTCCCTCGGCTGCACCAGGTTGCGGCGGCGCAGCTCGACCGGGTCCAGCCGGAGCCGGCGCGCGCCGATGTCCAGGAGGCGCTCCATGACGAAGTTGGCCTCAGGCCGCCCCGCGCCGCGATAGGCGCCGTTGAGCGTCTTGTTGGTCACCACGCTCTTGCCGGCGCTGCGGAAGTTGGCCACGCGATAGGGCGCGCAGAAATGATTCACGGTGTTGAGGGTGAGGCCTTCGCCTTCGATCGGGTAGGCGCCCACGTCGGCAAGAAACGAGTCGTCCACGGCCAGGATGGTCCCGTCGCTCGTGAAGCCCACCCTCGCCTCGTGCACCTGATCGCGGTCGTGGCCGCTCGTCATCAGGTCCTCGCCTCGTCCCGAGATCCACTTCACCGGCCGGTCCGTCTTGAGCGCGGCCGCCGCCACCAGCATCTCCTCGGGATAGATCGAGCCCTTGGGGCCGAAGCCGCCGCCTACGTCGGGCACCATCACGCGGATCTGCTCCGCGGGCATCTCGAGCACGGTGGCCAGGGAGTCGCGGAGGGAGTACGGATTCTGGGTGGAGGACCAGATGGTGAGGGTGCCCGTCTCCGCGTCGTGATAGGCGAGCGCGCCGCGTGTCTCCAGGGCGGCGCCGGCGATGCGCGGATGCCGGATGCGCTCGCTCACCACCACGTCGCACTGGCCCCACGCCTTCTCCACGTCGCCGTAATGCGCACCCACGGGGAGGGTGGTGTTGTCCGGCCATTCGTGAACAGGCGGCTGCGCGGTGACCGCGGCTTCGGTATCGGAGGCGACGGGCAGGGGCTCGTACTCGATCTCGACGGCCTGCGCCCCGTCCGCGGCGGCATAGGCGCTCTCGGCGAGCACGATGGCCACGCCCTCGCCCACATAGCGCACCCGCTCGTGGGCGAGCACGGGCACCTGGAAGGCGCGGCCCTTGTAGCTGCCGCCATAGGCGGCGGGCATGGAGCGCTTGATCTCGGGGAGGTCGGGCGCCGTCCATACCGCAGTCACCCCCGGCAGGCCCTTGGCCGCTTCCACGGCTATCTTGATGATGCCGGCGTGGGCATGGCGGCTGCGCACCACGGCCATGTGGAGCATGCCCGGGCGCTTGAGATCATCCACGTAACGTCCGGTGCCACTGATGAGACGCCGATCTTCCTTGCGCCGGGGCGAGGCGCCGATCAGGGCCTGGGGCGGGGTCACAGTGGGAGTGTATACGCGCCGGCCAACTCGCGCCAGCGCTCCGCCACGGCTCACCCGATTACTGAATCACTTCATCGGCTCGGCCGAGCACCGACTGCGGAATAGTCAGCCCAAGGGCCTTGGCGGTCTTGAGGTTGATCACGAGCTCGAACTTTGTCGGCTGCTCGATGGGCAGTTCGCCGGGCTTGGCGCCCTTCAGGATCTTGTCGACGTATATGGCGGCACGGCGGAACCGCTCCGAATAGTCGGTGCCGTAGCTGACGAGCCCTCCCGCCTCGGCGTATTCCCTCGCCGGGGTGACCATGGGCAGCCGGTTCGCCACCGCGAGCTCGGCGAGGCGCTGGCGGTCGGCGATGAATGGCGTGTTCACAGCGAGGATGATGCCATCGGCTCGGCCTCGCTTCATCGTGGAGAAGGCGGCGTCGAATTCCTTCTGACCTCGCGCGCCGACGCTTTGCACGACGACGCCCAGGGACTTCGCCACCTTCTCGGCGTCGCGCACGATCAAGGCAGAGGAGCGATTGTCGGGATCACTCAGGATGGCGACTCGCGTGGCTCGTGGAACGACCTGCTTGAGAATTTCCACCCGCTTTCCGGACAGCTCACTGCTGAGCGAGATCACCCCCGTGAGGTTTCCGCCCGGCCGGGCCAGGCTTGCCACGAGCCCCAGCTCCACGGGGTCGGGGCTCGTCGCGAAGACGATGGGGATCGAGCCAGTGGCCTTCTTGGCCGCGAGGGCAGCATCGCCGGTGGCGGTCACCAGTATGTCGACTTTCATGTTGACCAGCTCCGCGGCGAGGCCGGGCAGCCGATCCACCTGGCCATTGCCCCACCGAGGCTCGAAGGCGACGTTCTGCCCTTCCACGTACCCCAGCTGGCGGAGGCCCTCGCGAAACGCCTTCCATCGGGCATCGGTCGAGGGATTGGGGGAGCCAAAGTCCAGCAGACCGATGCGGACCGACTTCCCCTGCTGCGCTTCGAGAGGGAAGGGCGCGGCAAGGAGCGACAGGATCAGGATGCCGATGCCTGCGAGCTGAGACGTCGTCACGTAGACCTCCGATCGAGATGCAAGCGGCACAGCATAGCGCAACGGTCGACGGTCAGGAAAGCGTGAATTCCGCGTCCGTCACCCACCGGGAGCCGTCGTAAGATGTCGCCATGCACGACGCGATCTCCCGGGGATACCGGGCTGTCGAAGTGCTCCATCACGGCTTCCTCACCGGGCTCATTCTCACCACGGTGAGCCGGCGGAGCGACGCCGACGCGGCGGAGCTGGTCTTCCGCACCTTCCGGCGCCAGCATCTGGAGAAGTTTCTGCCTGGGCTCGCCAAGCTCGGTCTCTCCGCGCTGCCGCATGCGGTAGCGTGCGCACAGTATCACTACCTCTCGAACCACCTGGGTGGCGTGCGTGTGGAGTACATGTACGAGTCAGACCGGAAGGCATGGGTGCGCTATGTGCCGCCGCGCTGGATCTACGAGGGCGCCGCCATCTGCGGGGTGCCCGGCGAGGTCTCGCGCGCCATGCTCCGCGGCTGGCACGCGCACAACGGCGTCTCCCTCGGCAATCCACGCCTGGGCTTCGTCTGCACGAAGCAGACCACCGACGGCCAGCCCGGGCTCGAGGGCTATTACCTCGAATACGATCGTGACCTCGCTTCCGATGAGCGCCTGCGCTTCGCTCCTGGCGAGGACGGACCCGACTTCGACCCCGGACGCGCGCCCCGCGTGGAGGGCGCGGACTGGCCGGCCGAGCGGTTCCGGAAAATCGTGCGCAACTACGCCATGGACTACGTGCGGACCACCTTGCCCGTGCTCGCGGAGTCCTTCGGCGAGGCGGAGGCGCGGCACCTGGGCGGGGTCACGGGTCGCCTCATCGGCATGCAGTATTACTTCGAGACGGCGGAGCTCCTCGGTATCAAGGACAACGGGCCCGAGGCCTTCGCCGAGTATCTCGTCCGCATGGGTCAGGCGCAGGACGATCGCATCGAGTGGGCGCGCGAAGGCGATGAAGTCGTGGTGCGCCAGCACACGTGGCGGCTCATGCATGGCGTCGCGTCGCCGAACGCAGCTATCTTCGATTCATGGAACGCGCTCTGGCGGGGGGCGCTCTCCGTCCATAACCGCCACCTGCTGCTCGAGGTACGCGGCCGTCTCGATCGGGGCGATCCGTGCTTCGAGTGGCGCGTGCGCGCGAAGCCGCGTTTTGCCTGACCGTCCGGTCAGGCCGCCGACAGGACCTTGCGCACGAGCTCGTGCAACGCGGACAGGCCGAAGGGCTTCTCCAGAAACGGTACGCGAGTCTCTGCGAGGAAGCTCTCGTATTCGGGATGCGCGCTGGTGCCGGTGATGACGATCATGCGCCGCAGCAGATGGGAGTGCCGCCGCTTCAGCTCCCGGTAAAGGCCGACTCCGTCGAGCTCGGGCATGCGGAGATCGCTGAGAATGAGGTCGTACTCCTGCTTCTCGATCTTCTCGAGGGCCAGCCGGCCATTGTCGGCGATGTCGACCTTGTGCCCTTCGTCGGTCAGGATGCTCGCGATCATCTGCGCGATGGGAGAATCGTCTTCGACCACGAGGATGCGCAGGGGCTCGCCGGTGATCCTTGCCACAGGGTTTTCCCAAGCAATTGGCGGACCAGATGTGAGCCCAAGTGAATCAAGCGTTTATCGGTCGGTGCGAGCGAGCTCCGGCCCCCAAAATCGTCACTCGCTGCCAAAACCGGGAGGCATCCTCACATCGTCAGGACAGTGGCCTCCAGACCGCGCATGGTGGCGGCATGGGTCAAGGCGGCGGGTAGCTGATCGAGCGGGAAGGGCTTCACATCGACCGCGCCCAGGTCGAGCGTCCCGGAGTCGGCCATGACGGCGAGTCTGGCGAGCGCGTCGGGAGGGTACATGAACCGACCGACAATGGTGAGGTCGTTGATCATGATCTCGCCGTAGGCGAGCGGCAACGGCGCGGTCATGCTGCCCATGAGGGCGAGACGGCCCCCGCGTCGGAGCGCGCGAAGGGTTGCCACCGTACTGCCCGGGTCCGTCGCTCGCCCCACGAGATCGATCGCCGCATCGGCTCCGCCGCCTGCCGCTTCGCGGAGCTCCGCTGTATCGCGCGCGCTGTCGCCGGACAAGGCTATGGTGACGCCGCGAGCGCCGAGGACACTCGCCAGCTTGCCGAGGGTTGCCGCGTCGCGGCCGGCCGCGATGACACGCGCCGCGCCCATGGCCAAGCCGAGCAGGGCCGCCGCGGAGCCGAAATAGCCGGTCGCGCCGTTGACGATCAGCGTCTCGCCGGCCTGGAGGCCGATCTGGATCAGCCCACCGTAGGGCACCGCGAACTTTCCCAAGGTGGCCAGCCGCTCGGCGGCCAGATTCCCACTAATCGGCGTCACGACACTGGCGGGCATCAGAGCGTACTCGGCGAAGCTGCCGTCGGGCCACGTATCCTGCACCGGCGCCGAGTCCGGGCCGATGCGGTGAAGGCCGATGAGGATTTGCTCCGGGCTGCCGGTGCGCTCGTTGACGACGAAGTGGGGATTGAGGACCACGCGCTGGCCGGCCCGCACGTGATAGATCTCGTGGCCGATCGACTCCACCGTACCGGTGCCATTGGTGCCCGGGGTGAACGGCCGCGGGGGGAAGCGATACGTCGTCAACTTGCCGGCGAGCACGTCGCCCATGTAGCTCAGCACGGGTGTGGCCTACACCCGCACGAGTACCGCCCCTGGCCGCAGGGCGGGCACGGGAACCTCCTCGAGACCCAGCCGCCCGCTCGCACTCTCGAATCGCCATGCCTTCATCGTGTTCGTCGAACTTCTCGTCTGCATCGCGCCGATCGCCCCCCTTTGGTTAAGTCTGCGGTGATGGCCACCGTCCCACTGTACAACCGGGTGTGGTGTTCAGCCTTGCGGCCATCTGTCCCGCGATACCTCCTGACGCGGTATGCTTGCACCCCTATGGCTTGGGACCCTGGGCAATATCTCAAGTTCGCGGACCATAGACTGCGGCCCGCGATTGATCTGCTGAACCGGATCGACGCGGCCGAGCCGGTGGGCGTGGACGCGTCGAAGGAGATGCTGGAGAAGGCGGCGGCCGCGGCTCCGGAGATCGCGTGGCAGCTGGCAGACCTTGGGACGTGGCGGGCGGAGCGGCCGGTCGACATCATCTACTCGAACGCGGCCCTCCATTGGCTCGAAGGCCACGACAAGCTGTTCCCCGCGCTCTTCTCCTCGCTGGCGCCCGGCGGCGTGCTCGCCGTCCAGATGCCGCGGAACTTCTCCGCGCCGTCCCACACCTCTATGGCCGAAGCGGCCCGGGGCGGCCCGTGGCGGGCGAAGCTCGATCCGCTGCTCCGCCCTTCGCCCACGGGCGATCCGGCGATCTACTACGATCTGCTCGCCTCGCGTGCCGCGGCGCTCGACATCTGGGAGACCGAGTATCTCCAGGTGCTCGAGGGCGAGAATCCGGTCAAGGAATGGACCAAGGGCACGTGGCTCAAGCCGCTGCTCGACGCCCTCGCCGAGCCGGAGCGCAGCGGTTTCGAGGCCGCCTACGCCGCCCTGGTGGCGCGTGCGTATCCGCGCCGCGCCGACGGGCGCACGCTCTTTCCGTTCCGCCGGCTCTTCATCATCGCCACCGCGCCAAAAGGCTGACACGGTGACGGGCATCCTGCTCGTCTCCTGCTATGAGCTCGGCCACCAGCCGTTGGCCCTCGCCTCGCCCCTCGCCTTCCTCGAGCGCGCCGGCCATGCCGCGGAAGCGCTCGACATCTCCGTGGAGCCGTTCGAATCGGGAAGATTCGTCCGCGCCCGCTTCGTGGCGATCTCCGTGCCTATGCATACCGCGCTTCGCTTGGGGGTCCGCGTGGCGGAGCAGATCCGCCGCGTGAACCCAGGCTGCCACATCTGCTTCTACGGCCTCTACGCCTCGTTGAACGCCGACTACCTGCTCGAGCACTGCGGCGATTCGGCGATCGGCGGCGAATACGAGGCGGCGCTGGTGGCTTTGGTGGAGTCGCTGGAGGCCGGGTACTCGGGTCCCCTCGAGGGAGTACAGCAGAGGCGGCACGCGGCCGGTCCGGTGTTGCAGCGACTGCCCTTTGCCGTGCCCAGCCGGGGGGCCCTGCCCGGCCTCAAGAAGTACGCGCATCTGGACAAGGGCGGGAGCAAGGAGCTGGTCGGCTACGTGGAAGCGAGCCGCGGCTGCCTGCACCTGTGCCTGCATTGCCCGATCCCCCCCGTCTACGGCGGCCGCTTCTTCATCGTCCCGCAGGACATCGTGCTCGACGATATCCGGGGGCTCGCCCGTGTCGGGGCGACCCACATCACCTTCGGCGATCCCGATTTCCTGAATGGTCCCGGCCATTCCCTCGCCATCGCGCGCGCCATGCACGCCGAGCTGCCCTCGATGACCTTCGATTTCACCGCCAAGGTCGAGCACATCCTGGAGCGCGCGGGGATGTTTCCCGAGCTCAACCGGCTCGGCTGCGTCTTCATGGTGTCCGCGGTGGAGTCGCTGAGCGACACCGTGCTCGCCAACCTCGAGAAAGGACACACGCGGGCCGATGTCGCGCGCGCGCTCCAGATCGTCCGCGCCGCGGGCATCGCCTTCCGCCCGACGTGGGTCCCCTTCACGCCGTGGACGACCCTCGAGGACTATCTCGAGGTGTTCGACTTCGTGGAGGAGGAAGGGCTGATCGATCAGGTGGACCCGGTGCAGTTCACCTTGCGGCTGCTCGTGCCGCCCGGCTCGTCACTGCTCACTCGCCAGGCGATCCGACCCCATCTGGGTGCGCTCGACCAGGCGGCGTTCATCCATCGCTGGACGCATCCCGATGCGCGCATGGACGTGCTGCAGCGGGAGGCAAGCCGACTGGTCGAGGCGGCGGCCAATGCGGATCCGGCCGCGACATTCTACCGCCTGAAGGCCCTGGCCGGCGCTACGGCAGGTCGTTCGGAGGCACCGGTGCCCACGCTGGCGCCCGACCGACGGCGCCCGCCGAGGCTCACCGAAGCCTGGTTCTGCTGAGCGGAGCCAACCGAGGGCCAGTTCGGCCCTCTCAAGCCGACCCTGCACGAGGGTGTGTCCGGGGTGGTCGTGTAGGCCGGGGCGTCGCTTGACAGCCCCCGGCGACCCCACCTACCATCCCGTCATTCCGACAGGCGAGCGCATGGACGCCGCGCTTCTTGGCTCGGTGCCTGTGGCCATCATCTATTCTTTCTTCGTGGACGACTACGGGGCGGGGCTCACCGCGGGGTCGGGGAAAACCTAGGAGGACAGCAGCATGGACGAAACGGCCGGCGCGACCGTCGAGGGCGTGGCGCAGCTCTTCGATCTCCACGCGCTCAAGGATTTCGCCCCCGACCAGCGCGTGCGCAAGATGCTCTTCAAGTCCGATCAGCTGTGGTCGGAGATCGCCTGCTACGAGCCGGGGCAGTCCACGGTCATGCACCAGCATCCCAAAGAGGAAGAGGCCATCTACGTGCTCGAAGGCACGGCCAATATGAGCATCGACGGCCGCGAGGTGGTGGTGCGGGCGGGCTCCATCGTCAAGTTTCCCAATGCGGTGCTCCACGATGTCCGGAACCTCGGGCCCGAGCGCTGCGTGATCATGTTCCTCAAGGTCAATCCGAAGGTTTTGCCCAAAGCCACCAAGGACGGTCACGATGGGTAATGTCGATCGCTGCGACAAGACGCTGCCGACGAACGAGATGATGTTCCATGTGCGGCGGGATGCGACGTTGCGCGCACGCTGGCTCACGGACCTCCCAGGGATCGCGCGCGAGTTCGCCCTGAGCCGCGACGAGTACGAGGCGGTGCGCGACAAGGACGTGCGCCGGCTGCACGATATCGGTGTGCATCAGTACTACGTGCCGCAGATCCTGCGTCTCTTCTACGGCGCCGCCGCCAACACGAACAATCATCCCGCCCTCGAGGCCTACAAGCGCGCCTATCCTGACGAAGCGGCCAAGTCGCTCCGCCTCCAGGAAGAGCTCGAGAAGCGGAGGGGCTGAGTCATGGCCGAGATCGTCGCGGCCATGGCCATGACACACTCGCCGGGATTGACGGGATGGTTCGACCGCGCGCCCAAGGACTACCAGGAGCAGGCCCTGCGCGCCATGGGCGAGATGCGCGAGCGCCTCGCCCGGGCCCGCCCCGACGTCGTGGTGGTATTCAGCAACGATCACCTGCTGAACTGGCCGATCAACAACACACCGGAGTACACGGTGGGCATCGCGGGCGAGCACGTCGGCCCCGCCGAATGGTACGACGAGTGGCTGGGCCTCAAGGAATACCGGATTCCCGGCCACCCGGATCTCGCACGCTACATCGTCAACGAAGGTGCCCGGCGCCGGCTCGCCTTCTCCTATCTGCGCCAGATGCAGTTCGACGACGGCGTGTCGGTGCCCATGCACTACCTGAATCCATCGGGCTCGCTCCCTCTCGTGCCCGTGACCATGAACTGCACGGTGCCGCCTATCCCCACGCCCGAGCGCGCCTATCAGGTGGGGACGACGCTCCGCGAGATGCTCAGGGCCTATCCCGGCCACGAGCGCATCGCCATCCTCGCCACGGGTGGGCTCTCGCACGAGCCGGGCGGCCCGCGCTATTTCTGGGTAGACGAGGAGTTCGACCTCTGGTTCCTCGACCTCCTGAAGAAGGGCGACCACCAGGCCCTCCTGCGCGAGTGCACGCTCGAGCGTATGGAGGAGGCGGGCTCCGGCGGCACCGCCGAGCTGATCGCGTGGGTTCTTGCCCTCGCCTTCACGAAGGGCCCCGCCGAGGTGCTCGCCTACATGCCCGCTCTCGCCTGGCGCTCAGGTACCGGCATGGTCGTCTGGCCCCACTTCGCCTAGCCACCATTGATCCTCGCCCCCAAAGGGGGAGAGGGCAGGGTGAGGGGGGAGGGTCGGCAACGCCAGGACCACTCTGTCGATTTCCCGCGTCCCCGTTCGTCTTTTCTTCAGACAAACAAAAGGAGGCCTACCATGGCGAAGTATCTGGTCGTCGTCCGGGGCTCGGGCATGCCGAGCACGCTCAGCCCGCAAGAGATGCAGAAGTCCATCCAGAAGTACATGAACTGGAGCGAGGAGCTCCGCAAAGCCGGCCGCGTGGTGCACGCGGAGAAGCTGCGTGTTGGCGAAGGACGCGTCCTCCGTGGCCACGGCGGGAAGATGGCCATCACCGACGGTCCCTACGCCGAGACCAAGGAGATTGTCGGCGGCTTCTGGCTCATCGAGGCCGGGAGCTACGACGAGATGCTCAAGCTTCTCGAGAGCCATCCGCATCTCGACAGCCCCGGGAGCCTCGAGGTGCGTGAGGTCGAGGACACGGGCCGGCGAGGCTGAGAGCAGCGTGGAACCGCCCGAGGTCGGCGCGCTCGTCGAGCACCTCTTCCGCCATAGCGCGGGACACATGGTGTCGCGGCTGGCGCGCTGGCTCGGAGCGGCCCGGCTCGATCTCGCCGAGGAGGCGGTGCAGGACGCGCTCGTCCGCGCGCTCTCCACGTGGCCCTTCAGCGGGGTTCCCGCCGAGCCGCGGGGGTGGCTCTTCCAGGTGGCGAGGAATCGTGCCCTCGATCTGCTGCGGCGCGAGGCCTCGCTGCGCGGCAAGCTCGACGGCTTCGACGGCACGCTCGAGGAATCGCCGCCCGTGCCCGCCCTGGGGGACGACGAGCTGGCCATGATGTTCATCCGACGCCATCGCCCAGCGTCTGGTGCGGGCGAAGCGCCAGATCCGTGAGCAGGCGATCGCCATCGAGATCCCGTCAGAGAGCGAGCTCGGCGTCCGGCTCGACAGCGTGCTCGACGTCCTCTACCTCCTCTTCAACGAAGGCTACAGCGCGCACGGCGGCCCAAACCTGACCCGGGCCGAGCTCTGCGGCGAGGCCATACGGTTGGCGGAGATTCTCGGCGGCAATCCCGCCACGGATCTGCCCGTGGTGCACGCCCTTCTCGCCCTCATGCTGCTGCAGGCCAGCCGCTTGCCCGCGCGGGTGGACGAAGCGGGAGACATTCTGCTCCTCGCCGAGCAAGACCGCGGCGCGTGGGATCAGGAGCTGATCGGCCGGGGACTCCGCCATCTCGAGCGCGCGGCCTCGGGCATCGAGATGACCGCCTATCACGTGGAGGCGGCCATCGCGGCGGCCCATGCGGTGGCGGCGGACGATGCCGCGACGGACTGGGGCTCTATCGTGCAGCTCTACGATGACCTGCTCGCCATCAAGCCGTCGCCCGTGGTCGAGCTGAATCGGGCCATTGCCTTGGCGATGTGGGAAGGCCCGGCCACGGGCATCGCGGCCATCGAGCGTATCGAGTCAGAACCTGCCCTGGCCCGTTACTATCTCTTGCCCGCCGCCCTCGGCCGTCTCTGGCTCGAAGCGGGGGATACGGAGCGCGCCGCGCGCTATTTCGAGGAGGCGCTGACCCGCCCGTGCTCGGTGCCCGAGCGCCGCTTTCTCGAGAGGCAGCTCACGAAGTGCCGACGGTCCGCTCCCCGATAACCGGCAGCTATCGGCCGGCCTTGTCGCCGGCGAGATCGCGCGGGGCGAGGTATACGAAGGCGAGGCGGCCCAGGAGTACGATGCCCGCGATGTGAAGGAAGGCCAGCCCCCAGCCGAAGGGCGACATGCCGCCGGCGAGATCAAGAATCCACCCGACCATGATGGGCCCGACGAACCCGCCTCCGTAGCCCGCCATTGAATGAAGCGCGAGCGTGGCGCCGCGACGGTGCGGATCGGCACTGCCGGCCGCTCCGGCGGTGAGAGACGACGAGTCGAGCCAGATCAGCAGCCCGTAGACGAGGACGAGGGCGGCGGCCAGCGGGTACGAGCGAGTGGCGAGGAAACCGATGCCGGTGGCACAGACGGCGCAGGACATCATGGCCAGGCGCACCAGCCGCTGGCGGCCCAGCCGGATCGATGCCTCGTTCCCGGCCACGCTTGCCC
>WNGK01007522.1_pt1 | contig 11402 bp, 12 predicted proteins | sample 5400601 | NCBI WGS metagenome assembly WNGK01 (sample SAMN13153376, study PRJNA577476) | soil metagenome | isolation source: 60 cm soil or saprolite under Garry oak tree replicate 1 | place: USA:California | collected 2016-06-15
CCCTCAAGGGGGGAAGGAAAATGGTGCGGACGCGATGCCCCTCCCGCCTTCGCCAAGGCTTCGGCGGGCAGGCAAGGGGGAAGGCGAATGTGTTATGATTTCTGCGGTCACTGTCGGGGGCTTTGAACATGCGCAAGATTATCATCGCGACCTGGGCGGTCATGGTTCTTGGCGCCTGTGCCGCCCCTGAGAGCGTTCAGCAGGCTGCGATCCAAAATTGTCTTCAGGTCGGGATCACGCAAAGCGATCCGCAATTTCCGACCTGCACCCGGTCTTACGCTCTGCAGCAACAGGACGGGGCGCTGAACCGGACGTACAGAATCGAGGACGACGCGCGCGAGCAAGATCGTGATCGCGACCACCGCTTCCGCAATAGAGGAGACGTGTTCCGGTAACAGAGACTTAAGAACGCTCCGCCGAAAGCCCGCGCGGAACATCCTTGAATCGCACGAAGCACTGGCGCTCTTCGTCCCACAAGGCCAGGCCTATGGAAGCCAGCGCAGATCGCAACGACAGTTTGGTCGCATCGCGTAAAGCCGCGACCTCGCGGTAGCAATTCTCCAAACGGTAATTCGGGATGCGCGGGGCAAGGTGATGGACATGATGAAAGCCGATATTCCCGGTGAACCATTGCAGGACTTTGGGAAGGTTCAAATAGGATGAGCCGTCGAGCGCGGCGCTCGTAAAGCTCCATTGCAGCTGGCGCGTCCAGCGCGAATCGTCGAACCGATGCTGGATGGCGAACAGCCAGACGCCGATGATCGACGTCACCAGAATCACGGGGAGCTGAACGAGCAGGACCGGAACGAATCCCACCATCAGGCCGAGGACACACACCAGAGCGATAATTGCCGCATCATGCGCGTAGACGGCGCGGCGCTCCGCGCCCCAGTTTTTCGGCGTGTCGAACGGAACCCGGTAGAGGATCAGGAATACCAGCGGCGGCAGGACGATATGGGCAATGACCGGATGCCGAATCAGCCGGTGATAAAAGCGCTGCTGCAGCGTCAGGGCTCGATATTCCGCGACGGTCAGACAGGTGGAGTAGATGTCGGCGCCCGAATATCGCCGATCGAGATTGTTCCAGGTCGCGTGGTGACCCGCATGCTGGCGTCGCCAATTCGCGTAGGGCGTCAGCGTCAGAATGCTGCACAGCCACCCGACCGCGTCATTCGCCCAACGTGACCCGAAGAAGGAACCATGCCCGCAATCGTGCTGGATGATAAAGACGCGCACCAACAAAGCCCCGGTCGGGATCGCGAGCAACAGTGTGACCAGATAGGAAAGCTGGAGCGACCAATACATCAGCGCGCTGGCGCCGATGAAGAGGCCGACGGAACTCACAAGCTGGAACAGGCTGGCCGATAGGATCGGCTTTTCATACGGCTTCACGGCGGATCTCAGATCGCCCAGATCAGGCATTTTCACGTCCTAACGATGATGGATTTTGGCGAGCGGAACCTTTGCCGCGTGCGCGCGCCAAGGCGATGGCCGCCAATTCGATCCCTAGCTAAGCGATTCGCGGCACGGCGTCTGTACAATTCTGCTCAAGTTCGATCCCATCGGCGTGAGCGCGAATGGCTGCGCTCAAGCCGGAATGATTTTAGCTTAGCTCAATCTCGCTTGGGTTCGGTTTCGCGCGCCATCTCCATCCAGGAATTGGCGATGGACAGATAAGCCTTGCGCATATCCGGCGTGTTGGATTGCGCGGCCGCCCGGATCGCTTCGGCGGCCAGCTCAAGATATTTGATCCGCCGCTGCCACGGCTCCGGTGGTAGCCCCTGCATGGGTCCTACGCCAGCCTTCTCCAAAAAATTAATAAAGCCGAAGAAGGATCGGCGTTCCCGCGCGTGGCGCAACAGGACGTGAAGCCGGTGATGGAGAAGGGAGGCAAGTTGCTATTGGGGTAGCTTTTGGTCCGTGGCCGGAATGCTCCCCGCGAGCTTCGCCCAGCATTTGGCCAGCTTCTCATACGCAAGCCGGATTTCCTCGTCGGCTGCCTTGAAGCGGCGTCCCTCGGCCGACTGGGCCTTGGCCAGACAATTTGAGCGAAGCTCTGTGTAAGTTTGACTCAACGCACGACACCTACTTGGAATTGCTACGATAACTCCGACGGTTAAGCAGGGTTCCCGCCACGGGGTTAATATCTTTGGAAGGACGAAGCGAGGCAGTCACGATGCGCCCCCATTACCGCGTTCGGCGATGGCGAGGGAAATTTCTTCGGCGAGCTGTCTCCATGCGCGGGCGAGATTCAAATAGCCTTCTTTGATAATCGGCTCTGCGCTGAGCGCGAGTTTCTCGGCTTCAAGCGCTTGCTCGATACATTCCCTGCGTCGGTCTTCCAATCTGACGTTCGGAGTCTTCAACATGACAGTCCTCCCGTTTGACCGGTTCTCCTGTTCGAGGGATAAGGCTTAGCTCGCCGGATCGTTCCGGGAACCTTTTTGGCGTTCGCTCACTGTTCCGCCCGCTAGTTTCGCGTCCTGCAGGGCGCCCGATGTGCCGAGCTGGATCAGAAATCCGGGCTCTTCGCCTCCGGGATCGGCATGACCTCGTAGCCGAGGAAATCATAATTGTTCTCGGCGCAACTCAATTCGGTCATGGGCCGCACCTCGCCGCGCTTATAACGCTGCATCGCGGACCATCGCACCTTGAACGCGCCGGGATCATCGACCGTGACCGTCGCCTGCAAAATCTTGCCGTCTTCCACTAGTTTGAAGCGCTCCACGACATGGATCTGGTCGGTATGGGGGGTCTGATAATTGTCCACAAAGGTCTTGTCGTTGAGCCCGACGGTATCGATCACCAGTTCGTCACCTTCGTAATGCCCAACCGATTCTCCGTACCATGACGATATTGGGTGCGCCGAATGCGGCATGTTCATATAGACATGCCGGACCTGGTGATCGAGCTCGTCGACGATGGTGACTTCTTTGGGGGTCTGCAGGAAATAGATGGGCCGCACGCGGGTATAGACCTCGAAGCCGGGAACGCCTCCCGGCCAGCATCTCTCATGGGGAATGAACGGAACTTTTCCCGCCCGCACCGCGTCATTGGCCTTCTTCAAGCGCTCGGCTACCCAGGGCTGCAGAATGGGATTGTTCACTTCGGCGATGCGATAGGTCGGCTGGCCCTCGCGGTTCGGAACATAAGGATGATCCTTTTCGGAGGTCACCGGACCAGGTCCGCTCGCCGGAGGCAGGAATTCGTCCCCCGCGCCGCGGGCCGGAACCCATCCCGTGCTGTCGTCGGGAGCAAAATTGGGCAGGCGCGCATCCGCGCCGGCAGCGGGCCATGAAGCGACACAAGTCCAGAGGAGACTGGATAAAACGCCAGCTGCGAGAACGCGATTGGAAATGATCTTCGGCGCGTGGTTGGACATGATGACCTCCTCGTTTCCTGTGCGTCAGGCGGATTCGGCCGGGAGATGCTCCGCCTCTGGGATGTGGCTGCGTACAGCTCCCCTTTGGAGAAGCTGCATGATAGCCGATTTGACATTCAGCGTTGCGCCTTTATCGCATGCTCAGGGCGCTGCGCTGCTGGGCAGGAGTCCCGGAGGAGCCGTTGCCAGCACGGCCCTCTCAAACACCCTTGCGTCGTCGCGACGAGTGCTCGTCATGTGCTCCGTTCCGGTTACGCCCTCATCCACGACGACGCCATCGTAGGCAATCCATCGATGCTGATCGGATGAACGCAACCAGACACCGCGATAGCCCAATGCCGAACGCGGCGCCGGCCAGCGCGAAATCGATGGCAGATGCTCAAACATCGCGATCAACCGCCGCGCCGTTTCCGGATCAACGGGCCAATTCGGGTCGGGCCGGCCTGAATATACCAATGCGCCAGCCCTCCATGGCAATCGTTGCAGGGTCGAGGGGTTATCGCGCTCCGTATCGCTGATTGCGTCCTCCGATCTACCGGATTTTCACGTGGCCATGCATGACGACCATGAAAGTGCAGAAATCCGTGTAGCTGCCCCGGTCCGCGGTTCGTGGGTCGGGGATCAGATTCCCGCTATTGTCGACTTGCGTCGCTTGAGTACCGCCCGGCTTGTGCGTCCAGTACCCATTGCGGCCCTTTCGATACCAGTGAAAATCCCAATTCGGCCCGACCACCAACGCCACAAGATGGCCCTCTTTGCGGCACTTGTTGTTGGCGCCCGGCGAAGCAATGAGCGCGTCGGCGACAGCACCTGCCCGCACTTGGGGACAGGTGATGGCGTTATACATCGCCCCATTTGCCAACCCTGGCTGCGCATATGTATCGGATCGGTAGTTCGTCCCGTAATTGTAGCAATTGTTGTTGAATTGAACTTGCCCGCTATCGTTCCACCACTGCGGCTCCCACAGTGGCGCGCAGGCGCATGAATGTCTCAGCGGCCACGGCCAACGCTTCCAGGGCCATTTCACCACAATCTCCCGGAAGCGCGCGATCTCCTCGGCGCAAATGTCGAAGAAATGCTTGTCGAGTCCTGCGACCCGGAATGGTCCGGTTGAGCCACAGACGAATTCTTCGAATAACGGATCGCGCGTGGGCGTTGCGCCTCGCGGACCATGCGCGAATCCGTTCGCCACGCGATATGGGGAAGGCAACCCCGTCGCGGCTCCCCGCGATTGCTTGGGCGATCCGATCGGTTCTATGACCAGTCCACGATAACCAAGAGTCGACTGGGGCAATGGTGGAGCTTTTCCCCGCTGCGCCGTAGCAGAACCCTTCCGCGAGAGGCCCAGACGCTCAAGCAACTCGCGCTCCTCAGGGCCCGTCACAGTGACGACGGGATTCGGACGGCCGCTGAAAATGTCGATCGTAATGCGAAGTGCCATGTGACCCTCCTTGCGTTAAAAAACGGCTTGCGACGGTTGCCATCGAGGTTAAGGGCTATGGATGTGTGGCGGAGGCGGTCGGGACTGAATTAAAGTCGTCTTGCCGTCTCTGATTTCGGGCCTCCGCGTCCTGATGAATCCATCGGACCCGCTATCGCAGTTCCCCTCGAAAGGACAGCGGAGACAAGAGCAACTCTACTACCGGTCCGGGTTGTTGTGGAGTCCACGCAAAAACGGCACGGGGCACGCGGTTCTGTTGATGTCACGTCGATGCGCTTTGATTGCTGGCGAAGCCGGGGCCGGCCCCACCGATTGGCTTAATAACGTCGAAGATATAGGTTTAGGGAAAGAGGCGCGGGCTCGCACCGATCGCTCTACCTCAATCGAAGCACCAAGGAGGAGTTATGAGAACGACTTCCGGTTTCATCGGTGTTTTGACGCTCGTCTTGCTTCCCGGCTCGCTGGCTTTCGGGGCGACCGTCACGGGCACGGTGAAGGCTCCGGATGGCGCGCCGTTCCGTGGCGCCTTTGTCCAGGCGCAGAATTCCGCGACCAAGATCATGGTCAGCGTGCTATCCGACAGGATGGGGCATTACCGGATCGAGAATTTGCCGGCCGGCCAGTATCAGCTGCAAATCAGGGCGGTTGGTTATCGCGCCGACCCGCGCGCCGGCGTGAATCTCGGCGCCGATCAGAACGCAGCCTATGAGTTCGCACTGCAGAAGGACATGGTCCGCTGGAGTGATCTTTCGCAGTACCAGGGCGTGAAGCTGTTTCCCGATGCGCAAGGAAACACGGTCCTGAAGGGCAAAGAAATCCTCGCCGGGCGGTGCTTCGCCTGCCACGGATTCGAAACCCGCATGGCGTCGGTGAAGCGCGACAAGGATGGCTGGACGGACCGCGTCAATTATATGCGCGGTGCGATGCATTTTTTCCTCGATAGCGCCGAACCTTTTACGGATCAGAACGCGACGGATGTGACCTCCTATATCAATCTGCTCTTCGGAGAAAATTCCGTCCTGCCGCCGTCTCCGACCGACATGCCCGGATACAAGAATCTCGTGCGCTCGTTCGGCGATGATGCGATGAATATCGTGTACGTCGAATATCAAGTTCCCGCGCCCAATCGCATGCCGTGGAGCGCTGTTCCCGACAAGGACGGAAATTTCTGGATGCCCTATTACGGCGCGGCGAACCGGATCGGGCGCTTGGATCCAAAGACCGGCGCGGTACTGGAATATCGCGTCCCCAATCAGGGCACCGCCGCAATCCATTCGGCCGTGCCTGCGGCCGACGGCAGCGTCTGGCTGACCGAGCAAGGGGCGAACAAGCTTGGACGATGGGACCCGCTTACCAAGACGATCACGGAATACCAGGACAGCTACCTTCCGGGCAAAGAAGGCGTTACGCGCGGTGGCCAAAAACACACCTTGCGCGTCGACCGGCAGGGACGAGTCTGGGCGACCGGCACGCCTCTGACCATGTTCGACCCCAAGACGGGAAAGTTCACCCAAATCAAAGAAGTGCCCACCGCTTACGGTCTTGCGCTCGACAAGGACGACAATCTCTGGTTCGCCGAGTACACGAAGGATGGGAAAATCGGGAAGGTCGACGCGAAAACGTTGCACGTGACCAAATGGGCCTTGCCGACGGTCGATGCCCGCCCGCGGCGCATCGTCATCGATTCCGATGGAACGGTTTGGTTTGCCGAATTCCGCACCGGTGGGATCGGCCGGTTCGACCCCAAGACCGAAACCATCAAGGAGTTCGCGTTACCTGGCCCCAGTCTGGAGGTGACGCCCTACGCGCTCGGCATCGATAAGAACCACAGCATTTGGTATTCGTCGGAACGTCTGGACGTGATCGGAAATCTCGACCCGAAGACCGGCCATGTGACGGAATATCCCTTCCCGCAATCGGAGAACACGATGCGCGAATTTTTCGCCGATGCGCAGGGACGGATGTGGTTCGGATCGCCCGCAAACAACAAGGTCGGGTACTTCTACTTAGCCGGCACGACCGCGACCCGATGAACGCGTCGTTTTTTTAGCGCCGGGCACCTTCTGAGAAATCTTCGTTGGTCCAGGCGAAAAACAGCAGCACGACCCAATCGGTCTTTTGCGCATAGCCATATTGCGGATCGGTGGCGACGACGAGCTTGCCGGTCCTGGGGTCATAGCCGGTGGCAGCGAATTTGGCGATGGCTCTTGTGTTCGCCCTCTTGAAGAGATTGATCGCCGGCACCGGAAAACCATTATAGGCCGCGACCCCGGGGATGACCGGCAACGACAATTGCGGGGTTCCGAGCGAGGTGACCTTCTCATCGGTCGAGAGCGCTCCGGCTCGCACTTCCAGGATGGCGTCCGCCGACGCTTTGTCGTTCGCGAGCGCGATGCCGCGGCGCAGGAAACGGTCCTTGATGGCCAGCAACGCATATTCCCCATCGGGGGCGTCGATATACGTTGTATCCAGAAGCACCCTGATATTGGCGGGAATCTGCTCGGCCAGCTTCTCCGCGGCGCGGTCGGCAGCGGTGGAGATGAGAAGCTGTTCGGTCGCGGTGCGCGCCGGACTCGTCGCGCGCTCCGCAACGCATCCGGTAAGAAAAAGCGTTAGGGCCAGAACGACTTGTTTTGCGGATTCCCCATCCATGACAGAGTTGGACCGCGCGCGTGGTCAAGCTTCCGGATGGAAACAGCCAAGAGCGATAAAGGTTTCCTCCATTCTGAACGGGACTCGCCTTTGCTATGGTCAGGGAGGATCGAGGAACAAAAGCCGGAACGAGCCGGGAATGATCTTCATATCTCTGCCGCTGGTCGGGGGTGGCGCCGAGGGATCGAGTTCCGCGGCCGCGAGATAAATCCGCCCAGTGTCCGGGTCGATTGCCATGGTGCGTGCCGACACGGCGGTCTTGACTGTGCCGAGGTCCACGAAGGTCTTGGCGTCCTTTTCTCGGATAATGGAGAGATTGCCGTCCAGACCGTTGGAGCTGAAGATCAGCTTGCGCTTCGGATCGAAGGCGACCGCGTCGGTTCCCCTGCCGATCGGCACGGCCGCGATTTGAGAACCATTGTCGGTATCCACCACCACCAGAATCCTATTCGTGCAGCTGGTGAACAGGCGATGGGTCGCGGAATCGAATGCCATCCCATGCGGGCTCGTGCAGTTGGGGACCGGCCAATGGGCGTCGACGGTGTTGCTCTTGGTGTCGATGCGCACGATCTCCTTTTTGTCGGCGCCGTTGACATAGAGCTTTCCGTTGCCCCCAGCGACGGCATATTCCAGTTTGCCGATTCCGACATTGATGGTAGCGATCGCGCTGTCCGTTTTGGGATCGATCACCGTGACCTTGCTGGGATCGCCATCGATGACGAAGACATGGCCCGAGGCCGGATCGAAGGCGATGGAATCGGCATCCTCGTCCACCGGAATGCGTTTGACGGTTTTGAGTGTCTTCAGATCGAAGGCCACGGCGACGCGCGCACCGCGGTCTTGCGTATAGCCCTTGCCAGTCGCGGCCGAAATTCCGAAACCATGCGTGCCGCCCGGCATGCCCTCGACAGTGCCGACAATCGTACCGTTGCGTCCATCGACAACGCTCACCCGGTCGTCATGGGAAACGAAAACGTCATGCGTGGATGGATCGAACACGACATAGTCCCAGCGTTCCGGAGCGCCCAGCATCACGGTTTTCGTAACGTGATAGGCAGGCGTTACCTCCGCCGCCGCGGACATCGCAAAATGCAGCGGCGCAAGGCATACAGCGACAAAGGCAATCGATGACAAAAGGCGGCGCATTGCTGGTCTCCTTGCGACGGAAACATCTCGACGTTTAACCCAACGGCAACCGTTCCGCCGACAGCTATTGTCATGCGGGACGGTCGGCGTTAACGGCGACAGATCATTCGCTCACGCTCAGTTTGTTAGGGCGCGACGACCAGCACCTCGAACGTGCCCGGAAGCGCCTGCGCGCGGCCCCCAGCCGTTGCCGGCGGTCCGAACTGAGCCGCCATGGAATAGACGCGCCCTGTATCGGGGTCGAATGTCCCGGTCCTCGAGCCCACCTGCGTCGGCACGTGTTGAACCACGGCGATGTGAGCGGGGTCCGCCAGCGAGATGACCTCCAACGTGCCGGCGCGGCAGGGAATAAGAGCCACCTTCCGACTAGCGTCGTACATCACCGCATCGGCTCCCATGGCAATGGAAAGCGATGCCACTTCAGCGCCCGTGTCGGCGCGCAGCACCTTGGCGACGCCGTTTTGGCCGCAGGATGAGATCAAGACTTTGGCGTCGGGCGCATAGGCAAGGCCGGTCGGGGCCATGCATCCGGCGAGCTTATAATGAGCCGTGACTTTACGCGTAGCGACGTCGATCGCGGCAATTTCATTGATGTCTTCGATATTGACATACACTTTGCCCGCGCCGTCCGAGGCAGGGAACTCCAGCACGCCGCCGACCGGGATGGTCGCCACCACCTTCTTCGCAACCGGATCCACGAACGTCACGTCGCCGCTGTTGTGATTCGCCACGACAACAAATTTGGAGAAGGGATCATAAGCGGCCCCGTCCGGATTCATCCCTCCCGGTAAATCGGCCACCACCTTGTCTGTCGCGCCATCGACGATACGGATCATGCCTTTGCCCTGCGGCAAAACCAGCAGCGTGGTGCCCGGCACTGGCAGCGCCATGTGCCCGGAGGCAGCGCTCATGAGTTCGCTGACCTTGCCGGTCTTCGCGTCGATGGCGGTGGTGTAGTTGGTCCGCGCCAGGAGGACCCGCCCCGTCGCGCGATCAAAAGTGGCGTAGTCGAAACCGCCATCGCCAACCTTGATGCGGTCCACGAGCTTGTAGCTGGGCGCCGCCGCGAAGGCCGCCGCGGCAAAGGCAACCGAGAGAACCAGACTGGCAACAGGAACGACCTTCATGAGCGCTTCCTCCCTGGATAGGCTTCGGCCGACCGCTCCATGGCGCGGCCCCGCTGGCAGTATAGCGGCATTCGAAGAGACAGGGGGACTTCCTTACAGCGGCGAGCCGGCAAGAAGAGCTTGCATGGCGGTCTGGGCGGAACGGTCATCCCGCCAATCTCCATCCTCGTTCGTGCGCGACCAGACGATCTTGCCATTGCGCAGATCCATCAAAGACAGGGAAGAGGACGAGACCATGTTGAAAACCGGCATGTCATAGGTGATCTCCGACGATAGGAAGAGCGCGTAATCGGCTCGGTAATGCTCCCGCACAAGGTCCACGCACGCATGGCTCTGCCAGGCATAGGAGATTGGGTCGACGTCGAGGCAGGATCCATAAAGCGAGTCGATCTCATCGACGCTCGGATCTGTCACGATCAGTGTGAATGCAGACTCCGCCGCTCTGACCTTGAGATTTCCGAGTGCCCGCAGGCGGGCCGTTTTGTTCCAGTCCGGCCGGCGTTCACCGCCTTCCTTGAGGTCGAAGGTCGATTGGACGAGGACGACCAATCTATCGGTGGAACCCCATTCCAGCGTGATGGTCTGCTGTTGGGGCGGCGCGGTTACGCAGCTCGCCAGCAGAAGCAGAACGCAGGAAAAGCCCAGACGGACAAATGACAGCCGCATCGCCAGCCCAAATCATCGACACCGGGAAAAAGCGCCTCAACCCGATAGCCGAAAACGCTAAATTTGGCTGGCCTCTCATCCCGGGGGCAACAAAGCGTCCACATCCTATCGGCTGAAGGGCGCCGCTTTTGAGATTACCGGAACGCTACCGACAGATAGAGAATTTGAACAAGTTGGTACATTTATCATAGGAGATTTATCGCAAATCCGGTATGCTGACACAGTTAGATACATTTGGATCCAAGGGCGGAGTGGAGGGAGACGTCTGCAGCACGCGACGCCAGTGGGGACGCAGGCGTGGTTCAGACGACGGGAGATCGGCTCCAGTTATGCGAACGGGATGTCGATTCCGGCATTGGGGAGGGGAAGACGATCAATCTCAGCACATCCAAGATAGGCACGATTTTGGAGCTCTCCGAAAACGAAAGGGGTTCCGCATCGGCCCCAGGCAATCGTTCGAGCGGGCCGATCCTGGAGATTCGTGCACGGCCCATTGCCGGAACGAATGTCCAGCCGCAGGCCGTTCGAAATCTGCTTTCGCGAGAGGAACAGGAACGGCTCCTCCATAACGCAACGACCCTCGTCTATCGGCGCGGTGGATGTACGGTTTTCTCCGAGGGAGAAACTGCCGGGTTCTTCTACTTCATTGATGAAGGTGTCTGCCGGATAAGTCGATGTGCCGAAAATGGCCGTCGTCAGATTCTGGCATTTAGGGTGCCGGGCGATGTTCTGGGTCGTCCGGACAACGGTCGATACGTCAACTCGGCCGAGACGGTCGGCCCCGCCAGACTCTATCGCATCGCCTGGCTGCGCATGCAGCAGTTGATGCAGGCGGACCCGCAGCTGCAAGTCCACTTTCTCACGAAAGTGGCAGATGATTTTCGCCAGGCCGAGCATCGGATCATGACACTCGGCCAACAGAACACCTGTCAGCGCCTTGCCTCGTTCATTCTTGATCTGCTGCATCGTCCCGAGTTCTTTGATGAAA
>WNGK01007524.1_pt1 | contig 11401 bp, 10 predicted proteins | sample 5400601 | NCBI WGS metagenome assembly WNGK01 (sample SAMN13153376, study PRJNA577476) | soil metagenome | isolation source: 60 cm soil or saprolite under Garry oak tree replicate 1 | place: USA:California | collected 2016-06-15
CCTCCTCAAAATCGAGCGGGCACTGTGCAAGACGTTCCATGTCAACCTTGAGGTAGACCGCGGTAGAGTTCGTATCAAGATGGCCGATGATGTCCGAGATAACCGGGAGCGGGGTCTCCTTCTCCAGGAGCACGCTTGCTATGGTATGGCGAAGGCTATGCATACCCCGGCGTTTCTTCAGCCTGGGAATGTGGGCCTTCTCCATATATGCTAGGATCAACTGCTCCAGATGATCTCCCTCTGCAAAAGGAAGGAACGGGGCCATATGCCGTACGAATACACAGTCGGAATCCACTTTCGGCCTGCCATATTTCAGATAGTCAATGACGGCCCAGCCAACATCCGCTACGAGGGGCAGTTCCATCGGCTGCCGGGTCTTTGACTGTACCAAGCAGAGCTTCTTCTCCGCCCAATGAAAGTCTCCTAGGCGCAGGTTCTTGATGTCCCTGCAGCGCAACCCCAGCCGGCAGGCAAGCAGTATGATGGCATAGTCGCGCTTCCCCTTAGGGCTTGCGCGGTCTATGGCTCCGATAAGCTTGGTCAGTTCCTCTTTGGTCCATACGGATGGGATGGATGTTTGCTTTCTGGCCTTAACCATGGGCATCTTCGATGCAAAGTCGGTCTTGATGATGCCTTCCCCAAAAAGGAACCGGAAGAAGGCACAAAGTCGAGCAGATGTGCTGCTCGACCGTCTTGGAGGAGAATCCTGAGAGGGTGAGGATGTAGGCATGTATGGTATCCATGCTGACGCCTGAAAAATCATGCAGTCCTCGGGCTGCAAGGTAGTCCATAAAATAGCCGGATTGTTTGGTGTAGTGTCCTACCGTGGAGTTTGAATACTCCTTTGTGGCGACACAGTCTTCCTCAAACCGTCTGCTTGTCTCGATGAAATACGGAGCCGTCAGCAGTTCCCGATGTTTCAGGTATCTACGTAAAACTGCATGGTGTAACTGGAAATCGCCGACCATACGTATGACACGGAGTTCCTGTGTTTGTGCCTGGTTCAATGTGCGCGAGAAATCATCCTGCGTAATGCCGAAGTAGTCCCGTACGAAATCGATACCGAGCTGTTCGGTATAGGAAACCTGCCTTATCCTTTCGGCAAAGTCCTCAAGCTTACGCCAGCGGTTGCGATAAAAGGTCATAGTGCCTTTTGTGTAACCGAGGCGCAGCAGTTCCTGTTCCAGATCTTGGAGCAGTTGGTGAAGTGTTTGTTGTTGCATAAGCAGTACCTCCTGATAGATAGTTGAGAAAAATCTCAAACCCATCATCGGAGACTATGCAAAGGAATGCAACTGAAAATGGCCGCATATCAACACTTTTCGCACATCGCTTTGCATAGTTACTTGCTTCGCATAGGGGGGGATAATTTCTCCTGTTCTTGCGGATATGACGCTTGACGGACTGGAACGCGCGATACACGAGGCCATTCCTCCAACCACGCGGAAAAGTCGTGAAGCAAAAGTGCATCTGATACGATACGCTGATGACTTTCTCATTTCGGGAAGTTCAAAAGAGCTTCTGGAACAGGAAATGAAGCCACTTGTGGAAGCATTTCTCCGTGAACGAGGCTTACAACTCTCACCGGAAAAGACACTCATCACCCATATCGAGGATGGGTTTGATTTCCTGGGCCAAAACGTACGCAAGTACAAAACAGGGAAGCGACACAAACTGCTGATCAAACCAGCAAAGAAGAATGTGACAGCCTTCCTGGAAAAGGTCCGAGACATCGTAAAGGCGAACAAACCCCTACCAGCCGGAAAACTGATCGCGAAACTCAATCCCATCATTCGGGGCTGGGCGAACTATCACCGACATGTAGTGAGTAAGAAAATCTTTAGCTCTGTAGATGAAGCGATCTATCACACCCTCAAACGATGGATCAACCGAAGACATCCCCAGAAATCCGACGCATGGAAAGCGAAGAAATACTTCAAGACCTGCGGAGGCGATAACTGGGTCTTCTTCGGAAAGGAGGGGGAGCAAACATGGCACCTCACCAGAGCTGACAACGTGCCGATCACACGACACGTCAAAATCCGGGGAGAAGCCAACCCATACGACCCAGAATGGGAGAGCTACTTTGAGAAACGTCTCGATGTTCGCATGGAGGCAACGCTCAAAGGAAAACGCTGGCTGCTCACTCTCTGGAAAGAGCAACGAGGACTCTGCCCGATCTGCAACCAAAAGATCACCAAGATCAGCGGATGGCATAGCCATCACATCCTCTGGCGATCCAAAGGAGGATCAGACCGAGCCGAAAATCGCGTCCTTCTCCATCCCACCTGTCATCAGCAAGTTCATAGCCAAGGAAGTTCCGTCACGAAACCGCGTCCCCTCGATCAAAGGAGGCGTTAGAAAGGCTTGAGCGGCATATGGGGAAACTCATCCGTGCCGTTCTTAGGGGGCGGAACGGTGGCAACACCGTTCTGCTACCCGACAAGTATGAGCAGGACGGAGTCGCGCGCAAGCTGTATGGCTTGTATGTTAGATATAATCAGGTGCATCCATTTTGGGACAGAGACACCACTAGCCCATCTCGCATCTGTGTGATACACTACAGGCAAATTAGAACGTTCATTCCATGAGGTACTCTCATATGAGCGAGGTCCGTTGGGAGTTTTACCCTTTAGTCGCCCAGTCTGACACGGCACGAACATGGTTGCAGATGCAGGCTCACCTACAGCTCGCACCGAAAACCATTGATGCCTACGGACGCGGGCTCAACGACTTTCTGGCCTTCTGTGAGCGACACGATATTCTCTCTCACGCAATCACCCGCGAACACGTCGCGCTCTATGTCCAGGATTTAGCGACTCGTCCCCATTCCAAAGGAGCGAAGATCCTCTCCATTGAGCGTGGGCGCGGGCTCTCAAATGCTACCATGCAGCAACGCCTGACTGTCTTGCGCCTCTTTTGCGACCATCTGGTTGAGAACCAGCTTCGTGCAGACAATCCGGTGGGCCGAGGGCATTACGTGCCTGGCAACGGTTTTGGTGGTGCTCGTGACCGAGGTCTGCTTTCGCATTACCAGAAGTTGCCCTGGATCCCTGATGACGAAGCATGGCTCGACGTGTTACGCGCGCTGAAAGAGGAACCGCTCCGCAATCAGTTGATGCTGCTGTTGGCCTACGATGGTGCTTTGCGACGTGAAGAGTTGGTCACCGTTGAGATCGGTGATTTCGATTTCGCCTACCGTCAGATCCGCATTCGGGCAGAACATGCCAAGAATGGGCGCGAGCGCGTGGTGGGCTATGGCAACGTCACCAGCCGGTTCCTTGGCGCCTACCTGCAGAGAAGACGAGTCCTCTCCACCAAGCGGGGACCACTTTTCCTGTCGGAGTCTCATCGGAACACCGCCGGACCACTTTCGCTGGTGATGTGGTCGAAGATCGTCGAGCGGGTCGCACAGCACGCTGGTCTTCCGCAATTTACCACCCATACGCCACGGCACCTGCGCCTTACCCATATGGCCCGCTCGAAGATGGAACTGCACCAGATCGCGACCTACGCGGGCCATCGCTCACTTGAAACGACCATGCAGTATATTCACCTCAGTGGAGTAGAGTTGACCGAGGCTGTCACCCGAAGCCTGGCCGGTTTTGAGAGCTGGATCGATAGCATGCTGGGAGGGATGATGCCATGAACCAGCCAGCACTGCATCTTCCAGGTCAAAGCACTACCTGGCACTGGCCGATCAATCTGGCCACGTATGACCACACCCCCTCCCTCAACGAGGCGGAGCGAAGCGAACTTGACCGTCGCTTCGGGCAAGGTATGCTCCAGATACGGGGGCCAAGCAAAGCGATCCTCCATCGACTGGTACGTCCCCTGCACGATGTGCTCATGCTCGTACACCCCACCCCGAGTAGCTACAACAAGACCATCCGCCTCATGCTTATCGAGATGCACCGCCGTGGAAGCGCATTCTGGGGATGGACACTGGAAGAGTGGTGTGAAAGTATTTGCCCAAGTAATGCCGCATTTCTCGCGCGGCATGGACGGGAGAACAGCCGGCACCATCACGATTCACGACCCTATCTTCCCTATCTGGCCTACCTGCTCTGTCCCCTCCCTACGCTTGATCCACTGCTTGAACGAGTTGAGATCATGCCACTGGCACGCAAAGTCTTTGGAGAAGAACGGATTGGCGTGGCAATACAGCGGCTGAGAAGCGTTCTGTCCAGTTGGGGCTACCAGCAAAAAGAGCGGCGGAGCTTCGATGCCTGTGTGGGGTACCTCCTCTTGCGGAACAGGAGTCCCCATCTCGAAGACCTTTCCTCCGAACTGCTGGATGCAATCGATCAGACCTGCACGCTGCCCTGTGTACAGCGGACAATTTTCCAGATATCGCGCGCGCTCCATGCGCTTGGTGCGATCAACAGGCCGCTTCCAAACCCCAGAGGAGCCGCCAGGCTAGCGATGAGCGGCACCGATGGAACGATCTCGAATGCATGGCTCTCCTGTTAGAAGTCAATTAGATAGGCCCTTCCCCAAAATAAGTGAGCCTGCTTGCTGTAAAGAAACCGCGCCATGTGATAGAATTTCATCAATATGATTGAGATGACGTTGTAAGGAGGGGTAGTTGATGGGCTCTCGAGAGTTGTTTGCCTCAGTGTTTCACTTTCCCGCTGGAATCACGATTGACTCCATTGATCCAAGCGCCAACGAACTGGTGATGCGCGTCGCGTGTGACTTTCCCAGTATGCCATGTCCGGAGTGCCAGCAGCCTTCTGCGCGCATCCATAGCCGCTACCAACGCTTTGTCGCTGATCTGCCCTGTGCAGGCCGCCATGTGCTCCTGATGCTCACCGTGCGCAAATTCGTCTGTAGCTCTCCAAGCTGCCCGCGCAAGATTTTTACGGAGCGCCTGCCAGGGCTGGTCGCATCCTATGGACGCATGACTAGGCGGCTCATCGCACTCCTCCAAGCCCTTGGGTTAGGAGCGGGTGGGCAACTGGGCACGCGCCAGGCCGACCGCTCCGGCATCGCCACCACCCCGTCCACCTTGTTACGCCATGTGATGCAGTTGCCTGCTCCGCTGACACGAGCGGTCCGGGTCCTTGGGGTGGATGACTTTGCCTGGAAGAAACGCTTCACCTATGGAACCATCTTGGTCGATCTTGAGCGCAGAAAAATTATTGATGTGCTTGCTGATCGAGAAAGTGCGACCGTCGAAGCCTGGTTAAAAGAGCATCCAGAAGTAGCATTCGTGAGCAGAGATCGTGGCAAGGAGTTTACCAAAGCGGCCACGCTGGGCGCACCACAAGCGCAGCAGGTGGTGGATCGTTTCCATGTGGTCAAAAACCTCTCAGAGGTGCTCCAGGAGATCCTCGGGCACTGTCGTGCGGAAATTCGCCAGGGAGAGGCTCCTCTGCCTCAGTTGGAGAAGGCAGCAGAAGAGCCTACTCGCCCGCTTCCCACGGTAGCCACCTGGCAGCAGCGTACTCCTGCCCACGTGAAGAAAGTTCATCAGGCACGTCAAGCCAGTCGTGATGATCGCTATACCCAGATGACGACTTTGCGCGCACAAGGCTTGATGCAAAGCGAGGTGGCAAAGCGGATGGGGATGTCTGAACGGGCAGTCCGCACGTGGCTCAAACGGGGAGCAGCACCCACCAATGAGCGCCAGTTTCGGCGTCGCAGTGTCTTTGATCCTTACGCCGCCTATGTCTTGCAACGCTGGCAAGATGGGATGCATGAAGCCAAGCAACTGTATGAAGAAATTCAGGTCCAAGGCTTCCCTGGAACGGTCCGCATTGTCCAACGCTTTGTGCAGACACTTCGCGACGACCCAGAGAAGATGCCCTTGGCTCCAGCCAGCGGAGCCGATCGCTTTTCCTCAAAGACAGCCACCTGGTTGTTCATCCGGGATCCCAAGCAACTGACCCCTGAGAAACAAGCCGAACTGGAACTGATCTGCCAGCGCAGCGAAACAGCTCGCAAGACCTATGAGTTGACACAACAGTTCATGAGCATGCTCCGTCTGCGTCGTGGTCAGGAATTGGAGAGGTGGCTCTCAGCTGTTGAGGCGAGTCAGATTCCTGAACTACGTCGGTTTGCACAGGGACTCCTCAAGGACAAGAGCGCCGTGGTCGCAGGACTGACCCTCTCCTACAGTAATGGGCCAGTCGAAGCTCAGGTCCAGAAGCTCAAAGTGGTCAAGCGTTCGATGTTTGGCCGCGCCAAACTTCCCCTGCTACGGCAACGCTTGCTCCATGCGGCTTGATCTGCACAGAGACTTTCGCTAGCCAGCTTTCCGCTTCTGTTTCGTACTTCTCCTCACATCTCACCCCTCGTCAATTCAAGCAAGTATGCAGATTACCTCCTCTTTTTGTCGTCCGTAGCAAGCAGGCTCACTTATTTTGGGGAAGGGCCCGTGCGCCCCACTACGGATCAGAAGTCCAGCAGGCATTACACCTGACCTGGACTGCTGCCAATCACATTTGCGCGAAGCGGCTGATTCCGTTTCTGCCAACCCTCGTTGAGTCGCTAGAGCGGCATGGACATCTCCAACTAAGTGAAGAGTGCCGCAACCAACTGCTCTCAATGAGTCCAGCGACGGCTGATCGAATGTTACGACCGTACCGAAAACACGAACGGCGTGGGATTTCTACGACGAGATCAGGAACCCTGCTGAAAAAGCAGATCCCAATCCGCACCTTCCAAGACTGGAACGAGGTCAAGCCAGGCTTCTTAGAAGCTGACTTGGTAGCCCATTGTGGCACTCAGGCGGAAGGGTCCTACTTGTACACCTTAACCCTGACCGATGTTGCCACCGGATGGACGGAATGCCTGCCCTTGCTCAATCGCGGTCAGGAGGCCGTTGTCGCTGCACTGAGGCGAGCGCAGCAACTCCTCCCCTTTCCCATCCTGGGAATTGACACCGACAACGGTGCAGAGTTTATCAACATGGAGCTGATGGCGTTCTGTGAGCAAGAACATATCACTTTTACCAGAGGGCGGCCTCAGAAAAGCAATGACCAGTGTTATGTCGAGCAAAAGAATGGGCAAATTGTTCGTCAAGTAGTGGGGTATGATCGTTTTGTTGGAGAGCTTGCCTATCGACAACTGACCGAACTCTATCGAGCTCTGCGAGTGTATGTCAATTGCTTTCAGCCTTCGATGAAACTCCAGACGAAGCAGCGGGAGGGCAGTAAGGTACGCCGCACCTACGATCAAGCGCAAACGCCATTGCAACGACTGCTTACTTCTGGTGCATTGTCGCCAAAAAAGCAGCAGGAGTTGCTTCGGATCACTGAGGCACTGGATCCTCTGCGCTTATTGCACCAACTCGAACACTTGCAGAAAGCGCTCTGGCGGCATGTCATCACAACTTCATCAGAGAGTCCTGCCCCTGCTTCTCCACTTTCATTTTCTGTGAAGCAGTGTACCGAGGAAAAGGTCCCTGCTGATGGTATTCCTGGAACTCCCCCATCTCTCCTCAAAAGGGAGCGAAGAAAAAAGTATCAAAAAAGTGGACGGCCTCATGACTGGCGCACACGGGAAGATCCGTTTGAGGGCGAGTGGGAGCAGATCACGTCTTGGTTGCTCGCCAATCCGGCGCTCACAGGAGTAGATATCTTCCATAAATTAGAACAGCTCTCCCCAGGACGCTATCGGCCAACGCAGGTCCGAACCCTCCAGAGGGGTCTGGGCAAGCTCCGCACGCAGCTCCTTGTCACCTTCGATGACCAATGGGGCAAGGAAGTCGTCAATGGGCTTACCTCGGTTCCAGAGTTGCGAGCCGAGATCATGGTGGGCGTTTCCTGACGCTCAGAGAGAGGAAGGGAACCATGCATTGCGATGCGTTCCCTTCCTCTCTCTGAAACTCTCTCCATCCCTCCGCGCTAGGGCTGTCTGCGCGCTCCGCTGAGGCCAGGGGCCAGCCCCTGGACCCCGCTGAGGAGCATAGCCCCTCAGACTCCCTGGGATTGCTGGGAAGCAGCACTTGCAGAAACGCCTTCCAGAGGGTAAGATATTCTCTGAGGTAACGGGTCAAACAAACCTTGCTAAAGTAAGATTATTCATGAGGCATCCTCTCCTCTCAAAGTAAGATTCTCCCATGAGGCAATGCGCCCCCCGGCTACTATTAGTATCGCTCAACAGAGCGTCTCTATGCACTGGTAGTGTGTAGGAAAACAAGCTTGCCATGTGGGTTGAGCATCATACACACCCAAAGGGGTTTACTGTACAGGACCCCGACCGGTGGTGTTCTCAAGCGCCCGGCTTTCCAAGAAGCCTGGCAGATTGTCTCGCAATGGGTCTCTCCCCTCTGCCTGGAACTGGGTCATGTGCTTGAGCCGACTCCGATGCGCACGACCGAGTTTGCTCCCCCCGTCAAAGAGACCCGAGCTTGGCAGGCGCCTGTGCAGGGCTATGAGAAGCAGATCGCGCGCCTTGCCCTGGAAAGCGGGTCGTTTCTCGGGGCAGGACTTCGCCCACGAGGGCGACGGGGCGCTGTCCTGCCCGGCTGGCAAGACGTTGCGTCCAACCGAGCAGCAAAGCTTTGCCGATGGCAGTCTGTGCGTGCTCTACAGCGCCAGAATACTCGATTGTCGCGGCTGCCCAAAGCGCTTGCAGTGTCAGTGGCACGGGGAAGCAACCACGAAGCCGCGTCGGGGGAGTCGGCTGCTGCATCCTCTCCCGGTTGGTCCCGCGCCGCTGCGGCTTCGCGGGATTGGAGCCGGAGAGAGCACCGGCGCGCCTGCATGCAGCTCGTGCGACACCAACGCATCGAGGTGAGCCTGCCGCCCCCCACCCCAGCTTCCCCACGCAAAGCGGACGTGATCCTTTCCCGCGCAGCGAGCGCACTCTCGCCTCTCGTGGGAAGAGCGGCTGGCTCGCAACGCGCGTGCTCCAACGGCTGGCCAAGTCGCGATCAAGCTGTTCGGCATCCCAGCAATCTTTGCCGCCTCGCTCGGCTTGGCGACGGCTTAACACAGCCTTGGCTGCCACGGTGTTCCTTCTCCTCGGACAGGCTTGCTTCTCCCAGTGGAGCCTCATGGCCTTTTTTCCTGGCTTTTCCTCGATTCTCCTCATCTTCTGCCCTTTTCGCTCTCCATCCCACTGGTTCTGCCACCTCTCACGAGCGGGGCGTCCTGTTCTGCACAACTTTCGCTCACCCGATCAGCGATGAGCTCTTCTACAATCTCGTTGCGCAATTCGTGGGTCGAGGAGGGGGCAGTCACGAACAGATGGCGCATCGCCGGGAGCACCAAGAAGGTGGCCAGGCAATTGGCCGCTCTTGCCCGTCATGACTTCACCTTTTTAAATGTGTGGTCAGTCGGTGAGGCAACCATGCAACTGTGACTTTTCCCAAAGATTGTCCGTGAGTGGAGGCAAAGTTTGTCCGCAAAAGTGCCCTTTGCCAAAATGATTTGCCGAATCGTGCCATAAGTTTTGCCACGCCTGTGATGTCAAAGAGAAGGAGTTTCCCATCCAAGATCTCGACACAACGCCAGCCTGAAAGCTCTTGCTTTTGGAGCACGCAGCAGTGTCGGGTGAGCAATCTGCTCAATGACCTTGCGGTGAGACGGATAGACCCCTTGCGCATGGAGTGCCAGCACCGCTTGCCGTATTTCTTCCTGGATTTGTGTTCCTCGCTGCTCTGCCCGCTGTCGCCGATATTCCTTAATTTGTTTCGACAACAAGGCACATTCCTGCGGAAAGTGATAACGAAGCACACTACCGCTGTATCCCAACTGCTGGGCAAGCGAGCCATAGCCAAGAGGTTCCTCTCGACCATCCAGAATGGCTTGGATGCGTTCCAAGCATCGTTCATGATCAACTGAACGATAGAGCCGACGTAAACGAGGGGGTCGAAAGGGTTTGCCCTCGGCAATGACCTGTCTCAGCGGGGCAAGATCGCCTCTGAGAACCTGGAGAGGTGTCACATTGCACACATAACAAAATTCCAGGATACTTCCCAAAGTAGGCGTATGAGATCGGCGCAACCAGGTAGCCAGTTGCCCACGTGCTAGGCCAGCCAGTTCAGCCAATCTTGATGGTTCTCCCCTCGCGAAGCCGCTTGTGCTCAGATTCGTAAAAAAGCGTTCCCAAGGGGGAATACCAGAAGAAATCCCAGCAAGGTGCAATTCCTCTAAGACCTGGGTGACCCACCTCTGCCACTCAATGACTTCAGGCACAGGTTTCTCCGAAGTCGAAGCTTCTGATCCTAACCACGCATTGCAGCGGGCACACTGGTCCAGGGAAGCTTGAAGTCTGATAACGGGTTGTTGCCGTTCACAGCGCGGGCAATGGCTCTCCAGCTTTCTGTGATGTTTCACGCACAGAGTCACAGGCTGGCATCCCCAGAGTAGCGGCTCATAAACTGGCCGCGCCTGACCGCGCCATTCGGCATAACATGCAGGGCACCAGGCGGGCTTTTCACGCAGCAGTTTGTGAGGGAAGAGATCGCCGACCCACCATCGGAAAGTCAGGAAGCGAAGATCGGAGCGCTTGGTGAGATCCTCAAGGATGCTCGCCCATTCTTGTGCCAGAGATCCATTTCCGTTGACGCTCATCGCATTTGACCGGCTAAAGACAGGGACCTGTGGCCGTGAATAGCCGTGATTCAGGTGAGGGACGATTTCCTGTGCCACCAGGTGTTGAGGGGGAACATGGTGATGCCATGCGAGACGATTGAGGTAGCTGGTCAAGCTCTCTTGCCACACGGTCCCTAACCCAGCAGGCACAAACCCATAGAGCTTACTGCGCGAAGGCGTCTCGTTCCTGATGAACTGCTCTTCTGGGATGTGATGTATGGTCGTGACGAGTACCTTGGGTCTCTCAGTCATGCTCATCCTGCGGCCTGCTCTTCATTCGCGGAAGGTATTGATACATCCTCATCAGGTTTTGCTCCAATGGCATCACGACCGGGTGCGCGTGTGCCGCGTCTCCCCTGCTTCTTCGGGGATGATCCGTGGTCTTCTTCCTGTGTTTTGGGTGATTGCGACTCCCGGCGTCCTCGCAGTCCCAACAGCGTCAAAAGCCGCTCGTCGGCACCTTCGGACTCCGCCAATTCAGCCTCGCTTTCCAATGCGTTGCGTAAAGCCAGCTCTACTCGTGTTTCTGCTGGAGCGGTTTTCCGCAAGTGAGCCAATGTGACCGTTTCCGTTCCTTCCGCCAATGCCAGGTTCAGTGCTCGATTCAGGTGCATTTTCAAGAGTCCAATACAGCCAATGCTGCGTGCATACAAAAATTCCCAGTGGTCGATTAATGGCGGCTCTTTCTCGACTGGGAGCTGCCGCTGCAAGGCCCAGACCACACTTTGAAACACCTGAGCATCCTGCTCAATGGTGGCATCATAGCGGGGGAAATGGACATCCACGCTCCGGCATGCCAGTTGTGCATTGACTTTCCGAAACGGGCGCATCTCGTAAGTACCGACCAGAAT
>WNGK01007525.1_pt1 | contig 11400 bp, 4 predicted proteins | sample 5400601 | NCBI WGS metagenome assembly WNGK01 (sample SAMN13153376, study PRJNA577476) | soil metagenome | isolation source: 60 cm soil or saprolite under Garry oak tree replicate 1 | place: USA:California | collected 2016-06-15
AAATCCGCGCCGGACAGCAGACGATGGCCGATATCCTCCCGATAGCCGATTCTAACCGCAACGCTTCCGGGATAGCGCGCCGCGAGCTCGCGGAAGCGCGTTTGGTACCCGTTCTCCCCCTCTGCGACGAGGACAAATTGCATGCCTTCTTCAAGCAGGTCCGGCAGCACATCGAGCACAACATCGGGCATTTTCTGGTGCACGAGGCGACTCATGAACGCCATCAAGGGCATGTCTGCATCGAGTCTCAGTCCCAGTTCCATCTGGATCGCGCGTTTGCAATCCGATTTTGCGGCGACCGACCGCGCCGAGTAGTTGCAAGCGAGGTAGGGATCGGTGCTGGGATCCCAGATGCGATAATCGACACCGTTCAGAATGCCGGTAAGATTCGAACCACGTTCCCGCAACAGCCCGTCCAGCCCGCAGCCATATTCCGGGGTGAGAATCTCGCTTGCATAGGTGGGGCTGACCGTGGTGATCGCATCGGCGGACTGGATTCCGGCTTTTAAGAAGGACATCCGGCCATAGAATTCCATCGCCGAATAAGCGTCGGCGGGCAGATGCAGACGCGCCATCTCTTCCACGTCGAACAGGCCCTGATAGGCGAGATTGTGGATCGTAAAGAGGGTTGCGGGGTGCGGGCGACCGCCCTTTGCGAGCAATAAGGGCGTCAGTCCCGCATGCCAGTCATTGGCGTGGATGAGATCGGGAATCCAGCCCCGCTTTGGCTCCCTGGCCAGAGCGGCGGCGACGTGATTGAGAAGCGCAAAGCGAAGCGCATTGTCAGGCCATTCTTCTCCGGTTTCGGACTGGTAAAGCCCTCCCGACCGGCAATAGAGAGCCGGGCAATCGACCAACCACACCGGAACATCGGCCTGCGGAAGATGCGTTTCGAGGAGCCGAACCTCGCCGCAACCCAAAGGGTCGCCGAGCGAATACGCGTTCTGCGGATCGGAGGCTTGCGCGATCGCTTGCGCGTAGCCGGGAACGAGCAATCTCACGTCGATTCCGAGTTCCCGCAAGGCTGCGGGCAGCGCGGCCGATACATCCGCTAGCCCACCCGTCTTGGCAAATGGGTAAACCTCCGAGGTGACGTAAAGCACCCGCATGGCGGTGTGCTCCTTTGACATTGGGGATCAGCCCCGATGTGCCTTTCGTTGGCACCTGATCCCTAGATCTGCGTAACCCCTCCCCATAGACCCATAAAATCGATTCGCTACGGCCGCCTTCTCTATGCGGCCTCTACGAGTCAAATTTATGAAGGACACAAAGCCCTTCCCCTAGACCAAGCAACGCATCACCGCGATTTTGGTTCGTCGTTCAGTAAAAAATTTCCGCGCGCCGCCTTGGCCAAAGCTTTCTCTCCTTGCACCGGCGGACAGGCGCAATAGGCTTGCGCAAAATGTACAACCAACCGTTAACCGCGCGAGGAGCCTGATGCCGGCCCCCAATGCACCTATGGGTGCCACGCTCGACAAGGATGGCGCCAATTTCGCCATCTTCTCGGCCCATGCCGAACGGGTTGAGCTGTGCCTTTTCGATCAGGATGGCGTGAAAGAAAGCGCGCGCATCAATCTGGAGCGAAGCGGCGATCTTTGGCACGGCCATATCGATGGCGTTCGCGCCGGCCAATTTTATGGGTACCGGGTTCACGGCCCCTATGACCCCGCCAATGGGCATCGCTTCAATCACAACAAATTGCTGATCGATCCCTACGCAAAGGCTCTCGACCGGAGTTTTACGCTCGCGCGCACCCATTTCGGTTACCGGACGGACGACCCCGCCACCGATCTCAGTTTTGATGCTTCCGATAGCGCTGCCGATACGCCAAAGGGCATTTTGATCGCCGATGACCAGGGGGATGCGCAGCCCCTGCGCACCCCATGGTGCGATAGCGTGATCTATGAGCTTCACGTGCGCGGCATGACAATGCTGCGCGGCGATATTCCGCACCGATTTCGCGGCACATTGGCGGGGCTGGCTTCGCCGCCGATCATCGCACATCTGCGCAGGCTCGGCGTTACGGCCATCGAATTGCTGCCCACCCATCCGGTCGTGGATGAGCCGAGGCTGGTCCGCCTGGGCCTGCGCAATTATTGGGGATACAACCCGGTCAATTTTTTCGCGCTGGAGCCGCGCTACGCTACCGGCAATCCCGTTGCGGAATTTCGTGAGGCGGTCGCTTCATTCCATGAATCCGGCATCGAGGTGATCCTTGATGTCGTTTTCAATCACACGGGGGAAGGCGACGAGCTGGGGCCGACATTCTCCTTTCGTGGCATCGACAATGCCTCCTATTACAATTTGCGTCCCGAGAACCGGCGCGGCTATGCGAACTACGCGGGGACCGGCAACACGCTGAACGTCGCGCACCCCTATGTGCGCCTGATGCTGCTGGACTCACTGCGTCATTGGGCGAAGGCCGGCGTCGACGGGTTCCGCTTCGATCTTGCTCCGATTCTCGGATGGGAGAACGGGGCGTTCCGGCCCGACGCTGCGTTCCTGGCCACGCTCACGACCGAACCCGAGCTTTCGCGGCTGAAGCTGATCGCCGAACCCTGGGATGCAGCGCCTGAGGGTTACAGATTGGGCGCGTTTCCAACACCATTTGCGGAGTGGAACGACCGGTTCCGCGATTGCGCGCGCCGGTTCTGGCGCGGCGACCGCGGCTCCGTTGCCGAGCTTGCCCGGCGGCTCACAGGTTCGCAGGATTTGATGGCCTCCCGCGGGCCGCTTGCCAGCATCAACTTCATCACGACCCATGACGGATTCACGCTCCAGGATGTTGTCAGCTATGCCGAGAAGCACAATTGGGCCAATGGCGAGGCGAATGCCGACGGCAGCAACGAGAACTTCAGTTGGAATTGCGGCGTGGAAGGGGAAAGCGGCGATCTCGAGATTCACGAATTGCGCCTTCGCCAAAAGCGCAACCTTGTAGCATTGCTTCTCGTCTCGCTCGGTATCCCGATGCTGACCGCCGGCGACGAGCTCGGCCGCTCGCAAAACGGCAATAACAACGCCTATTGCCAGGACAATGAAACGAGCTGGATCGACTGGAATCTCGGGAGCGAAGACGAGATTTTTCTATCGTTTGTGCGACGCGTGGTCTTGTTGCGTGGCAGCCATCCTGATTTGCGCCGTAGCACATTCTATCGAGGCTTCGAAGAAGGACCTCGCCGGCTCAAAGACATCGCCTGGCTGCGCCCCGATGGCCACGAAATGGAGATTGCCAATTGGGAGAATCCGCAGGTTTGGAGCTTCGGCTGCGCCTTCGGCGGCACTGATCCGGGCGGAAAAGGCCTTCGATATATCCTTGCGCTCAATGCGGGAACCGGAACAGTCCCGTTTGTGCTGCCCCAACGGGAAGGCGGCCCTTGGAAAAGGCTGCTCGACAGTTCCGAGCCCGACGGCGGCAAGGAAATTTCTGTCGCGGCGGACGCTGTTTGGGTACTTCCAGCGCATAGCCTTGTTCTCTTCGCCGAAGCGCGCCCGTCCTCTGCCCCGGCCTCGTTCGCCGAAAACAAGCTCTAGTCTAGTGATTGGACGCGGGAACCGGCATCGCGTGCCATACCTCGTCCGCATATTGTTGGACCAGGCGGTCGACCGAAAAACCGCCGATATGCGCCACATTCAGAATCGCTTTGCGATTCCATTGCTTCTTGTCTTGGTAGGCGGCATCCACGGATTCCTGGCATGTCACGTAAGACTCGTAATCGGCGAGCAGCATGAAGTAATCGCCCCCCGTTAGAAGCGACTCCACGACGGGCGCGAAGAGCGTGCGATTTCCCGGCGAGAAATAGCCGTCCCTGATCATGTCGAGCGTCTGATGCAATTCCGGATCGGCCGCGTAAATGGAAACCGGGTCGTAGCCGTTCCGCCTGAGTGCCTGGAGCTCCTCATAGCTGTGTCCAAACATGAAGATATTCTCAGCTCCCACCGCTTCGGCAATCTCGTCATTGGCGCCGTCATGCGTCGCGATGGTCAGCGCCCCATTCAACGCGAGCTTCATGTTGCCGGTGCCCGATGCCTCGGTGCCAGCCATGGAGATCTGCTCCGAAAGATCGCCGGCGGGAATGAGGTCTTCGGCGGTCTGCACGTCGTAATTGGGGATGAACACAACTTTCAGCAGGCCTTCGACCGCCGGATCATTGTTGACGGTATCGGCCACATAATTGATGAGCCGAACGATGCGTTTGGCCATGATGTAGCCGGGCGCCGCTTTGCCGGAGAAGATGGCCGTTCGGGGCTGGATATTCGACGGCTTGGCGAGGCGTATCCTGTTATACCGGCTGACCAGGTGCAGGACGTTGAGGAGTTGGCGCTTATATTCGTGAATGCGCTTGATGTGCAGATCGAATATCGAATTGGGATCGACGACATGCCCGCTCTGGTCTTTGATTTTCTGTGCGAGACGCCCCTTGTTTATGCGTTTGACGGCCGCGAATTCCGTCTGGAACGCCTCGTCGTCCGCCAATGGCGCCAGTTCGCGAAGGAAGGCAAGGTCGCGCAGCCACTTGGATGAAATGCGCGCATTGATCAGTTCGGCGAGCCAGCTATTGGCCTCATTCAGCCATCTGCGCTGAGAGATTCCGTTGGTGAGCGCCACGATACGGTCCGGAAAGAAATCGTCGAAGTCGCGGAACAGCGTCTTGCGCATGATCTCGGTATGGCTTTTCGAAACACCGTTCACGCGGTGGCTGCCTGCGATGGCCAGATGCGCCATGCGCACCGACTTGGTGCCGTTCTCCTCGATCACGGACATGCGCCGCATCTGGTCCGTGTCGCCGGGATGGCGATGTATGACATCGCGCAGCATGCGCTGATTGATCTCGTAGATGATCTGGAGGTGCCGCGGCAGCAGCGTTTCGAGCATGCCGACCGGCCAGTGCTCCAGGGCCTCCGACAAAAGTGTGTGGTTGGTAAAGGAAAAGGTCTTGACGGTGATGTTCCAGGCGCGATCCCAGTTGAACCGGTAGACATCAACAAGAAGGCGCATCAGCTCGGGTATCGCCAACACGGGGTGGGTGTCGTTCAATTGGATGGCAACTTTTTCCGGCAAGAGATCCAGTGAATCGTATTTGGCCTCGAACCGCGCCAAAATGTCCTGGATCGAAGAGCTGACCAGGAAATATTCCTGCTTCAATCGCAGTTCCCGTCCGACATTGGTGGTGTCGCTCGGGTAAAGGACCCTGGAGATGGTCTCGGTTTCGCTCTTCTCTTTGACGGCGTCGATGTAATTGCCGCTGTTGAAATAAGCCAGGTTGAAGTCGGAACTCGCCGTGGCCGACCAGAGGCGGATCGACGTCACGTTCTCGCCATCCAGACCAATCACGGGAAAATCGTAAGCCCGCGCCATCACGTCATCGGTGTCGGACCAATGGCAAAGCAGCTCGCCGCGCCAATTGTTGACCTGCGTGACGCGGCCGTTGAACTGGATCGGGTAGGCGATATGCGGGCGCGCATATTCCCAAGGATTGACCATTCTGAGCCAGTTCTCGGGATGCTCGATCTGCTCGCCGTTTTCGATCTTCTGCCGGAACATGCCGTATTCGTAGCGAATGCCGTAGCCCAGGCCCGCATACCCCAGCGTCGCCATGGATTCGAGGATGCATGCACCAAGCCGTCCCAAGCCGCCATTGCCGAGCGCCGCTTCGATTTCGAAATCCCATAGCGTTTCCAGATCCACGTTGAGATCGGCCAGGGCTTGGCGGCAGACCTCGTAAACGCCCTGCGACATCAGGCAGGTCTTCAGCAAGCGCCCGGGAAGAAATTCCAGCGAAAGGTAATAGACCCACTTCGCCTGATGGTCCGTATTGCGGCGCCAGGTGCGGATGCGCGCGGAGGAAAACCGGCCTCTGAGGAAATAGGCGAGCGCATAGAACCAATCCTGCGGCGTTGCCGTATTGGGGTCCCGGCCCATTTGCTCGATCAAATTGCGGATCAGCTCATGCTTGATTTCCGCCCTGATCGGAGGAGCGGGAAAATCGAACGCCTGGCCCTGATCTGCGAGGATGCGCTCCATCGCTTGCCCCTATCCGCAACCCCCTAGTTGGTGGATTTGAAAGTTCCTGAGATTTCCATGGCATCCAGGTTTAGGAACTTCAAATCCGAAAACCACACTAGATTCGATAAATTGCAATGTGGCTTTGAATCCGAAAATCGCCCGGAGCGTTGCCCAAGCACTTGCGAATTTCGGATTCGCTACACTTGCACATAAAAGAGCGAAACTTAACGAGACTTCAACCGTGTAGAACGGATTGCCCCCAATTGCGTGCGGCGGCGGATGAAGATTTATTCCGTGGCCTCGGTCTGCGACACGGCCAGTGCGACGGCTTGCAGCAGGATGTGGGGCAAATAGGGCTTGGCCACCAAAGGGCGGTGGCGGTGCGCTACCGGGAGCTTCTGGACCGTGTGGCCGGTGAGGAAGATCACTCTGGTCTTTCGGGTGGCCAGCTCATTGGCCACACCGAAAACATCGGAGCGGCCGAGGTTGACGTCAAGCAGGGCCACGTCCGGCTCATCTCCATCCAATAACGCCATGGCGGCAGCGGTGGAGTTGGCCGGACCAAGGACCCGATAACCCGCCTCTTCGAGGAGCCACTGCAAGTCCATGGCAATCAGCGCCTCGTCTTCGACGACGAGCACAGTTGCGCGTTCAGACGGCATGATCGGGCACCCTACTCGTTGCTTAGGCCAAACCAACCGACTGGCTCGAGAGCGGGAAGCTCGTCATCAGTTTGAGGCCGCTGGCATCGTAAATCAATTCAACTTCCCCGTTCAGCTCATGTGTCAGTTCCAGACGGATCAACCGGCTGCCGAATCCGCCATGCGTCGGCGGGCTCACCTCCGGCCCGCCCGATTCCTGCCATTGCAGCGCAATGGACCGGTCGTCTTTGATATCCCACCTCATCGCCACTATACCGTCGTGGTTGGAAAGCGAGCCGTGCTTTATGGCGTTGGTTGCAAGCTCGTGGAATACGATGCCAAGAGCAAGGGCGGCCTTCGGATCGAGCGCCACCGGCGGGCCCTCAAGCAAGACGCGGTTCTTGCCGTCGATGAGGTAGGGTTCGAGGCTGTCGTGGGCGACATCGCAAAGCTGCACATGCGCCCATTGCTCGCGCGACAAGAGACTGTGCGTGCGGCCGAGCGCATCGATGCGCCGGATGAATTTGTCGGCGAAGTCTTCCGGAGACGGGCTGGTCGCCAGCGTCTGCCGTGCCATGGCATTGACCACGGTCAGCATATTCTTCACGCGATGATTGAGCTCCTCGATCAAGGTGCGCTGGTGCGCTTCGGCTTTCGCCATTGCCTCTTGATGTTCTTGGCTGCGGCGGAGCGCTTGTTCGGCCGTCAGCTTCTCCGCCCGCACACGGAAATTCTCCTCCTGCAAATGATGGCGCAGTTCGGCCTCGCGCTGGGCTTCCGCCTGTTTGAGATAAAGGTCGACGAATACCGACACTTTCGAGCGCAGAATGAAAGGATCAACCGGCTTGAACACCATATCCACGGCGCCGGCCGAATAGGCCTGCAGAAGATGGGTGTCGTCGCGGAAAAGCGCGGTCAGAAACACGATCGGAATATGGCGGGTGCGCTTTCTTGCACGAACGAAGGAGGCCATTTCGTAGCCGTCCATGCCGGGCATGTTCACGTCGAGCAAGATCACCGCATATTCTTCGAAGAGCAGGCGATGGAGCGCCTCCTCCCCCGAATGCGCGACGATGAGCGTTTGGCCTAGCTCTTCCAGAGCATTGCGAACGGCCATGGCGGTACGCGCATCGTCATCAACGATGAGGATCTTCGCCTTGGGCAGATCGGTTGCTCGAGGCGAAGGGTCCTGCTCGGCGATGGGCGCCGGTTCTTGCATCGCATGCGCGGTTGTCACTGGCCTGCCATGGCGCGCAATGTGACCACATTGTGCCCCGCTGTGATAGGAGCCGCCTGCCCCGTGCGATGAAACCAAACACGCAGCACGGAAACAAGCTGGTCGATGTCCACAGGCTTGGCGACGTAATCCGATGCCCCCGCATCAATACATTTCTGGCGGTCCCCCTTCATGGCCTTGGCCGTGACCGCGACCACCGGAAGAGAGCCAAATTGCGGCATCGAGCGGATTTCCTGCATGGTCTGATACCCATCCATGCCGGGCATCATGATGTCGACAAGCACCGCGTCGACGTCGGGCATACGTTGGAGGAGCTCAATGCCGGAGCGCCCGGACTCGGCATAGTGCAATTCGACGCCGTGCTCCTCCAGCGCGCTGGTCAGCGAGAAGATGTTGCGGATGTCATCGTCGATCACAACCACCTTCTTGCCCGCGAGCAGCGGATCGCAGCGGCGAAGCTGCTGCAGCGCCGCCTGGGCGTTCAACGGCAGGTTCTCGAACGGCCGATGCAGGATCAACGCCACCTGATCTTGCAGCTGCGCCGTGCTGGACGCGACCCGCACCGGCTCGGCGCGCCGGCCGAGCTGCGCGATATGCTTGCGCTCTTCATCGTTTGGATCGCGCGGCAGGAACACGACCAGCGGCTCGGGAGCCGCAACCAGCGCGGCCACCAGATCGCGCAGGGATTCTTCCGCGGGCGTGGAAAGATCCAACACCACGCAATCGAATCCATTATCGAGGATCGCCTGCTCCGCTTCTGCCAGCGCGCCGGTGCTCTTAACTTCGACATCGTCCTCGCCGAACAAATCCGCAAGCGATCCATTCGGTGAGGTGGGTTCGATCGCCAGCAGACGTTTCGGGCGGCCGCCGAAAGTTTTCACCTCGTCAAACGTCGCGAGAATGGCGTCGCGCTCGACCGGCTTGCCGCTATAGCCATAGGCTCCGATCGAAAGACCGAGGCGGTCTTGTTCATCGGCCGAGATCACGTGAACCGGAATGTGCCGCGTCTCCGGATTGCGCTTCAGCAGATCCAGAAGTGCGTAGCCGTCCATGTCCGGCAAGCCGATGTCGAGCGTGATCGCATCGGGCCGGAAGCGTTTGGCCAGCGGCACCACGGCCGCGCCCTCGCCCGTGACAACGCCCTTGAATCCCGCTTCGCGCGCCATATTGAGAAGGATGGAAGCGAAGGGTTGGTCGTCTTCGACGATGAGAACGACCGCATCGCCGCGGTTGATCGCGTCGCGGTCGTCGATGATGGGGTCCTGCCGCGTTTCGATCGCGGCTACCGTTCGTACCGTTTGCGTCGCGGGCCGGGCCATCGCCGGCTGAGCGGCGGGTACGAAATTGAGCGGCAAATAGAGCGTGAACGTGCTGCCTTTTCCCGGCGTGCTGTTCACCGCGAGTTCCCCGCCCAAGAGCCGGGTGATTTCACGGCTGATCGATAGGCCCAGGCCCGTGCCGCCATATTTGCGGCTGGTGGTTCCATCGGCCTGATGGAACGGCTCGAAGATGATGCGCTGTTTTTCCGCCGGAATTCCGATGCCGGTATCCTCGACGGAGAAAGCCAGCACGGGGCCAGCCTTGTTCAGGCGATCATTCACCGAAGACCAACCCGATTGCGCGCGTGAGATGCTGAGCTTCACGCGACCTTTTTCCGTGAACTTGAAGGCATTGGACAAGAGATTCTTGATCACCTGCTGCAGACGCTTGTCGTCGGTATAGATGGACCGCGGCAGATCGGGGGCAAGTTCGACGTCGAAGGCGAGTTTCTTGTCCTGTGCAATCTGCGAGAAGGTGCGGTCGACATGATCGCGCAAGGATGCAAAGGAGGTTTCGCCGATGTCCAGCGTGACGGTGCCGGATTCGATCTTGGACAGATCCAGAATATCGTTGATGAGGCCGAGCAGGTCGGAACCGGCGTGATGAATGGAGCGGGAGAATTCGACCTGCTTCTCGGTCAAATTGCCTTGGGTGTTTTCCGACAGAAGTTTGGAGAGGATCAAGAGGCTGTTCAAAGGCGTGCGCAACTCGTGGCTCATATTGGCCATGAATTCGGACTTGTATTTTGAGGTGAGCGCGAGCTGTTCGGCCTTATCTTCGAGATCGCGTTTGGCCTGCTCCACCTCCCGATTCTTGGCTTCCACCTGCATGTTCTGGGCCGAGAGCAGACGCGCTTTGTCCTCCAACTCGGCATTGGTGATCTGCAATTCTTCCTGTTTGGTGCGCAGCAATTCTTCCGATTGACGCAGCGTGTTCGCCTGCTGCTCCAGCCGGTCGTTGGTCTTCTTGAGCTCTTCCTGCTGTGCCTGCAGTTCGGAGGTCAGGAGCTGCGATTGTTTCAACAGACCTTCGGTACGCATGTTCGCAGCGATGGTGTTGAGCACGATACCGATGGATTCCATCAGCTGATTGAGGAAGCTCTGATGGGTCTCGCTGAACCGGCTGAACGAGGCGAGCTCGATGACGGCATTGACGTCGCCTTCGAACAGAGCCGGCAGCACGATCACGTTCAGGGGCGAAGCTTCGCCCAGGCCTGAACTGATCTGGACGTAGTCCGTGGGAACATTGGTGAGCAGAATGCGCGATTTTTCGTAGGCGCATTGCCCGATCAGGCCCTCGCGGAGGCGGAACTGATTGGCCAGATGCTTGCGGTTGTTGAAGGCATAGCTCGCGGCCAGATTGAGGACGGTGTTTCCATCCTCGTCCTGGTCGGTGACGTAGAACACGCCGTGCTGCGCATTCACCAGCGGGGCGAGTTCCGACAGCACCATGTTCGACACGGTCGCCAGATCGCGTTCGCCTTGCAGCATGCGGGTGAACCGGGCGAGGTTGGTCTTCAGCCAGTCCTGCTCGGTGTTCTTCAACGTCTGATCCTTCAGATTCCGGATCATCTCGTTGATGTTGTCCTTCAACGCGGCCACTTCGCCCGACGCCTCCACGGTGATGGACCGCGTCAGATCGCCCTTGGTCACCGCGGTCGACACTTCGGCGATGGCGCGCACCTGGTTGGTGAGGTTCGCGGCGAGCTGGTTCACGTTGTCGGTCAAATCGCGCCACAGGCCGGCGGCGCCGGGCACGCGGGCCTGGCCGCCGAGCTTGCCTTCAATACCCACTTCGCGGGCCACGTTGGTCACCTGGTCGGCGAAGGTGGCCAATGTGTCGATCATGTCATTGATGGTGTTGGCGAGCGCGGCGATTTCGCCCTTCGCCTCCATGGTCAGCTTGCGGCGCAGATTGCCCTGCGCCACCGCGGTCACGACGTCGGCGATGCCGCGCACCTGGTTCGTCAAATTGGCAGCCATCATGTTCACGTTGTCGGTCAAGTCCTTCCAAGTGCCCGCGACGCCCGGCACGTTGGCCTGACCGCCGAGACGCCCTTCCGTACCCACTTCGCGGGCCACGCGCGTCACTTCCGAAGCAAACGAGTTCAGCTGGTCCACCATGGTGTTGACGGTGTTCTTCAGCTCCAGAATTTCGCCTTTCACGTCCACGGTGATCTTCTTGGACAGGTCGCCCTT
>WNGK01011019.1_pt1 | contig 11399 bp, 10 predicted proteins | sample 5400601 | NCBI WGS metagenome assembly WNGK01 (sample SAMN13153376, study PRJNA577476) | soil metagenome | isolation source: 60 cm soil or saprolite under Garry oak tree replicate 1 | place: USA:California | collected 2016-06-15
TGCCGCGTCGTGACACGCCCGCGTAAGCCGTTCGGATGCTGCCCGTTCGACTCGTAAGGATCGGCGCGCGGCGAGCCGGTCACCGCCGCGGCCAGGTCAGCCCCGCAGGAGCGGCCTGCCCAGCGGGATCGCGTTGCCGCCGGTGGCTTGCGACGCCGAGCCGAAGAAGATGTAAACGCCCAGAGCCGCGAAAACGAGCACGACGTACCCGGCGGTCTTCGTCACGCCGGTCGACGCCTGGACCGTGGCGATGATCAGCAGGACCAGCGCGACGTCGATGAGCACGAACACCGCCGTGAAGGCGAGCGGCAGCCGGAGCGTCGCCAGAGTGAGCATCCCGATGACGACCAGCCATGCGATCAGGAACAGCTTCTGCGTGGCGACGACCGCGGTCAAACCGATCGCGAACCAGACGTGGGTCAGCCCGAGCACCAGCACGGCGTAGCTCAGCCAGAAGCCGGCGAAGATCCCGAAGATGCTCGCGACGGCGCTCTGGCCGATCGCCGCGGCCCAGATCGTCGCCACGAACAGCCCGGTCGACGTGGCCGCCAGGATGATGGGCAGGGAGGCGCCGACGGCCGTGGCCGGCACGACGCCGACGAGCACCAGGCCGAGCGCCACCGAGCCCACGATGAAGCTCGGCAGCCCGAGCAGGGCCGGGTCACCGCCCAGCGGTCCCACCGCGGCTTCTTCGGCCGGCTGGGCGGCGATTGGGGTGGATTCGTCGTGGGTTGCGTCGAGCGCTGCCATCGGTGCTCCTTGCAGAAAGCGTTCCAGGAAACCCACAGCTGACAGTGGGCCTCGATACCTCTCTACAGCACCGGTGATCCGCCGCGATTCTCAATTTGTGTCACTGCCGCCCCGCTGGCGGGCGGGTTGTGGTCGCCGCCCGCAGCCGCGGCCAGCTGGCCCAACGCTTAACGTGAATCCTGCCGGCGGCGGCGCTCTGACGGCCAGCTTGTCGACGTCACGATCCCGTACTCGCGGATCTTGCGGTAGATCGTCGCCCGGGACATGCCGAGGGATTGCGCCGCCTTCACCTTGTTGCCGTCGCAGTCGAGCAGGCTTTGCACGATGGCGTCGCGCTCTATCGACTCCAGCGGGCTGAGCAGCCGGCGGCTCACCGTCCAGCACTCCGGCGGCAGGTCGTTCGGTTGGATCGAGCCGGTGCGCCGGTGCTGGACGACCTGTTTCATTACCTGCCAAAGCTGCCCGGTGTTGCCCGGCCAGCTCGACCGCAGGAGAAGCTGCATCGCCTCGGGCGAGCAGGTCAGCCGACCGTGCTGGTTGAGCTTGGCCAGGAAGAACGGCACAAGGTCGTGCAGGTCCTCGATGTGATGCCGCAGCGGTGCCAGCTCCACGGTGCTCGGGAAGAACCGCAGCAGCGCGGCCAGCTCGCCGCTCGTGTTCCCGCTTCTTTTGCTCAGGGTGACCGCCACCCACAGTGACGGTTTCCTGCCCATCGCGAGGGTCTCGTCCAGCGCGGCCGACAGTGCCTGCAGCCGACGGCCGCTGAGCCGGTCGACGTGCCGGATCACCAGGTCGCCATCGCCTTCGAGCAGCTCACGGCGCACCCGCGCCTGCCAGCCCGGTTCGCCTACGTCCGCGGCGTCAAGGACATGGAACGCGCGGGCCGGATTGTGTCGCTGGTGCACCGACCGGAGCACGGCGAGCTTGCCCACCCCGGGTTCGCCCTCGAGCGCGAGCCAGTCGCCTGACGCGTAGCCGGTGTCTACCTCGTGGCACCCGCGCAGCCACAGCGGTCCTGAGCCGACCAGGCCGGGCAGCAATATCCGCCCTTGCGGCGCGGACTCGGCGGCTGGCGGGGGAGCTGATCCGATCAGCTTCACCAGCACGACCCCGCTGGCGAGCCTGCCCTCACCAGATACTGGCCGGCAATTCAGCCGCGCCCTGACCCCGGTGGGCAGCTCGACGACGACCACGCCGGCCTGGCGGCTGGCCAGTGCCTCCGCCGAATGCCCGAGCAGCACGTCCTGGTCGCCAGGATCGAGCACCTGCCGGGCGTATTCGTTCATCATCACCATGTCGCTGTTGAGGGCCAGCACAATTCCCGTGCTGCGCCTGCAGGCGCGCAGATACTCCTGGAGCAGCTCGAAGTCCCGCGCGCTGGTGTCGGTCCGCAGGGCCTGGGTGATCTGGTCGGCGGTGGACATGGCCAGCGCGATCAGCAGTGGGTCGGCGTTCCTCCGCCAGCAGGTCAGGTCCACCGCCCCGATGGTCTTGCCGGAGATCGGGTCGTGGATCGGGACGCCGGCGCAGGCCAGATCCTCAAGATGCTCCGCGTAGTGCTCGTGGCCGAACACGTGCATCGGCCGGCCGCCCTCCAGCGCCGTGCCGATCCCGTTGGTGCCCACCGACTGCTCCGCGTAGCTGAACCCCGGCGCGAGCTGAACGCCGTCGAGATGGCGTTCGAGATCGTGATCCGCGGTCAGCCGGGTGAGGACCACACCCGCGGCGTCGGTGAGGATGACGCTGATCGGCTGGCCCTCGAGATTGTCCCGCAAATGCTCGAGTACCGGCAGCGCGTTGCGGGTCAGCGGGGTATCGAGGTTGGGGTCGCGGACGTAGGTCAGGTCGATCTGGTCGGCGGCGACATTCCACCGCCTGGAACGCCACCACGACGCTAGAATCGTGTTGCGTACCCGGCTCGGCTCGACGGTCTCGGCGGTAAGGAAGCGCACCCGCGTCTCGGCCAGCCGGCGGTCGTCGGCGACGTCCGGTGTCGGTGTTGCTCTTGGCGACATCACGCCTCCCTGCACCCCCTGGCGCAGGTCGGCGTCAACCCGCGCGCAGCGTTCGAGGTTTGCGTCGTACCCCCCAGACTAAGCGTGACCCAGCTCACATGTGTCTCAAGATGAGACCGCTAGCTGGACGTACGCGTCATTTGATGCCCCCATGGACCGGCCCGATGAGTCACGGGACGAGACGTACAACCCTTGGAGCATCGTCAATCTGGTGTTCCATCATCTGGCCGAGCAAGGCCTGCACCCCGTGCTTGGCGCCGGCGACCCGGGTGCCCCGGCGGCGGCGTTGCTCCGGTCGCTGGGGGTCGAGCCGGCGGCGGAAGGTAACCGCCAGTTGTCGCAAGATGTCCGGCAGCACCTGGGGCAGATACGGTCCGCCGTATTCGGCGAAAGCTGAGTTCCTGTCTCATCTTGAGAACCCACGACCTCGCACGATGGGTTGTGATTCAGCACATGAGGGGTTTCGTGCGCGCCGGTGCGGGGCTGGTGCGCTCGCAGGCGAGGTGAGGCGCCGGCGCTGGAAACGATGATCCCCACCGCAAGCAGACTGTCTCAGCGACCCGAGTGAAATGAAGGGCAAGGGGTGACTATGAGTCGCCAGAGTGTGGCTAAAGCCCACCAGAAGATCCAGGAACTTTCCTGGGAGCCGCTGTATCACGAGCCCGTGTCTCAGTACGGAACCGACTACACGTTCCAGAAGGCGCAGAAGAAGGATCCGCTCAAGCAGGTCCTCCGGTCGTACTTCCCCATGCAGGAGGAGAAGGACCACCGGGTCTACGGAGCCTCGGACGGCGCCATCCGCGGCAACATGTTCCGCCAGGTGCAGGAGCGCTGGATGGAGTGGCAGAAGCTGTTCCTGTCCATCATCCCGTTGCCAGAGATCTCGGCCGCCCGGGCGATGCCGCTGCTGTTCCGTACCGTGCCCAACCCTGAGCTGCACAACGGCCAGGCGATCCAGATGATCGACGAGGTGCGGCACTCGACGATCCAGCAGAACCTCAAGCGCCTGTACATGAACAACTACATCGACCCGGCCGGCTTCAACTCGAGCCTCCGCAACTTCCAGAACGACTACTGCGGGACGATCGGCCGGCAGTTCGCCGAGGGCTTCATCACCGGTGACGCCATCACCGCGGCGAGCATCTACCTGACGATCGTGGCCGAGACGGCGTTCACCAACACGCTGTTCGTGGCCATGCCGGCCGAGGCCGCCGCCAACGGCGACTACCTGCTGCCGACGGTCTTCCACTCGGTGCAGTCCGATGAGTCGCGGCACATCAGCAACGGCTACGCCACCCTGCTGATGGCCTTGTCAGACGAGGAAAATCACCAGCTACTGCAGCGCGACCTGCGCTACGCCTGGTGGAACAACCACCGCGTGGTGGACGCGGCCATCGGCACGTTCATCGAGTACGGCACCAAGGACCGCCGCAAGGACCGGGAGAGTTACGCGGAGATGTGGCGGCGGTGGATCTACGACGACTACTACCGCAGCTACCTCGTGCCGCTGGAGAAGTACGGCCTGGTGATCCCGCATGACCTCATCGAGGAGGCGTGGAACCAGATCTGGAACAAGGGCTACGTCCACGAGGTGGCCCAGTTCTTCGCCACCGGCTGGCTCGCGAACTACTGGCGCATCGACCCGATGACCGACAAGGACTTCGAGTGGTTCGAGTACAAGTACCCGGGCTGGTACGACAGATACGGTAAGTGGTGGGAGAACTACAACAGGCTGTCGACGCCGAACGGGCACAACCCGATCGTGTTCGAGGACGTCGACTATGTGTACCCGCACCGCTGCTGGACCTGCATGGTGCCCTGCCTCGTCCGCGAGGACATGGTCATGGACGAGGTCGAGGGGCAGGTACGCACGTACTGCCACGAGGAATGCCGCTGGACCGACGTGACGGCGTTCCGGCCGACCTACCAGGGCCGGGCCACCCCGAACATGGGCCAGCTGATCGGGAAGCGTGAGTGGGAAACGCTCTACCACGGCTGGAACTGGGCCGACGTCGTGTCCGACATGGGCTATGTGCGTGACGACGGCAAGACGATGGTCGCGCAGCCGCATCTGAACCTGGGGGATCAGAAGAAGATGTGGACGCTGGACCACCTGCGCCGCTGTCCGCCGTTGCAGAGCCCCAACGTGCTGCTCAACGAGATGACACCGGCCGAGCGGGAAGCGTTCCACGCGAACTACATACGCGGCGGCCCCGCGGGCCGGGCCGCGCCAGCCGACGGCTGAGCGGGACCGGAGTCCAGTAAGCGGGCAGGAAGGAGTGCCTGCGGCGCAGGCCCGCAGCGCAGGCCCGCAGCCCTCCTTCCTGTCCGGTGGCAGCGTGTACCGGCTTTTCGGGCGGCAGCCCGGCCCACGAGGGAGTCATGGCCGACAAACATGTCGTGCGCTTCGAGCCTGTCGGCATCGAGATCGAGGTCGACGAGGACCAGACGGTCCTGCGCGCCGCGGCGGAGCAGGGAATCATGCTCATGCACGGCTGCAAGGAGGGCCAGTGCTCCTCATGCAAGTCGTTCGTTCTCGACGGTGACGACATCGAACTCGACAAGTACTCGACCTTCGCGCTGCCTGATTATGAGCGGGAAGAGGGCTTCACGCTCTTGTGCCGTGCGCACGTCTACGAGGACGTCACGATCGAGCTGCTCAACTTCGACGAGGACATGATCCGTTCGGGGCTGCCGATTCAGGAGGCGGTCGCCGAGGTGGTGTCCAAGGATCCAGTCACCCATGACATGCGGCACCTGGTGGTGCAGTTGCTTGAACCACGGGAAATCAAGTTCTTTCCCGGCCAATATGTCGACTTCGCCGTCCCCGGCACGGAGGCGACCCGTTCGTTCTCGATGGCCAACACGTCAAGCCGCGACAGCGGCCAGCTCGAGTTCGTCATCAAGGTCTACCCGGACGGGTTGTTCTCGCATTTCCTTGACACCCAGCTCGCGGTCGGCGACCGGCTCAACATCACCGGGCCGTTCGGGGTGTTTACGCTGCGGGAGGGGAACGACGCCGATTTGATCTTCGTCGGCGGCGGCGCGGGGATGGCGCCGATCCTGTCGCTGCTTCGCTCGATGGCCGAGCGCGGCATCCAGCGTAAGGCCACGTACTACTACGGCGCGCGGCGCCGCAGGGACCTGTGCTTTGAGGAGGAGCTTCGCGCCCTCGAACAGGTGCTGCCGGCGTTCAGGTACGTTCCCGCGCTGTCCGAGCCGGCCGCGGGGGACGCCTGGAACGGCGAGATCGGCCTGATCACCGACGTGGTGCAGCGGCACGAGGCCGACCTCAAGGGCGCACACGCTTACGTCTGCGGCCCGCCGCCGATGGTGGAAGCCGCGATGCCAATGCTGACCAGGCTGGGGGTGCCCGAGAAACACGTGTACTACGACAAGTTCACCACCACTGGTGACCCAGACGAAAAGTGACGGGCAAGCGCCCGAACACCAGCTCGGCTGGTGGCCCATCCGCCGGCCCATCGCGTGGCGAACCGGGTGGACCCTTTGAGGTGAAGGAAGGACTTCATGACAACGCCACAACGTGACCTGCCCAAACCCGAATTTACCGATGCTGAAGCCGGTGCCAAGGAGTTCCCGGACTCGACCGCCCGCCGCTTCAACTATTACAACCCGCAAAAGCGCAAGCAAACCCACTACGAAGACGTGACCGTCGAGGTCCAGCCTGATCCGCGGCACTACCTCGCCCAGGGCTGGCTGTACGGGTTCTCCGACGGCCGGGGCGGCTATCCGCTTGACTGGACGGTCCTCAAGGCGTGGGGGACCGACCGGCCGGAGCCGAAGCGTTACCCCGGATCGGGTGGCAAGGGTTACGACTGGCCGGCACTCGGCTGGCACGAGTTCCGTGATCCCAACGAAGAGTGGGAGATGACCCTCTACCGCTACAACGCCAACGTTGTGCGGCAGCTCAACCAGAACATCGATGCCGCACGGCAGTCGAAGGCGTTCGAGGACTGGAACCAGAACTGGGTCCGCTTCGTGGAACGCAACATCGGGGCGTGGATGCACGTGGACCACGGGCTGGGCCTGTACCTGTTCGCCAACGCCAACCGCCGGGCACCGACGAACATGCACAACAACGCGATCTCGGTGAACAGCATGCACAGGATCAGGTCCGCCCAGGATCTGGCGCTGTACAACCTCACGCTGAGCGAAGAGATCCCCGGATTCGACGGCGCGGCGCACGTGGCGGTATGGAACGAGGAGCCGTGCTGGCAGGCAGTACGTAAGCTCGCCGAGCACCTCACCGCCATCGACGACTGGTGCGAGGCAATCTTCGCAGCTAACGTGGTCTTCGAGCCGCTTGTCGGCGAGCTATTCCGGAGCCATTTGGTGCAGCACGCAGCACCGCGTAACGGCGACTTCGTCACCCCCACGGTCGTGGGTGCGGAGGAATACGACTACGCCGAGCGGGATCTGCGGTACACGCGGCCGATGTTCGAACTGCTCACCAACGACCGCGAGTTCGCCGATCACAACAAGGCAATCCTGCAGCAGTGGCTGTCGGCCTGGGTGCCGCGCGCCATCGCCGCCTCCCGCGCGCTGCAGCCGCTGTGGTCGCAGCCCGACGCGAAGCCGCCCCGTTTCGAGGACAGCCTGGACCGTGCGAAGAGCCGCTTCAGCGGCATCGTGTCCGACCTGGGTCTGGAAACACCGAAGGAGTTGGCGCAGTGACCACGTTCAAGACAGCGGAAAGCCCATACAAGAGTGACCACACGGCGTCCAACATGTGCGGATTCACCCTGATGAACAATCAGGTCGGCGAGGTGGTGGCGCAGGTCATGGCGACCAAGCCCAACGTCAAGGTAATGCCGCTGCCGTCGATGATCCGGGTGGACGCGGTCCGGCGCATGGACGTCGTCTACGACGAGATCTCCGAGGCGCTGGGCGAGGAGCCCGGCTACTTCGACGCCGCGGAGTTCGAGGAGAACATGTCCACCCACTACGGCCGCATGATTCACGAGGACGACCGGACGATCATGTTCGCCAACCCCGAGGACGGGGCGGAATACCTCGGCTTCGACCTGACGGCCGAGCCGAATTAGCCACGGCGATCGCAAGCACTCGATTTGGCCCACGAGGAGGCAGAGTGTACGAGAAGGATGGCGAAAAGTACTTCGTGGTCGACAGCCACATGCATTACTGGAACGCCGCCCCGGACAACTGGGTGGAGGGTGCGGAGCAGTACGCCAAGGGCTGGATCGAGTGCTTCCACGCCTACCAGGGTCTCGGCCCGCCGCAGACTCACTGGCCGATAGAAAAATTCCAGAAGTATTCCGAAGAAGACCTCATGAAGGACGTCTTCGAGGACGGGTACGTCGACGTGGCTATCTTCCAGCCGACGTACCTGACCGAGTGGTACAAGGAAGGCTTCAACACCACCGAGCGAAACGCCACCATGGGTGAGCGCCACCCGGGGAAGTTCATCTACAACACCCGATGGGACCCCCGTGAGGGCGACGACGGCCTGAAAGCCCTCAGGCATAACGTCGAGCGCTACGGATCCAGGGGCGTCAAGCTCTACACGGCTGAATGGAGGCAGGGCTCGCGCGGCTGGACGCTCAAGGACCCTGAGGCCTATCGCTACCTCGAGGCGTGCCAGGAACTCGGGATCAAGAACATCCACGCGCACAAGGGCCCGACGATCTGGCCGCTGGACAAGGACGCATTCGACGTGTCCGACGTCGACCACGCGGCGACCGATTTCCCCGACCTGAATTTCATCGTCGAGCACGTCGGGCTGCCGCGCATCGAAGACTTCTGCTTCCTGGCGACGCAGGAGCCCAACGTGTACGCGGGCCTGTCCGTCGTCCTCGGCGGGCTCATGTACGCCCGGCCGAAGTTCTTCGCCAAGGTCATGGGCGAGCTGCTGTTCTGGGTCGGCGAGGACAAGATGACCTTCGGCAGCGACTACGGCATCTGGGAACCGAAGTGGCAGGTCGAGGGCCTCGTCGACTGGGATTACCCCGATAACGAGGAGTTCTCGGACTACCCGAGGGTCAACACCGCGTCGAAGAAGAAGATGCTCGGGCTCAACGCGGCCAGGCTGTATGACATCGAAGTGCCGCCCGAGTGCCGGCTTGCTGCCGGTGACGGCACCCCGGCCGCGCAGGACTCGGCCCAGGGTGCCCCATCGGCATGAGCACCCGCGGCCTGACCGGTGGGTCACGCAGCACCGTTCCGGGGGGGACCCAGGCCGACGGCCTGGGTCCCCCCGGAACTCCGCGCGTGCTCGCCGCGCTTGAGGCGGTGCGCGATCCGGAGCTTGACGAGCCCATCACCTCGCTCGGCTTCGTCGCGTCGTGCACCGTCTCGGCCGACGGGGACGTTCAGGTCCGGCTGCGGCTGCCCACCTACTTCTGCGCGCCGAACTTCGCGTTCCTCATGGTGGCCGACGCCTACGACGTGTTGTCCGCGACCGAAGGCGTCCGGAGCACCGAGGTGGTACTTGAGGACCATTTCGCCGCGCCTGCTGCCATCAAGGGCGCTCGATCGGCTGCGGCAACGGCGAGCCGAGCTTGGCCTGCCCGCGGGCGACGACGCTCCGCTGCTCATCGACCCGGTGACCGGCGCGCCGGTGGGTGACGACGCGGCGCCGCTGCACCTGCGGCGGGCCCGCACGACGCGGGTCAGCGTCGAGGCGAACACCGGTATCTGCCGCGGCATGTTGCGGCACAGGTACGACGCCAAAGGACTAGGTGAGGAGGACCAATGAGGGCCGTCCGGCTGCACGCGTACCACCAGCAACCCGTGGTCGACGAGGTGGCAGAGCCGACCGTCAAGGGACCGCTCGACGTCGTCGTGAAGATCGGCGGGGCGGGCGTTTGCCGCACCGACCTGCACATCATCGAAGGCCAGTGGGCTGCGGCGATGGGCGTGGCGCTGCCTTACACCATCGGTCACGAGAACGCGGGCTGGGTCCACGAGGTGGGCTCAGGCGTCACCAACGTGCAGGTGGGCGACACCGTGATCCTCCATCCGACGCCCACCTGCGGGCTGTGCCGCGCGTGCCGCGCCGGCCAGGACATGCACTGCGAGAACAGCTCCTTCCCCGGCCTCAGTGAAGACGGCGGGATGGCCGAGTACCTCCTCACCTCGGCGCGTGCCTGCGTCAAGCTCGACCCGGACACCAGGCCGCAGGACGTCGCGGCCCTCGCCGACGCGGGTATCACCGCCTACCACGCGGTCCGCAAGGCCATCCCGCTCCTGTACCCCGGCACCGCCTGCGTGCTCATCGGCGCGGGCGGTCTCGGCCACATCGGCATCCAGTGCCTCGCCGCGCTCACCGCGACCACGATCATCGTGGTCGACCGCAACCCCGATGCGCTCAAGCTGGCCGAGCAGCTTGGCGCGCACCACACGGTGGTCGCGGACGGCGGGCACGTTGACGCGGTCAAGGACCTGACCGGCGGCCGCGGCGCCGAGGTCGTGCTCGACTTCGTCGCCGAGCAGGGCGCCGAGCAGGACGGGTTCGCGATGACCGCCCGGGCGGGTTCGTACTACGTCATCGGCTATGGCGGCGCCGTGAACATCCCCACCCTCGACATCATCTCGACCGAGCGCAACATCATCGGCAACATCGTCGGGACCTACAACGAGCTCGCCGAGCTCATGGTCCTGGCCCAGGACGGGAAGGTCACCTTGCACACCAAGACCTACCCGCTGGACGCCGCGGTGGAGGCCATCCAAGATCTCGACGCCGGCCGGGTTCGCGGCCGCGCCATCCTCGTCCCATAGCCCGTTCGCCTACCCCGACGTTTCGAGGAGGACCGATGGCCAAGGAATTGCGTTTCGCTGAGGACGCTCGCAGCCTGCTGCTGGCCGGCGTGGACCAGCTCGCCGAAGCCGTGAAGTCGACGCTCGGGCCCAAGGGGCGCAACGTCATCATTGAGAAGATCACTGGATCGCCGGTGGTCACCAACGATGGCGTGACGATCGCGCGAGAGATCCACCTCAAGAACCAGTTCGAGAACATGGGTGCTCAGCTGGTCAAGGAAGCGGCGATCAAGACCAATGACATCGTCGGCGACGGCACCACCACCGCGACCGTGATCGCCCAGGCCATCGTCAGGGAGGGCATGAAGGCGATCGGCGCCGGCGCTAATCCCGTCCTCGTCAAGCGGGGGATCGACCTTGCCGTCGGCAAGCTGGTCGCGCATCTGCAGGCGGTGGCGCACCCGGTGGCCACCGAGGAGGACTACTCGCGGGTGGCGGCGATCTCGGCGAACGACGACGCCACCGTGGGCGCGGTGATCGCGAAGGCGCTGCACACCGTGGGTGACGGGGGCATCGTCACGGTGGAGGAGTCGGCCGTGCACGGGATGACCGTCGACTTCGTCGAGGGCTTCGAGTTCGACAACGGATACCTGTCGCCGTATCTGGTGACCAACCCGGCCAGCCTCGAGGCGATCCTTGACGATCCGTACATCCTGCTGTGCAGCGAGAAGATCACCAAGGTGCAGCAGCTGATGCCGCTGCTTGACAAGGTGATGCGGGCGCCACGCCCGCTGGTCATTGTCGCCGAGACCGTCGAAGGCACCGCGCTGAGCATGCTGGTGCACAACAACGTCAACCGGGTCTTCCAGTGCGTCGCGGTGCGGGCGCCCGGTTTCG
>WNGK01018049.1_pt1 | contig 11399 bp, 10 predicted proteins | sample 5400601 | NCBI WGS metagenome assembly WNGK01 (sample SAMN13153376, study PRJNA577476) | soil metagenome | isolation source: 60 cm soil or saprolite under Garry oak tree replicate 1 | place: USA:California | collected 2016-06-15
GGCTAGAAGAAGCTCTCTCAAAAGGAAGAGTCTCGAACGAGTTCGAAAACGAAAACGCTGAGATCCTCTCCTTCCCAGTCTCGAACCTAATCCTCAGCCTTACAGGTGAGGAGAGAGCTCAGAGACGATTTGCGCTCGCAGAAGCCAAGAGAGCCTACGAGCTGCTCCGACAGGAAAGCCCGGAGAAACTAGACTACATCGCGCGAACGACCTTCGGGTGGAAGCTAAAGAAAATCGATGCTCAGCCCGGAAAGAAATTCTACGATTTCGCCGTCTCACTCGCCGATTACCTGAGAAATTCAGTTCATCTCAAAGAGCCGCGATGGAAACTGCCGAACAGAATTCTCGACCACGGCCAGGTCTACGCGACCCGAGAAGAACTGGCCCGTCTGCTCGAAGAAGAAGTCAGGACAAGAATAGTGGACCGGACCGGAAAGCTTCCCGGCGAAGTACCCAAGCTTTTGCAGCCGAAAGTCGAGCGGACCCGAGGACTCATCACAAAGTGGCTAGGTATTCCATCCCACTACGAACTTCCACAAGTACCCACGCCTGAGGCAATGCCTCCATGTGTCAGACATCTCATAGACAATCTCGCAGAGGGGAAAAACGTGCAACATATGGGCCGATTCACCCTCGCATCATTCCTTGTCAATATTGGAGCCGGAGAAGAGGAGATCGTCAAGACATTCAAGCCCGCCAGCGACTTTTCAGAGAGAATGACCCGCTACCAGGTCGAGCACATCGCCGGCAAGAGAGGTGGAAGAACAAAGTACACCTGCCCCATGTGCACGACCCTCAAGACGCACGGGGTCTGTTACAAGCCTGACGACATCTGCGGGACGATCCGAAACCCATTGAGCTACTACAAGCGAAAGGCTAGCGTCTTGACCGGACGGGGGCCGAAACGTGAACCCAGCTGAACAAACCATCAGACAGAAATTCCAACAATACTACCTCGACCCGAAAAGACAGCTCGACCCACCTCCAAGCCCATCGGAGAGAGAATACGGGTTCCTGCTCTTCAACGGGAAGTTCATGGTTAGACACCGCTCTTTCAAAGACCCTGGGTCACTCCTCAGAGCTGTTAGAGACCTCGTCCCATTGCATGTCTACTTCTCCACCGCCTACTATCGCGAACCCACGGCACCGATGGAGGAGAAAGGATGGACAGGCGCCGATCTGGTCTTCGATATTGACGCTGACCACCTCAACACACCATGCAAGCCGGATCATGACAGCTGGAAATGCAAAGCCTGCGGCACAGCAGGCAAGGGAGGAGCTCCAAAGCTCTGCCCAAAATGCAAGAATGACAGAATGGAAGAGCAGACATGGCTCTGCGATAGATGCCTCCAAGAGGCAAAAGAGGAGACCGCGAAGCTACTTGAGATGCTCTACACAGATCTTGGAATAGATCATGAAAATACGAGACTATTCTTTTCAGGGCATCGTGGATATCATGTTCACGTTTACTCCAAGCAAACCTCACAGTTCGGAGAAGAAGAGCGCAGGGAAATAGCAGACTATCTCCTGGCTCAGGGATTGGATTCGCAACTTCACGAACTAGAGGAGACAAGTGTCGGCGGGACAAGGGTAGCAGAAGGCCCGCTAATGGGTCAGCCAGGTTGGAGAGGACGAATCGTTGCTGGAATCTATGATATTCTCGGAAGCGAGATCGACCAGATAGGCCTGACTTCGACGCAGGTCAGCGCCCTGAAGTCTTGGGACAGGGAAGACCTGCTCAGGAAACCATTCTGGAGTTCCGTGAAGGGCGTCGGAATGTCCACATGGAAGACCCTGGTATCAAAGGCCGTCGAGAAAAAATCGGCAAAGATAGACTCGGTCGTGACAACGGATATTCACAGGCTAATCAGAATGCCTGGAACCCTTAACGGACACACAGGATTGCTCGCGATGAAAGTTCCCGAAGAAAGACTCGACGAGTTCGACCCGTTCACAGAACCTGTAGCATTCCACGGCCAAATAACGGTCAAGGTCAAGGAGTCACCAAGCTTTAGACTCGGGGAAGAAAGGTTCGGCCCATATCACGACGAGATCGTCGAGTTGCCATCCGCCGCCGGCATGCTCCTTCTCTGCAAGCACCGCGCAGAACCCACAGCCTAAACTACTATCAAGATATTATTATCCCGTCAAGGTAGCCCCATTGTACAGAGAGATGCTGTCCCACGGCCACTATCTATGATGAGACCATTGAAGCATGGCGACGAGAGTTCCACAGCCCCGATCTGCAAGAACTCAGACCCGAGTTCTTTCGAGACGTAGCTGCTTACATCCGAAGATTGAAGGAAGCTCAGAGAAATCTGGACCAAAGATCACTCAAAGCCATCCTTCTAGACGAAGAAACAAAGCGGATAGAACGACTAGCGGTCGAGCTCATCGACCGGAGAGTCGCGAAAATCTGGCTCGCATCTCAGACGAACACCCAAGTCACCGCGCACTCCTCCGAGAAGTGGGCCCAGGAAGAACTCTCCACCCTTGCCCGTCACTATAGAAAGTTCAAAGAAGACACGGTTCAGGGAATAGAGCCCTCTAACTCTCCAGAGAAGAAGAAGGACAACCTACTACTTCGATTCGTCAAAGACATGCCCTCTATAATAGGCGTGGACCTGAAAACTCACGGACCATTCGTCAAAGAAGATATCGCTGTTCTTCCGTACGAGAATGCTGAGAGCCTAATACGACAAGCCACAGCAGTCGAGATAAGACCAAGCCAGAGGGATAATGGATAAAAGGATGCCCCCGCCCCCAAACCAGCCCTCCCCCACGGTGAAAGAAAAAACGAAGTATCCAAAAGAGATCAACACCTACTGTCCTAAATGCAAACACCACACCGCCCATGCCGTCGCAGTCTACAAGGCAGGCAAACAACGGACCCTATCGTGGGGAGCCAGACGACAAGAAAGACGAAAACACGGCTACGGCGGACAGAAATTCCCCGAGCTGAAACGCACCGCCAAAACAACCAAGAAAGCGCTTGTCAAACTGAAATGTCGAACCTGCAACTACACAATTGAGAGGCTTGGCATCAGACTGAGAAAACTGGAGGTCTCCAACTAACCCTTGCGATGGGAACTAATTCCAAAGCCCCGAAGCATATTCCTAAAAGTCAAATGCCCAAAGTGCGCGAATGAACAGGTAATTTTCGAAAGAACCAGCAACTACGTGAAATGCACCGTATGCGATGAACTTCTAGCCCAACCAACAGGTGGAAAGGCAGAGATCAGAGGAGAAATATTACAGCCCCTCGCCTAGAGGGAACAGGGAAGAATCGAGTTGAGTACCCAGACTTCACCAGCACTAATGCCGGAAGTCGGCGACCTAGTCGTCACAACAGTAACCAGAGTCGAAGACTACGGCGCATACGTGAAGCTCGACGAGTTCAGCGGGATCGAAGGTTTAGTCCACATTTCCGAGATATCCACTACTTGGGTCCGGAATATCAGGGAACACGCGCGACAAGGTCAGAAGCTAGTTCTGAAAGTCCTCCGAGTAAGCTCCCAGCGCAACCAGATCGATCTCTCCCTCAGAAGGGTAACGGGGAGAGAAAAGTCGGAGAAGATGCTGGAATGGAAGAAGGAGCGAAAAGCCGAAGCGATCTTGACGAGCGCGGCTGACAAGCTGAAAAAGTCGGCCGAAGATGCTGAGGATATAAAGAAAATTCTCCTAGACAAGTTCGGTGGACTATACTCTCCACTCGAAGAAGCCTTAGACGAGGGTCCTGAAGTACTCGTGAAAGTCGGTCTCTCTGAGGAATGGGCCCAGGCGATAACGGAGGTTACCAAGAGCAAGATCCGACTCGAGAGGTCAAAGGTGCGAGGAACCGTTGCAATAACATGCCACAAACCAGGTGGCGTTGAGATAATCAAGCAAGCCCTGATGAGCGCGAAGAAGATCCGCAAAGCCCGGGGAAGCGAGGTAAAAATCTACTCGATAGGCTCCCCAAAGTACAGGATCGAGGTGGAAGCTTCAAGCTTCGAAGCAGCCGAGAAAACTCTGAGCCTGGCAGTGGAAGAGGCTCTGGGGACTATCAAGAAGGCTGGTGGTGAGGGAAGGAAGCTTGGATGAAATGGCTGATGCGACGATGCCCGAAATGTTCGAGATACACCCTCAAAGAAACATGTTCCACCTGCGGGACTCCTACTAGAAATCCTCATCCCGCAAAGTTCTCGCCAGACGACAAGTATGCTCGACAGAGAATGGAAGGGTCCAGCGGACCCTCAGAAGCCTAGAGAATCCTCTCACATGAAAGTCAGCGGCTGAGGCATCGTAACCGCGATGTCCAAGAGCTGAGCAGGGTCACCCTGCCATCGCGCCCGAACAAGAACGTATTGCTTACCTGTAGGATTAGTCCAGTTGTAGCTAAAGTGGCCCGCAGTAGCGTTGACGTTTGCTACGAAGCTCCAGCTCTTTCCGATGTCGGCTGAATATTCCAGAATAACCGGGATCTTATCAGTTGTCGTGTCGATTGGTTTGCCTGTTGAGGTCGTCAGGGTTCCCGTGATTGTCGTGTTTCCGCCCGTGGGCTTGATAATCGCCGGGGTAAGCTGGGCTGTCATTAACGGCTGGTCCGGATATCTGACAGATGGGATCTGCACATTCTGGTAATTGCTAGTAATCCTCTCATTACTAGTCTTATTCCCAATAGTCACGATACGATGGTAGTCTGATGCGCCAGTCGAAGGGTTCGTGATTATCTGGCGGTAGCTGACGGTGGCAACGCCCATTGGAGTATTGATCTGAGTATTGTTTCCTATTCGGACCATCCAGTACCATTTGCTGTCATCACCATAGCCGCAGAATGGCGGTCCGCTAGAGCCGCAGAGCCCACGGTTGTAGCTTATGAAAATCGCCACGTGAGTGATCCGTTCCTGACGCATTAGCTGGACCGCAAGAGACTCGTTCAACATGAACCCAGTAGCGATATCCTGGATAGCCGTGGTATTCCCGGTTCCGTTGTCCGATAGTGTGCGCAGTCCAGTGTTCACTGTGATCCAGTAGCCATAGTCCCACCAGGCGAAGACGACACTCGAATGTGGTAGATTGTTGTTCATCCAAGACAGAGCTTCAAGCCAGTCAGGCACCGCTGCCCGGACCGGAAGGCTGGCCGAGGCGATGGTGGTCGGAGTGTAGGCCGATTGGACAGCGTTGATGAACGTGGGAACGACTAAGATCATAATGATAAGCAGGATACCAAGACTGAACTCTCGGCTTACTCGGCTGGTGAACCTGAGCTTCCGCCGGGGAAAGATAACCGCCTGCTGAATTATGTCCATCGCAGGCTTACCCAATTCAACCACCGTGATTGCACCTAGTGTCGCCATCACGGGTGCTAGCAGTAGGGTTAGCCGAACCAGGCTCGCGGCGAAGTAGAATCCTGTGACTCCGAAAATTATCAACAAAATATCGCCCTCGCGTAGTCGTTGGAAGGCGAAAAAGAAGCCGAAGACTGCCAGAATTATCAGGCTGCCAAGTTCGAGGTAGAGGCTTGCCCATGTGGACGGCCTGTTCTCGGCAACTGAAGCGACCAGCGGAATATTGTTCCTGACGAAGGGGTCGACCGTCGCGAGAAACTTTCCTTGGAGAAGTGACCCTGAGATGATCTTGGTGGTCACCAATCCATAGAGGATCGCGGCTGAAGAGACAACCGTGACACCTAGGATGCTCAGCCGTCCTCTCGTAGAGGGAGCTAGCCTTGCAAGCTCCATTACGATAAGGATACCCATGACCCCAAGCAACGCTATTGTCGTGCTCTCGGTGAGGAATGTATGCCCAAGGAGCGGGATCTCGGTCCCGATGTAGAGCATGAAACCCATGGTCACGCCATAGGAGAGAAAGAGACGTGGAGTATACCGCCTCAATACGACAAGTGCCAAGGCAAATAGGCCCAGTACCTCAGCTGCATAACGGAAACTTCCCCAGGAGAAAGACATGTAGATGAGGCTGATGCTCGACATCATACTGTAGATGATGGTGCTTTTCAAACTCTTTCCTGGATTGACCGCCCGCATGAAGAATAGGAAGGTGAGAATCATGGTAGGGACCCCGACTCCTTCGTTGCGGAAGAATCCTAACTCCGTCCGGCTGATGAGGCTCGAGCTGAAAGCTGCGAAGAGGGCAGCAAACAAGCCGGCACTCTTTCCCCAGAGGTCTTTTGCAAAGAAGTAGGTAGCTAGGACTGCGAATGCGCCTAGCAAGATTGGGCTGTAAACAGCCGCGTCGTAGAGGCTGATGTTAACTCCGATTGACTGGAAGAACTGGTAGATCAACACCCCCGTGAAACTGGTCCCGGGGTAGCTTGTGGTGACTGGCGCACGCCCGAACGGGAACCACTCAGCGATATTGACGTAACTAAACCAAGACTGCCAACCGTTAGCGGTAATCTGTCGCATGTCATTGAAGTTGAAGTAGGGATCGAATTCTGAAATGAAAGCTCCCCAACGGAGAGGGAGTAGTCTAACGAGCGAGGCCAAGACGAGCGTGAGGGAGAGAATCGAGTAGTGAAGAAATGAGGCCCGAGAGATCAGACCTAAGTTTTTTCTTATCGCTCTGAAGCGGGAGGCGATGCTTTCACGTGTCAGGCCTGCTCGGATATCGCCGAGAAAGCCCTCGGGTTCGACCTCCACTTTTGGTTAGCACTCTCCTCAAAGGGTCTTCGTAATTACGAGGTAGATGGCTCCTGAGTTTGCCGTTAATATTCTTGTGGTTGAAGCTGTTTGACAAAGGGGCCCCTACAGCGAATCTGTCTGAAAGTCGTGCTTGAAGCAGGATGCTGGACGACAAGAGGACTAACGACTTTTAGCGTTACCCCTTTGATTTGTTCTTTCCTGGAATGAGGTCAAGAGGCTTCCTTAGACTTCGACCTTCGCCTCCTGGCCCCACTCGAAAGGTAAGCATATCCTAGGATTAGAGACCAAACTATCCCGAGACCAACTACCAACACGTTCTCTATTTCGATGAGAAAGTATAGGTGATTGAAAACAATGAGCCAGAGTGTTCCCAGTAGGCCGAAATAGATGTAGTTATGTTGGTGTCCAATCGCTCTCTCGGTGTAAGTCCAAACCCGAAGCGGCAAGCCTACTGGAAATTTTGCGATTGGCGCTAGGAGCAAGAATATCCAGCTTACTGGTGCCAACATTATCAGCCAGTTAATGCTCGCATTCCAAGGTGCTCGCAGAAGCTGGAACGTTCCTATCAGGACGTAAGCAAAGAAAACCGTGAGTCCTAAGGCTTGGCTACTATACCATAAGAAGACTGTGTCTATCAGCGCCAAGACGGCTATCCAAAGGCCCCCACTATACCTCACTGCCCGGACAATGGGAACGTTGATCGCATACCAGATCAGGCCATAGGGTACGTATGAAAAACCTGCGTCGTATCGAACAATCTTGCGAAGGTTAGAAAGACCTGGCAAGATGTAGAATGTTATATCTTTGTGAACAGGGCGTTTGAGAGTCCACGCTAGCCTGAAGACCGTCAGGACAACGATTCCACTGAGGATTTCCCAAGCCATGACTTCTAGCCAGCCATTCAAACAGTTTCGAGAATCGACTGCCGGTAGGCTTTCAATCTATTGGATTGAGTCTCTAATTGCATAAGAGCCAGCTCTGAATCTGGCCAAACCGGTTCTCCAGTCTGATTTCCCTAATCGAATATCCCTGATCTTCAACAAAGTGTCTTGACTTGACCAGAGCTTCCGGATTGTGCGTCTCAACCACCATCATGGGTTTCCCTCTCAAAGTCTGTGTTGCACCCTGGAGCACACGAAGTTCATTGCCTTCAGTGTCGATCTTGATGAGAGTGGGTTTGAGCCCGAAACTATCCAAGGTTCTGATCGGGATTATTATATCCGTTTTTGGGGTCTTAGTCAAATTCTTGGAGGACACCTGTGCCTCACCTAAGTCATTCGACAATGTTGCAGAGACAACTGAAATATTGTGAAGCCCGTTCATCGCCACCGTTGTTCTCAGAATCCTGTTGAATACGGGGTGCGGCTCGATTGCCACCACATGACGAAAGGTCCTAGTTGCTCTGACTGCCCAAGTTCCTACATGGGCTCCGACGTCGACAAAGAGGTCTCCGCTGAATGGACTGACAAAGGAGCGCAGCCAATCCTCGTGAGTCATGGAGAAGTTCGTACCCCTAGTATACCAAACGAAACCGTCCGCCCGGTATCGCCCCCTGATCCAGTTAGCGCGGTACCTCGGACGAGCAAGCACCCGAATTCTGTGAAGCAGCTAAACTTGCACCTCGCCGTTGGGCAGGGGTCGGCCTAGGTAGTCCTTGCCAAGCTTGACCTATGAAGCGTCAGGGTCTTTTACCCCGGCCAAGAAGAGGTCATACGAGATTGATGATGGTACTGGAAAATGCAATAGAAACACTTTGAGGGTTTTCCATGGTAAAAACTTGAACAGACGTCGACCCGATGCCAAACCAAGATAGATGGCCTTGACCTTGATACGTTTGATCCCTCGTCTCGCTAGAGCGATCTCAAGGTCTCCAGCGGTGAAGAGATGTTTGTGTTCAGGATGATTTCCCTTCAATTTCACGAGACGCCCATTCGGTGTCGAAAGGCACAGGGTCCCACCGATACGGAGCACTCTAGTCCACTCGTTGAGGGCTCTGGCCGGTGCGTTCAGGTGCTCTAGGACTTCGCCGGCAAAGACGAGGTTAAAGGTCTGGTCTCTAAAAGGAAGATTCTCCGCAGATGCCCGAACCGTTACCGCGCTGCTCAAACTGATGTCCATACCAATAGCATGGATGAATCCTAGAGATCTTAGAAATCCGTTTCCACAACCCACATCCAATGCTGTCGTTCTTGGAGCACCCAGAAGGCCGCGAGCAATTTCGAGCCTTCGGCCATGAAACAACGGGTAGAATTTCCCTGGATCGCGTAGTGCCGAGTCTCTCAACTCGGTGCGAAGAATTTGACCGGACTAAAAATGAGTTGAGGCGCCTATAACAGGGTCCCACAATTCTTACAGTAAACAGCTTCGCGTGGATTATCGGTCTCGCATGACCGACAATGATTACGGCCAACAAGAGGTCTGGGAATAGTGAACGTCTTCTTCGCTCCAGAGTAAAAGTTGAATTTGTCTCCCCGCTCGCATCTGAACCTTGAGACTTGGTATTGTTGAAATCTCCATTCTCTTTCCGGCGGACTGGATACTTCGACCCCGCATTTTGGACAGCTTATGCTCATAGATTCCCCCCGGACGTTTTCAGGTCAATTCGGATATTTAAGATGAGACATACTAGGTTGTCGGAATGGCTTTCACGGTGAGATTTCTTAGTCCGACGATTCTATTCTTGATCGAATTCTCCAGCTCAGTAACGACGGCGTGCATCTGTCGCACTGTCATGTCGCCGTCAACTGCAACTTCGAGGATGCCCACGATGAACGGTCCGGCTCGTCTCAGCCGGAGTTCCCTGATACCTTTCACTTGGCTGTTCGAATGGATCACCGATTCGATCTCCTTCGTGAGTTCAGGATCATGGAAGGCGTCCAATAGAACCAGGGAAGATTCTCTCAACGCGACATATGCCACTGTCAAAATGTAGAAAGCGATAAGCATTCCGCCTATCGCGTCTGCGCCCTCATGAAATCCGAGAGTGGTGAGCAGAACGCTCCCAAAGGCCAGGAACGATGAAGACGCGTCTTTTATCGAGTTCTTAGCGTCAACATTCAACGAGAGAATCTTGTACCTCAATGCGACGCGTCTCATCTGCAATGCCCGATAGAGCGATACTAGTCCCGTGACTAGAAGGACGGCTAGTGCCGTGTACGGAAGGTTTAGGGGCCTTGGATTCAATAGTGCCCTGTAAGACCTTAGGAAAATGAATGAGGCAGCTGCAACTAGGGTGATGGCGGCCAAGAGAGCTGTCAAGCTTTCAACCTTGTAATAGCCAAACGGGAATCTCTTGCTTGGCCTGCGCCTGGCGAAGTGCAAGCCGGTCCAGACGAAGAAGGATACAGAGGCGTCAGACAAAGAGTCGACACCGTCAGCGAACAGGGCGACACTCCCGGTTACAGTGCTGAAGATGATTTCGACGACCCCGAGAGCGAGAAGGGTCCATACTGATCGCTGGGCTATTCGCTCGCCTGCGGCGAATCCGGTGGAGTCGTCCTGCAAGTCGTTCCTCTATTCTCTAATCAATCTCAAAGGGTCAGGTTGTCGTAAGGAGGTTCAGACTCCTCAGGATCTTTCTCTGGCGCTTAGCAGATTTAAGACAAGTCTAGATGTCAATGGCGGGATCTCGGTTCCTCGAGTTAGTGGCGCCGGGGGTGGGATTTGAACCCACGAGGGCCTAAGGCCCATCGGATCTCTGCAACCAACAATCTGGCTTAGCAATCCGACGCCCTACCAGGCTAGGCGACCCCGGCTCACCCGATGAGAGAAAATACTGTCTAAATAACTGTTCAACAACACAAGATCACTTTCAAACAGCGCACGACCCCTAGTGAGGTTCGGAATAGACAAGAGTTGAAACAAAACTGAAGACCGTTCAGACCTTTGGTAAGACCCCTTATGTCTGATGAAAATGATACCCCCGAGAACGGGGAGAGTGAATAATGGTCCTATCACACGAGGAGGTTCCCGCACCACGGCGCTTGAGAACCCTACTTATCGCGCTTTCCCTAGCATCTCTAGTATCGATTTCACCCAGCATATTCCACTCCGTTCATGCTACAGGACTTGTCTACGTGAATCATGCAACGACGGCAGAAGACTCTGCAAGTACAGTCGTTACGGTACAAGTACAGGTTGCCAATGTGGACCCTTTCACTGGTTGGGATATTCAGGTCCAATCCAATCAGTCTGTGATCAGTCCCATCTCTTTGTCAATAAGGGCGAACGCCCTTGAGGCTAACTACAGCGAGAAGGTCTTTGAAATAGTGAACTGCATCAACGGTGTGAATTACACCACAAGCCCCTGTAACTCTTCCGACGGACCCGGTGTTGTGCACTCTGCCGCAGTAGTCCAACAGGAGAATCCTCCAACGAGTTCGGTTTACGGGTTGCTCTTCACAATAAACTACACGGTTATTCGTTCAGGGTCGTACAGTCTCTTACAAATTCTGAGAGCAGTTATTGCCAACGGTGACAATCCCATTTCCGTAACAATCCGAGATGGAACCTACGGCATCCCTCCCGGAGAAGGCTTCAGCTTAACAGCCTCTCCGGATTTCCCGCAAATAGTGATAGGGTCCAAAGCAAATGTCACACTGACCGTTTCAAGCATCGGCGACTACTTTGGAATAGTAGTTCTGGCAGTGGAAAGGGCAGATCCTGGCCTCTTATTATATCTCAATATGACTAGTACGACATTATCACCCGACCACCCCAGCAATGTAACAATGACAATCGCGGCCAATAGCACGT
>WNGK01020912.1_pt1 | contig 11397 bp, 12 predicted proteins | sample 5400601 | NCBI WGS metagenome assembly WNGK01 (sample SAMN13153376, study PRJNA577476) | soil metagenome | isolation source: 60 cm soil or saprolite under Garry oak tree replicate 1 | place: USA:California | collected 2016-06-15
GGAGATGCTATCGCGTAGGAATTTTTTTCACGATTGGAGGGTCGATTCAGGGATAGATTCCTGTGATTCTAGCCGATTCGGGCTTGGACTCAGCCCTGTTACGGGTTGTAGACTCCCCTTGAAAGTGCGGGGCCGCTTAGTGCGAGTCGAAATCGACTCGTCAGATCCGGGATTCGGGCTGATTCTGGGCGATTTTCTGGCTCACAATAGCCAGGATCTCTCTGTCGCGAGTCTTGAGTAGGCCCCCGGGGCTAGAATTCTTTTTCATGGGTCATGCCTTTTCAGCGGACCTGTTTTTCTAGGATGCCTCCTTTCTCAGGAGCATTGTTTTTCAGAATGCCGGTTTTCAGACTGTGTTTTTCAGCATGGGTGTTTTTCAGGAGTACTAGTTTTCGGAAGGGGGTTTTCCAATAGTCGTTTTCAGGGGCATGTTATCTGGAGGTTTTCAGGCGTGAGAATTCGACTTGCTCTTCCGACTGATCCCGTTCGTCTTGTTTGAGAAGATCTGCTAGGCTAGGGAGGGCTTTTACCTGACGACGGTGAAGGCAAACTGATTGTTTCTGGCGGTGACTACTGTGATTGTGTAGGAGTTGCCTGCCGTGAACTGTGTGAACGCGCCTGAGCTGCCCGAGTAGACGCAGCTGGTGCACGAGGACCCTATGGTGATGCCTGCCGTTCCGAGGGTGTTGACGTTGATGTTTGGTCCGGTCCAGTTTGTGAGGGCCCACTCGTTGCCCGAACTGTCCTTCACATAATAGCTGCTGAGGGATATGGAGGCTGATCCTGTGTTCCTTATGTATAGTATCACGTTGGTGCTGCTGTTTGTGAACGAGTAGGATTCCAGGTTGAGAGCTTCCACGCCTGTGCAGAGGCTAGTACAGGGCGGCGGCTGACTTGGAGGGATCAGCTGAGTGACGATAACGTGCGGATTTCCCAAAGTCAAAGTAACAGGGGCAAGTGTTTGGAGACAGGTATACTGGAAAGATAGTATTCCAGGTGGCGAGTCTGCGACCAATTGGACGTTAATGACGAGTCCGGTTGAGGGGATTTGGCCCGTGTCGGGACATAGATTCCCAGGGAAGACTAGAAAGGTCATTTCATTGTTGATGTAGACTTGTGTCGAGAAGTTTCCCTGTGGCGAGTTCGTCTGGTAGGATCCTGTTAGATAGCCGAGGCCGACCGCTCCCACTCCGAAGAAGTGTGTGTTTGGGAACGCTGCCATTACAGCCAAGATCAGCGTTGTCGTGTCTGGAACGTACCATACATCGTAGACTGCGGCGTCGAGAGAGATTCCCTGGTATTGAAACGGCGCCTTCTGAGCTTGATATGTTGGGCTCACAAAGGGCAAGCCTGGCGAGCCCGGAGCATAGACGAGTCCAACGACTGCTCCCGTACTGACTGTGCCCACCAAGACAAGAACTAGAGCAAGCCTCCGGGAGAACGTGATCGTAATCTTTTGCGGTGCTGACATATGCCCAAGTAAGAATATCTTTGCGGTTCGTGAGAAACGGCTGTTGTAACTACCCCGACTAATCGAGGGGTTACCTGACCACCGCCGTCGACCAAGCTTGAATGAACCACGCGCATCAGGGAGCCTCACAAAATGATTCCAACCGTTGACGCGTCGAGTGGTTCAGTCTCGAGGAGACCCTCGGGACAATGTCACCTTTCTGTGTCGTGATCTTCGATAAAGTACAGTGGCCACTACTGTTATGATGATGATTGCTGCGATGACGTAGGGGAGCAGGGTGAGCAAGGCGCAGTTGCAGATTGGGGGCAGGACCAGCCCTGCACCTATGTGTCCGATGTAAGTGGGATCGTGTTGTAGCCCAATGCCGGACCATGTTGGGTAGGAGATTCTGTAGAGGAACTTTGATGTCTGATAGTTGAGATCGGAAGTTGAGGGCAGGCCGACGAAGCTTGGCAGACTGGCTTTGACGTAGTCCTCGACTCTTATCAGAGGCGTAGTTTCTTGGCCGTTGAGTTCTGTCAAGGGAATCGAGACGATTGGAACCGCGAGATAAACGGCGGGATGACTCTGGGGCGGGCTCGTTTGAAGCGTGTAATTATCGTTGAACTGGAATTCGTATGTAAGCGACTGGTCAACGTTGACCATTGCCGCGTTGATCGGTTTAGTGGATGTATTAATCTGCGAATTATAGGCAGAACCTGCAGCGATCACGGCTAGCTGTCCCGTAGAGACGGTTATCGTCGCGTGGAGCAATGAAAGGCTGAGCCCCTGAAGCGTAAGAGCGGGCGGGGTCGGTGGGACCAGGGTAACATTGCCTATTTCATAGCTGCTCTTCAGATAAGTCGTGTTACCTTTGACCGAATAGTCGTATTTCATCGAGAAGAAGGCTATGTTCACCACGGCTCCAATTCCAACGCCTGCTGCATCGACGAGGTTAGCCTGCACCTGACCATAAGTTACGCCCCACGTGAAATGAGGAACACCGCCGATGATCGTCTTCTGGGCGGGAGATTTCGTAAAAGTCTGGGAAGCGTTCATTACAAGAGTATACTTGATCTCGCTGGAGCCGACTGCGTAATTGGCGTCTGGGTAACCGTTATTGTTGGTGTCATTGTAGACCTCCATTGCTAGAAGGACGTTCGCCACGAAAACACGCGAGCCTGAAGAAGAATTGTATCCCTGACCTACGAATGCTGAAACGGGCGAGGGAAGCTGGTTGGAATACAACGCGAGAAATACTGTACGGGTCCCGTTAATGTTAATCCATGTGTACCAGGCGTTGAGATTCGAGAATACCTGAACATCCCCGCTTACAAACTCAGTGGAAGTGTCTATCGATTGAGCCTTGACCTGCAGTGCTGGCATGGCGCCGAGGATCGAGCCGAGTATTATTGAGACCAGTATGGCCGAAAATCCTCTCGACTTTCGCATCTACACATCACGCCTTTTCTAAGGCAGAGGTCGCGTTGTATTTCGTTTTTGCCCCGAATAATCCAGAGGCCACGAGTCCGGCTACTCGAATAGGTTCGGGGAGCCTCGAGATATACGAATACGCTTTGAGCAAAGATGTCGCTTCTCTCCGAGAACAGCCGAAGAACTCGAAGTAGATTGGGGGCTCGCCCAAGCTTGTCCGGACCGTTCTGAGTGGTCCTAGGGAGCTTATTATTCGCCATCGCCGTTTCCAGTCTGGAAAGTGCTTGACAAGGGCTCGCTTCACAGCCCTGTTATCCGGCCTGGACCCGACAACTACGATGACTGGGACCCGGTAACTGCGATGGAGTATGTGTGGATCTATGAGGTTGAAGCCTGCAAATGTGACGCCGGAGAGGAGGATTGGGAAGGGCTTCCATCGTCTGAGTAGCCCGAGAGCTTTCTCTGTGGCGTCTAGACCATCAACAGTTATTCGAGTGGCGTGGACCTTCTGCAAGTGCGGTCCTTCGAGGAGGGCGGCGACCAGTGGGGCGGTTTCTTGCTGTTTTGTGAAGGGTCCATTCCGATGATGCGACTAGAAGTATCTGCGAACATCTAACATCTCAGGTTCAGCTTTGAAATTGGTAATAGCATCTGAGTATTAACGAACTGCCCCTCTGAAAAAAACAGTCGGGCGTAGCTAGTTATCGAACGATTGTGAACGTGAACTGGTTGTTCCTTGAGGTGACGATTGTTATTGTGTAGCTGTATCCAGCCATGAATGTGTACGGCGATCCGACCAGTGTACAATTGGAACAACTGCTTCCGATCAAGATGACGGTCGCGCCCACCTGATTTGCGGAGATCACCGGCCCGCTCCATGCGAGATTCTCATACGTGTTTCCGGAGGTATCCTTGACATAGTAGCTAGCCATGGTAACCGTCACAGTTCCACTGTTTCTGATGCTGAGTGTGGCATTGGTGCTTGAGCTGAATGCATAACTTTCTAGATTCAGCGCCTCCTTTCCAGTTGACACAATACTTGAGTTTGTGACGATGACCTGGACGTTGGTTGAGTGGATTAAGGCTCCAGCCGTGCCAGTGATTGTGACAGAATAGGCCCCTATGGGCGTTAGTAAGCTTGCTTGGACCGCAAGAGTCGACGTGGCAGCGCCACCTATTGCCAAGTATACAGGAGAAGGCCCTCCGGCGACACCCATTGAGGCTAGCGGGGCGGTGACTGAGAGAGATACGTTTCCAGAGAATCCTCCCTGGCTTGCGAGGATGAGGGTTGTAGTATTGTAGCTATTTTGGCCTACTCTGATAGAGGATGGTTGAGGTGTGATCGTGAAATCGGCGGGGGTTACTGTGACGGAGACCGTTAGGGAGTGGGATTTTGTTCCTCCAGAGGAGGGTATTGTAACCTGGCAGGCGCCTATTGGTGCGCCTTGCAATGCCGTGACGCTAAGAGTCGTGTCGATCTTAGCACCGGACGAAGGCGTGAGAATGTTGTTGGCTAGTCGCGCAAGGATCCATCCGTTTCCTGCCTGCGATACGGTCGTGGTGAGTCCTGTTGCCATGTCAAAGCCGTTGAGACTAGCCACCGTTACCGTGGCTGTGGCAGTCGAGCCTTGGTTAATGGTGAGCGCGGGAGGAGCTGAGGATAGGGTGAAGTCTCTCTGAGACTGTAACGTATCTGACAGTTGAGGGAGAGCCATGGTGGCCGCACCGAAAGCACCTGCAGTGACAATAACGGCTAGAATTATGGACCAGAAGGGAGCCTTCTTGCCTAGGAAAGACGTTCTCCTAATCTCCTCTGAGAAGAAATGGCTGTGGCGGTGGTAAGCGCTTCCGTTACGAGGAATAACTGCGAGTGGTACCACGAAGGACCGCTGGAGTGTGTAGGGGAGTCTTGTATGCTATGCGATTGTTTGTTGCCGGTTGAGGCAGTGGGGCGCATATGTTAGTAGGCTCTTTACCAGCTCATCTTCCTGGAAACTTTGGGTAATAGCTCTCGGCTCCACCCCTAACCGGATCTTCTTGGTCCGGCCGTAACGGCCGAAGCTGAGATGGTCGACTCTTGCGACGCTGCATAGCTCCCGGTACACGGTGTAGACGTCGCCGGTGGCACCCCCATCCTTCCTAGCTGTTTCCAGGTGAAGGGCGCTGATCAAGAGGACTCGGCTGTGCATGGGCAAGCTGGCAAGGACTTCTTTCACCCGGTCAGTCTCAACTTTAGACTGGGCCTCTCGAACGTGTTCTTCTAGGACACTTGCTGCCCGGTCCCGTTCAGCGATTTCCCCTGCCACACGGAGAAGGTCTAGGGCCCGCCGTGCGTCACCGTGCTCGCCTGCTGCAAGGGCGGCACATAGGCGTAGGGCTGCTGGGTCGAGGACGTTTGATTGGAAGGCTTGCTCGCTTCGTTCGTGAAGGATGTCGTATAGTTCGTCGCTGGGGTAGGGTTTGAAGACCAGTTCCTCCTCTCCAAGGCTGCTCAGGACCCGTGGATCAAGGAAGTCCTTGAAGTGGAGATCGTTGCTTATCCCGATTAATCCTATCCAGCCGTCGTCGAGGTTCTCGTTGATGCGGGTCAGCTCGTAGAGTAGACTGTCATCCTCACTCCGTTTGACCAGGGCGTCAACCTCGTCTAGAACGACTAGAAAGGGGCTGTTGTGTTTTCGAAGAGCGTTTCTGAGACGGTCAAGAATCTCGCCCACCGCGAGCCCCGTGAAGGGAACTTGTATTCCAAGGGTCCGGCAGAGGTCTGCAATGACCCGATAACTGGTTCCCATGAGACGACAATTGACGTAGCTGGTGTCGAGGCGCCGGTCGTGTTCCTTGGCCTTCCGCTGAAGATGCTCTAGAACATATCGGGTAACGATGGTCTTACCGGTGCCGGTCTTGCCATAGGCGAAAAGGTTCGAAACCCGATCCCCAGCCAACGAAGGAGCGAGAATGTTGCCCAAGCGTTTGATTTGGTCTTCCCTGTGAGGGAGACTGCTAGGCATGTAGTCGTGACGTAGAAGATTGCGGTCCCTGAAGATCTGCCCCCCTTCTAGGACCCGTTCGAAGATTAGGTCTAACCCCAGTTGCGACAAGAACTCCCTCCTCTCCCCCAGTCCATCTGTTCTACGAGGGAGAACCGTCCACTCGAAATAAGGGTTCTAGTACAATGATTTCAAGTGGAACCGCTAGAAACACACACGAACCTAACCCACCCCCCATAACTTCCTGTGGAAAAAATGTATACCTAGTGAGTGATGGACTAGTCTGATTGTGTGAACATACTATGCTAGGTTACTGTTGAAACAAAGTTGAAAAGACAATCTATACAATTTTTCCATTGTAATCGTTTCAGAAATTCGACTCACTTTGCATTGTCATCCGTTGCAATCTCCTTTCCAGTGGAAAGAGAGGGGTAAGGGTCTTGTGAATTGCAACGCTTTCAGTGCTTGTTCAAGATCCTCTTGGCTTTCCCCTGAGGCCTCGATATCGACAGAACCTCGACGTATTCTAACCCTGAGCTTCTCTTGACTCGCCATATGTTCAACCTCTATGGTTAAGCTTATACCTCACTTTTTCTCGACTGGTGAATCTGAACGCTGTCCATGAAGCTTATAAGCATGTCGAAGAGACGAAGTAGACTAACCTGTCAAGGTTCATAGAGTATCTATGACTGAGTTTGAAGCCGAGTTGAAGCGGGGAGATTGGGTCGCTCGAGTGAGAGGGACTCTCGCGGATGTTACTGACGGGGGACACGCTCTAATGGGGATTTTGGATGAGCTCTCTGGGAAAATAAATCCTGAGCAACGGGTCATAGTTCAACGCTCCGATAATATGGCCCTCATCGCCCAAGGCATCTCGACAGTCGCCTTGTCCGAAGCTGTGCTGCTGTCGTTCATAGCGTACGACGACAAGCCTATGACGAAGGAAGACCTTGCAGGAAGGTTAAGGCAATTGGGTAAAACGTTCAGCGCCTCAACCTTGGAATACAAATTGGTTCCTTCCATGTGTCACGACGGACTTTTGAACTTCATTGAAATAAAGAATGAAGGTGCCCGGGGTCAGTCTCGAAGGGCCTATTTTCTGAGTGAGCGAGGGAAGATTGAGGCTGAGAGAGTAAAGGATGGACTCGCGCGTGGCATCAAATAGCAACGGGCTTCTGCTGGAAGGTCACGAGATTTCATCGGTAGACGGCAACACTGGACTCCGGCATCGGGAAAAAGAGTTGGAATTCGTCATTGAAGCCCTAAGGAGGTTTTCTCTTGGAGCACGCGAAGATTCTGCCGAACTTACCCGCCACTTGCGATGGCTGCTGGAAGTGTGGGATGTTGCGATGGGAAAAACCGGCCTAGTCACCGCTAGTGGGGAGCCTTTTCTGAGGGGCATTGAACTACATGATGGTCAAAATGCGCGCTTTGCAGCCAGATCGCTCTACCTCTGCATCAGCCCTCTCGAATTTTTCATCATAGGCCTTGAGGAATTCATTGACGACGCTTTTCGTGGAGCGGTCACTAGGTGCGGGATGTCTTGCGAGAGAATTGCACATGACTTACTCAGAGAGGTTGGAGAATTAACTATGCTTGATCCAAAAGTGAAATTCAAAAACAAGATTGGATGTTTGCAGCATCATCTTACTCAGAAGGGGCTTGCAGCAGCCGAGCACCTTTGTTCTACCATGCAAACGGTCTACGACATTAGAAATCAAAGGGGCCCTCACGATGTTCCGTCAGCGGATGAACTTGAAGCCAAATTCGCTGTATCGTCCTTTCCATGGATATATGCTAGGTACCTGGAGGCGGTCCAAGTTCTAGGATATGACTTGAAGGATAACATGCACAAACTTGTCGAAGTCTGTAATTCAATCGTAAACGTGGGGGCAGGGCTTGCGATCAAAAGGGGTCACAAGACCGTAAGTGCGGGCGAGGCCATCGAATTGTTTCTTTACAAACGAGGTTTCTTTGAATCCGAGCGTTCTCTCCGCGAGGTTCTGGAGGGGTTGGAGTCGACAGGACACAATTACCCAAAGCCTACTATGTCGAACGCCTTGGAGGCTCTAACCAAAAAGTTCTTGGTGAGACTTGGCCGCCCGGGGGGGGTTTCGGTACTGCCAAAAAGTTCCTTCTTCAGAGTACTATAGGCAAGATGGGGTTGGGAACTGATGGCTGGCGTGGTTACGACCGTCGAGGACCCCCTTCAGTTATTTACGAAATTACCTCTGAGGCCTGATGGGCAGATAAAGGCTCTTTGGCCGGTTGAAGAAGAAATACTCTCTAAGTATTATCATGACCTGAAAAGCGACTCACGAGTTGCCATTCAGCTGCCAACAGGATCAGGAAAGAGCATCATCAGTTTGATTCTTCTTGAATCGTGGAGGCGGTCTGGAAAGCGCGTAGCTGTACTAACCTCCTCAGCAGCACTGGCGGATGATATGGCCAACAGGTGCAAGGATCTCGGCATAGAAGGTGCAGTAATTACTGGAAAGAGGCAGGAAGAGGAGGAAGCTCTCGCAAGGATCCAGAACAAGAGGCGATACACCAGAAAGATTGCGATAGGAATAATGAACTATTGGGCATACATGCTTGCAACTGACATCGCTGACCCTGACGTCCTCGTGGTCGATGACGCGGACTTTTTCGAAAATCTTCTCGCTAACTACTATGGCGTGACCGTTTCGAGAGCGGAAGATGAGCGGTTATGGACTGACCTTGTTGACGATCTGAGCCAACACAGGATATATCGTGCGAAGCTGGAAACTTTCAAATTGAGTAATACCAGCGAAGAGGTTCAGCTGGTCTATTTTACTCACGGTGTCGAACTTGCGAGAAAACTGAGGATGCTGGTTCTTTCGGGGCAGAAGAATGTCTCAGAGGAGTTATCATTCGCGGTTGAGAGAAACAAGGACCGGATGGAAACATATCTTACGTTCGTTTCCAAGGATTCAATTGTCTTCACTCCGCTGATAACTCCAGGTTTGCTGCATCCCAAGCTCAAAGATGTTGAGCAAATTGTGTTCATGAGTGCCACGATTGGCAGCAAAGAATACATTCATCGATCTTTGGGGTCAGATATCGAACTCAAGCTCCTAACTGAGAAAGACATCACAAGCAAACTTGAGACGATGGGAAAACGTGTTATCTTTCCCTTGGATGCAATCTCTCCTTCACCCTTGCTTGAAGACGATACGATGAGAGCTCTGATTAGAATCTACGAGACGTTCAACAAAGCTCTTGTAATCTGCAGCTCGTATCGTGATGCTTACAAGGTTTCGGATGCGCTGACAGCTAGGGGACACATTACGACTCTTTACAAGAAGGAAGCTGACAGCTCAGGGTTTGCAAAAGCAAAATCTGGAGCATTGATAACAGCAAGTCGATTCATTGGTTTAGATCTTCCAGATGATGCGTGCAGGGTCGCGATAATTACGAAGATGCCTTTTGTTCTAGGGCCTGCGGATGCCCTCATCAAGAATGTTCTGAATGAGATGGACTATGTAAACGAAAAAGTCAGCCATAGACTGGTGCAGGCTTTTGGCAGGTGTAACCGGAGCCCCCAGGACTATGCGGCATACTTCGTGTTGGACAACCGACTGGCGAACGATAATCAGGCAAACGCAGAGATTTGCGGGTTCTTTCCCAGAAGAATGAGAGCTGAGCTTGACTATGGGCAGGACTATGCGGAGATAGGCGGTCTAGACAGGTGCCTGGAAGTAGCGGGTCAACTTCTGGGAAACCAGATTTCAGACTTCGAAGAGCAAATAGCGGGGCGAATGCAAGTCGTTGAAGAGCGAGACATCGGAGACATTAGCAAGCCGTATCGTCTCGAGATTGATGGCTGGCACGAATTAGTCGTTAGGCAGAACTATCTTGAAGCCGCGCAATATTTTGTCAATTGCGTTAGATTCCACGAGAAATCTGAATTGCATGAAGAGCGCACTCAACATCAAATCGCTTGGTTCCACTACCTTGCTGCCTTTTGCTTTTACCTTGCTTTTCTCAACTACGGGAATACGGAGTACAAGGGGAGAGTCGTCGAGGAGCTGAAGCGTGCAGTTGATACTGGGAAGTCAAGCTGGTTCAGCGGGCTTCAGTTGGTTGTGAACGAACTCGGTTCGAAAGAGAAAAAGGACGAGCAAGTTGTTCATGACATAGAGACTCAAGATTTCGGTGAGAGGCTAGTAAGAAACTGGAATGATTTCTCCCAAACGAACACATCAAAGAAACGCAACCCAAGAATGGTATGGGAGGAAATACGACGTGTTCTTTCGGAAGGGAAGCACAACGAAGTTTGTGATAAGCTGAAGCTTGTCTTCGATCTAATGGGGTTCGAGGTTTGGCGGCATTATGAGAATGAGCAAAATGAGCCGGACCTCGAATTAGTGGCTACTACCGGTGCTCGATACGTGTGTATCGTTGAAGTTAAGACCAAGGAAGAGAAGCAGAGTTCACGGGGTGAGTCGGAAGCAGACCCCACGGGAAAGCCCATGGTCGGTCGAGTTGCGATAGATCAGGTCGCTGGCCATAAACCAAGATATTCGTCCAAATATCCCAACCATGAGGTATTACCGCTCGTATTCACAAATCGAGAAGATTTTTCCTCAGCAGCACGAGAAAAAGCCTGTAATAGCGTTCGTCTCTTGCGAAGCAACGAATTCTCATCCTTTCTCAAGAGGTTCTACGAGCTAATGGAGAGGGGGTCTCGAGCAAGCACCTCGCTAGAAACCTTCTCAGTAATTAGCAAGATACCAACTCTGTCTGAGTACAAGACAATCCTCGCAGCGACTGCCAGCCCTCAAGTGACAATTGAGGACTTTGAGGGATTGGTAAGATGGTAGCGAAAAGTCTCTCAATGCAAGCTGTGGGATTGATATGCCGGGGGCATCGAACGAGGCGCTCTTCAACAGGTGACAAACTTTGGTTCTTACTATGCGGTCGCCGATTCTAGAAGCTCTCTTATCCGAGTTTCGACACGTTTTCTTCCTGGTTCGTTAAGAGTGTAGGCTCTTTCTTTCGACCCCCGAATCGGCTCTGATTTTTACTAGCCCTTGATACTTTTTCCTATGGAATTCCGTATCTAGCCAATCATAGGATACGCGCTTTCGCAGCTCTTTCTTGAGAGACATGAGGTCTCGATATGTCAGGGGTTCGTAAGAGTGATACAACAATAGGCAATACAAGGTCTAAGTACGAAATTCTCCGAACATTCGCTCGAATCACTGTGTAAAGCTCGGTGGGATTTTCAAGCGTTCAATACTGGACGCGGTTCTTTCGGCGAGATGCTGGGTAGTCGACCCACCAAATACTGCTAGCTCAAGCTTTTCGAGCCTTTTCGATAACGCGTCGATTTTAGCTTCCAAATTCGAAGGCATCGCTCGTATCCTTCTTGGAAGGATATGCACCAGGAGTAGGTTAGCTTTTCCGAGAGTTTCATGTTCTAGCGATAAGCTTCGTCCAACCGACCTGCAGGCTGCACAGGCCATTCGGGGCTCGCAATCATCTTTGCAGGCTCAAAACCTA
>WNGK01014183.1_pt1 | contig 11391 bp, 12 predicted proteins | sample 5400601 | NCBI WGS metagenome assembly WNGK01 (sample SAMN13153376, study PRJNA577476) | soil metagenome | isolation source: 60 cm soil or saprolite under Garry oak tree replicate 1 | place: USA:California | collected 2016-06-15
TTCCAAGCTATCAAGAATACGTGTCAGTTTACTGGGATCTATTCCAGGCATCCCCTCGGCGATTTGCTTCACCATCATAGGCCCGCGCCGGGTAAGGAGAGAGATCACGCTTACCTCGTCAGGAGAGCACAAGGTCTCCTGCTCAAACAGCTTCGATCTTTGGCTTAACGTGTCACTCAGGAAAAGCATAAAGTCAAGGACAGCACGCGTCTGCGATGACTCAAGATCGTTATCCATAAAGACTCCTTCTCTACCAGTTCATCTGCTCCCTCGTGGGATGGCCTCGCGAAACACTGGTCGCACACTATTTTCAATAAGATATTATTGTAATATGATAATTTAAATCTGTCAAGAGCACTTTACCTGAACTGGTATTCTGATATAAGGGTCAGGGACTAATGCCATAGCGCTGGAGGATATCCTGTCGACTAGCAAGCTCAGCAAGCGAAATCGCCTAAGGGGGTCACAATAGCAAATTGGGAGAAACATACGCTAAGCTGCAAATCGTCTTCGGAGGCGCGATCCGGTTGAGGGAATGAAAGCGTCGGGACTCATGAGTCCATCTCTGAAAGGCCCCTTCTCTCTCTTTTTACAGCAAAAGCGCTCATTATGAAGATGGTAAAGGTCCTTAGCGTATGTTTGTCCCGTATTGATACAGTGACCCCCTAAGGGTCATACGAGCAGGAGTCCAACTCCTGCTCGTGACAACCAAACCAATGAGGTTGTCACGATGAAATGCTCGACGAAGGATTGTCAGATATGTCCGACTGAACGGTCCTGGCCACTTGTCGTCCCGCAGGAGCGGCTTCAACCTTCGCCGCCTGCCGCAGCCGCTGCAACACCAGTAGGCTCAACAGCAATGGAAGGCTCACGCCAAGGATCACGACTCCGGCAACGCTGAAGGCCTGCACTCCTGAGGTGTCCATCTGATCGAAGGCGCCGATGTTGTAGATGATGATCGGTGGAGTCAGCGCCGACGCGATAAACATCGCCAGTACCACCGTTCGTAACACCACCGGGTCACCCTCAGCTGCGGCCACTACCGCCGTGATGCCCAAGCCTGCCGCCAACGCGCCCAGCAGGCCGAGGGAAAGGCGCGTCAACGTACGGTACACATCGAGTCCAAACAGGAGATGAGGGGCGAAGAAACAGATGCCACTCAACACAAGCGCGGCGCAGCCAATCGTTGCGCTAATGATTCGAATCCAGCGCGGGGAACGTATCGTTGTCATACTGCCTCCATCACAAAGTTGTACACCGTCTCCGCCGACCCATCGGGCAATGTGCGTATTTTCGCTAGCAAAGCATGATCGAAGTCGAACGCACGCGCGTTGCCCTGAGGGTCATTGTCAAAAAATATTTGTGACGTTAGCAGACGCGTGTTCGGCCCTTGTGTCTTGACGTGAATATGGGCAGCACGCCACAGACCTGCGAAGACGTAGGGCACCGGCAACAGTGTTAGAAGTTCATATGAGCCATCGGCTTGGGTGAATTGGTGACCACGGTAGTTATAGCCGATGTTGTCATACACGCCGTGCTCGTTCACCTGCCAAAAATCGAGCACTGCACCCGCGATCGGCCTGCAGTGTGTGTCAAGAACGCGGCCACGTACCACAAGCTCACGTCCGGTGTGGCCGGGCAGCCGGAAGTTGGTCTTGAGCGGCGAATTGGGAGTGTAGAATGGCCCCTCTTCAAAGGCATGAGTTGGCTCTTCATGGTCATCGGGACAGGCTGGTGTCGGCACTAACCGGATCCCCTGCGCCGCAACCTTGTCGGGAAATTCAAAAACGAGGGGTTGCGGAAACGCTATCTTAGAGAAAAATCCCCCGACGACCCCCCATGCGGTCAGCCCGATCACACCAAGGGTGGCGGTGAGGGCATCCCGGCGCGTTAGCTTGCTAGGTGATTGCTTGGGCGCTTCAAACGGTTCCTTGCGATTCTTCATGCTGTGTACCTCCTTGAATGCTTTATGCCGGACGCATGGCGACGTCCAGTGGAATGCTCGCCGCCAGGTTGATCAACGCCGCACTTTTGGTCCACACGCGCTCTTGCAGCACTTGATCATATCAAATTGACATGGATACCTTTGACTTGCTGTTGGCAAAGTACGTCCCGATTACACCGTCTACCTCAGGCGAGCTTGCGAGATAGACGACGGTCCGCGCGGCCTGCTGGGAAGTCAAATCGTGATGGCTCTCCCGATTCCAGAGATTGCACCTGTAACGAGCGCGATCTTGTCATGGAGCATAATTACCTCCTTCATTGCTGTACTAAGCCCAGAGTTGCGCTTCACTCTACCACTTCTTTTTCATTCAAAATATAATTATGTCATAATTGAAATAATACTAACTTGAAAGAATACACGAGCAAAAAAGAGACCACTCCTGTAGTCAGTACGCGTCGGCCAATTGCAAGGATCAGTGTTCGTGTTGCATAACCGTTCTTTTCCAGACTGTCAAACAGGTATGCAAGTTCACTCGTGTCCATACACGGCAACACCGCAATTTCCTTCACCATCTAGGGTGTAGAGCAGACCAAAACACCAAGCACCGTCATTTCGTTAGGTGAACAAAACCGGTTCTGCCCAAAACGCTTCCAGCTATTGCTTAGCATATCATAGAGAAAGATCATGAACCCCAGCACTGCACGTCACTGTGCAAGATCAAAATAGCGAACCACTACGGTATCCTTTACTACATCTAAAACGATACCGACATCAATCTCAATGATTTTTATGGCAATATACTTTTATTTAGCAATTATATTAACATGATATTTCAAACTTGTCAAGAGTATTATGCTACATCCACTCATAAATCAGTCAAGTGACTTGTCTGGCTCCGTGGGGAAATCACTCCTTTGAGAGCCGAAGTCGCAGGTGAACCGGAGGCAATTTCATCGCCTTCGATTTATGAGTGGATGTCAGTATTATGTCGTTGAGCCTGGGGGATATCCTTATGGGAAAGCAATCATGCATCCATTTTCCTATGCCGTTTCACCGGAGAAGTCACTAACTGGCCCATCGCTAGGTAAGGTTACGTAGTGGTGGGCCAAGCAAGCGTGAGCCACTAGAACGTTCAATCTAACATGAGTTATTCTTTCCGATTCCCGTTTTCGATATTCATGTATCAGGCTCCGCTGAAGCCGGCCAGCCCTGAAACGAAGCCAGTGCTGAAAGTGGTGAAGTATGGCAACACGCTCTTGGCCCTGCCCGATGAGGCGAGGGTGGTGGTAAAAAGCGTGAATGTTGAGCACTTTTCAGCGCGAAGGTTGAGCAGCACAGCTATTGACCATCTGAAAAGGCGCTCCAGAGGCGGATGGTCGCATATCGTTTTTATCAATTCGGGTGTGCAGTCGTACCGCTTTTACTCGTTGTGTCCAACCCCACCAACATCGAAACATGCTGCTCAACCTTCGCGCCAAAATCCCACCCTTCACGCCAAAACCTGCTCACTCTTCATCGAAATTACCACCACAATAGGCGGATTGCAGGGGAATCCCTCGATAGGCCAGTGCCGAGCCGATCTGGATGATTCTCCCCCGATCACGCGGCCGCATGCGATGCAGCGCTGCCAGCGTGCCATAGACCGTCCCGAGATAGGTGACCTCTGTGACCCGTTGATACTCCTCTGGCGTCATCTCTGAGGCCGGCGAGAAGACCGAGGTCATCGCGTCGTTGACCCAGATATCGATGGGGCCGAAGGTCTCCTCAACCCGTGCGGCCGCTGCCTCGACCTGCGAAGCCGCGGCGACATCGGTGGGCAGATCGAGTGCCTGGCCCCCCAGCTCCTCGACATCCCGGCGCGCCCCCTCCAATCCGGCATGCCCACGCGCCAGCAAGCCAATGTAGGCTCCCCGCCTGGCGAAGGCGCGGGCAATAGCGCGTCCCACACCAGCCGAGGCCCCGGTCACGACCACCACTTCAGGTGTCCTTGCTTGCATCATCCTGTGCTCCTTTCTCCTTCGCAGGGACCTGTCCCTGCTTGCTCCCATTCCCCTTCTCGTGGTCCAGCGGTGGCATGCCCCAGAGTGGAGCCTCCACTGTCCCCTCGATCACCTCGATCTCCTTCTTCTCAAGCTGCTCAATCACCGTTTCCGTTCCGCGACGGGCCACCGTGATGTCCAGGCTGCCTTCTCCGAGAGCGATGCCCCGTAGCTCTAGTCGGGGCAACCACTCTAGCAGCCAGGGTGACACGAAGCAACGTCCGTGTGGTGCATCCGGTAGGAGCCCAAGGAAGAGCTGGGCCGCCAGAATCGGTGCGGCAGCCGCCCAGGCCTGCGGAATGTTCGCTTCCGCGTAAGGTACCGGCAGATCGTGTGAGCGGGGAAGGCCACAGAACAGTTCTGGCAGGCGTGCCTCCTCGAAGGCCCCGGCTGCTTCCAGGATCGCACGGATCAACGTGCTGGCTTTCTCGTAATGGCCGTACCGCCAGAGCCCTGCCGCCGCGAGCAGCGTATCGTGCGGCCAGACCGAGCCGCGCTGGTAGGACAGCGGATTGTAGGCCGGATTCTCAGAGGAGAGCGTGCGCAGCCCCCAACCACTGAAGAGATCGGGCTTGAGCAAGCGCTCCGCCAGGGCAGCCGCCCGTGTGTGATTGGGCAGGCCGCACCAGAGCAGGTGCCCGGGGTTGGAGGAGATGCTCGCCACCTGGCGCTTCTGTCCATCGAGCGCGAAGGCATAATATTCTTCTTGCTCCATCCAGTAACTCTCCTCCACCATCTCACGCAGCCCGCTTGCTTGCTGTCGCAGCCGCTCAGCCTCGGCCTGCTCACCCAGGGCCGCCAGTAGTTCGGCCATCGCCAGGCGTGCGGCGAAGAGGTAGCCCTGCAGCTCCACTGTCGCCAGAGGAAGCTCTGCTATTCGGCCATTGGCATGCACCACGGCATCGCCCGCATCCTTCCAACTCTGATTATAGTAGCCCCGGGAACTGCGGGTGGCGTACTCCAAGAGGCCGTCTCCATCGCGATCGCCCAGGTCATCGCACCAGCGCAGGGCCGCTTTAGCCGTCTCCAGATGGGCCTCGAGGAGCTTGACATCGCCGGTCCAGCGCCAGGCATGCCAGAGGGTCAGGCAGTAGAGGGCAGGGGCATCATGCGTGCCATAATAGGCTGGAGCAAACGGAATCCGGTTGCGCCTCGCCAGTTCCCCACGGCGGCATTCGTGGAGTAGCTTGCCGGACTCAGCGTCCCGCCAGTCATCCCGCCCCCTGGCCTGCAGCCTACGCAGGGCAGCTAACGCCCCCTCTGCTGACCACGCTCCATCCAGGCCAGACAGCAGCGCGGCCATGAGCGGATCGCGACCGAAGAGCGTCAGGAACCAGGGCACGCCAGCGGCAATGTAGGGTGGGTGCTCGGCCTGCGGGATCGCTAGAGCATGCAGGTCGGCGCGACCCTGGGTGAAGGGGCGCTCCAGGAGCGAATCGGTCCGTATGGACACCCGTTGGGCCTCTGACACTGGGTTCGGCTCGGGCTGGTGGGGATCACCCGCGAACTCAAACAGGGTGCCATCGACCTCCGGCCTGGCTTCCGCACAGCACGTCCACTCAGCACCAGGGTCGAGCTGCAGCTCGAACACGATGCGCGTCCCGACGAAGACGGGCTGACCGCTTGAGGGATCCAGGCTGATCTGCACACCGCGGCGGAAGCCCGCTTTCTCGTAAGAGAGCGCCACGCCCTTCTGGTGAGAAGCCCGCCGAATCGCGAGGCGGGGCGGCAGTGATTGGCTCTTCACCTCGAAGATATCGGCAAAGTCCGCATCCAGGTGCAGCGTGAACTGAATCTTGACGGGTCGCTCCGCGAAGGCTTGCAGGTGCAGGTCGTCGTGCAGCGCGCAGTCCACGCGTCGTCTGAGCGTGAGCAGCAGCGTGCCGGCCGAGATCTCGCCCGTCGCATCGCGCAGCGGCCGATTCTGATAGTCCCACTGGGCGGTGCCATGCCCGAAATGCGAACGCCCGAGTAAGCGCCAGGTCTGCCCACTTATCAGGAGCTGGTAGGTGGACAGCACGCGAGTATCCCCGGCGAAGAGGCCGTGCAGCTCTTCGGCCAGGATCTGCCCATCCAGACTACAGGAGAGCGCCACGCCACTGCCCCACAGGATGAGGTAAGGGTATGGAACGCGACTGCCACCGTTCATAGTTCAACTCCCTGTGTACAGCAGCCCAATCACCAGTCCCCAGAGCGCATGCAGCAACAGAGTCGTCGCCGCGAAGCGCAAGCCCCCAGCCTTCCGGCCCATGAAGCCGAGGCCGGAGAGCGGAACGATCAGTCCGCCCGCCAGCGCCACCGCCAGAAACACGCCCCAGGCGATTCCTACGAGGGGCCGGGGCCAGGGGAGATTGGGCACAATGAGCATAGCCCAGACCAGGACAAGCAGGATACTATTGACCAGGTGGGAGGCAAAGCCCAACAGCCAGGCACTGGGGCGGTCGGAGACCATATAGCGACGTCCGAAATCGGCGATATCGAAGGCGACCAGCCCCGGAACCGCTCCTGCCCACAGCCCGGCGATGGCCATGACGTAGCCGGCGACCAGTCCGGTCAGCACGACCCCTGCGAAATCGACCTGGTGCCACGAGAGCACCTGCATGGCTCCTCCTCATGACGTGTGATGGTTCGTTGCTTGCACAACCCCTGTTACCTCATCATGCGCCTTGCGTCGGGAGTGCCGGTGGCCGTTTCGGTGGCCGGTTGTCCGGAAAGGGAACTGGGGGCGTTGAGGTTCGCTCCCTCGTCGACTCCCACGCCCAACCTCTCCACCAACTCGCCGCCCAGCCAGCCCGTCACCAACGCCAGGACCACGCCCACGACCGAAAGAATATAGGCGATGACGGAGGGATTGGCCTGCGCGTTCAGCCGGATGAGCCAACTCACAATGAACAACAAAACGATGAAGACGTTGCCCCCACCATGCCACAGGCCGACCGTTTTCGCGCGTGTGCCTGCCGGGATCGCGAGCCAGTCGATCAGGCCAAAGATAGCCGCCAGCAGCGCCCCGATCACGCCTGCAGTAATCATCCAGAAGGCGATGACCGAGAAGAAGCCGTTGCCCGTGATCCAATGGATGATGTCGAAGAAGAGCGACGTCGCCAGTAACCCCAGCGGGAAGACGATCAGCATGGGGTGGATGGGATGTCCGAATGCCTTGACTTTGCTTTCCATCATGTACCTCCTTGTTCAATCTCCACCAGGAAATGGTGGAGCCGAAACAGTTGTTATCTTTTCTTTACTTTTGTTTCACTACATCCCGCTTGCTTTCAATGCCTGCAAACAGTTGGTGGAAGGAGTCGGCGAACCGTTGCACGCCTTCCTCCTGCAGCTGCCGGGTGACCTGATCGTAGTGGATCCCAACGTCCTCGAGGGCTGCGAGTTCCGCTTGCGCCTCCTGGATGTTGTCCTCAACGGAGAGTCGCACCCTGCCATGCTCGCGGAAGTGCTCGATCGTTTGGAGTGGCATGGTATCCACCGTGTCAGGACCGATCAGTTCCTCGGCGTACAGCACATCGCGGTAGGCCGGATTTTTCGTACTGGTGCTGGCCCACAGCGGTCGTTGCACGCGTGCGCCACTGCTCCTGAGCGTCTCGAAGCGCGGCGTGCTGAAGAGGCGTTGGAACTCCTGGTAGACCAGGCGCGCATTGGCAATGGCCGCTTTGCCCTGGAGGGCCTTGAGCCGCGGCTGCTCGACGGGATCATGCGTGGCCTGGATCTTGTCTTCGAGCAGCTGGTCCACGAGCACATCCACGCGGCTGACAAAGAAGCTGGCTACTGAGGCGATCTGGCGAAGGTCCTTGTCTGCGGCCAGGCGCTCTTCCAGGGCGGCGAGGTAGGCCTCGACCACCTGGCGGTAGTTCGAGAGCGAGAAGATGAGCGTGATGTTGATGTTGATCCCCTCGGCGAGGGCCTGGCGAATGGCAGGAACGCCCGCCGGGGTCGCCGGGATCTTGATCATCAGGTTGGGGCGGTCAACCGTCTGCCAGAAGCGGCGCACCTCGGCCAGGGTACCTTCCATATCCTGTGCCAGGTCGGGCGAGACTTCCAGGCTCACGAAGCCGTCCTGCCCGCTTGTTTTGTCGTAAATCGGACGCAGCCGGTCGGCTACGGTGCGCACATCGGTGATGACAGGGCTTCGTAGATCTCACCGATACGCTTTCCCTCGCTAATGAGCTGGTTCATCTGCTCATCGTAGGCATGCCCATGACTGATCGAGTGCTCGAAAATGGTGGGATTGGCGGTGGTGCCCGTGATACCGTCCTCGTCGATCAGCCGTTCAAACAGACCCGAGCGGAGTTGGGCCCGGTCAATGGTATCGTACCAGACGCTTTGTCCAAGTGCCTGCAGTTGCCGTAATGGATTGGTCATAATGTTCTCTCCTTGTATCTCAGCATCTTATGTTGTGCTCGATCCAGCATGTTCCACCGGACTGAGGAGGTGAAACCTCCTTCACCTCGCTCATCGCCACCCAGCAGCTCAGCAACACAGAGCTATCCCTCCCTATTTCTATAGCACATTGGTACCAAAAAGTCAAATAATATCTTGACTTTCTTGACAATTGAACAGATTATCTGGTAAACTGGGGAGCAGAATTGGAGGAGATGTATGCGACTCTCGGGTTCTGTTGCAAAAAAGGCGGTGATATGGTACTGCTCAGTCAAACAAGGTTTGCAACACGTTCTTCTGTTGAAGAGGAACATCCTGATTCAAGAGAGGGATAAAGTCGCTTGAGTTTGATGCGAGCATCAGCCGTCGTGAAGCACCGATTGACCGTGATGAGCGCCTCATTGCGACGTTGCTGCCAGACAGGGTCTCTCATTTAGGAGAAATATCCTATCTACTTGTTTCATCACTCGAGAATTGCGTATGATAGCAGCGGAAAATATGCAGAAAACGTACCTTTCTGAAGGAAAACCTACCACATTGCTCGTATTTCATACTCTTTGCAGAGAGAAGAAGCTCTATCAGAGCAGCAGGTTTTTGCGTACGGTTGCTGGCGCTGTTTCCCTAACGAGAGAGGAAGAGGTACTGTGGGCGCAGATCTTCAACACCTTGGCAAATATGCACTGCAACAGCGCTTAGCACATCATAGGATGGCTGAGGTCTGGAAGGCCTATGACTCCCAACTCAAGTGCCCGGTTGCTCTGAAGTTTCTCCGGGCCAATGGGCAGACTGACCCTGGTTTTGCAACTCGTTTCGTTCGCGAAGCTGAGGTCATTGCTTCACTCCACCATCCCTCCATCGTGCAGATTCACGACTTCGGGCTCTTGCCCCCCCAAGAGCCAGGCACTGTTATAGCCTACCTGGTTATGGATTGGGTCGAGGGGCAGACGCTATCAGCTTACATACGCGGTGCATCTCGCCTGGGGAAGGTTCCACCTGGAACAGACATCGTTTCCTTCTTTACATTGATCGGTCTGGCCATCGACTATGCCCATCGCTCTGGCGTCATCCACGGAAATCTCACCTCGAACAATATTTTCCTTCATCAGAGGTACAGTAGCTTGCCCAATCGCATTGGCGAGCCACTGCTTACTCATTTTGGCCTCGTCGGGTTGCGAGGTTCTGCCGCCGGTACACTCGCTCACCGATCGCTTGAAACCGCTTTGTATATGTCCCCCGAGCAAGCCCAGGGGCATGCTGGCAATGAACGCAGCGATATCTACTCCCTTGGCGTCATCCTCTACGAAATGTGCACCGGGGTACTCCCCTTCCAGGGGAACAGGCCCATCGCACTCATGATGCAACATCTGGGCGCCGCACCCACTCCGCCTTCCTATATCAATCCGAGCATCTCCCCCGCACTCAGCAGCGTCATCTTACGCTGCTTAGCAAAAGACCCTCAGGCGCGTTTTCCTCGCGCCTCAACGATGGCTGCTGCCCTGGCCAAGGCCCTGGGCACGGCAGTTCCTGAACAACTGGACGGTTTGGCCGACCAGACGGACATGGACAACAGAGCATCATCCGTCGATACTCTGCAAACTCCTTCATCACTGCCTACCATGTCGTCCTCATCCACGTCCCCGACGAGCCGGCCGGGGCTCTCTGGGGTACCTGCGGACGGTGGCTTTCATGCTTCTCCTTCTGCACATGCAGGCCAAGACGGCCACTCAACCCCTGTGCTCTCATCTCCGTTCCGGCGTCCCTTGCGCCGGAGCGCTTTTCTGTCCTTCGCACTCGTTACTCTGCTACTCGCCACCCTGGTAGGCACAGGTCTGGCTGCTCTCCTCTCGCTCGCTCCGAGAAGTGTTGCTCCAACGAACGCTCTCGTCGGACATGCCTTCTTTGTCAGTAGCGGGCAGTTGAATGGAACCAGCAACCAGGGCATCATCGATGAGTTGCAGGTTGATCTCCATAACTTGGCTGAGCCAGCATCTGGCAAGAGCTATTACGCCTGGCTCTTGGCTGATAAAAATCAAAGCGAGGTACCGCCGATCTTGCTGGGCAAGCTCAGTGTCGATCATGGTCACGTGCGCTTTCTCTACCGGGGGGATCAACAGCATACGAACCTGCTGGAGTTTACCAGCCGCTTTCTGATCACCGAAGAGGATGCAGATGTCACGCCCAGCAATCCCTCGCCCGACTCCAGCACCTGGCACGACTACGCTGAGATTCCCCAGACCGCTATTCCCGGCGACAAATTGCATTTCAGTATGCTCGACCACTTTCGCCATCTGCTCGTTGAGTCTCCCGAACTGAGCGTGCGGGGGCTCCACGGAGGCATGGCCATCTGGCTCCTCGAAAATGCGCGCAGGGTGCTGGAATGCGCCAATAGCGCCAAGGATGCCTGGGCGAGAAGCGATGCAGCTTCCATCCGCAGTCAGCTGACATGCGTGCTGGACTATCTTGATGGAACAGCGTTTGTTCGTACGGACGTACCAGCGATCCAGCCACGAGCGGCCGATACGCGTAATGCCCAGGTCGCCCTGTTAGGGCCAGCCCCCCATGATACAGACCCTCCTGGCTACATCTACAGTGCGGAGGTCCCTCCGGGCTACGTGTACCTGATCGGCCTGCACCTCAACGGTGCAGTGCTGTCCCCGCAAGCAACACCGGATCAGCGTACACTTGCCGGTCAAATCGATACAGCCATGAACAAGCTGAAGGACGTGTTCGACCAGGTGCATCAGGATGCCAAACTGCTAGTGCAGATGACTGATGGGCAATTACTGCACTCCTCGTCTCTGTCCATCCTGAACGATCTGGTGATGCAGTCGCAGAACGCGTACGCCGGTCAACTCGATCCTTCTACGGGTGCATCACAGGGAGGAGCCATATGGATGTATGGCAATATTGAGCACCTGGTCACCTTTGACGTGATGCAGTTTGCATCTGCATCGGGTTAGAGATTCTGACTTTAACCAGAGATGATGATGACGAATGGCATGGTAGCTGCTCTGGAAC
>WNGK01008351.1_pt1 | contig 11389 bp, 10 predicted proteins | sample 5400601 | NCBI WGS metagenome assembly WNGK01 (sample SAMN13153376, study PRJNA577476) | soil metagenome | isolation source: 60 cm soil or saprolite under Garry oak tree replicate 1 | place: USA:California | collected 2016-06-15
GCAGTACTCGCGCGACAAGATCGCCTGCGAGGACCTGCTCGTGACGGCGTACCGGGAGGAGGGCTTCCCGGCCACGATCGTCCGGCCGTCGCACACCTACGACGCGACGCTGGTCCCGTTCGACGGGGGGTGGACGGTGCTCGGCCGGATGCTCGCGGGCAAGCCGGTCATCGTGCACGGCGACGGGACCTCGCTGTGGACGCTCACCCATCACGACGACTTCGCCCGCGCGTTCGTCCCGCTGCTCGGGCACCCGCGGACCCTCGGCGAGGCCATCCACATCACCTCCGACGACGTGCTCACCTGGAACCAGATTGCCGGGTCGCTCGCGGCGGCCCTGGGGGTGACGCCGCGGCTGGTGCACGTGCCGTCGGACGCGATCGCGGTCGCCGACCCGGACTGGGGCGCGGGACTGCTGGGCGACAAGGCGCACTCGATGGTGTTCGACAACGCCAAGCTGCGCAGCATCGTGCCCGGCTGGCGGGCGGTGATCCCGTTCGAGCAGGGCGCCAGGGAAATCGCGGAGTGGTACCTGGCCGATCCGGCCCGGCAGGTCACCGACACGGCCATGGACGCGGTGATGGACAAGCTCGCCACCGCCTGGACGGTGTGACCAGCACGGTCCGGGACGTCCGCGGGCTCGCCGATGACCTGCTGTTCCCGGACGCGACGACGCTGGCGCAGGCGCTGTGCGCGCGCTTGCCCGGCCACATGGCGGCGGACGAGCCGTACCGGCTGCTTGAGGCGGAGGGGTACGACTTCGGGTTCCTGGCCATGCCGTTTAGATCAGCCGAGGTGGCGCGCGATGATAGCCAGCAGCTCGCCGACGGCGAACGGCTTGGCCAGGAAGCCGGACGCCCCCGCGGCGAGCAGGTCCTTGACCATCTCCTGCCCCGAGTCGCCGCTGAGCACGACCACCGGGACCGCCGCGGTGGCCGGCGAGGCGGCGAGCTGGAGCAGGACCTGCATGCCGCTGCTGTCGGGCAGCCGGTTGTCGAGCAGGATGAGGCTCGGCGGGTCGCCGAGCGCCGCCGCGATGCCGTCGTGCCCGGTTCTGGCCACGCGAAGCCGCACGTCCTCGCGGCGCCGGAGAATGCGCTCCACCAGCACGAGGTTGTCGTCGCTATCGTCGATATACAGCACGGAGTGGCTCATCGTGATGTCGTCCCCGGGATCGTGTCCGAGTGTCCTTCGGTCCTGAATGAGTGGACCAGGCGGCCGAGTTCTGCGAGGTCAAGCGGCTTGGTGAGGTAGGCGGCGACACCGCTGGCCAGCATGCGGCGGAGGACTTCTTCGCCGGATATGCCCGGATCGACCGGTCGAGCCACCACTGGTGCAGCCCGTGCCGCGGCGGAGACAAAAGGGCCGACCGGTTCATTCGGGATCAGGTCCCCGGACGCCAGTGCCCAGCAGCCGGCTGACCGTCGCCAGCAGCGCGGCCCGGGAGAAGGGCTTGCCTATTACCTGAAGGCTTTCCCCCGGCCAGGTCTCACTTCCGTCGGGCGGACGCTCGTATCCCGACATGAACAGTATCTTCATGTCGGGCCGCCTGGCCTGGAGCTCAGCCGCGAACGCGTTGCCGGTGATGCCCGGCATCACGACGTCGGTCAGCACCAGATCGGCCGCGACGTCCGGATCATCCAGTAGCGCCAGCGCATCCTGCCCGCTCGCGGCCGTGGTGACGTGATAGCCCGCGCTGCTCAGCACGCGGTGCACCACCTCGCGAATCTGCGGGTTGTCGTCGATCACCAGCACGGAGCCGGCCCACGCTGCTGAGGTGGCCTGCGTTGTGCCCGCGCTGGCCACGTCATATCCCGATCCCGGTGCGGCGGGCAGCGCGATGGTTATCGTCGTGCCGCGGCCCGTTTCCGACTGAAGCCACGCCCGGCCTCCGGCCTGCGCGGCGAATCCGTGCGCGGCGGTCAGGCCCAGCCCGGCCGACTGGTTCTGGTCCTTCGTCGTGAAGAACGGCTCGAAGGCCCGCTCGGCGATCGCGGGATCCATGCCCGTGCCGGTGTCGGTGATCCGCATGACGACGTAGCGGCCGGGGAGCAGCACGGCGAGTTCGTTCGCGTCCTGATGACTGACCGTGAGCTGAGCCATGCCGTCTGAGCCGGAGGTGTCGACGTTCTCGATTCCGATGGTGAGCTGCCCGCCAGCCGGCATGGCGTCCCGGGCGTTAGCCGCGATGTCGGTGATCATCTGCTCGAGCACGGCCGGATCGGCCCTGACCGGCCAGGCGTTCCGGGCGGGCCGGATCGTGAGGGGAATGTGCTCGCCCAGCAGACCACCCAGCAGCAGGCTGGCGTCGCTCACCACCTGCCCAAGATCAACGTCCTCGGCCTGGGCTGACTCCCGGCGGGCGAAGGCGAGCATGTGCCTGATCAGCATTTTCGCGTGCTCGGCCGCATCCTGGATCTGCTCGATGTCGGAGCGGACCGGCCGCCACCTGGTGGCGCTGTCGGCCGCCTCGGCCATGCTCACCTCTTCGTAGACCAGGCTGGCGTAGCTCCCGATCACCACCAGCAGGTTGTTGAATTCGTGCGCGATCCCGTCCAGCAGGTGACCGAGGCTTTTCGCGCGCTGCGACCTGGCCAGTTCGTGCCGGAGCTGGGACATCTCGGCCGCGGACTGCTCGGCCGGGCTGACGTCCTCGAAGAAGGCGGTGAGATAGCGCTCGCCGGACGCGGGCTGGACAGCGGCGGCGGTCACGCGGACGCATACGGTCTCGCCGTCCTTGCGGATCAGGCGCCACTTCGCGCAGATACTCGGGCAGTCACCGGAAATGACCTGCTGGATCGCGGCGTCGAGAGCGGCCTGCTCCTCCGGGTGGAAGTCGCCGAGGAACTCGCGCCCGGTGAGTTCGGCCCACGAGTACCCCGCCAGCTGGCAGAAGCTGTCGTTCGCGGCCAGGTAGAGGTTCGGGCGGCCGGGAGCCATGCTTATCACGACCATGCCGCACGGCATGTGCTCGAACCAGGACTGGAACCACCGTTCCTCGCGTGGCCAGGACCGGCCCTGGTCCGCAGCAGCTCCTGCCTGTTGCGTCGGTACGGCCTGTTGCGTCGGTACGGCACTGGCCTGATCGTGTTCTGCCGCCATGACCCCCCCCATGACTAACACCCTAGGGTAACTGTATAGTCTCTGTAAGTAATCATCGAGAGTCGTGGCGGCGGAATTTCAGTGCGTGACAGTTCCAGGTCAGGCGCTGATGAGGCAGCCGCTGTGGGTGGTGACGCGGAAGACGGCACCGGGAGCGGCCTGCAGTCTGTCGGCTACGGCTTCGACCATCGGCGGCTCCTGGTAGGCGTAGATGGACTGCCTGGCGGCCAGGTTGACGTCGGTCTTGTACTGGACGTCACGCAGGAAGGACCGGTCCGTCCATAGGCTCGCGTCGTGGCCGGGATCTGTCATCCAGGCCTACCGCGATGATCCGCCTGCCACCTCGTAGGACCATAGCTCGCTGCCGATGCCGACCGGATGAGGTGCCTCGCCGCCCGCCCGTTCGGCTGCCGACCGGTGCCCGTGGGCGAACGCCGGAGAGCTCATCCACGCCTGGAAGGCCGCCTCGTCCCGCCATCGCGTCACCACTAGCCAGGTGGCCCGCCCGTCGGTCGGCTTGAGCAGCTCGAAGCCCTCGAAGCCGTCCTGGTTGTCCACCGCGCCGGCTCGTGCCGCGAACCTGCGGGCGAGCTCGTCGCCGCTGTCGGCGGGCACGGTAATCGCGTTGATCCTCACGACCGTCATGCCACGATCATGCCAGCAGCACCGGTGGTTAAAGTCCGCCGCCCAGGGTATCGAGCGCTGATGGCCCTGGCTGGAACGGTCCTCGGCGGACGTTACGTACTTGATGATCAGATCGGCAACGGCGGGTACGGCGAGGTGTGGCGCGCTACCGATACCGTCCTAGCCAGGCCGGTGGCGGTCAAGCTGCTGCACACGCGTTACACCCAGCGGAGCGAGGCCCTGGCCAGGTTCCGCGCCGAGGCGCGGCACGCCGGGGGCTTGTCCCACGAGAACATCGCGCAGGTCTTCGACTACGGCGAGCCAGCCGACGGGCAGCCGCCGTACCTGGTGATGGAGCTGGTCGACGGGCCGTCGCTGGAGACCGTGCTGACCGGCGGCCCGCTGGATGACAGCCGGACCATGGACATCGTGGCCCAGGCCGCGGCCGGCCTGCAGGCCGCTCATGCCGCCGGGATGATCCACCGCGACATCAAGCCGGGCAACCTGCTGCTCGCGCCGGGCGGCACCGTGAAGATCACCGATTTCGGCATCGCGCACACGATCGGCTCGGCGCCGCTCACGGCCAGCGGGGAGCTGATCGGCACGCCGGGTTACCTGGCACCCGAACAGGCGATGGGGGAGCGGGCCACCCCGGCCAGCGACCTGTACTCCCTGGGCATGCTGGCTTACAAGTGCCTGGCCGGTACTCCGCCGTTCCGGGGCACGCCCCTGGAGGTGGCGCTGGCCCACCGCGATCGCCCGCTGCCGCCGCTGCCCCCGTCGGTCGCCGTCGGCGTGGCCGCTCTGGTGATGCGGATGGCCGCGAAGGATCCCGCCCGCCGTCTCAGCGACGCCGCCGAGGTCGCGGTGTGGGCGGGCCTGCTGCGCGATGGCGTCGGCGTGGCCGCCCTCCAGATGTGGCCCGAACAACCGCCCGCCGTGGGCCTGTTCCAGCGCCGAACGGTCCTCGCCTACGCCTGTGTCGCGGTGACCGCCGTCGTCGTCGTCGTGCTGGCCAGCGTCATCGGATTCGCGTCCACCCCGGGTCCGGTCACCGCCGCCCCGGCCCCGGCCTCATCGTCGCACGGCGGCGGCAGCGGAGGCGGTGGCCCTACCGCCCCGCCCAGCCGCGGTCCCGCCGAAAGTCCCGGCCAGCTGCCCGCGGCCAGGTCGGTGGTCAAGCGGCGGCCAGCCGCCCTTAACCCGGACGTCGGCCCGGCCGTCGCTGTGGCCGATCCGGCCGGTCCCGGTCCCGACCCCGGTCACGGCCACGGAAAAGGCCCCGACCACGGCCCCGGCGCTGGGCCCGGCCCTGGTCTCGGGAAGGCGAAAGACAAAGGGAACGGCCAGGATGCCTGAGACCGGCGAGACCCCGGCGTCCGGAACGGAGAGATCATGACGAGAGCAGGTAGCGCAATGAGCACTAGGCGAACCGGGCCGAACGTGCTCGGCATCTATCTCAACGATCATCTCGCGGGGCCACGGCAGGCACCGAACTGGCCCGCCGGGCCGCCGATCAGGTCATCAGCCCGGAATCGAATCCCTGAGCTACCCGGTACGGTAACAAGATGGCGTGCAGGATAAGACACCGAGCTCGCCCGGGACGCCGACAGTATCGAGATCGGACCGGCCAGCACCGGTTTCGGCGGCCTGCAGCCCACGATCGTGCTCTCGGCTCACCCGGAGCCTACGCCCGGCCTGCTCCGGCTGCACTTTGACGTCAGCCCGGTTGGCCGCGACCAGGACACGGAGCTTGCGCGGCTGCTGGCGGCCGGAGCCCGGCCCGCGGACGTCGGTCAGCCTGGGGACGAGGGATGGCACGTGCTCGCCGATCCGGAGGGCAATGAGTTCTGCCTGCTACGCCGGCAGCTAGAGACCTGACCGAGGCCTCGCCCTTCTCGCAGCAGGCGGGGGGTTCGCATCAGTTCCATCCGGGCCTACCCGCGGGCGTGGAGTCGGGCGAACCGCGCGCGCTGGGTTTCGAGCATCTCCGCTTCCGTTATCGCCGCGTCGTCGTAGGCGGGCGATACCAGCGGCGCGGCGTGCCGCACCTTGATGACCACGATCGCCTCGACCCGTTCGGTCAATTTCGAACCATCTGCCCGCATCCGCTCGACGCCCTCGGAGAACGCGGCCGACCCGCGCTCGTGGACTTCCGCCTGACCCTTGAACCGGTAGCCCTTGCGCACGAACGGGTCGACCACGTTGACCTCGACGAGCGACCCGGCCCGGATGTTCGCGGTCGTCTGCGGTGAGCAGATGTCGGCGAAGAACAGGTGGTCGTCATCCCAGACACGGGTCGATCCCTTGGGCGAGAGGTTCGGCGATCCATCGGGACAGACGGTGGCGTGGAACGCGAGCTTCTGCTCGTCGATCAGTCGCTTCATGTCGTCGGTGAGGATGCCCATCAGCTGCCCGCTCCCGGTCTCGATCTCAGCTCACGGTATAGCTTCGCGTCCCAGATGGTTAGAACCGCCTGGTGCTGGTAGATGAGCCGGTTCAACCGACACGAAGGGGGAAGACAGCCGCCAAGCACGCCAAGAAGCGTTAGCCCGGCGCGCATCGGCAGCAAGTTACCTGGCGTCCGGCGCAGGAGCCCGGCCTAACCGGTCCCGCTCAACCACGACGATGTGATGACTCTGTAGTGGTTCTGACCACGACGATGTCACACACGTCGTCGTGGTTGCGGTCCCAGGGCGGGAGATGCGACTAGACCGTTCGGGATAGGTCTTCAGGGCCGAACGGGCCGGGTAAACCGTCACCGCGCCGGCCGCCCGCCCCTTCAGCCGGACGGCGTCAGCCGCGACGCCTGAAGAGCAAGGTAGCGACGCTCGGGCAGGCTGGTCGCGCGGCGAGCCGCGTCGAGGTAGTCGGCGGCGGCCGCGGCGGTGTCGCCGGCCAGCTCGTGCAGGTGTGCCCGAGCCGCGATCAGGCGGTGGTGCCGGGCCATCCGCTTGTCCGCCTCGAGCGCCGCGATGACCTCGAGCCCGGCTGCGGGCCCGCGCACCATGGCCACGGCCACCGCGCGGTTGAGGGCCGTGAACGGGTTCGGCGCGGCGAGCTCGAGCAGGTCGTAGAGCCCGAGGATCTGCGGCCAGTCGGTGTCGGCCATCGTCGTGGCCTCGTCGTGGACGGCGGCGATGGCCGCCTGCAGCTGGTAGGGACCGACCTCACCGCGCGGCAGCGCCCCGGTGACGAGCGCCACGCCCTCGGCGATCTTCGCCTGATCCCAGCGGCTCCGGTCCTGCTCGGCCAGCGGTACCAGGGATCCGTCCGGCCGGGTCCGGGCCGGGCGCCGCGCGTCGGTCAGCAGCATCAGCGCCAGCAGGCCCGCTACCTCGTTGTCGTCCGGCAGCAGCCGGTGCAGCCAGCGGGTGAGCCGGATGGCCTCCTGCGACAGCGCGGGCACGGTCAGCGTGTCACCCTCGCTGGCCGTGTAACCCTCGTTGAAGACGAGGTATAGGACGTGCAGCACGGCGCGCAGCCGTTCGGTCCGCTCCGCCCCGGAGGGCAGGCTGAAGTCGAACCCGGTGCCGGCGATGGTCTGCTTGGCCCGGCTGATCCGTTGCGCCATCGTCGCCTCCGGGACCCCGAACGCCGCGGCGATCTGCGCCGTGGACAGCCCGCCGACCGCGCGCAGGGTGAGCGCGATCTGGCTGGGCGAGGACAGGTCCGGATGGCAGCAGCCGAACAGCAAGGCCAGCGAGTCGTCACGGTCGGCGGGTTCGGCGTCGGCCGGGGGACCGAGCAGCTCGGACGGCGGGGTGGCCACCGCGACCAGTTCCTCGCGGGTCCGCCGCGACTGCTCGCTGCGCACCTGGTCCGTCAGCCGCCGCGAGGCGACCGTGATCAGCCAGCCGCGCGGGCTGTCGGGGAGCCCGCCGGACGGCCACTGCTGCGCGGCTGCGAGCAGGGCTTCCTGGCTGGCGTCCTCGCACATGTGGAACTGCCCGTACCGGCGCACCAGCGCGGTAAGGACCTGCGGCGCCAGCTCCCGGAGCAGGCCCTCGACGTCGCCCCGGCTCGTGGTCACAAGTCCGGCTTGGCCTCGTGCAGGATCGGCCAGACCTCGACGGGATCGACGTCAGCGAAGGGCATGTCCGCCGCGATCTGATGCGCGCGCTCTTCGCTCTCGCAGTCGAGCAGGTAGAAGCTGGCGATGTACTCCTTGGTCTCCAGGTAGGGCCCGTCGGTCACGGCCGGCTGGCCATTCTCCCGCCGGACCAGCCGGGCCTGGATCTCGTCGGCCAGCCCGTAGGCGCCGATGAGCTCGCCGGCCGCCCGGTACTTGCGGTTGAACGCGTCCTGCCTGGCGATGACCTCCGGCCATTCCCCGGCCGGGATCGAGGCCCACTTCTCCTGGTTTCCGTAGATCAGCATCAGGTACTTCATGGTGTTGTCCTCCCGTTGCCACATACACACGACGACATCGCACGGAGCATAGTCTGCACGTCATGATTGTCTCGTGAGCGCAGGAACGACGAGCGGCGACGAGCAGGCCGGGGTGGCCTTTCCCGCCACGGCGGACGGGCACAGGAGCACCTCGGCGCTGGGCCAGGCGGTGGTCGCCGACGCGCTGCGCCGGGTCGATCCGGACGGGGCGCAGGCGGCTAGCCGGGAAGCCAACTGGCGGTCCGGCTATCTGGGGCACTTCCGCACGCTGATCGAGGCTGGGCTGACCTCGAGGCAGGACGCGATGTCCGTGGCCAGGGACGGGCTGGCGTCGCTGCACGGGCGGATGCGGGTGGTCCGGCACGGCGAGCCGGAGACCGGCCTCGGCGCCCTGCTCTCGGCGCCGGCCCGGCACGAGCTGACCGCCGTCCAGGTGGCAGGCGGCGCGACGGCCGAACGCGAGCTGGCCGTACCCTACCGCGGTGAGCGGCTGAGCGGCGACGCCCTGCTGCGCCAGCTGGACGCGTGGGTCGCCGTGGGCGTCATCGAATCGTCCTGCGCCGGTGCGGTCCGTACCGTCGCCGCGTCGCCCGACTGGCTCGCCCTGCCCGGCCGTACGGTCGTGGTGCTCGGGGCGGGCGCCGAGGTCGGCCCGCTGCCGGTGCTGCTGAGCTGGGGCGCGCGGGTGATCGGGATCGACCTGCCCCGCCCGGCCATCTGGGACCGGGTGCTGGAGACGGCGCGGCGCAGCGGCGGCACCCTGCTCGTCCCGGTCGCCGACGCCAAGCCGGGCCAGGATGGCGCGGATTCCGGCGGGGACCTACCCCAGCGGGCCGGTGTCGACCTGGCCGGCGACGTCCCGGCGGTCGCCGACTGGCTGGCCGGCGTCGACGGGCCGCTGGTGCTCGGCAACTACGTCTACGCCGACGGCGCGGCCAACGTCCGCGTGGCCAGCGCCGTCGACGCGCTGACCGTGCGCCTGCAGGCCGGGCGCCGCGACGTGGCGCTCGCGTTCCTGGCCACCCCGACCGATGTGTTCGCCGTGCCGGCCGGGGCGGTCGCCCAGTCGGCCCGCGCCTACGCAGACAGGTCAGCGGCGAACAAGTTCGGCCGCGGGCTGCTGCGGTCGCTGTCCGGCGGCCGGCTGCTCCGCCCGGCCTACCCGCCCGGATCCGATCCCGGCATCTGCGATAGCCTGGTCGCCCAGCAGGGGCCGAACTACGCGCTGGCCAAGCGCCTGCAGCGGTGGCGCGCCACTATCGCCCGCGACGGCGGCCTGGCCGTGTCGATGAACGTCGCCCCGCCCACCCGAACCAGGTCGGTCATGAGCAACCGGGTGCTGGCGGCCGCGTACGCGGGCGCCGGGCGGTTCGGCGTCGAGGTGTTCGAGCCCGCCACGACCAGGGCGCTCATGGCGGCCCTGCTCGTCCACGACCTGCACGCCGGGCCGCCGGCGGCCGGGCATCCCTGGCAGGACGAGGCCTACGCGGCCGCGCACGGCGGGCTGTGGCGGATGGCCTACACCCCCCGCAGCGCGCTCACGCTGGCGGCGCTGCTCGGCTACTACCCCGCCAGGAAATCCTTACCCGATCAGGGGCAGCCGGTTGTCCGGGTGCTCCGCGCGGCCCGAGGCAGCCAGCACCCAGGCCCGGTCGTCAGCCAGGTCGGCGGGACGGCGGCCCAGGGTCCGCCGGGCCAGCAGGTCGTCCAGGATCGACGCGGTCAGCGCAGTCCCCTCCGGCGTGGCGATCGGCTCCCGGCCCAGCGCCAGGGTCAGGTCCAGCCCGTGGACCACGGCCTCGACGACCCGGCTGGCCACGAATTCGTCTACCTGCATGGGCGCGAAGTATCCCGGCCCGACAGCGTCGGCCGGCACAGAGCGGGCCTCCTCGATGGTCTTGCCGAACGTCTCGGCCAGGACCCCCGGCATGTCCGCAGGCGTCTTGCCCTCGACCATGGTGTAGGCGTACCCGTAGACAACGGGCGCCGTCTCCGAGCGGGGGTTGATGAAGAAGCTGGTCCGGTCCCGCGCGGGCTGCTCCTCGCCGAGCCCGTCGATCAGCATCCGGGTCAGGCCGATCGAGATGTCGAAGTGGCCGGCCAGCTCGAACACCGTCCAGTGCGGCAGGTCCGGATCTACCGGGACCAGTTGCGTGGACGCGGCCCATTCGGGCTCGGTCAGGCCGCGGAAGGTCGCCTCGATCCGGGCCAGCTCCCCGGCAGGCGTGTCGATGGTGGTCTCGTATGAACCCATGCCCACCTTCTATCACCACGGTGCGGGTGTCCGGTAGGAGCCCGCGGCTCCGACGTCTCCGGTGAGGACGCCAGAAGGCGCCGTACCCACCTCAGTTATCGGGTGGTCAAATAGCAGGGCATCCCTGCGGACTGGAGGAACCATGAAGTACCTGATCTTGATGTGCGGGTCCCAGCAGGACTACGACGCGATGGCGGGCAACGCCGGAGCCGGGGAGCCGGCCTGGTCCGCGGCCGAACTCGCGGCGATGGGCGCGTTCATGGAGTCGTTCGGCAAGGACCTGGCCGAATCCGGGGAACTGGTCGACGCGCAGGGCCTGACCGCCCCGGTGCACACCCGCAGGATCCGGCTGCGGGAGGGCGCCCCGGTGGTGACCGAGGCCCCTACGCCGAGACCGAGGAGGTCCTGGCCGGCTACTGGCTCGTCGACTGCGACAGCTTCGACCGGGCCACCGAGATCGCCGCCCGGCTGACGGCCTGCCCCGGGCCCGAGCACGTCCGGGACCGCGCCTACGTGGACGTCCGGCCGGTCGCCGAGTCCCGGGCCGAGCTAGAGCCCTGACCGTGAGCCGTACCGAGGCCGGGGACCTGCTCCGCCAGCTGGCGCCGCAGGTCCTCGGCGCGCTGGTGCGGCGGTACGGGCACTTCGACGCCGCCGAGGACGCGGTGCAGGAGGCGCTGCTAGCGGCCGCCACCCAGTGGCCTGCCGAGGGTGTCCCCGGTAACCCGCGCGGCTGGCTGATCACGGTCGCCTCCCGTCGGCTGACCGATCTGCTGCGCAGCGAGCAGGCCAGGCAGCGGCGGGAAGAGGCGGCCGCCCGGCAGATCCCGCCGGGTGAGTGGCTGGCTCCGGCGGCCGACGCCCCGGCTGCGGAGTCCGACGACACGCTCATCCTGCTGTTCCTGTGCTGCCACCCCGCGCTGTCGCCCGCCTCGCAGATCGCGCTGACCCTGCGCGCGGTCGGCGGCCTGACCACCGCCGAGATCGCCCGGGCCTTCCTGGTTCCCGAGGCGACCA
>WNGK01013663.1_pt1 | contig 11389 bp, 12 predicted proteins | sample 5400601 | NCBI WGS metagenome assembly WNGK01 (sample SAMN13153376, study PRJNA577476) | soil metagenome | isolation source: 60 cm soil or saprolite under Garry oak tree replicate 1 | place: USA:California | collected 2016-06-15
CGCAGCGCATCCTCTGGGAGCATCTTGACGACTTCCTCCTCGTGCCGGATGCCGAAATCCGCACCGCGGTTCGGCTGATGATCGAGACGACGCGCAACCTGGCGGAGCCCGCCGGCGCGGCGCCGCTGGCGGCCGCCGTCCGGCTCAAGGATCGACTCAAAGGCAAGCGCGTGGCGCTGATCCTGAGCGGCTCAAATATCACGACGACGCAGCTTCGAGAACTGCTCGGTTAGGCTGGAACGGGCGGCGTATGTTCCGCCCGGACGTCGGCCCGCTGGCCGTTCTCGGATACGGCGAAGGTCACGTAGACGTGCAGCACCTTGTTTTTGCCCGTCTTCAAGCCGTGGTCGAAGGGGAGCGGCACATTCCAGGAATCGTCTGCTTCGGCCTGGGCCGGGTTGGGATTCACTGGAGCTGACCAGTCCCCCACCTTCTGAAATCCGCGTCCCCATAGCACCGCGCGAACGGACACGTTTGACAGATCAACCGTGATCGGTTTGTTGCCCAGGTGGACGAGTCGAGCGCTTCGCCCATCGTCACCGACCTCGAGGCCGACCGCCGCCTGCGGCATGCTGACCAGCTGCTCGAGCAGCCTGCGAACATGACGGATCAGCTCGCCCCAGGCGCCTTCGATTTCATCGTTGTTTCCCATCGTGGCGATGGCGCCGTCAAGCTGGAATCTCTCCGCAGACCCGTCCATCGTCGGCGGCCTGCTGACGTCGCCTGCAGCAACGGCCATTTGCGCCTCCTTCTTCAGCTGGCTGAGCTCGGCCGGAGAAAGCTTCCCGGCGAAGCGGCCGACCGCAGGCGCGATCGAGCGCCACATGCGGAAGGTGCCGTCATCCGCCACCTGTAGCCCTTCGTTGTCGGGAGGCGGAACCCGGCCTCCGATCCGAGCGTAGTCGACGATCATCCCAACCCCATCATCGCTGCCGCGGTTGCCAGACGCCGCCTCTGGTATGGGCAACGAGCTGGCTGAATTCGCGGACGTGGCGTGGCTCGGCCCCGTGCTCATGCTGGTCGACCTGCCGTTGCGGGTCACCCATCCGTGAACCGCTGTCGTAGCTGAGCACCTCGATCACCCGGTACTTGCCACCCGGGATGCTACCCAGGTCGAAGTTGGTCAGCCCCGTGTCGAGGTCCTTGACCAGGTCGCCGGTGGTGTTAAAAGCGGCGGACGCCTGTACGCCGAAGTTGGGTGCGACCGCCGGCACATGAGCCACAGCGCCGACGGCCACGGACGGCAGGGCCTTGTAGGCGGCGATGACTCGCTGGGCAAAGGCACCCTGGCCCATCCCAGCGATCACCTGCGAGGCCGGGCTCGGCGTCACACTGGGAGCGGCTCGGCCGACGATCGCGTTTTGCAGTCGTTGTGCCACCTGGGCAGGGGTCAAGTTGCTGGTGGGTCCGGTCGTCTGGCCCACGGGCGCTTCGTATCCGGTGCTCGCGCGGAAGTCGGCGGCCGTCTGCTGATACTCGTCCTTAAGCCCGATCATGTGGCCGAATTCGTGGGAGACCGTGCCGGCGATGTCCGGGTCGACCACGAAGAACTGGCCGGCGTCCGAGCGCCCCTTCCCCGGCATCACCTTCACCGTCCGCGCTGACGGGTCGGTGGACTGGATCGGGTTGAAGACGATGTCGACCGATTTCTTGGGGTCGGCGGTGTCGACAGCCTTGAACTGGTTCCAGGTCGACTTGATGAAGCTCATCCAGGTGCCCAGCGGCGCGGGCGGCATCGGCGCGAGGGCGGTCGGCGGCACGAAGTTGAAGCCCACGGTGACGGTGATTGCGGTCGGGGTTAGCGTCCAGGAAAAGACGGAGGTCAGGCCATAGGTGTGGCCGCCCACGGTCTCCTGCCATTTCATGAACGCTTTGCCTTTGGCAATCAGGAAGCCATTCAGCTTCTGCTGCATCTCCTTGACCGCGATCCCTTTCAGGAGGTTCCCTGGTCCCACGATCGGGTGGGTGCTTCCGATGGCGGCCGCCAGCGGGTTGCCGCCTCCCGCGGCACCGACGTGCTCCTCGATCCCGCTTCCACCTCTCGAGGCGCGCGTCCCGCCGCCGGGCGCGGCATTGTCAAGCCTGGTCCACGTCGCGGCATCCACCACGCCCGAGGCGACGCTGAGCAAGGGTGCTCCGGCGGCCGCGTTCAGCTTTTCCTGGGCTTCGCCGACTGCCGCACTACTGTCATTCAGATGCAGCACCGGGTGGGCGTGCGGTGCGCTCTCGGCGGCACTGACCGCTTGATCGATCGCGGGCCATGTGTTCTTGCCCACCTTTCCGTCGGGGACCGCGATTCCCATCACGTTCTTCTGAAATGCATTCACGGCCGTCTCGGTGTTTGCGGCGAAGTCGCCGTCGACCTTGAGGAAGGCGTCCGGGGCCGCAGTCGGAATCAGGTTGAGCTTGGTCTGCAGCTCCTCGACCACTGGTCCCCGCGAGCCACGTTTCACCAATGGCTGCGAACCGGTCGTGGTGGTGCGGGGTTGGACGACCGCCTGGCGCTGAACATCCAGCAGGGCACTCACCGCGGCGTTGCCGGCCGCCGACTGCAAGGCGGCAATCGCTTGCACGGACAGGGCCGAGGGCGGAGCCAGGGTCAGGGCCGGCGAGGGGCTTCCCTTCGTCGGGGCGTGCTTCGACGAGCGCGCTGCATCCGGCTTCTTCTCGGTTAGCCTGGCTTCACCGCCCAATCCAACTCATGTTGATCACCGCCTATGCGAAAGCCAACGAGCGGGCGGCAAGACTTTTGGGCAGAAGGTCGTGTCCTATTGGGCAGCGCGCTCGAGGACGACGATCGGAATCTCGCGCTTCGTCAGCGTCTGCTGCTGCTCGATGTAGGGCACGAAATGCTTGAGCTGTTCCCGCTCCTCGGGACGCGCGGTCCGCGCGCGAGCTTTGAACTTGTCGGGACCTACCTCGACGGTTGCGATCGGTCGAGCGAGCAGATTCTGGTACCAGCCCGGATGCGACGGGGCACCATTCCCGGACGCAATGACGACGTAGCGATCGCCGTCCTTCCCAAATCCGAGCACCGCCGTCCGTTCCTTCCCGGACTTCGCGCCCGTCGTGGTCAACAGCATGAGTGTCCGGCCTGCCATCGGACCGCTGAGCTGCCCACGATTGGCGCGGAACTCCTCGATCAGCTTGCGATTGAACGCCTTCATGTCCGTCGGGATCTGAGCGGGCGGCTTCCGATGGGTCGGCTGTTCGGAACTCATGACTTGATCTGGATCATTCCGACGCAGTTCTTCCCCGGGTCGATGAACCAGGCCATCCACGCGAAGCCGATATCGGCGATACCGTCGACGGTCTTAAGACTGGGCGTGTCGTAGTCCTCGATCTTGACACCGCGTTTTTTCAGCTCGGCGACTTCCGCCCGGACATCCTTCACTCGGAACGAAGCCTGAGTCTGGTCATCTTTGGTGCCAACAGTGCTCTTCGTCACCGTGAACTGGCTGTCGCCACCGCACTTAAAGACCAGCGCCCCGGGGCTCTCATTGAGGATCTTCAAGCCGACCTTATTGGCATAGAAGTCCTTCGTGGCGTCGAGATCCGTCGCAAGTAGAACGACGTTGATCGGATAATCGCTGAGCACGTTTCCCTCCCGTGGTGAGTGGCTGTCCTCTCCGGATACTAACGCCTGAGGCGCGGGAGGAGCCTCGCCAAGAGCAACGCAATCCCGAGCAGGACCAGGCCCGATATGACCAGGCTGACGGCGAACCCAAGGCTGCTCTGGAAATAACGGAACTCGATGTCGAGGACGAAGGCGAACAAACCGACGCCGCCGGCGAAGGCGTAGCCGGCACTGCCCCGGTACACGGAGACGGCAAATGCGACGCCGGCCAACACGCCGCCGAAGATTTCGAGTGGCAGGTTGCCGTCCTGAGCGGTGATGAAGGCGGTGATGATCGCCATCGATGGCCCGGCGAACGCCAGCACCTCCGTTGCCCATAACACTTTCTGCCGCCGGCCATACTCGGCCGCCGCGACCAGGATGGCGCCCGTGATGAGGAAGACCGCCTCGACCGCCCAGCCATGCTCCAGCTGCAGACGCAAGATCGATGAAATGGCCGCCACCAGCAACGCGACGCTGAGAGCCGCCGCCAACAGGCCCGCTCGCAGGCGAAACAGGAAGGCCGCGGCAAGCACCGCGGACACCAGGGCCGCGACCAGGAGGATGCGATACCCGGTGTGCGGAGAGATCGAGGCGTCGGGACCGCCGAGAAGCTCGGCCTGGAGCTGCCCGGTGAAGAGCCCAATGGCCGCGACGGCCAGCGTCAGGAGGCTGGTCTGGGCGCGACGTGCACGCGCCCGCTCGGCGGGAAGGGCGCGTGCGACCAGGAGAGAGGCGATCGCGACCAATCCGGGTATCGCCAGCCGGCCGATGACGCCGAGCTGCCTGTATTGCGTGCCGAGCAACGTGCCGAGGCCCGCCAGCGTGACCAACGCGCCGGCGTAGGTGATGACTTCGGTCGCCGTGATCGAACCCCCACCCTGCCCTCCCCCGCGAGCGGGGGTGGGTGAACGCTCACTCCCAGAGGGGGAAAGCGAAACGGCGGACATCATCTGGTGCTCGGATTTCGCAATGTGGCGTGCGGGATCCGGCTGCATCTGCGTCCGCTCCGGGGAGGCGTAGTAGGCCGCGTCGGCGTCTTCCCACGTCTTCGGGCCCGCGTACCGAAGGATCCAGACGAATTGATCGGACTCCGTCGTCCAGGCGCCGAGGATCTCGAATCCAAGTTGGCGTCGAAGCGGGGCGATCTGGCGCTCCCACTCTTCCAGCCAGGCTTCCATTTCGCCTGGCTTGATCGCATACATCCGCAGTTGATCCGGCATGTCCAGCCCTACCGCGGTTCGGAGTTTAGGCTATCCGCCGGCGTTCATCTTCCGGCCTTGATTGCATTCCCTTGACGATCAGCCAGGTTACCCCAAGGGCGATCAAGACGTCGCCGACGCTGAGGACCGTGGGAAGCGGCCATGGCGGGGGAATCAGGATTTGGTCGGTCAGCCAGCGCAGGTGGGTATGGCTGTCCGCGAGACTGGAGTTGGAGGTCACGCGACCGGCCGCCAGCGCGCTGACATAATCGCGGCCCCTGGTCTGCGCTAGCAGGTTGGGTTCAACGGGCATCCGGCCACCGTTGGCGGCAATGGCGAGGAAGTTGCTGAACCCGCCCACCATGATGCACGCGATGCCGGGGATGATGAGATTGCGCGCCAGCCAGGCGAAGGCCAGGGCGCCCGACAGCAGGTAGAGGACGGTGACGGCGAGCGCGGCGATCGATAGGCCGGTAAAGAGAAACAGCTGGATCGCGAGCGACCCGAAAACCAGGGCGTTCCAGCGGAGCTTCAGTTGGCCCAGTCGACGAGGGCGCCCTCCCAATGCTGCGCCCAGCCCCAGACCGATGATGATGGCGCTAAGCAGCGTCATTCGACAACTTCACGATGCGGCTCTCGTTAGAGCGGGCGGCGACGTCTTCGAGCATCAGCTGGATAAAGGTCGCCCCCACCACGGGATGCCACTGAGTTCCGAGCCCCTGCTTCAGCGTGTCCAGCGCGCGCCCCATCGGCATTGCTTTCCGATACGGACGGTCGGTGCGCATCGCATCGAACGCATCGGCGACCGCCACGATCGCCGCGCCGACAGGCAATTGGGCGCCGCCGATGCCATCCGGATAGCCGCGACCGTCGTACCGCTCATGATGCGCGCGAACCAGCCTTGCCACCTTCTCGAGGTTGGAAAACTGTCGCAGAATGTCATACCCAACCTGGCAGTGCTTGCGCATCAGCTCCATCTCAGCCTCGGTAAGGGCGCCCGGCTTGAAGAGGATGCTGTCGCGAACGGCAATCTTGCCCAGATCATGCAACTGCCCAGCCACGGTGACCTGCCAGATTTCGTCTGGTGAGAGTCTCAGGCGCTCGGCTACGCGACGCGCGTAGGTGGAGACGGACTGCGTATGGTTATGGGTCAACTCATCCCGGTTTTCGATCACATCCGAAACGGCCGCCAGCGCGCGCATGCTGTCGTTTCGGAGCCGCTCCACCTGGAAATACGCCTGGCGAAGGATGACGGTCGGCACGGCGAACAGCACGGAAAGCCAGGGCGATTCAGCCCAGACGAGGTAGAAGATCAGCCCGAAAAACTCGATGCCGATGAGTTCCAACACCACGCCCGCATAGTTGCTGACGTAAGCGACCTGGAACGGCCGGCCGTCTAGAGAGGCCAATAACCGCGACAGTGGCACCGTGTCGGCGATGAAATAGACGATTAGCATCAGCGCCGTCCCGAAAACGACGTGGGCGGTGTCCTGCGATCCAACGATGCTGAGTGCGGTTGCGCCCGCAATCACGGCAGTCGTCGCCAGGGCAACATTGGTAAGGAGCTTGTACCAGGCTCGACGAGTGACGAGTTGCCAGGCGAGCGTCGAGACGATAGCGACGATGGCCGCGTTGGCGGGGTCGTCGCGAAAGATCATGATGGCGCCGATAAGGAAGACATTCGAGACGGTGATCTCGTATCCCTGCTCGAAGGTCACCGGAAACAGGTCCGCGACCGTGGTGAAGATGATAAGGACGAGGACAGCGAACGGAACCGAAAAACCGTGACCGTGGAAGAGGGGCCAGACCAGGGCGTAAAAGCTGGCCACGGCACCAGTCATCCAGATGATGGCGAGGATTTGTTTGACCTGCGAATTCAGCGCCCGGTATCCGCTCACGGCCGCCCGTATAACGGCCGGATCTGGGAAATATGCCGACAAACGAACGGTCGGCCGATGGCATCGCCTCCTCGGCCGACCGTTACCCTGTCGTCATCTCGCCGTGACAGGGGTTAGTGCCAGTGATTACCCGCTCCGAGCGTCAACAGAGTGCTCGCGATCGAGGCCAACAGGAGCAGCCAGCGCATTTACACACCTCCTGCCGTCCAGTAAGGCAGGACTGCGTTACGAACTCCGCAATTGACCCGACTGCGGATTAGCTTGTCGCACATTGTTTCCGGGCCAGCACAGATGGGGACAGCAGCTTGCCGCCCGGCTGGGCGTACGGTTGTTCCCTCCACATCCCTTCTTACGAGGGGCCTAACGAGCGTTCCGTTGCCGGAGGTTCGGCCTCGACCTCCTCTCGGATTGTCCGGATGTAGGCGGCTTCGTCGGCGGCCGACGATATGCCCGCCTGGCGCAGGCGCTCGACAGCGACCCCGGCCATATAGCAGGCGAGCGGGGCGAAACGACGCTCCTTACTGTGCGCCGACACCCGCGCCAGCTCGAGCAGTTCGTCGGCCACCTGGGGATCCAGTTCCGGCGGGGCAACGGTGGCCCCGCGATCCCGGGCGGCCTCAGCGAACCGGCGGCCCAGCGCTTCGAACCAGGCGTTCATGTCAAGCCCAACCGTAACACCGGGCCGTATTTGTTGACATCCCCCGTGCGGGGTGGGTACGCTGGGGTTTAGTCGCCTGCAAAACCGTTCCCGTGGAGGAATTGGGTGCCACAGGTCACGCGCCGCGACTTTCTGAAGATCGGCGCCGCCGGGACGGGTGCGGCCGGCCTCACCGCCCTCGGGTTCGACATGGCCCAGGCCGTTGCGGCCAAGCAGAGCTTTCACATCGCGGGCGCCAAGGAGTCGCACTCCGTGTGTCCGTATTGCGCGGTCGGCTGCGCCCTCGTCGCCTACACCAAGACAAACAGCGATGGCTCGACCCAATTGCTGCAGATCGAGGGCAATCCCGACAGCCCGGTCAACGAAGGACGGCTGTGCCCGAAGGGTGCCACCGCCATGCAGCTCGCCACCAGCGCGCGCCGGGTCGAAAACCCGATGTATCGCGCAGCCGGCTCCGACAAGTGGCAGCAGATCACCTGGGACGACATGCTCAACAAGCTGGCCCAGCGCGTCAAAGACGCTCGCGACGCCAGCTTCGTGGCGCAGGATGCGTCCGGCAACACGGTCAACCGCACGGAGGGGATTGCCTTCGCCGGCGGCGCCGCCTTCAGCAGCGAGGAAGGGTACTTCGCGACGAAGGTGATGCGCGGCCTCGGCCTGGTGCATCTAGAACAGCAGGCACGGGTTTGACACGGCCCCACGGTGGTCAGTTTGGCCGCCACATTCGGGAGAGGGGCTATGACCAATCACTGGCGCGACATCAAGCACACGGACCTCATGTTGATCAATGGCGCCAACCCGGCCGAGGCTCACCCGGTCGGCTTCCAGTGGTTCCTCGCCGCTAAGAACGATCCCAAGCGCGGGCCCGGTTCGGGCGGGGGCGCCAAGATCATCCACGCCGACCCGCGATTCACCCGGACCTCGGCGGTGGCCGACATCTATGCCCGCATCCGGACCGGCACCGACGTCGCCTATTTCGGCGGGCTGATCAATTACGTCCTCGAGAACAATCTGCACCACCAGGAATACGTGCTCAACTACACGAATGCCTCCTTCCTGGTGAAGAAGGAGTACGGGTTCAAAGACGGATTGTTCAGCGGATACGATCCCAAGACCCGCAAGTACGACACGTCATCCTGGGGCTACCAGATCGATACCGCCGCCAGCGACGCCTACAACGCGGCGCATCCACCCGCGGGTGGGGCAGTCGCCGCCCTGGCGAAGCGCGACATGACGCTGCAGGACCCGCAGACCGTCTTCCAGCTGATGAAGCAGCACTATTCCCGCTACACGCCGGAGATGGTGTCGCGCATCACGGGCATTCCCCAGGATCAGTTCATGCGGATCGCCAAGCTGGTGGGCGAGATGGGCAAGCCCGACAAGGTGATGACGATCGTCTACGCCGTCGGCCTCACCCATCACACCACCGGTGGCGAGCTGATCCGGTCAGGGGCCGTGCTGCAGCTGCTGTTGGGCAACATGGGACGTCCGGGCGGCGGCATGAACGCCGAGCGCGGTCATGCCAACATCCAGGGCAACACCGACCACGCCATCTCCTGGGAGATCCTGCCCGGATACATGCAGATCCCGGCGCCGCAACGCAAGACGATCGATGAGTATGTCGCGGCGCAGGCGCCCAAGAAGGCCGATCCCCACTCCTGGAACTTTTTTGGCACAAACTACAAGAAATTCACGGTCAGCCTGCTGAAAGGCTGGTACGGTGACGCGGCGACCAAGGACAACGACTTCGCCTTCAAGTTCATCCCCAAGCCGGCGCAGAACTCGTCCTGGATGTCGATCTACGACCAAGCACTGAAGGGCAAGATGCAGGGCCTCATCCTCTCCGGGATGACGGCGACCAGCATCGGCCCGGATTCGAACCGCGTCATGCAAGCGCTGGCCAACCTGAAGTGGCTCGTCGTGATGGACGCGCTGCCGACCACGAGCTCCGAGTTCTGGCGCCGCCCGGGTGCTGATCCGAAGTCCATCCAGACCGAGGTCTTTATGGTCCCGACAACCCACTGGATCGAGAAGGACGGCTCCTTCGTCAACAGCGGTCGCTGGTCGCAGTGGAAGGAGCAGGTGCTGCCGCCGCAAGGCAACGCCCGTCACGACCACTGGATCCTGGCCGACCTCTTCCAACGAGTGAAGGCGCTGTACCAGCAGCAGGGCGGGAAGTTTCCCGATCCCATCATGGCATTGACCTTCAATAAGTACGCCGACCCGAAAAAGCCGACGCTGGATGAGCTCGCCCAGGAGGTCAACGGCTTCGATCTATCGACCGGGAAACGCATGGCGACGTTTGCCAACCTGAAGGACGACGGCACGACCACCGCCGGCGACTGGATCTACACCGGCAGCTACCCCGATAGCGGCAACCTGATGAAGCGCAGGCTCGGCGTCCAGGACGTGAAGACCAATGACCCGACCGGGATGGGATTCTTCCCCAACTGGGCCTGGTCGTGGCCACTGAACCGGCGCGTGATGTACAACCGTGCCTCGGCCGATCTCAAGGGCAATCCGTGGGACCCGACCCGACCTGGCATCAAGTGGGATGGGACGCAGTGGGTCGGCGACGTACCCGACTATCCGAAAAATGGCCCGACGGCGGATCCGAACAGTCCAACGGCCTGGCTGCCGTTCATCATGACCGGCGAGGGCGTCGGCCGGTTGTTCTCCAGCTCGATGGTCGATGGGCCATTCCCCGAGCACTACGAGCCGATGGAGGCGCCGGTCGCCAATCCGCTGCACCCCAGCCAGTCCGAGTCCCCGGTCGCCTTCCTCTACACCGGCGGCAGCGGCAAATTTGGCGCCGCCAGGGACAGCTTCGGCAAACCCGACGAGTTTCCCTACGTCGCCACCAGCTATCGCCTCACCGAGCACGAGCATTACGTCACCCAGCACGTGCCCTTGCTGGCCGGGCTGCAGCCGAAGCCATTCGTCGAGATCCCCGAGGAGCTCGCCAACCAGAAAGGGATCAAGAGCGGCGATCGGGTGCGCGTTCGCTCCAAGCGCGGCTTTATCGAGGTACTTGCCCTGGTAACGCCGCGCCTGGGTCCCAGCACCATCGATGGCAAGAAGGTCTTCCAGGTCGGCATCCCGATCCACTGGGGCTTCGTCGGCGTCTCGGCCGAGTCGGATCCGAGCAAGGGCGCCAACTGGCTGGCGAATTCGCTGACACCGTTCGTTGGCGACGCCAACGCGTATACACCGGAGTTCAAGGCCTTCCTCGTGGACCTGGAGAAGATGTGATGCAGGTCCTGGAAGCCGCGGTCGCCGCGAACCCGTGGCCGCTTCGTCGCGAGCGCGCGGCGGAACTCGCCGAGCGCTACCCGCACGCCGCGGAGATGCTCCGCCTCTACCGGGCCCTGACCGTCGTGCAAGAGGCCGCCTACAGCATTCCCACTCCTCAAAACGTTGCCGCTTACGCGGCGGAGAATGTCCTCCCTGCAGTTATCGATGTCACCGTTGAAGCAGGACCGCGGGCGCTGCGGAAGCTGTGACCCCCCACCCTGACCCTCCCCCACAAGAGGGGAGGGAATTTGAGACCGAGGGCGCGAGAACTCACTGTCCAAACTGCAGGGGCCTCCCGCAACTCTCGTACTTCGCCATCTCTGGCGAGGCACTCGTCAGCGGCCCGCGTTACCTGGTCTGCTCGCGCTGTGCCACTAACTGGATCTTCTCCCGCATGACCTGCGCAGGGTGCGCTGAGTCGAACGGGACGAAGCTCCCGATCTACCAGGAACAAGAGCAGTTCCCCCACGCCCGGGTTGACGGCTGCCAGACGTGCCGCAAATATCTGTTGACCTTCGACCTGCGCCGTGATACGCGCGCCGTGCCGATTGTGGACGAAATCGCTTCACTACCGCTCGACCTGTACGCACGCGACCAGGGATTGAAAAAAATCACGCCCAACCTGATGGGGAATTAAGGCATGGCACAAACGGTCGGATTCTTCACGGACACGACGCTGTGCATCGGCTGCAAGGCCTGCGAGGTGGCGTGCAAGGAATGG
>WNGK01007542.1_pt1 | contig 11387 bp, 22 predicted proteins | sample 5400601 | NCBI WGS metagenome assembly WNGK01 (sample SAMN13153376, study PRJNA577476) | soil metagenome | isolation source: 60 cm soil or saprolite under Garry oak tree replicate 1 | place: USA:California | collected 2016-06-15
TCAACGCTCGAAAACCAATAGACTTAATAACCAAGCCTTTTCCGAGCTTGAGACATGCACTTAGCTGACAGATTCAAAGTAACCGGAACCGTCAACATTGACGGGATCGCCTTCACAATCCTGGGAGCCTATCCGATCAACAGTAACCAGGTCCGTCTAGATCTCCAACTCGTTTCTGACCAAGAACCAGAAACGGGAAAACCCGAACCAGGAAAAACCGAACTGGAACAGGCCCCTAGTACGGCCAATCTGAAAAAGACCGGAACCCCAGAACAGGGGACAGGGGCCGTTCCAACTCCATAGTTTCAAATAACACCCCTTTTTGAATTTCAAACTATGGTGGTGAAAAAATGGCAACAACAACAGGCGACAACGCCCAAGGAACACTAGCCGCAACCGCAGGCGCACTCATAGTAGAAGGAACCACATTCACAGCACAGGGCCTAACACAGGGATTCCCACAGGGCGAGATCTCCGTAATCGCGGGGCTAATCGTACTAAGTCTAGGTGTAGCTACAGCCTGGATACGCGCCTATCTGCGCGTACCATAAAACTAGCTCCGGTTTCTTCTGCCGGAATCTCTCTCTTTTTCACGGCCACTTTGGAAATAAACAGCTTCCTCAACTTTCCGTAATCGTCGATCAATCATCAAATACAAAGCCACCAAGACAGCCGTATTCACTGGTGGATAGATTATGCTTGGATCCAGAAGCTGGAAAAGACTTAGCATTTCCGTTTCAGCTCCACTAGTTTTCCGATACCGTAACCGATCAAAGCACCATGTAAAGCCCAGTCAATGTAAACTAGTAGCAAGATCAAAGTTCAAAGGCTCCTATGTTAGCCACGCCACCTAGGAACCAGGCAAAGGTTCCACCAGTAACAGCGGCGGCGGCCAACGAATAGGTGTAAGCCTGCCCCACAGTTACAGTTGTATCTATGGCAAAAAGCGAGAGAGTGCGACGATCGGCAGATCCGGCCGCCGCATAAGTTGTATCACAAAAAGCGAGAATAGGATTTCCATCGGCCGTTCCACCTGCGGGGTTATTAGTTCCTAGTGAACGCCTAATCGTCAACTGTGATCCATCTCCGGCTATCGAGTTGCTTGTTGCATCAAGATAGGCAAAAACCATAATACTAGCTGAGATCTGCGGCGTGATCTGAATCGATTGGCCAATATCAACCCCTGCTAGGCTTGTTGTCGAAAAGATCGCGGAATTATTTACTAGAACCCCTTTATTTCCTGAGAATGCGAATTTGCCAGCTAGGAATTTTCCTAGAACAGTTCCTGAAGTGTCAAAAGCTGTTAGGTTTCCGGAGCTATCTGTTCTCCAGAAGATCCCGCCGACAGCGATAAGCCGCATGTTACCATTCCCTGACTAGAGCCTCACAAAGAATCGCGGCCGCCAAAGCTGGAACAACAACGATCTTTGCACTATCTTCCGGCAAAACCTCACCGGCCAAACCGACAACGATCAAGACACAGACAAGAACCTGTTTCAACCGATACTTTGACTTCTGTAAGACCTGCATTTTTCTAGCTAGCTCTGAACTTAGCTGAAACCGTTGCGGTAACAGTTGTTAAAGCTACGGCTGTCCAGCTCATACGGATAAACTGAGACAGCAACGGATTCACAACAAGCCGCGTAACCCCGATCCCTGTAAGTGCGGCCGTCGCGGCCAAGCTGACAAAAACATTGTTCACCGGATCAAACTCGTCAATGCTGAACGTGATTGAAGTCGCGGTGAAAGTTCCGGTCAAATTGAACACGAACACGGCCGAAGCCCAACCCTCAACGTTAAGGTTTCCCGTGTTCCCTGGCTGAGTTGTAATCGGGTTACTGATCGGCCCGGTTGTGAAAGGAACCGGAAACATCTGATAATCCCGCATCTCCCCTGTCAACTTGGCGGCCCCTCATCAGTAACCACAACGTCCCCATGAAAGATCGGCGGAGCAAAAGCAGTTCCATTAGTAACACTGTGAAATTCTATCCGTTTCAATCCCTCTTTCAAAGTGTTAACCGTTGCATCAGGGTTACTGTTCTTCCATAGGCCGCTTCCCAGGGATCTCAGGTCCACAAAAAACTTGTCGAAATACATGTAAAGCAACTGACCCTTAGCCATATCCACAACGAAAGCGGATCTATGCCAGGCTCCGGTTGATCCACGGCTGAAACTGGCTCCGGCTCCTTTGAACGGCCCTGTTATTCCGGTTAAAACTAGACCGTTGCTGTCTTTAACAGTGTTACTTACGATCGTTGTTGTTCCGAGTGAAGATAGAACGAAGATCTGGCCGAAAGCCGAGAACGGGTTAATCTGTAACTGAAGCTCTCTAAACTTTGTGCTGTCAGCCGGATCTTTATCTTCGATTGAAAGCAGGTGTCCGGCCGGATCTGTTCCAGCCTGGAACAAATAGCTGAACTCCACGCCGACGATCTGGCTAGGAACTGAAACGTCAACGGAAGCATCCTGATTTCCTATGTCGCCATAGGTTCTGGTTGTTGGATCTCCACCGACAAAGAGAGATCTGGCTCCTGATCGACATCTCGCGTTCGCTGTAATATAGGCTCCGTATTCGTTCCCATCTCGAAGGTTCCAGGGGCCGCCTAGTGTTGGAGATCCAGTATTCAGGGTTTGCAAAGCTAGGGCCCTTTCAGGCATAATAAAGCCGCCTGGGCCCTGCGAGAAATCATCCCAGAAAACCGGTTGTCCTTTTAGAAACCGAACTGGAAAAGGTGGAGAGGCTCTAGGACTGACCAGTTGGCCGGTAATTGTTCCCGTGCTAACGGTTCGCGGCATTTTCTATTTTCCTCTGAATGCTCCTATGATAGCTCTTGCCAGCTTGTTTAGGATCGTGTCTTTGGTTGCTTTGTAGATCACGCTGATACTGTCGCCGCTAGTTCCGAGAAAAACAACGTTGGTAATGTTCTCGTCAACGAGATCCCAAACATCTAGCTCCAATGCGGTGCTAGGTGGGATCACGAAAGCATCAGATATTCCGCTTCCAGATTCAGCCGAGAATATTGCTGAAACATTGTGCGCGGCCAGATTTGAGATCGAGATAGACCGGATTGGAAACGCGCTTACGATCTCGCCCTGTGGTTGGGTGGATACCAGGGTTACGGTTTTTGTCGCGATCATTTCTGAACTAGTCCTCCTGCGCCCAATGTTTTCTGGCCCGGAATCGAATAGCCCAATGCTGAAAGGATCAGCATAAAACCTAGATAGTCCAGGGCCAATCCAAGCGGTAAAAGACCGATAGAGACATCTTCCGGAACCGAGACTATGATCAAAGCGATCCCTGTCGCGACTAATCCGATTGTGATCGCGGCTTTCTTAGCATCCACAGCTACATTTCCTCTTAGATCTGATCAACGCGCTAACCGCGATAAGAGAGACAGCGACAACAAAAGCCCCGACAGCCACCCACATAGGATCAACTGACAAAGGAGCCTTTGCCAGTTCCCCGTTAGGTTTGAGGCCGCGGAGATCTAGAACCTCTACCCGTTGGCTCCGTTGGCTCAATTTCCAATGCTTCCTGGGATGATTCCCGCGATCAGGCTGAAAATGATCAAGCCTAGAACAATGCCTACGGTGGAGCCGATAACAGCGATAGCAATCTCTTTGTGCATTTTTCCTATTTCCTCTTTCTCAACACCAAGAACGCGACGATCAGGATCACGGCCGCGACACCACCGAAAACTAGAAGCATTGTTGGATCAAAACTTTGTGTGCTAGTGCTTCCGGAGCCAGTTAGAGATTGTCCTAGAGCGTCAAGCTTGGAGTTCAGGCTAGAAATATCCGAAAATCCTCCTGGGGTTAAACTAGTTATGTTAGGCCAGCTTGGGAATACGTTTCCTCCACTATCTATCCATTTTTTGATGCTATCAATCAGGCTCTTGGTGTCGTCTAGTGTTTTGCTTCCAGTGTCAACGAGTTTTCCACCGCTTCGGAAAAGATCAACTACGAAATCTCCGGCTTTGTAAACGTAGCTTGCTCCTTTGTTAACGTCCTGGATAACATGACTGAAACCCTGTTCAGCCTGGTTAACCCGATCAACAGCAATTTTCACCTGTCCAAGTTCGAAATTGACTAGGCCAGATCCGATCTGTGTTCCAGCGTGTCCTAGGGTTCCTGCGGCCTGGTTTGCCAGGCAGGCGGCGTACTGGGCTTGTTTGATCGGGTTGAGACTATCCCAACCTGACGGTGCGACGCATGACAAAGGCTAGCTCCGGCTTGCAGAGCAAACAATTATTCCGACAATGAAAGCCGCGATTGCAACAGCCGCGTATTTCTGGTTCTGAGACATTTTCGTAAGGAAAATCTCCTATACTGGGAAAATTTCCTACTTTGTCGGGGTTACTAGTACTCTGACTATGAAGTTCTGTACCTGGCTAGCGCCTGTGAACGTGGCTAGTGCGGTGTACGCTGTCGGTTGGTAGGGGTGGCCGGGTGGGATTGTGAAAGGCTTCAACAGCTTTGCGCGGCCTGCTCCGTTAGCAACGTTGCCTGCGATCGCGCTGAAACCGATCTTCTGTGGAATATCGTTGACTGTGATGTCAAAGACGAAGTCAGTTCCTGCGACAACTGTTCCAGACGGTGTGTAAATGTCCACGATACTAGCGCTCTGTGTGATAGGCATGAAGTTAGGGGTTGTACCTGTCGCAATAGCGTTTACTCCACCGGCGAACCGTGTTATGGCTCCGAAGGTTTTGGTTCCGATCGCTACTGTTCCAGAAGCGGCCTGGGTGAAAGCGCAGATCCAGTTTTCCTCTGATGTTGCAACCTGTTTCTGGGCTAGTCCGCCGCCTAGGATCTTGCCCATGTTTCCGAAAATTCCCTGTAGCGACATGGTTAAGCGGTTCCTTTCCCTGCCATGCCTGTTACAGCCGCGAGAACAAACCCTGCGATCAGTACGCCTAGGGCTATTGCCGCAACTTCTTTCGCCCACGGATGCGAATTCAGCATGAGCCTAGGGCATGTTCGGCTTTTCCTTAGACCTTTCGGCCTCTAGCTCTTTCAGAATAGCATAGAGTAGTTTATTCGTGGTGTTTGTTGCTTCTAGCTGTTTCTTCGCGCTTTCCAAGCCTAGTTCTGCGATCTTTCGGAATTCGCGGAATTCTTTGTCAAACACGGGGAACAGTCCGTGAAACTATGCCTAATTCTTTGGCTTTTTCGGCTAACAAGAGCCGCATAAGCTCGGTTGCGGTTTTCAAGCCCATTTGTCGCATGATCTCGGTTAACTGTTCGCTTTCGTAGTGATCCAGCCCTAGGTTGATGGTTCTGATCCCTTTGCTCAAGCTGTCATAACCCGCATTTGCCGGCTGTCTCGATCGAAAAAGACGAACTGGTGCGCGTCACGGTTCAAACCGTTGACCAACTGCTCGAACTGTTCCCCGTAGTTCTTCCGGTAAGTTTCCCGATCCAGGTCTAGATCAGTTTGGAAAGCGAACACTTTGTTAGCCTGCTTGAAAACGAGCGTCGGCAGATCCTGAGTACGTCGGCCCATGAAAGCCCAACCAACTTTCCGGTGGCGGCCAGCTATTAGAAGATATCTAACATTCTCATCAGAAATGTACTTGGTGAAATATAAATCCGCGTCATCTATTGCGATTACCACCCGGCCCATCTCTAGAGCTTTTTGGATCGCTCCGTTAACCTCACCAGGATCGATCGTAACAATCCGGTTCTTGGCCCATTTGAACTCTGTTGGATCACTGGTGATCACTACGATCCGTTTGTAGGCTTGAAGCATTATGTCGCCTAGGTAGGTTTTGCCAGATTTGCTTTCTCCGAGTATCAGAATTCGATCATCTAGGTTCAGTTTTACCATTTTCTATCCGCGATCCTGCGCGTTCTTGAAAGCTTTGTCGATCTCTGATTGAACGTGAAAGGGTGGAACCCATGGCTGTCCTGGTTGGTCGTTGTTAGCCTGGGTTCCCGTTGTGCTTTGACCTGGTGAAACTGATTCTCTAGCCTTTGCCCTGGCTCCCTGGAAGGCCCGGATACTGAAAGATATAATCGCCATGGCCAGCATGATCTCCGGAAGCCAGGTTTCCGCGGCCTTAGCTCCGAAATGGTACTTATCGTCTAGAAGCGTGATCGCTAGAGAGAACCGTTGGCTGTCTCCTTTTGTCCACTGGAAACGTTCTAGGCCACCTGTAACAGGGGCCATTAGAAACTGATTCCACATTCCCCCTATCGCGTCAAACATGCTTGAGAAAGCATCATCAACCGTTTTCTCTGTGTGCTGTGGTGTATGAATTGTCTCTGAGCTTCTAGGTTTCTCGAATTCCGGTAAGGCTTCCTGTTCTGGTGTTGTCTCGACGGTGAAACTTGCTTTTTCGACCGGTGGAGCCTGGCTAGGTAACGGTGGAGCTTCTGCTAGTGGTGGTGCTGTTGGGATCTGTGGATCAGGTGCAACAGTTGGCCTAGTTGGTGGTGGCTGTGGGGCCGGAGAACTGGTAGGGATTTGTGGTTGTGGTTGGGTTGTTGGCTGTGGAGTACTAGATCTAGCGTTAGCTTGCCGTTCCAGTTCTCGATCTGCTTTGTTCCGATCTCTCCGCGCTTTCTCCTGGGCCTTGTATTTTTCCGGTTCTGCTTTCCGTTTCGCGTACACCCTGGCAAGAATTTCTTTTTTGTTGGTCTCGTATTTCTGGTGCGCTTTCCAGCGTTGGTTTCCGACAATGATCTTTCCGCATTTCTCGCATTTATACTCGTTACTTTTGCTCAATTTCTCTCTCCGGTTCCAGCTTCATTCTACCAGTCTCGATACGCCAGATCAGATAGACGAAAAAACCCGCCGACAGCCGCGCTAACCCCTATCGCGACTTCCGATCCTAGGGTTATCCAGGGATGGCTCAAGCTTTTGGAGCCGGTCTAGAAAACTGTGGAACTGCGGCTGTCTGGATCGGTTGACCGTTCGGTATGACTTTACCCTCTAGAAACATTTTCTGCCACACATCAAGCAACAAATAGACCGTTGCAAGAGGTAGATTACCATTAACCTCAATGCTCGTTTGTCCTGTCTCCGGAATGTGTTTCATTTTGAGAACTGAGAAACCTTCTGACATAGAAAAAGGGGAAGTAGCGAGAGAATAAAAAGGTTCGCTACTTTTCGTTCACCTGTACTTTGAACAGCTTCGGCGCGTTCTTGCCTTTCTGAGCCTTACCGGTTCCTAGATACTTTATCCGGACCTGTTTTCCAATGTCGTTCTTTCCGAGTTGGAGATTCAGCATTTTTGAACCCCACACGCGAAGTTCTTCGCCTTTGACATCTAGGACGTAATCGAACAGTTTGTTTTCGGCTGTCGCGTTGACGTTCTCCTCGATCCGGAGAATTGTTCCTTCGATCGAGTTTCCTTCGTCAACGTCTTTCGGTGGCCATGCGGCGGCTGTTCTGTCTTTCCAAACCAATCTTTCACCCCCTGATCTCGCCGGCTCTGTTCCGAAGCGAGTTTGATACGGGTTTTTTACCGCTTTTTCTATTTTTTCTTGGAATGTCCAGTGAGGCCGAAACGCTTTCCGGTTTACCCGTACACCCTTCATAGTTACCAACGTGAAAATGGGCTCCGCATACTTTACATTTTCCGATCCCATAGTTCACATCTTTGCGGCCCCAGGCCCAACCACCAAAAACGTGTTTCAATTCTTCCACCCTGGAAAATTTGGATCACTAGCACAGGGTTTTTCGGGGTGGTGGTTTTTCAAATGCCAATGTCGCGCTTTCGTGCTACCTCTCCAACTGCAATATGGACAGCCGGAGAAATAGATAGACCAGTTTCGATCAGCGTTTTTCAACGTTTCCGCTTCCTCTGTCTCCGCAACGGTGGCCGAGCCTGCTTCAACTGGTTCCGGTGCTTCTGCTTGATCCGTTGCACCAGGTGAATTCTCAAATGCCGGATTTCTTCCGGTTTCACATCGGATCTAGAAGCCATCTCGCCAAGAACCCTTTCTAATGGCTCTTTCAAGAACTGTGTAAGCGGTGAACCATGATCATATTTTGCCCTGTATCCAATCAGGCGTCGCGTTTTCCGGTAGCTGTAACTGACAGGTCCAATCCTTTTCCGGATCGTTCGTATTTTGTATTTCTTGACGTATCGTAATCCTGGGCCGATAGCTGAGTATTTCCGGAGATAGAAAAGCTCGAAATATGTCAGCCAGGGACTAGGCTGTTGAGCCTCTAGCCGGTCATGCTCGATTTGGAGCCTGCTAGCTCTAGAGAACCTCAATTCTCGTTTCTAACCCCGTAACCCTCATAACTAACGATCAATGTACAGCAACCATGTCCTAGCGGTTTACAGTCTTTTTTCGTTGGACATTGACAACAGGAACAGTAACAACAGGGATCTTCCTCGATACCCGCTTTCATAAACGGATCTGTCAACTGAAAACGCTCCATTTCCCGTTACACTTCAAGCAACGAAGAACCGTTCGGGTTGAAAAATAGTAGCCGATGTTCCTAGGTTTTCCCTGCTTCACGATCACAACGTTAGACAATGGGACAGGGCCACATTTGGGACAGCGTAGTTTGATCTCGTTACTTGTGCGGGATATGGTAGAGATGATAGGAGAGACAAACTTTACAGTGGAATCATTTTCCGCACTTCCAGCACTGTCTCCAACTGGTTCTTGGCTCATTCCTCTTTCCCTTTCCCTCTGACAATCTCTTTGAACAACCCCAGCATGTCCATTTCTGTTCTCACCCGTGAACGTTGCCTAGCACTTAAGATCTTATGCCTTTCTTCCTCGAACCGGATCAGGTAATCATCAGCACGTTTCGATCCATACGTCATATCTCCAAAATCTATCTTGTGGGTTCTAGCCCATTTCAGAACGCTTTTAACATGAGATTTCACGCGGAAAACCTCTTGATCCTGCGGTGTAATCTCCTCGAAGCTGTCAAAGAACAACTGGATCTTCTCGGCCGTCAGATCCGTGTAGGCTCGCGGTGTGCTGTCGGTTGGGCCTATCGCGTAGAGATCATATGCGGCAAAGGGTTTCTGGGCCCCGCTACTAGATTCATACCACCAGAAACCGATCGGCTCTTTCCGGTTGTAAACACCCATCGCCTGATAGATCAACGAGACATTGTTTCTTACTTTGATATCAGTATCTTTGTTGTACTGATCCGCAAACATCAGCCGCAACCCCTTTTTCCGACAGTTGCCGACTAGCTGAACCATTTTCTTGTTATACTCCGAGCCGAAGTTCCTGGCTCCTAGCCAGTCTCCAAGCTGATCAAGAATTGCCATTTTCATCTTCCCAGGCTCGCGCTTGATCCGTTGGATAGCCTGAAGATTCTTCAATCGTTTGACGCGTGGATCTAGAAGCGGTTGATCATTGTCTCCTAGTGGTGGCTGTCGGTCTTTCCAGGGATCGCCAGCATAGATTTTGAAGTTGGTGTAAACTTCTAGGTCAGGGTTAGCACGGAATTCTCGACCGAGAAACCAGCGTTCTAGGGTTGTTTTTCCGGTTCCGGTTTTTCCAAGTATGCTAGAATAGCCCTGGTAAGAACTCAACCCAAAGACACCGTAACAACTTCGATTTTCTGCTCTTTTAGCATAGCAAGTTGTCTAGAAATCAGTTCCCATTTATTACTTTGATAGGTTCTTGTAATGTTGTTGTTGCAACTAGGACATTTTTCTGTCCAGTAAATTTTCATAGTTTGCGGATCTCCGTTCTTCCATTGTCCAGCCACCAGTAAGCTTTACCGTTGATTTTTGACGGTGGAATCAGCGCATACTGTGCTGTGTATCTGAGGGTATCGAACTTCGCCCCAGGATAGTTAGCTTTGAACTGTTCCGATGTTCCCCTGAAGTAAACGTGAACTCCATGCGGAGAGAAAGCGCAAAGCGTTTTCCAGTACGCAACCTCTGAAAGGGAGCCTCTAAAGTCAAAGTCAACGATCAGTAGTGGGCCCTGGCTGTTTTCCGATTGTTCCCCTGCCACCACGGCCAGATTGTAACCGCGTCGAAGCCAGGTTAGAGCCTGGCTAGCATGATCGATCACTACTGTCTCTTGCCACTTCTGGAAGATTGGCGTTTTCAGTTGTCGGCATACTAGGCAATGGTTTTTTTCGTCGCGGTGTTCGTTGCAGTTGTGGATCTTGTCCTGTCGTATCGGGATCAGGTGAAAATTCTCGTCAAATAATCGCTGAGTTTTCATAGTTCAGTATGCTCCAAGACCCATTCTAGAACCTGAATCTGACCGTCATAAAACTGAATTAGAGCCAATTCTAACGTAGAATGAGTTTGTTTATACTGAGTTTCGTGTTCTCTTTTCCAATTCTGAGCTATTGTCAATCGTTCTAGTGTTTCGTTTCTTAGTTGAGGTGCATCCTCTTTCCAGGGTTGCATTATTTTGGAACGCCTAGTTTCGAGATCGCCCAATCGTATTTACAGTTGCTACAGTGAATGTAGATCCATTGTTTGGCGAAAGATCCCTCTAGTGGCCAGCCGCCGGAGTGGGTGTAGTGTTGTAGGTTGCGGAGTAGGAAAGGATAGTTGCAGAAGCCGCATTTCTTGTTTCCGGCCTTGATCACTAGATCAAAGTAGTCTTGTAACGTAGGGTTTTTGCTACTCATCTCCACGTCATAAGTTTCACCGCTTTCCCCTGTATCAGGAAGCTTTCTGGTTTTCATGGAAAGATCGTTTTCCCGTTCCAAGGACAATCTGGACATTCAATCTTGTGAAGTTTTACCATCACTCTGTCGTACTCGGCCTGAGCTGGGTTCACCACTCTGTCGTACTCGGCCTGAGCTGGGTTCACCACTCTGTCGTACTCGGCCTGAGCTGTGTTCACCACTCTGTCGTACTCGGCCTGAGCTGTGTTCACCACTCTGTTGTCCTCGGCCTGAGCTGGGTTCACCACTCTGTTGTACTCGGCCTGAGCTGTGTTCACCACTCTGTCGTACTCGGCCCGAGCTGGGTTCACCACTCTGTCGTACTCGGCCCAAGCTGTGTTCACCACTCTGTCGTACTCGGCCCAAGCTGTGTTCACCACTCTGTTGTACTCGGCCCAAGCTGTGTTCACCACTCTGTTGTACTCGGCCCGAGCTGGGTTCACCACTCTGTCGTACTCGGCCTGAGCTGTGTTCACCACTCTGTCGTACTCGGCCCAAGCTGTAAGATCCTGGACAGGTTTGAGAAGTCGTAATCGAATCTTGATTTCATGTTTCGGTTTGGTTGACTGGATATAATTTATTCTGTTCTGGAGTGGTTCGATAAGGTTTTCGTAGAGGCTTTCATGATGTATGTGCCAGTAGGGTTTTCCGATCTCGCTCATTTTAGCCATTTCAGTTTGGGTTTGGCTCATCGGTTTTCACTAAGCCTAGAGAGAGGGGGGTAGCCTTTTAAGTGTTATGTTGGTTTTTGATAGGTCAGATCTCA
>WNGK01019312.1_pt1 | contig 11387 bp, 13 predicted proteins | sample 5400601 | NCBI WGS metagenome assembly WNGK01 (sample SAMN13153376, study PRJNA577476) | soil metagenome | isolation source: 60 cm soil or saprolite under Garry oak tree replicate 1 | place: USA:California | collected 2016-06-15
AATCGCCGACGTCCTCGTCGATCTCCCGCCGCCACCGCGGCGCGCGGCAGCCGACCCTCTCGGTAGGCATGCATTGCGCGACGGGCGATTGGCGATCGGCCTTGGTCTCGCCTTCGGTCATGCGCATGCGACCGCGCTCGAGGAGCTTACACACTCGGCGGCGGATTTAGGCGCGACGGGTCTTCGCACCACGCCGGGCCGCGCGCTCCTCGTCGTGGGCGTCACCGCAGATCGCGCCGAGCGTCTGGCGGGCGTCGCGGAACGGCTTGGCTTCATCGCGCGCGCGGAGGACCCGCGCCGCCAGATTGTCGCTTGCGCGGGCGCACCGATCTGCGCTGCGGCGGAAATTTCCACGCGCTCGCTCGCGCCGAGCCTTGCGAAGGCGGCGGTTGCCGGCGCCGACGTGCCCATGGTGCACCTGTCAGGATGCGCCAAGGGTTGCGCCTGTCCGCGTTCCGCGCCGCTGACGGTCGTTGGCATCGAAGGCCGGTGTGGCGTGGTGGTGAATGGGTCCGCCCGCGATGAGCCTCTCGCGATCCTCATGCCCGAGGCATTGCCGAGCGCCCTCTCGCGATGCGCAGACACTGTGCGGCGCCTGTGCGTGGGAGACGAAAGCGCGGCCGAGGTGCTGTCCCGCCTCGACCGCGCGCTGATCATGCGTTTGATCCTCGGCGAGGCTACCGGTGCCTGAGCGGCTCGACTATCTTCGCGACCGCGGCCGCATCTACGAGCGCTCGTTTGCCATTATTCGGGCGGAGGCGGACCTCTCGCGCTTTTCGGCGGAGGAAGCCGACGTCGTCGTGCGCATGGTTCACGCCTGCGGTTGCGTCGAGGTGACGAGCCGAATCGTGTTTGGCGAAGGCCTCGTCGGTGCGGCGCGGGCGGCGCTCGCGCGCGGCGCCCCCATCCTATGCGACTCGGAGATGGTAGCACACGGCGTAACTCGCGTGCGCCTACCTGCACAAAACGAGGTGGTTTGCAGGTTGCACGATCCGCGCGCGGCGCGGTTGGCCGAAGACCTTCACACGACCCGCTCGGCCGCCGCGCTCGACTTGTGGCGAGATCGCCTTGGCGGCGCGGTGGTAGCGATCGGCAACGCACCGACCGCTTTGTTTCGCTTGCTCGAAATGCTCGACGCTGGCGCGCCGAGGCCGGGCGCGATTCTCGGCATCCCCGTTGGTTTCGTCGGTGCCGCGGAGGCGAAGGACGCGTTGGCGGCGGACTCGCGCGGTGTTCCATTTCTCACCGTGCTGGGGCGAATGGGTGGAAGCGCGATGGCGGCGGCCGCCGTCAACACGCTTGCGAGGGCCGAAATTTGAGCGCGCCCGGAAAACTCGTCGGCGTCGGCGTTGGACCGGGCGATCCCGAGCTGATCACGCTCAAGGCGGTGCGCGTGCTGGAACAGGCCGACGTGGTCGTGCATTTCACCAAGGCCGGCAACTCCGGAAACGCTAGGACCATCGCCGCACGCTACCTCAAACCCGGCATCCGCGAACTGGCGCTTACGTTTCCGGTGACGACCGAGCTGCCGAGGGACGAAGCACCTTATTGCGATGCCGTCCGCGCGTTCTACGACGCCGCCGCACGCGACGTGGCCTCCTACCTCGATGACGGTCGCCTAGTGGCCGTGGTCTGTGAGGGCGACCCGCTGTTCTACGGTTCCTACATGCACCTGCACGTGCGCTTGGCAGATCGCTTTCGCACCGAGGTCGTTGCGGGCGTGAGTGGAATGTCCGGGTGCTGGTCGGCGGTCGGGACTCCGATGGCGCAGGGCGACGACGTGTTCTCGGTGCTTCCCGGCACGCTTGCGCAACACGAGTTGGAGCGGCGCCTTAACGAGACGGACGCCGTGGTCGTGATCAAGCTCGGACGCAATCTGCCCAAGGTGCGCCGCGCCCTTGAACGAACCGGCCGCCTCGCTCGCGCCGTTTACGTCGAGCGCGGCACCATGACGGGCGAGCGAGCGATCCCGCTCGCCGCCAAGCCAGACGACTGCGCTCCTTATTTTGCCATGGTGCTGGTGCCGGGCTGGGAGGGGCGGCCATGAGCGGCCGACTTGCCGTGGTCGGGCTCGGCCCGGGAGACGTCCGCTGGCTCACGCCGGAAGCGGATGCCGCCTTGGCCGCCGCCGATGCGCTGTTCGGCTACGGACCTTATCTCGACCGAGCCCCTGTCCGCGATGGGCAGAGCCGCCACCCGTCCGACAATCGCGAAGAAGCACTGCGGGCCCGTGCCGCGCTCGAAACCGCGGCCGCCGGTACCAACGTCGCATTGGTGTCCGGCGGCGACCCCGGCGTGTTCGCGATGGCGGCAACCGTTTGCGAGCAGATCGAGTCGGGTCCCGCGGCCTGGCGTGGTCTCGACGTGGAGATCGTGCCCGGCATCACCGCGATGCTGGCGGTGGCCGCGCGTGTCGGTGCACCGCTCGGCCACGATTTCTGTGCGCTGTCGCTGTCCGACAACTTGAAGCCCTGGCCGGTGATCGAGCGCAGGCTCGATGCGGCGGCGCAAGCCGGGTTCGTCATCGCGCTCTACAATCCGATCTCGCGGGCTCGGCCGTGGCAGCTGACCGCAGCGTTCGAACGCTTGCGGCGTTATCTCCCGGCGACGACGCCCACCGTATTCGGCCGCGCGGTCGGCAGAGCGGACGAGAATATCGCGGTCACGACGCTGCAAGCTGCCGATCCCGCCGGCGCCGACATGGCGACCCTCGTCATCGTCGGTTCGGCCGAGACCCGCCTCGTGCCGCGGCCCGGGCACGCCCCCCTCGTCTATACGCCGCGGAGCGCGAGCGCATGATCGAGCCACGTCACCGCTTCCTCGATGGTCTCGACGGTCGGCACCTTGGGCAAGGCCGGGCGGCGCAGCAAGATGACGGGGAGGCCGAGCGCGCGCGAGGCCGCGATCTTGCCATAGGTCGCGGTCCCACCGCTATTCTTGGCGACGACGAGGTCGATGGCGTGGGCGGCCAGCAATGCCCGATCGTCGGCCTCGGTGAACGGCCCACGACCGGTGACGTAGGCTGCGTGCGGCACCGCGAGGGGCGGGTCGACCGACTCAACGCTGCGCACGAGGTAGTAGTGTTGCGGCGCTCGCGCGAAGGTTCTGATCTCACCCTTGCCGAGCGCGAGGAAGACACGGCGCGGCGCTTCGCCCAGCGCTTGGACTGCCGCCGCGGCGTCGGCAACCTCGATCCAACGATCGCCGGCGAGCGCAACCCATGGCGGCCGGCGCAGCGCAAGCAGCGCTACGCGCGTGGCTGCCGCCGCGTCGGCCGCGTTGGCCGAGATGATTGCGGCGTAAGGATGTGTCGCATCGACGAGCGCGTCGACGCGCGCGGCGGTGAGATATTGGCCAAGGCCCTCGGCGCCACCGAATCCGCCGATCCGCACCGGCACCGCGTGCGCGGCCGGCGCCGCGGTGCGGCCCGCGAGCGAGACCGTTACGGCCACATCGACGCGTTCGGCGAGTCGCTCCGCGAGGCGTCGCGCTTCTGTCGTGCCACCGAGAATGAGGATGCGTCGCATGTCGTTCGGTGACTCCCTCGCGCGCGAGACTGCCGCACCGCGCCGATGGTTGTCTATCGTCGGGATCGGCGAGGACGGGGTCGAGGGACTGACGCCGGTCGCTCGAAGTCTCATCCAGGCAGCCGAGATGGTATTCGGCGGGCAGCGACATCTCGTTCTTGCCGCCCCCCTCATCCGCGGCGTCGCGCGGCCGTGGCGCAGCCCGTTCGAGCGCGCGGTCGAGGAGGTGTTGGCGCAGCGCGGCCGGCAAGTGTGCGTGCTCGCATCGGGCGACCCGTTGGTTTACGGCGTCGGCTCGGTCCTGTTGCGGCATGTCGACCCCCGCGAGACGGTGACGGTGCCGGCGCTTTCGACCTTCAGTCTTGCCGCCGCGCGTCTAGGCTGGGCGCTGCCGGAGACGACCCAGCTCTCGCTGCATGGCCGCGCGCTCGATCTCGTCCGTCCGCACTTGCAGCCTGGCGCGCGCGTCCTTGCGCTGACTTCAGATGGCGAGGGGCCGGCTGCGCTCGCCCGCCTGCTGGCCGATACCGGCTTCGGCACCTCGCGCATGACCGTGCTCGAGGCGCTGGGCGGTCCGCGCGAACGCCTGCGTGCGACGACGGCCGCGGGCTTCGACCTCGGCGACGTGGGACCGCTCAACATGGTTGCGATCGAGGTCGAGGCCGCGCCGGGCGCGCGCGTGCTCGCACGAACGTCCGGTCTGTCCGACGAACTTTTCGAGCACGACGGCCAGATCACCAAGCGCGAGGTTCGCGCGATGACGCTTGCTGCACTCTCGCCGCGGCGGGGCGAATTGCTGTGGGACGTGGGCGCCGGCGCGGGCTCGGTGGCGATCGAATGGATGCTCGCCGATCCCTCGATGCGTGCGATCGCGATCGAGGCGCGCAGTGATCGCGTTGCGCGAATCCGACGTAACGCAGCCGCATTCGGCGTACCGGGACTCGAGGTGATCGAGGGCGTGGCGCCGGCAGCGTTCCTGGGCCTCGCCCAGCCCGATGCGCTATTTATCGGCGGCGGCGCAGCCGGCGCGCTCGACGCTGCGGTCGCCGCGCTTCGGCCTGGCGGACGGTTGGTCGTCAACGCCGTGACGGTCGAGACCGAAGCGCTGCTCATGGTCCGCCATGCAACCCTCGGCGGCGAGCTAACTCGCGTCGCGATCGCGCGCGTCGAACCCATGGGCAGCATGCAAGCGTGGCGGCCGGCGCTGCCGGTGACCCAGTGGGTCTGGAAGAAGCCATGATCGTCGCGGGCATCGGTTGCCGCAAAGGTACTTCGGCGGACGACATCGGCGCGGTGATCGGCGCGGCACTCGCGCGCGCGGGTTTCGCGACGAAGGCACTCGACCTCATCGCCAGGCGGCGGTCCCACGGCTCGGCTGATCGTGCCGCGGATCGCGATCGGGACCGCGACCTGCGCGCTGGCTGTTAGCGAGCAACGATCATGAGCGTCCATTTCATCGGCGCCGGTCCGGGCGCCGCCGACCTTATTACGGTCCGTGGACGCGACCTGCTCGGGCAATGCCCGGTCTGTCTCTATGCCGGTTCGATCGTCCCGGCGGAGCTGCTGGAGTATTGTCCGGCCGGGGCGCGACTGGTCGACACTGCGCCGCTGACGCTCGACGACATCGAAGCCGAATGCGTGACGGCCCACGCCGCCGGACAGGACGTGGCGCGACTTCATTCCGGCGATCTGTCCGTGTTCAGCGCCGTCGCCGAGCAAATCCGCAGGCTCGAGCGCCACGGCATTCCTTATACCTTGACTCCCGGTGTGCCAGCCTTCGCCGCGGCCGCAGCCCTGCTCGGCCGCGAGCTCACCGTGCCTGAGGTCGCCCAGAGCGTCATTCTGACCCGGATGCCGGGGCGGGCCTCGCCGATGCCGGCTGCGGAGCGGCTGCATGCCTTCGCCGCGACCGGCGCGACGCTCGTGCTTCACCTTTCAATTCAAACCATCGACACGATTGTCGCCGAGCTGATGCCGGTCTACGGAGGCGACTGTCCCGTCGCCGTGGTGGCGCGCGCGACTTGGCCGGACGAGCGCATCGTGCGGGGCACGCTCGCCGACATCGGCGCCAAGCTCGCGACCGAGCAGATCGAGCGCACCGCCATTATCCTGATTGGGCGCGCATTGGCCGCGCAAGATTTCCGCGACAGCGCGCTTTACGATCCGACCTATCACCGTCGCTTTCGGGGAGAAGAAAAGCCGTGAGCAGGCGCGAACGGGGTGCGGCCGACGAGCTCGCCGTCGCGGTCGAAGACCACGATTTCGAGCGCGATCTCGGTATCCGCGAGCAGCGCAGTCACTCTCGCGGGCACATCCGATGAACGAAGAACGCGCAGCCGCCGCCATGCGCGCCGATGCCCCGGTGCTCGCGCCCGGGCATGTCTGGCTCGCCGGAGCTGGACCTGGAGATCCGGGTTTGCTGACGCTTGATGCGCTCGCTGGCCTGTCACAGGCCGATGTCGTCGTTCACGACGCGCTCGTGGATCGCCGGGTGCTGGCGCTCGCGGGCCCGCAGGCGCGGCTCGAATTCGCGGGCAAGCGCGGCGGCCGGCCATCCGCCGAGCAGGGCGACATCTCCAACCGCCTCATCGAACTCGCGCGCGCGGGAAAGCGCGTGTTGCGGCTCAAGGGCGGCGACCCTTGCGTGTTCGGGCGCGGCGGCGAGGAGGCGCTGGCGCTCAAGGCCGCGGGCGTGCCGTTCCGGATCATCCCCGGTGTCACGGCGGGGCTGGCGGGACTGACCGCGGCCGCAATCCCCGCGACGCTGCGAGGCATCAACCGGGCGGTCATCCTTGCCGCCGGCTACGGCGCCGATGACGATCGTCTCGATTGGAGCGCGCTCGCGCGCACCGGCCAACCGATCGTGCTCTATATGGCGATGCGAAACCTCGCAAAGATCGCCGACGAATTGATGCGCGGCGGTTTGCCACCCAAAACACCCGCCGCGATCGTTGTCAGCGCAACGATGGCCGACGAGCGTATCGTCGTGTCCACCCTCGATCGTGTGGCAGCCGATGCGCAGGAGCATCAGCTCGGCACGCCGTCGATCATCGTCATCGGAAACATCGTGAAGGTGCGCGAACGCCTCATCGACGCTGTCCGCATGGCGGAAAGCGAAGCGGCGCGATGACGGCGCGCGGCCTCATCATCGCGGCGCCCAATTCCGGCGCCGGCAAGACGACGGTGACCCTCGGCATCCTTGCGGCGCTCAAACGAAGGGGCATCGCGGTGCGGGCGGCGAAAGCGGGCCCGGACTATATCGACCCGGCGTTTCATGCCGCCGCCACCGGAGCCCAAGGGTTCAACCTCGACACTTGGGCGATGCCTCCCGCGCTGCTCGACGCGCTGGTCGGCGAAAGCGCACGCGATTGCGAGCTGTTGGTGATCGAAGGCGTCATGGGGCTGTTCGATGGCGTGCCGGGGCCGAGCGGCTGCACCGGCGCCGCTGCCGACCTTTCCGCGCGGTTCGCGTTGCCGGTCGTGCTGGTTCTCGACGTGCAGGCTCAGGCGCAATCCGCAGCAGCCGTGGTGCGGGGATTCTTGTCGCACGATCCCGACGTCCGCATCGCCGGCGTCGTGCTCAACCGCGTGGGCAGCGACCGCCATCGCGCGTTGGTGGCCGAAGCGATCGCGCAGCTCGGCGTTTGCGTCTTCGGCGCGTTGCCGCGGGAGGATCATATCCATCTGCCCGAGCGCCACCTCGGCCTTGTCCAGGCGAGCGAGCATGGCGACCTGCAATTACGCCTCGACCGCCTCGCAGGCATGGCCGAGCAATATCTCGATCTCGAAGCCGTCATCGCTTGCGCTCGATCGGTCGAAGCGGTCGTGCCGGGCGCCGTTTGCGCACTGCCGCCCCCCGGCCAACGCATCGCGCTGGCGTCGGACGCGGCGTTTACGTTCATCTATCCGCATCTGCTCGCGGGCTGGCGCAAAGCGGGCGCGGAGATTGCGACTTTTTCGCCGCTCGCCGATGAGCCGCCGCCCGAAAGCTGCGACGTCTGCTGGTTGCCCGGCGGTTATCCCGAACTCCATGCCGGCGCGCTCGCGGCTGCGCAGCGCTTCCAGCAAGGGCTCGCGCGCTTCGCGCAGACGCGGCCGGTCCACGGCGAGTGCGGCGGCCACATGGTGCTGGGCGAGGGGATCGAGGATGCGAACGGCGCGCGCCACGTGATGACCGGCCTGCTCGGACACTCCACGAGCTTCGCCGAGCGCAAGCTGCATCTTGGATACCGTGAGGCGCGCCTGCGCGCGGTCAGTCCCATTGGGCCGATGGGCGCCGTCGTGCGCGGACACGAGTTTCACTACGCGACGCTGTCGGCCGCGGGGACCGACGAGCCGCTGGCCGAGCTTACGGATGCGCAGGGGCGCGCGGTCGGCACCGACGGCGGCCGCCGCGGCCGCGTCACCGGCACCTTCTTTCACGCAATCGCGCGCAAGGAGATCGACTGATCCTGAGCCACCGCCGTGTACTCGGTGCGCTCCCCTCCCCCTTGTGGGGAGGGGTTGGGGGTGGGGGTAGCGCGATTCCTTCACAGATGGCGCTACCATTATCTCGCCGCATCACCCCCCTCCCAACCCTCCCCCACAAGGGGGGAGGGAGCAGACCGAGTTCGCCGCTTGTATTGATGCCACTCCACACGCACGCGCTCTAATGCGGCTTGTTCGCGACGCCTGCCTCGGCGAACGTGGCCATGCCGGCGTAACAGGCGAGCGCGGCGCGCAGCACCGACACGGCCACCGCGGCGCCGGATCCCTCGCCGAGCCGCATTCCGAGATCGAGCAGGGGAGCAAGACGAAGCTCGCTCAGCAGCATCCGATGCGCCGCCTCGGCCGAGACATGCGCCGCCAAGGCGTGATCGACCGCGTCTGCACGCAGTTTTGCCAAGGGGGCGACCGCCGCTACGCAGACGAAGCCGTCGAGCAACACCGGGATGCGGCGCTGGCGCGCCGCGAGCGCCGCGCCCATGATGGCGGCGAGTTCGCGCCCGCCGAACGCGGCTGCGCTCGACAGCGGGTCACGCAGCAGTGCCGCATGGCGGGCGAGGCCCAGGTCGATCGCGGCGCGTTTTCGTGCCAAGCCCTCTTCGTCGACCCCGGTGCCGCGACCCGCCCAGCGGATGCCGCCGCCGCCGAACAGCGCCGCCGCAATCGCTGCCGCGGCCGTGGTATTCCCGATCCCCATCTCACCGAGGCACACGAGGTCTGCCCCCGACGAGACCGTGTTGTAGCCGGTGTCGACGGCCGCCAGGAAAGCGTCCTCGCTCATGGCCAAGGCTTGTGTGAAATCTGCCGTGGGTTGTTCAAGCGCGAGGGGAACGACGTGGAGGTTCGCCCCGACCGTGCGAGCAAGCTGGTTGATCGCAGCGCCGCCGGCGGAAAAATTCGCCACCATCTGGGCGGTAACCTCGACGGGATAGGTCGACACGCCCTGTACCGTCACGCCGTGGTTGCCCGCGAACACGAGAATATCGACCCGATCGAGGCGGGGCATGCTTCGTCCCTGCCACTGGGCGAGCCACACAACGACGTCTTCGAGCCGTCCCAGGCTGCCTGGCGGCTTGGTGAGTTGGCGCTGGCGCTCCGCCGCGAGCGCCGCGGCTTTGAGATCTCCAGGTGGCAAGTTCAGACACGCCGCCCGCAGATCGTCAAACGACGAAAAGAGCGGCGACTTGCTCTTTATGCTGTCGACGGGCGGTGGGCGCACGGTCACGGTCGCACCTTGCGCGGCCGGCGAGACACCTTGCAACCCGCCGATGATGCAAAACATGCGCCGGTCGGCAGTGATCCGATCCAAGGTCCCGCCTTTCTCATTTCCGCGCCCGAACGTTGCTCCTGTTGTGAGCGTGGGATGTCCTGCTAAAGTTGCGCTGAGTTGTCATGACGCGCAATACCGTCCTGTCTGCGGGGAAGAGCCGGGGAGGGTGGCGTCACGCAGGGGCACGCGATGTCGCCGGTCATCTCGCTCGGCCAGCTCGCGGCGGATTTGAGCGCCGCCGTGCTTTTTTGTACACGGCTGCCAGTCCCCGGCGCTGCGACCATCACCGGCGCCGACATCGCACGCGCGGGCTGGGCCTTGCCCATCGCGGGGGCCATCGTGGGCTTGATCGCAGCGGCCGTCTATTGGCTCGCTCGCGCGGCCGATGTGCCGCCGTTTCCCGCCGCCGGTTTGACGGTGGTGGCGACCCTCGTCGTAACCGGATGCCTGCATGAGGATGGATTGGCGGACGTGGCTGATTCGTTCGGCGCAAGCACGCGCGAGCGCAAGCTCGAGATCATGCGCGATAGCAAGATCGGAACATATGGCGTATGTGCGTTGTTCATGTCGCTCTTATTGCGATCAGCTGCGCTCGCGAGCATTGCGGACCCGGCGCTCGCTGCTCCCGTTCTCGTTGCGGCGCACATGGCAGGGCGCGCCGCTATGCCGCTGTTCATGCGTTTGGTTCCGCCGGCCAGAGACGACGGCCTCTCCGTCGGCGTCGGCACGCCGCCGCGCGCGAGCGCGATTGCCGCGGTGCTTATCGGCATGGTCGCGCTTGGCGTCGGACTCGGGCCCGCCGCGGGCGTTTGCGCGATCGCGCTCTTGGCGGCCGCGTTCGGATCGCTGGCGTGGTTATCCGTCAGGCAGATCGGCGGCCAGACCGGCGATGTCCTGGGCGCGCTCGAGCAAATCGGCGAGATCGTCGTCCTGCTTGTTGCGGCGGCCAATATCGGCGGATGATCTTGTCTGACGCCGACGCGACGCGTGCATTGGCGCGAGCATGCGCGATATGGTGATTTGGTGACGGCGTTGAGGGACGCAGCATGAAGGCGCAGATCCAAGGCTCCATTGCGGCCACGAGCAAGCCAATGGATTTCGATGATGCCTTCCGCGCACGCTTGCGCGACCTGCTCATCTGGCGGCGGGACGTTCGACGCTTTCGACGCGAGGCGCTGCCGCCTGGGACATTGGAGCGCCTGATCCACCTGGCGTGCCTTGCCCCCTCGGTGGGGCTGAGCCAGCCTTGGCGGTTCGTCATTGTCGACGATCCGGCCCATCGCCTCGCCGTTCGAAAGAATTTCGAAAGCTGCAACGCCGCCGCGCTCGCCGCACAAAGTCAACAACGAGCGGCCGCGTATGCCCGGCTCAAGCTCGCGGGCTTGGACGACGCCCCGTGTCATCTGGCGGTGTTCGCCGATCCTTCGACCGCGCAAGGCCACGGCCTCGGGCGTCACACCATGCCGGAGATGATCGAGTATTCGGCGGTGACGGCGATCCACACGATCTGGCTCGCGGCGCGCTCCGAGGGCATCGGCATGGGGTGGGTATCGATCCTCGACCCGGCGGCCGTCGCAGCCATCCTCGATGTCCCCTCGAACTGGAAGTTCATCGGCTACCTCTGTCTCGGATTTCCGCAGGCCGAGGATGACATCCCCGATTTGGAGCGGGCGGGCTGGGAGCAGCGACAGGCTCCTTCGTCGGTGGTGATTCGCCGCTAGCAGCGCGCGTCGCCGATGGGCCTGAAATTCTGCGGCGTCCAGCGGAAGCCTGCGAGAGACGAGCCGGAACTTTCGCCCGCTCCTTGCGGTTGACAAGCTCGAAACCATCGACGGAGGCCTGCGATGGCAACGGGAGCGCAAAGACGGGCGGCGATGCCCAACGTCCGCAAGGGGCAGGCGGCGCGAGGCAGGCGGCGATGATCCGCAAGCTCAGCTCGGGCGGCTATCGGCTCTATTCGCGCAAGGTCAACCCGAAAACCGGCCGCCGCCGTAATCTCGGCACGTTCAAGACGCGCGCGGCGGCCGAGAAGCACGAGCGCGCCGTGCAGTATTTCAAGCGTCATTAAGGCTGCGAACGCTACCGGGCCTGCAGGCACTCAGTCA
>WNGK01016248.1_pt1 | contig 11386 bp, 11 predicted proteins | sample 5400601 | NCBI WGS metagenome assembly WNGK01 (sample SAMN13153376, study PRJNA577476) | soil metagenome | isolation source: 60 cm soil or saprolite under Garry oak tree replicate 1 | place: USA:California | collected 2016-06-15
CTGAAGCGTGGTTTGATGGGGAGTTACTCCTTTCTCAAATCCTAGAGAACCGGTCAAGAAATAAGGGGTCTTGATTCGGTGTGCTTGCGAGCCAACGGTTATGGCCAGGTGCTAGCTTCCCGAAACACTGCGAAAGCGAGCAAGGCCGTTTTCGTCGCGAGTTCTTTGGATGGATACGGTTGCCCCTGCTCAAGCCACCAGGTGATCGCCTCCACAAACATCGTGGAAACGAGATCTGGCACAAACGTATCGGAAAACGGATGGGCTGAGTGAGCGGACATGATTGGGCCATGCGTCAACTCGAAACTTCCGCGCTCCTTGATCAACTCAGCCAGACGCGCGCGCATCTTGCGCACAAACCAGGGGCTGCCTTTTTTGCCCAGCAGCGCCCGATAGAGCCGATCGTATTGGGCAATATGGTCGAAGAACCGCACCCACACGTCTGCAGGATGTTCCTGCCCGAGTTCTCCGATTGCCCGAAACAACGTGCCCATAGCCTCCTCAAAGATCTGCTCGACCAAATCGTATTTGTCCTGATAGTTGCGATAGAACGCTGCTCGGCTGACCATCGCCCGCTCGGTCAATTGGCCGACGGTGAGAGCATCGAACCCCTCTTCCTCAATCAAGGTAATGAGTGCTTCTCGCAGCAGGATTTTCGTGCGTTTTACGCGCAGGTTCTCGGTTTTCTGAGTCATTTTGCGCTCCTTGTCTCGTTTGGGACAGATTCTGCGGATTGATTCTTGTCACATGCTGCCCGGTTCGCTATACTTTTCCTTAGAGATAGCAACCCATATGAGAGAGTATGTCTCAAAAGAGTCACATTGTCAACCGCAAGGGGCTCATCTTCATTGACGAGAAACGGGAGATGGCGCCCCTGTTCACACAAGCAGTGTCTTCATATGAGCAGAGAGGATTTCTCTGAAGAGAGGATCTCTCTGAAAGGAACAGGATCTATGCATGAATTTTTGGCACGTCAACTCCATCCCACACCCGGCAAAGAGTCGGCCCACAAGACAAAAGGGCTAACTCTGAACTCAGGCCGACGCTACGATCTGGGAGAATGGTTTGCTGACACCTTCTTGTTCGCTGGCAAGCTGGGGAAGCTGAGGCAGAGAACCGTCGATCTGGCTCGTCTTCGCCCAGGAGAAACGGTGCTAGACGTGGGCTGCGGCACGGGAACCTTGGCTATCGAAGCGAGTCGGCGCGTTGGGGCAACTGGCCGCGTCTTCGGCATTGATCCAGGAGAAGAACAGATAGCCCGGGCCCACACCAAAGCGGCTCGGCGCCATGTGCCCATCGATTTTCAGGTGGGAGTGATCGAGCATCTGGCCTTCCCTGATCAGACGTTTGATGTAGTCTTCTCAAGCTTGATGATGCATCATTTACCCGCTCCGCTCAAACGTCAGGGACTGGCGGAAATCGCTCGTGTGCTGAGACCGGGGGGACGCCTGGTCATTGCCGACTTCACGCACAAAGCCGAGCGGGCAGGTCGGGCGACGAGCTTTCACGCCGGAGGAAGCAGAGTGCCCGATCTTGTGGCGCTGCTCAAAGAAGCAGGGTTCGATCGCCCGGAAACAGAGGAGGTGCCGCCCGCGCGCCACTCTTCTTTCCCAGGAGTCGGCTATGTCTGTGCCTTCAAAAGCGCAGAGGAGGAAAGCCTATGATGCCTTTCAAGAACAAGAGGCTGGGACCCCTTCTCCTCATAGCAGTGGCGTTCCTGATCATCATCATGGTCAGTGCTCATGTCTTTGGGGCCGTGCTTCTCTCGAACGTGGTCGTTGGGGCCTTCTCCCTGCACAGTCCGATTCTGTATGTCTTGATCGGATTGGTCATTGGAGCTTTTGTCCTGTTCAAATTCAAGCATGTGTTAGGCCACGTGCACAGAAGGAGGGAAAGCAGATGAGTCTTCTCACCGTTCCCGGGGCGCAGTTGAGGTATGAGGTGAGTGGCTCCGGGCCGCTCCTGATCCTAATTCCAGGGGCCAGTGGTACGGGTGAGTCTTTTCGCCCGCTTCTCCCCCACCTGACCTTCCACTCCCAGGTGGTGATCTATGACCGTCGCGGTTTTTCACGGAGCAAGCTTGACGGGCCTCAAGATGACACACACCGGCTCGCGACCGATGCTGATGATGTCCGGCGTTTGATCGAGCATCTGACAGACCAACCGGCGATCGTCTTTGGCAACAGCTCTGGGGCACTGGTCGCCCTTGAGGTCATCACCCGCTTTCCAGAGCGGGTGATGACCGTGGTGGCCCACGAAGCGCCAGCAGTGAAGCTCCTGCCCAACGCGGCGCATTGGTTGGCCTTTTTCGACGGGATCTACGAGACCTACTGCAAGGAGGGGGTTCCCAAAGCCATGCACCAGTTCGCCAGTGGAACCGTTGGCAGCCTCGACCACCAGGTCATAGAACGCGCGATGCGCGAGTACGCGGACGAGTACACCTTATCCAACGCCACATACTGGATGGAGCATGAGTTGCGCCAGTATCCACGAGTTGAGCTTGATCTCGTGGCGCTGGCATCGTGCGCCGAGCGGATCGTGCTTGCTGGAGGGCGTGACTCCCACGACCAACTGCCTTACCAGCCGAACAAGGTACTCGCGAGGCAGTTGGGACTCGATATCGTCAATTTGCCTGGCGGACACCTCGGCTTCCTGTCCTCTCCTCCCGAGTTTGCAAAGGAACTCCTCAACACGCTTAAAGACGACCTGATCTGACGCGAAAGAAGGAGAAGATTGATGCAACCCTGCCATTGGCAACCCCCAGTAGAACTTTCCGAGCAAGAAGAACAGATCGTGAAATGGATACGGCGAGCGAAATTGTTTGTGTTTCTGCGCCACCACCGGCACGAACTCCTGGATGAGGAGTTCCAGCAGGAATTGGAAGGGATGTACCAACCAAGTAAACGAGGTCAGCCACCCATTGCTCCAGCACAACTGGCTCTGGCAACCATTGTGCAAGCCTACACGGGAGTCTCAGATGATGAGGTGATTGAAGCGACCCTCATGGATCGCCGCTGGCAGTTGGTGCTGAACTGTCTGGACACCGATCAGGCACCATTCAGCAAAGGAACGTTCGTCGCCTTTAGGAAGCGTCTGATCGACCCCAGATGGATCGACGGCTCATTGAACGGACGATCGAGGTTGCCAGCCAAAATCAGGAGTTTGGATCACGAGCCTTACACGCCGCATTGGACAGTAGTCCGTTGTGGGGAGCTGGCCGAGTCGAGGATACGTACAATCTCCTCGGACACGCGCTCAAAAAGGTCATGCGTGTGGTGGCAGACCAGCAGGGAAGGGAGCTGGCGGAAGTGGCCCAGGAGGCGGGTGCGGAAACTGGTCTGCGGGACCAGCCTCAAAGCGGCGTTAGATCGCGACTGGGATCAACAGCGAGAGAAAGAAGAGGCGCTGAGCCTGGTCTTGCAGGTCTTGCAAACCGTCGAGGCATGGCTCCCCACCCTCACAGGTCTTTCGGATCAGGCAGCGGCGCAAGATCCTCTAAAGATCGCGAAGCAAGTCCGTGAGCAAGATGTGCAGATGGATGAGCAAGGGAAAGCAAGCCTGATCAAAGGCGTGGCCAAAGATCGACGGATCAGCGTAGAAGACGCCGAGATGCGCCACGGACGAAAAAGTCGCAGTGTGCGCGTGGACGGATACAAGCGGCATGTGTTGCACGATTTGGACACCGGTCTGATCCGAGCGGTCGGAGTGACCCCAGCGAATATGCCCGAAGCCAGTGTCACCGAGTCTATTAGTGCAGATCTGGCCAAACAAGCGACTTCCTTAACAGAACTGCATATTGACCGGGCCTATTTGAGTAGCCATTTGGTGCGTGAGCGTAGCGATGAGTTGGAGGTGTATTGTAAAGCCTGGCCTGTGCGTTCGAGCAAACGCTTTCACAAGCAGGCGTTCACGTTAGATTGGGAGCGGCAGGTGATTCGGTGTCCAACTGAGCAGGCGAGTTACGAGAGCGCCAGCAGACCTCGGATGGACGGACTCAACTGCGCGAACGGGTAGCCGTTGAGCATGCGCTTGCTCATGTTGGTCAGTGGCAAGGACGGCGCGCACGCTATCGGGGTGTGCGCAAAAATCTCTTCGATTTGCGCCGCTGCGCGGTCGTCCACAATCTGCACGTCCTGGCTCGTTCTCAGTCAATACAAGCTGAGCTTCAGGCCGCTGCTTGATTTCTTGACCGGCTCTCTAGCGCCTTTTTTACTTCCTCACTTTGTCCCGCTCCCCACTCGGCTATGGCCAGTTCTGACACGTGGTTGGAGAGGAGTGCTGCCAATGCTAATAACAAGATGGATGTGAGCGTGAAGCGTTGCCCTTGTTTTCTGCGAGGGTCTTTCACTTGCGCGAACGCCTTGTGCCAATCTCCTAGCCGTGGATCTTCCTTCTCTATCCCTCTTTCCTCGAGACATTTCTGGATGGCTTCTGTATACTTCATCTGCCTCTTCTTTCTGGATGGGTCGATGTTTTTGTTTCATCTCATCCTATCAAAGAAGAGGGTTTGTGTCACCCTTCCATTCCCTTTTTGAGAACGCATAAGCCCTGCATTACCCAAGCCCCACACAAGGAACGCTTTTCATCTCCAGCATGAATGACAGGGGCTTTCAAGCGATCTCAGGTGTAACAAATGCAAGGTTGAGAAGCAACTATTGGGAATTCACCACACCAACACCCTCTCGCGCCCGATACGCAACGCCAGCAATAACCCGAATGAAACAGCCAACAGCACCACAGAGAGCGCTACAGCCGTATCCAGGTCGCTTTCAGCAGCAATATACACTGCAATCGGCATCGTCTGCGTCACACCAGGGAAGCTGCCCGCGAAGGTAATCGTCGCGCCCAACTCGCCCAGCGCCCGCGCCCACGACAACCCGATCCCCGTCAGCAACGCGGGCCGGATCAGCGGCAAGACCACACGCCGGAAGGTATAAAACGGCGAGGCGCGCAATGTGTACGATGCCTGCTCATAACGTCTATCGAGCTGCTCCAGCCCGGCCTTCGCCGTGTTGATGAAAAATGGCGAGGAGACAAACATCTGCGCCATGACCACCGCCAGCGCCGTAAATGGGATGGTAATACCCAGCGGCTGGAGATAACGGCCAACCAGGCCAAAACGTCCGAAAGTCAGCAATAAAGCAACTCCGGCAACCACGGGAGGAAACACCGTAGGCAGGGTCACCAGCGTCTCTAACACGGCGCGACCGCGAAACTGCACGCGCGCCAGCACAAATGCCACCGGCAAGCCAAAGAGGATGGTTAAAAACGTGCTGATGCTGGTCGTGAAGATGCTCAACTCTAAAGCCTGGAGCGCCTCCGGCTGCTGCATGGCAGCCCACAGCATCGCCGGCGGCTCGCGCAGCAGCAGCGCCACCAACGGTACGCCCAGAAACAGAAAAAAACTTCCTGCCAGGATGCCTACAACGATCCTGGCAGGCCAGCGAGACCATCTTTTGCGCATAGAGAGCCTCTTTGGGTTATGGATTAATGACAATAAACCCATAGTGTTGCAGCACGTCCTGCCCTTCTTTCGCGAGGATATATTGCATAAACGCCTGGGCGTCACTCGCGTGTGGCGAGCTTTTGGTTACAGCTATTGGGTACTGCGCGATAACGTTGAATTCATCTGGAATGGCAATCGTTTTCACCTTATCTCCGGCAGCAGTCGCATCTGTCACGTAAACAAAACCCGCGTCCACCTCACCCAGTTGCACCTTGGTGACCACAGATTTCACGTCGGTCTCCTGCGAAACGAAATTTGCCTTGACCGCGCTCACATATGCCGGGCCATAAGCTGACGATTGCGCCATCTTGTCCAACGCTTGCAGGCTGTACTTGCCCGCCGGAACCGCCGGCGCCTCGATATCGATCTTCACGCCCTTCCTGGAGAGGTCCTGCAAGGAGTTGATATTACCCGGATTGCCCGCCGGTATAATCACCGTCAACCTGTTTTTGACGAATACTTGCGGGTTCCCTACCAACCCTGCAGCTGTCGCCTTCTGCATATTCGCCAGGTCCGCCGCTGCAAAAACGTCGGCTGGCGCGCCATTGGCAAGCTGCTGTTCGAGAATCTGCGTTCCCGCGAAGTTGTATTTAATGGTCACATTGGGGTGCGCCTGCTGATACTTGACGGCGATTGCGCTAAAAGACCCTGTCAGCGACGCTGCAGCAAAGACGTTCAACGTCACTGGCGCTGGCGTCGCTGTACTCGTCGTCGTGGCACTGCCACAAGCTGCAAGAAATAACGCGCAAAGCATGATGAAGCACATAAACTTCCGTTGGGAATGCCTCATTTTGATCTCCTCCGATAGTTTGAAGGTGAATACTTATATAGTGAGTATAGAGGCAAGTCTCTTGCCTTGTCAAGATGTGATGAAATTGTGAGGTGAAGGTGCTTAAATCAGGTAGTACATCGCTTGACAAACAATATTAGGTGATGCTAATATCCTAGTAAGATAGTCGGATATTAGTTGTAGGAGTCAATTGTGTCAACTGGAACAATTATTTTGCTTGGAGCCTTTGCAGGGCTGACAATTTTTCTCGGTTTGCCGCTCGCATTTCTGAAAAATATACCCCCATCCCTCAAAATATTTTTGTGTATGCTCGCAACAGGCGTTCTCATCTTCCTCCTCTACGACGTCATCCAGAAAGCTAGCGAACCCATCAACGCCGCCATAGACCAGGTGCGCGCGTACCATACTGGTATTGGCGTCTTCTACCTGGACGTTTCCTTGCTTGTTTTGGGCATCGGCATCGGTTCAGTTGGACTGGTCTATTTTAATGCTTTTGTCTTTGGACGAAGAACTGTCTTTGGACGAAAACAGAAACAACAAGTCATAGCGGAAGAGAAGCTACTTGCTCCCTTTCCTGTGCAGGAACTCGCTGCTACCGGAGCGAGCGCTCATGAGAGTCCGACGACCAGGACTGCATCCACAGCCGTGCTGACTCCACTGCCTGCTACAAGCATCATCACCGCTCCTCAAAAAGGTGAACTCTCGCCTCAAATGCTCGCCCTCTTCATAGCCTCCGGCATCGGCCTGCACAATTTCTCCGAGGGACTCGCCATCGGCCAATCCGCCGCCGTGGGAGCCATCCAGCTCGCCGTCGTCCTGATTGTCGGCTTCGGACTACACAATATGACCGAGGGCTTTGGCATCGCAGGCCCATTGACAGGCCAACGGATCTCCTGGAAATTCATAGTCCTGCTCGGACTTATTGGAGGCGGCCCAACTTTTCTTGGCACCATCGCCGGCACCATATTCCACTCCGTCCAAATCTTCATCCTCTTCCTGGCGTTAGCCGCGGGGGCCATCATCTACGTCGTAGCCGAACTTCTCGGCATCGCAAAACGTTTTAGGTCGCCGAAGATCGTCATGTGGGGCCTGCTTATCGGCTTCCTCCTCGGCTACGCCACCGACCTCATTGTAACCTTTGGCGGGGCGTAGTGTAGCGAGGGGTCTACCTCCGACACCTATCGCTCTTCGGGGAAACATTTCGCTGATATAACCTGCTCTCATCAGAGTTCTATTTGGAACCGGCATAAACCGGAGACGTAACTTTATCACTTCCATCTATTCCTCGTAGTATTACCGGCGTACCCTGTGACCTGAACGTCTCAAAATGCAGTGCGCCCAGGGTAATAGTATCCGATGATGACACGAGAAACTGCGAGGTGACAATAAACGAATGAGCGGCCACATCATTATGGGAGATTGGGAACGCGACCACTAATTGATCGCCAGCACGCATCGAAGTGAGTAGACAACCACTTTGTACGCTTCTAGCGTTATAAAGGCTGGGGGTTTCGCTCATGATGTAGTTGTAGGTCGTACGAGACATGGGTCGTCCATTATGCAGTAACGTCCAGCGGCTTATGAACATAGGGGGTAATCCGGTACCCGGCTGTTGTACCTGTGAGTCAATCAGGTGTAACTGACCCACGAATCCAACCCCGGTTGGGGCAGGTTGTGTAAATGGCCTGGGCGTCAAGATATAGAGTTTAAAAGGAGTAGATCCCAGGACCGGCGGCTCATCAACTAAGGTTGCTGTGGCGAAGTCATGCAGAAGAATAGGCGCCATTGTATCGGTTGATCTCATGAGCATCACAGCAGGACCTTCGCCGGGCGAAGGAAGCACCAGGCAGCTTGTGGAAACGAAAAGGGTTGCAGGTGTATGCATTTGACTGGCGAGATACGGGAATCCCGTGAGGTCAGCGTCAAAATCATCTTTGATGGATAGCGTGACGTAAATCCTGCTGATATGGTGTTCCTGCGCAACCTTGTCAGCTTTTTGAAATGCATGCTCAAGAGAACCGATGTCGTTGTATCCAAAGATATGATTATTGATCCCGTTCGTCATATCAACGAGAGACGCTGAACTTCCTAACAGTTGTATGAGAAGAATACACGCGACCAGGGTATAGGTTGCGTAGCGAACTTTATTCCATAGTTTCGCTGGTTCTTGCCGGTGGAGCCAGGAAATCGCAAAGCTTATAGCAATCCCTATGAAAATAAAAGGTCCTGGAACAATCATGAGCAGGTAATGCAAATGAATTCGCAGACCATGCCGCGTGAGCGCCAGTACTGGAACAACTTGCCAGAGTAAGATCACCAGCAGACCGCATGCTTTCGGATCTGCGCGCAGGTTTGTCCACCAGCGAGTGAGGCTAGAAAAAAATCGAACAACACCAGTGAGCTTCTTTGGAGGAGCTTTGGCAGCCATGTCCTGGTCGACCTTATGCTGAGGCCTCAATACAGACCAGATCGCTATTGTAAATCCTATCAACAAGCATAATTCTAGAAAGTAACGTATGAGAACGAGTATAGGCAGCACTTTGAACACTGCCGAGTGAGCGCTGCCTGTTGGATCATAATACGTGCCGAAAAGAAGAAGAAACTTATCGTCATAATAATAGGCATTGAGGAAACGCGTATAGAAGGTAATAGCTCTAGCATCGATAACAGGGGACATATTTGTCGGGGTGAGTATCAAATGGATATCGAAAAAATGTGAGCTAACTTCCCATACCAGAAATGGAGCATAAATCACCAACAATGAGATACAGCCGAAAACAATATCGCGCGTCCGTATTGTTTTCGGCACTAACAGCATAGCAACGAGGAGTGGCACTGCCAATAAAATAGTGATTTCGTGCAGTTGGAACATCACTCCGAGCAGGAAAATGGCGGGGAAGAACCAACCTTTGCGCCGCTCTACAACACCCCAAAAGAGGGCAAACAAAAAGAGTACGACGAAAGGAGCTATCAGGGCTGGCTGCCAGATAAAGCGACTGAAAACGATGGTGGTTTGGGCAGTTGCATAAAGCAGGGCGGCTATCGTTCCCGCCAGACGACCATAATAACGTCGGGTAAAGATATATGCAAGGAGAACCGCCACGACATTGAATAATGCCGTCATCGCGGTAGCCCATAACGGATCGGAGCTAAAAAAGACCGGTATAGTGAGAAAATTGACAGCTATTGGCGCATTCGCCGTACCGATTGAGGAATAATTACTGGTCGCCGGGATCAGGCCAAAATGCACGGCATCATACGCCATACGAAAAAGGAAGGTCTGGTCGCCGGAAAACTCCGAGGTATCGAGCCTGTACAGGCGGAGAATAGCGGCGATGAGGATGATAATATACACTTCCCATGAGAGCAGCCATCGGCGTATCGACGACCATTTTGTGAAGTGTTGGGTTATATTGCCGCTTGTTATTACCTGCTTTTTTAATTCATCGGTCAGCATGATAACATTCCAGGTACCTTAGTACCCTCAATACTTATTCCAGGTGAGTGTACTACATGAGATAGCGATGCGCTATTGAACATCAATAAACAGTACTAATGGTGGCGCTTACTTTTGTCCTCGAACGTGTTCTACTGAACGAAGAACGTCAAAGAGATGATCTCTGCATTTCCACTTCACCTGGTGTGGAAGGCGCCTCCTGTATGGAGGTACGTGTGGATATAACTGGTGGTTTTCCCTTGTGCAACTTTTCGATTTTCTGAATAAGCGTCTCACCCAATCGCATTCCGGGCATTTCAATCCAGCGATAGAGGGTTAGTGAAATGGGAAAGATGACAAAGAAAACCCAGGCCAGCAGAGCAACGAATTGAACGCCATGCCCTATCCCATGGAATTGGTGACTCATTATATTCATAAACACGAAGAGAAGGGGCAAATGCCACATGTACAGGCTGAAAGAAATTAGGCCGATCCAACGAAAGACAGTCCACTCAAATGGCCGTCTGAGCCGGCCAGCATTAAACAACAGGGCACACATACAAAGACCATAACAGATGGAATACCCTGTGGATTGCCATTGCGCGTATATCTGGCTAAGCATCGTTCTATAGGGATCCAGGAAAGCAAATGCTGCCCTATAGTGAATGGAAACACAAAATACGTATATTGCAAGAAAGCCCAGCATGAGCAGTCCAATCAGAAACATCCGGGGACTCCAGCGCTGGAGTTTTTTACGTAAAATTTCTCCCTCTGGAGCATTTTGTACGTAAACATAGAGGACGGCGAGCAACATTCCTGCAGCGAAAGACTCAAAATACTTTCCGCTATCGCCGTAATAATATGGTTGGAGAGCTGCTAAGATGTTCTGTGGAAAACTGGTGGCAGATGGTTGAATAGACAGTCCCCACCAACGCGAAAGTAGTCCCCATCCCAATAGGACCAGCAGACAACTAACCAGTTTGGTTAGACGCCAACGGAGAGTGCCACGAGGAACAACTAAGCTGAGTATCCACACGATGAGTGGTAAAAGCATGTAAAACTGAAACTCAACAGACATCGTCCAGAATGGGCCGTTCAACTGTGCTGGCAGGCCAGCTTGCATACTAAATGTGAAAAATTCCAACAACTTCCATCTATTCGCAGCCTGCAAAAATTCGGGATGAAAAAAAAGAACCATGAGAATAATTGCGACATAATATGCTGGAAGAATGCGAAAAAGGCGGCGAATATAAAAGCGTGAGACGAAGGGCCATTGTCCATCAAATAACAACACTCTGGCGAAGGGCAAGAATAAGAGGAAGCTAGAAAGCAGGAAGAAGAGAATTACCCCTGTTGCGCCAAAACTGAGGAGAGCAGCGATGATCACTTGAATTTTTCCTGAGGGCGTCCAGAGGCCGGACCAATTTTGGGGTAAAACGATTTGATAAACAACATGATGTAACAGCACAGCCAGGCAGGCCACAGCTCGCACTCCATCAAGCACAAGAAGGTGGCCTTTCTGCTTCTTTATCTCTAAAGAATCCGTCACCTTTTGACTATAATCGGCCCACCTTCTTCTGAGAGAAACTTGCTGATTTTCAAGAGATGCATAGGAAATTCTCATTTTTCACCTTTCTTATGCAAGAACGAAGTA
>WNGK01009595.1_pt1 | contig 11385 bp, 10 predicted proteins | sample 5400601 | NCBI WGS metagenome assembly WNGK01 (sample SAMN13153376, study PRJNA577476) | soil metagenome | isolation source: 60 cm soil or saprolite under Garry oak tree replicate 1 | place: USA:California | collected 2016-06-15
GCACCGAGGCGGGCGAGCCGATCGCGGCGATCACGCTCGAGCATTATCCGGAGATGGCGCAGGCGGAGATTTCCCGGCATGTCGCCGAAGCCGAGCGCCGCTGGCCGCTGCTCGGCGTCACCGTCATCCATCGGTACGGGCGGCTCGAGCCAGGAGACAACATCGTGCTGGTCGCGACCGCGGCCGCGCGCCGCCAGGACGCCTTCGCGGCCGCCGAGTTCCTGATGGATTATCTGAAAACCCGCGCGCCGTTCTGGAAGCGGGAGGAGCGCCCAAGCGGCAGCGCCTGGGTCGAGGCCAAGGAAACCGACGATCGGGCGGCCGCGCGATGGTCGCGCCGTCCGTCGGAAGCTGCGGAATGATGCTGCGGGCACTCGCGCTTCTCGCCACTCTATCGCTGCTCGGCGCTCCCGCATCGGCCGCGGACGTCGCCTATTACGACTTGCCGTCCGGCGCGTTTCCGCACGACGTGACGCCGGCGGCGGACGGCTCGGTCTGGTACACGGATCAGCGTCAGGGCCGGCTCGGCAAGCTCGATCCGCGTACCGGCAAGGTCGAGCAGATTCCGCTCGGCCGCGGATCGGCGCCCCACGGCGTGGTCGTCGCATCCGACGGCGCCGCCTGGGTCACCGACGGCGGCCGGAATGCGGTCGTGCGCGTCGATCCTGCAGACAAGAAGGTGAGCGTTTATCCGCTGCCGAAGGATTTTCCGGATGCGGACCTCAACACGCCGGCGATCGACACCCATGGCGTCGTGTGGTTCACGGGGCAGAGCGGCGTTTACGGCCGCGTCGATCCGGCGTCCGGAAAGGTCGAAGCTTGGCGGGCGCCGAAGGGCGTCGGGCCGTACGGGATGACGGCCACTCCCTCGGGCGAGGTCTGGTACGCCTCGCTCGCCGGCGATTACATCGGCCGGATCGACACGGCGACCGGCCAGGCGAGCGTCATCGCGCCGCCGCGACCGGGCGTCGGCCCGCGACGAGTGTGGTCGGACTCCAAGGGCGTCGTATGGGCGAGCTTTTGGAACTCCGGCGAGATCGGCGGCTACGATCCTGCGGCCAAGAGCTGGAAAACCTTCAGCCTGCCCAAGAGCAAGGCCGGCTGTTACGCGATCTATGTCGACGCAACCGACAAGGTCTGGGCTTCCGATTGGCCCGCCAATGCCATCGTGCGGCTCGATCCCGCGACCGGGCGGTTCGAGAGTTTTCCGAGCGACAAAGCCGCCGCCAACGTCCGGCAATTGGACGGACGGCCCGGCGAGACCTGGGGCGCGCAATCCGGCACCCGCCGGCTGGTCGTGGTCAGATATTGAGGCGCGCTTTTCCCTCCCCTGAAAGGGGAGGGTGGCGAGACGCGTAAGCGTCGAGCCGGGTGGGGTTCCTATGGTCTGCGCCCCACCCGCCGCGCTGGCCGAACTCGGGTGTTCCCGAGTTCAGCCAATCATGAACATCGGTCCAAGTCGGAAACATCCGACTTGGACTGCGCGGCGACCTCCCCTCCGGGGAGGCATTACGCCGCGGCGGCTTTCGGCTGCACCTCGGCCGTGTAGTCTTCCATCAATTGCTTGCTGATGCTGCCCGGCTTGAAGCGCCACTCGGCGATCTCCGCGACCGGCGTGACCTCGGCCGCGGTTCCGGTGATGAAGCACTCGGAAAATTTCGTGAGCTCGTCGGGCGAAATTTTTCGCTCGATCACCTCGATGCCGCGCCGCTTGGCGAGCTCGATCACGGTCTGCCGGGTGATGCCGTCGAGGAAGCAATCCGGCGTCGGGGTGTGGATGCGGCCGTCCTGGATGAAGAAGATATTGGCCCCGGTGCATTCCGCGACGAGGCCGCGCCAGTCGAGCATCATGGCGTCGGCATAGCCCTTGCGCTCCGCCTGGTGCTTGGAAATCGTGCAGATCATGTAGAGGCCGGCCGCCTTGGCCTTGGCCGGGATCGTCGCCGGATCGGGCCGGCGGTATTGCGCGAGATCGAGCCGCAGCCCTTTGAGCCGCTGCGCGGGATCGAAATAGCTCGGCCATTCCCAGGTGGCGATGGCGAGATGGATCTGGTTGTGCTGGGCCGAGACGCCCATCATCTCCGAGCCGCGCCAGGCGACCGGGCGCACGTAGGCGTCCTTTTGTCCGTTGCGCTCCAGCACCAGATGCTTGGCCGCGTCGATTTCGGCGACCGAATACGGGATTTCGAAATCGAGCAGCTCGGCGGATTTCTTCAGCCGTTCCGAATGTGCGCTCGAGCGGAAGATCGCGCCGCCGTAGGCCCGCTCGCCCTCGAACACGCAGCTCGCGTAATGCAGCCCGTGGGAAAGCACGTGCAGCGTCGCGCCGGCCCAGGGCACCAGCTTGCCGTCGTACCAGATGACGCCGTCGCGTCGATCGAAGGGCTGTTCCATGACATTTCCTCCGGGAAGCTATTCGCCAGTTCACCCGGAATCCGACCGCGAGGATCCGGCAGCATCATAAACCCTTGCGGCCTCCTCCAATTGGCCAATACCAGGGAGGCCGGGCGGTTTTGCGTCGGGATGGAACTCCCGATATGGTCGAGCCGTCCGAGGGCAGGCCTTTCGCCGGACGAGTTGCGCCACGGTCCGCACGATCCTTTCGCAAAAGCGCTGCCTTTGGTAACAATCGGACCGAAATATGTCAATATGGTTGACGTAACTGCCTTGCCCGCGAACCGGACGGTCGGCGCCGAGCCCGGTCGCCCCGGGGAATCGGATGAGCCCATTTGGGATATCATCGAGCTGTTGTTCTTCGCCTATCGGGATTTCGTCGGCGACCCCGACGAGGTTTTGGCCAAGTTCGGTTTCGGGCGCGCGCACCATCGCGTGCTGCATTTCGTCAACCGACATCCGGGTATGAAGGTTGCGGATCTGCTCGACCTGCTGCGGATCACCAAACAATCGCTTGGCCGCGTGCTCCGCGAGCTGGTCGAGCAGGGCTATGTGGTGCAGACGGCGGGCGAGAACGATCGCCGGCAGCGCCTGCTGCAGGTCACGCCCAAGGGCGAGGCGCTTGCCATGCGGCTGGCGAAGCTGCAGACCGAGCGGATCCTGCGCGCGCTCGGCGACACGCCCGGCGCCCACGAGGCGGCGCGAGGTTTTCTTGCGGGCATGATCGAGCCCCGGCACCGCGAAGCCGTGTTGGACCTGATCACGCGCGCCGACCGCATCCGGCGCTTGCGTGGCCGCTGAACGCGGGTCGAGGAGATCATGGTGCGTGCGCTTTCCGCCCCGTCCGACGCGGCCCCGCACCTGTTGGTCGTCGACGACGATCGCCGGATCCGCGATCTGCTGCTTCGCTTCCTGTCCGCCGAAGGCTATCGGGTGACGACGGCGGACACCGCCGCAGAGGCGCGCGCCAAGCTCGGCGGGCTGAGCTTCGATCTCCTGATCCTCGATGTCATGATGCCGGGCGAGACCGGGTTCGATCTCGCCCGCGCCATCCGCGTCGCCTCCAGCGTGCCGATCCTGATGCTGACCGCGCGCGACGAAGCGGAGAACCGCATCAAGGGGCTCGAGCTCGGCGCCGACGATTACCTTGCCAAGCCGTTCGAGCCGCGCGAGCTCTTGCTGCGCATCGCCAACATCCTCAAGCGGCAGCTCCCCGCGAGCCCGCCGATCGAGTCGGTGCGTTTCGGCGATTTCGAGTTCCACATCGGCCGCGGTGAGCTGCGCCGCGGCGAGGACGTCGTGCATCTGACCGACCGCGAGCGCGAAATGCTGCGCACGCTGGCCGTAAAACCCGGCGAGACCGTGCCGCGCCTGGCGCTCGCCGGCAACGGGCACGGCATCAACGAGCGCGCCGTGGACGTGCAGGTCAATCGCCTGCGCCGCAAGATCGAGCGCGATCCGGCCAATCCGCTGATCGTGCAGACCGTGCGCGGCATCGGCTACCGGCTGATGGTCGCACCATGACCACGCTCGACATCGGGCTGAGAACCTTGCGCTCGGCGGCGAGCCGCGTCTTCGAGCTCTATGACCGCATCGGCCAGTGGCTCAAGGGCTTCATGCCGAAGGGCCTCTACGGCCGCTCGCTGCTGATCATCGTCACCCCGATGGTGATCCTGCAGTCGGTCGTGGCCTTCGTGTTCATGGAACGGCATTGGAACACGGTGACGCGGCGGCTCTCGGCCGCGGTGACCCAGGACATCGCCGCGGTGATCGACGTCTACAAGAGTTATCCCCAGGATGCCGACGGGCCCACGATCCGGCGCATTGCCCAGCAACGGCTGGGGCTCGTCGTCGACTTCCTGCCCGGCACCGACCTGCCCCCGCCGGGGCCCAAGCCGTTCTTCTCGCTGCTCGACCAGGCGCTCTCCCGACAGATCCGCCAGCAGATCGGACGCCCGTTCTGGATCGACACCGTGGGGCGCTCCTCGATCGTCGAGATCCGCATCCAGCTCGACAACACCGTGATGCGGGTGTTCGCCCAGCGCAACGCCGCCTACGCTTCCAATTCCCACATTTTCCTGCTGTGGATGGTCGGCACTTCGCTGGTGCTGCTCGCGGTCGCCATCCTGTTTCTGAGAAATCAGATCCGCCCGATTCTCATGCTCGCGGACGCCGCCGAGGCGTTCGGCAAGGGCCGCGACGTGCCGGGCTTCCGTCCGCGCGGGGCGAGCGAGGTGCGCCGCGCCGCCATCGCCTTCCTGGAAATGAAGCGCCGCGTCGAGCGCACCATCGAGCAGCGCACCACCATGCTGGCCGGCGTGTCGCACGACCTGCGCACGATTCTGACGCGCTTCAAGCTCGAGCTTGCCTTGATCGACGACAGCCCCGAGGCCGATGCCCTGCGCCGCGACGTCGACGAGATGGCGCGCATGCTCGAGGCGTATCTGGCCTTCGCGCGCGGCGACGCCGGAGAACAATCGGCGCCGACCGACATGGCCGCCTTCCTGGAGGATCTCAAGACCGACGCCGAGCGTCACGGTCACCGCGCGAGCGCAGTATTTCATGGCCAGCCGCTGGTCACCGTGCGGCCCGCCGCGTTCCGCCGCTGCCTCGCCAATCTCGTATCCAATGCGGCGCGGTTCGCGCGCTCGATCACGATCACCGGGCATCGCGACCATCGCTGGCTGACCATCACGGTGGACGACGACGGCCCCGGGATTCCGGCCGGCATGCGCGAGGAGGTATTCAAGCCGTTCCTGCGGCTCGACGATGCGCGCAACCAGGACGAAGGCGGCACCGGCCTCGGTCTCGCGATTGCCCGCGACATCGCCCGCTCGCACGGCGGTGACATCGTGCTCGGCGACAGCCCGGTAGGCGGGTTGCGGGCGACCGTGCGGGTACCGGTTTAGCCGCCCTCACACCGCGACCGGCTCGTCGCCCGGCCGGGGCTCCTCGCGGTCGCGCCGGCGCCAGCGCCGGCCCGGCCGCAGGCGCGCCAGCACCGAGGCGATCCCGCAAACATCGTCGAGCAGCGCGCCGTAGCGGGCGCCGCGGGCCAGCTCGCGGTCGAGCGCCGCCATGGTGCGCGCCTGGCCGGGGTCCTCGTCATCGACCCAGGTGCGCAGCACCGAGGCGTAGAGCAGCGCCAAGCCTTGCGCCCGCAGCATGCCGCGCGGGCCGGCCGCATCCATATCGGCCGCGGTGAGCATCCACTGCTGCGAGCGCATCGCCATGCGGTTGAGCGCCATCGCCAGGCCGGGATTGCGCCGCGCCGAGCGCATGAGCGAGCGGATCGCCGCCTTGTGCGGAGCGAGCACTTCGAGCCGGCGCATCAGCACGTCGAACAGCCGCTCGCGCGGCGGCTCGCCGGCAAGATCCGGATCTCCGCCCGCCAGCACCTGGCGATCGATCTCCTTCACCTGGGCCGCGAGCACGGCCATGAGCGAACCGAACTCGGCGCGGCATTCGGCCAGCGACAATCCGGCGCTCGCGGCGACATCGCCGAACGAAATTTCCTCGATCCGCCGTTCGGCCAGCAGCGCCATGAAGGCGCTCATGATCTTCTCGCGGTTCGTCCCCTCGGGCTTTGCCTGCTGCGGCTTGCGGGCCATCGCGGTCTCTCCCTGGTTCGGACCCGTCCATTCCGGAGTCTACGGCGTCCGCCGCAAGCTTCAAAGGGGCGGCGACCATCTACCTCGCAAGCTCGCGCGAGCGCCGGGTCGCGGCGATCACCGCCCGTTCGAGCAGCGGCCGCAAACCCCGTTCTCCCATCAGAACTTCGAGCGCCGCGGCCGTGGTCCCGCCGGGAGACGTGACGTTCCGGCGCAGCGCGCCGGCATCGAGCGCGGAACCTTCCAGCAGCGCTCCCGCACCGCAGATCGTCGCGCGCGCGAGGCGCGCGGCCAGCTCGGCCGGCAGGCCGGCGGCCGCGCCGGCCTCGGCCAGTGTTTCGGCGAGCAGGAATACGTAGGCCGGACCCGACCCCGACACCGCCGTGACGGCGTCGAGCACGCTTTCGTCCTCGACCCATTCGACCGCGCCGACCGCGCCGAGCAGCTGCGCGGCGAGCTCGCGCCGAGGGCCGCTCACGCGCGCGTCGGCGACCGCGACCGTGATGCCGCGACCGATGGCGGCCGGGAGATTCGGCATGGCTCGGATCCACGCTGCCTGCGGCAGCGCGCGCTCGAGACCCTGCAGCGTCCGCCCCGCCATGATCGAGATGACGAGGCTCGACGGGCCGACCCAGGGCGCGAGCGTCGGGACCACTTCGTCGGCAACCTGCGGCTTGACCGCGATGATGATCGCGCTCGCTTCCCCGGTCGGCGCGGCGGGGTTCACCCGCAGCCCTCGGGCCGCGAGCTTCATCACCTCGCGGGACGGCTGTGGCTCGAGCACCACGATTTTCGCGGGATCGATTCCGAGCGCGGTCCAGCCTTCGAGCATGGCGCCGCCCATCTTTCCGGCGCCGACCAGCACCAGCGTCCCGGAAAAATCCTCGAGCCTGCGTTTGTGGTCGGGCCCCGTCGGTCTAGCCATGCTTGCCTCCGTCGCCCGGAGGTATCAGGCCTCGCCCGAGGTGTCGAACATGGCCGAATCCATGGCTTCGCGCGCGCCCTTGCCGGCCCACACCACGAACTGGAACGCCTGGAAATAGCGCTCGCAGGCATCGAGTGCCGCCTCGAGCAACGCTTCGCATTGCTTGCCCGAAGCCTCGACGCCGCCCGAGAGCACCAGCGAGTGGCGGAACATCACCAGGCTCTCGCCCGGCCACAGGTCGAAATGGCCGACCCACAATTGCTCATTGATGTGGGAGAGCAACTGCCGGACCTCGACCTTGCGGCGGTCCGGCACCTTGAGATCGAACGCGCAGGCGAGATGCAGCGCCTCGATCTCGTGCATCCAGGTGAACGACACGTGATAATCGCTCCAGCGTCCGGCGATCGAGATGGTGATCTCGTCGTCGGCGGCGCGATCGAACGACCAGTCGTGGCCGGAGGCGAGGCGCTCGACGACGTCGACCGGATTGATCTGACGCTCGCCGGAGAGGTCGATCAGCGACATGCCGTCCCCACGCGGTGGCCGAAGGCCGCCGTCCCCGCGAAAGCGGGGACCTCGACCGGCATACTGCGCCTAGGCGTTTTCACGTTTTTGCAGAGAAGCGCACGCGGCTCGACGCCACCGACACTACGGCACCCGGCCCCCCGGCCCCCCGGGACCAAACGAATCACTCGGCAACTGAATATAACCTTTCGAGTCACGGCCTTATAGGCGTTCGCTCCATTTGATCGGGGATTCGCGCAATCCGGGCAATGCGGCGGCCGACGCCGTCCACAGCGCGCATCTGCGGCATTTTGACTCGGCAGCCTCAGGCCGCCGTCCCCGCGAAAGCGGGGACCTCGATCGGCAAACTCCGTGGCCGATCCCGGATTACGCGCCGCCGTGCGGCGCTTCATCCGGGCTACGGAATCGCCCCTCAATCGAACAGGCTGGAGACCGATTCTTCGGTCGCGGTGCGGCCGATGGCCTCGCCGATCAGCGAGGCGATCGACAGCACGCGGATGTTGCGGGCGACGCGCACGGCCTCGGTCGGCTGGATCGAATCGGTGATAACGAGCTCCTTCAGCCCGGAGGCGGTGATGCGGCCGACCGCGCCGCCGGACAGAACGCCGTGGCTGATGTAGGCGTAGACCTCGCTCGCCCCCTGCTCCAACAGCGCGTCCGCGGCGTTGATCAGCGTGCCGCCGGAATCGATGATGTCGTCGACCAGGATGCAGGTGCGCGCCTCGACCTCGCCGATCACATTCATCACTTCGGATTCGCCGGCGCGCTCGCGGCGCTTGTCGATGATGGCGAGCGGCGCGTTGATGCGCTTGGCGAGGCCGCGCGCGCGCACTACCCCGCCGACGTCGGGCGAAACGATGATCAGCTTCGACGTATCGAACCGCTCGCGGATGTCGCGCACCATCACCGGCGAGGCGTAGAGATTGTCGGCCGGTATGTCGAAGAACCCCTGGATCTGCCCGGCGTGGAGATCGAGCGTCATGATGCGGTCGGCGCCGGCGCGGGTGATGAGATTGGCGACGAGCTTCGCCGAGATCGGCGTGCGCGGCCCGACTTTGCGGTCCTGCCGGGCGTAGCCGAAATACGGGATCACCGCGGTGACGCGCCGCGCCGAGGCGCGCCGCAGCGCATCGATGATGATCAGCAGCTCCATCAAATGGTCGTTGGCCGGATAGGAGGTCGACTGCAGGACGAACACGTCGGCGCCGCGCACGTTCTCCTGGATCTCGACGAAGATCTCCATGTCGGCGAACCGCCGCACCACCGCCTTGGCGAGCGGCCGTTCGATATAGGCGGCGATGGCTTCGGAGAGCGCGCGATTGGAATTGCCGGCGACCAGCCGGATCGCCCCGTTATTGGTCGCCACCGACCGCTGCATCGCGCGCACCTCGTTTTGCGCGGCGGTGATAACAAGATGGCGGCAAGCCGGCAATATCGCCGCCCGCGAGTCCCCCGGCATTTGCCGAAAAGACGTTACCAAAATACCCCAATGGGAGATCAACTATTCCCTTGTGATTCCAGAAACTTGCAACAGTTCAATTCGCACGGAAACTGCTTTGGGTTGTCCGATTGAATGTAAATACAACTTATGACGCATCATTCCCGCGCGAAGGCCGCCGGGAAGGCGGGCGGCGGCATGCCGGCGAAGGCTAGCGGAATGGTAGGCGGCGGCAGGCCGGCGACCGCGGTGTCGGGCGCGGCCAGGAATGCGACCAGCCGATCCATGCTGGTGCGCGCGATGCGCGAGAGCATCTCGTCGTCGAGCAGCCCCCAGGCGTCGGCGGCCTTGCCGGGGAAAACCTCCTCGCCGGCGATGCGGAACGCGCGGTGCTTTTGCGCATCGTAGACGTCCCACACCCAGCCGATGTGGGTTTTGCCGTGGGTCATCAGGGCGGCGAGATAGCCGCGCACCCGATAGGCCGGCTGGCCGGCCCGGGACACCACGAGAATCTGCCGCTGCTCGGCCTCGGCCGAAAGATTGGCCACCAGTTTCTGGAAAATCGGAAGCGGCGGGCCGTCGATCGATTCGAAGGCGATGCTGGGTCCGCGCAATTGCGCTTGCATCAGGGTCGGCGCGGTATCGCCGGCGCAGCCCGCGAGCACAAACGCGAGCGCCGCAACGGCTGCGAAATGTTTCGCGCCAAAGCCCGCCGCCCGCGCGGCGCGCCCCATCCCACTGCGCATGACACCCCCGGTCGCTCTTGGCGGCGACCCGTTTCACGCCGGCCCCAGCCGGTTACCGATTCCGTAGCCGTAAATTGCGGCGCGGTCCAGGCGGGCGAGTGCGAGCGGCAGACCCGCTTTCCCTCTCCCCCTGCGGGAGCGGGTGGTCCCGAGCGCAGGGACCGGGTGAGGGGTCGGTGCAAGAAAAACAAGCAACCCCTCACCCGGCCCGTTACTCGCTCCACTCGCAACGCGCCACCCTCTCCCACAAGGGGAGAGGGTTTCGGAGCATGAGGCCCACTCTTTGCCTCACTCCGTGAGCGCGATGGCGCTGATGTCGATGGGTAGCGCGGCGATAGCTGAAGAAATGCTCCGCTTGCGCGTAGGTGCAGCGCCCGAGGTCCTCGATCTTGCCGACCCGCGCCCGCCCGAGCCGGTCGAGGATATAGCCGGGAAGGTCGAACATGGCGTGGCCATCGGCCTTCGCGCCGGCGAAGAACCGCGCGTTTTGCGCATCGGCGTCGAGGAACCGCGCGACAAACTCCGGGCCGACCTCGTAGCTCGCTTGCCGGATCAGCGGCCCGAGCGCCGCATGGATGCGCGCACGGGCGGCGCCGAGCTTCTCCATCGCCGCGATCGTCGCTTGCAGGATTCCGGACAGCGCGCCCTTCCAGCCGACGTGCGCGGCGCCGATCACCTGCGCCTCGGCGTCCGCGAGCAGCACGGGCCCGCAGTCGGCCGTCGTGATCGCGACCGCGAGCCCGCGGACGCGCGTCACCACGGCGTCGGCGCGCGGCGCGTTCTCGCGCGTCCAGGGCTCATCCGCGACCACGACGTGGGGCGAATGCACCTGATAGGCGGTCACGAGATGCCCGGCGCCGAGCGCGCGGGCCATGCGGGCGCGGTTCTCGCGCACGTTCGCTGGCTTATCGCGCGAGCCGATCCCGCCGTTGAGGCTCGTATAGAGTCCGCCCGACACGCCGCCGTGACGGGTGAAGAACGCATGGCGGATGTTCGGCGCCGCGAGCGAGGCGGCCTGAAGCGTCATGTCGGGCACGCGCGAAAGCTCGCCGCTTCGCGTCCGGCTGTCAAATGTGAGCGTCGACCAAGCCACGTAATCGTTTTCCCCTCTCCCAGTCCAAGTCGGATGTTTCCGACTTGGACCGTTTTATGGATTACCAAACCCGGGAACACCCGGGTTTGGGCCGGGAGAGGGTGCCGAGCGGGCGAAGTCCGCGAGGGGTGAGGGGTTGCTGAATCCGGGAAGATGTACCCCTCACCCGGCTCTTTGCTCGCTCCACTCGCAACGCGCCACCTCTCCTGCAAGGGGAGAGGGGAAGCGCGCGTCCGGCTCGGGCCGTGGGATCACGCACCGCGTGTCCCCGGTTTTGATCTAGCGCAATGCGGCCCGCCCCCGGCCAAGCCAATTCTGCGCGCGACCTGAATCATCCGGTCGTTGGCAAGGCGGGGATGAGGACTGGCGCTCGTCTTTGCGGCAACGGCGCTGCTGTGCGTCGTCGGCGCCGCCAAGGCGCAGGACGCGCCGTTCGCCTTTCATGCCTATCTCGGCGCCGCGGCGAGCGTTGCCGCGGTATTTGCCATCTTCAACCGGTACTTCTCGCGCGGGCCGCAGCTGCCGCCGCAGCAGATCGGCGGCAAGCCGAATTACCAGCTCGGGCCGATCAAGCTCGCGACCGCGCTCGGGGTATTCTGGGGCATCGCCGGGTTCCTGGTCGGACTTTGGCTGGCGCTGGAGCTGGCTTGGCC
>WNGK01007547.1_pt1 | contig 11383 bp, 8 predicted proteins | sample 5400601 | NCBI WGS metagenome assembly WNGK01 (sample SAMN13153376, study PRJNA577476) | soil metagenome | isolation source: 60 cm soil or saprolite under Garry oak tree replicate 1 | place: USA:California | collected 2016-06-15
GGTATTTCGAAGAGCGTCAGCCTCTGGCCGTGCGGTTCGGTCTTGACAGAAGAGTCGCGGCCCAATTAAACAAGTCGGTCACCTGGCGAATTCTTTCCAACTCCGATTCTCGGTTAACTGAGGACGACGTCCGTCTCTATTTTGCTCTGGTCCGTCGCTCGCAGGAGTTACTCACTGCTGAGTACCCGGGGATTCAATTTCAGGTGATTTTATGGCCCAATGCGGGTTCACATGAGACCACCCTGCAACGATCCGCCTATGAGGAACTCCAGCAGGGTTTTCGCCGGAGGGGTATTTCGGTTCACAAAGTGGAAGACATCCTCCCAGGGTATAAGGAAAATGAGGCCAAATTTACGTTAAGTCCAGTGGACCCTCACCCCAACGCGCTGGCCGATCGATTGCTGGCTCGATATGTATTGAATGAAGTGGGCCATTGACCGTAATAACCTCCAATATTCATTGACCTTTCCTCCTTAGTTGTCGCGCATGGTCAACCGGAGCCGTCGGGGCCGCCGGACTACTCTCCCAGCCACTTATGATCGGTCGAAAATAGAATCGATCTTCGCTCCCGCGAATTTGACACAACGGCAAATCTCACTGGTTTTCGGTTCTTAGTTCGACATGGCTTGGCTAGCAAAAGTCGGACTCAGGAACTCGGTCAGCGACGGCTTCGGGTGAGGCAACAGCTTGCGCGACTGGGACAGAAGGATACATCCAACGATGGCATTGAACGACAAAAGCAAAATCCCGGGTTTGGCAGGGCCGGCCGATGCGGGGTCCAACCCTCCGGACATTTCTGGCAGGATGCGATTATCGCAGCCCCGTTGGCTTCTTAGGTTGATCGTGCTCGGCGCCGTTGGGAGTTCCTTGCTCATCTTGAAATTTGCACCCGTGCCATTCTTCTGGCTCGGGATTGTCTGGTCAACGGCTCTCTTGGCTGCCATTCCTTTCGTTAGAGGATCCTGGCCCCGCGCATTCCTTTGGAATACCGTGATCGTCTTGATCCTGGGAGCAAGTGCTGAAGCCTACGTGGCCTTTCACGAATACACTCCCCCCACCTATCCAACCCCACTCTTCGTCCCCGATGATCTTCTGGGTTGGGCGCCAATCAAATCCCACCAGGCGCACGGGATCAAAGCGAATCCCAGGAGACTATTCCATCATCCCAGAGTTCTGCTGTACGACACCACATACACGATCGATGCCAACGGACTCCGGATTGCTCCTCCTTACCGCGAGGATCAATTGGCCGGCACCGTCCTATTCTTTGGTTGCTCTTTCACTTTTGGTGACGGCCTCAGGGACGACGAGACCTTGCCCTATCAGATAGGCGAGCAGTCGGGAGGTCGCTTCCGTACCTTCAATTTTGGCTTCCAGGGATATAGCCCGGCTCAGATGTTGACTCAACTTGAGCAGGGAATCGTCGCCCGGGTGGTTGATACCACACCTCAATACGCTTTTTACTTGGCGATACCCACGCACGTGTGGCGTGTGGCAGGACGCGTTTCCTGGAATAATCGGACCTCGCGATACGTTCTCGACCTCGACGGCGGCGTGCGCCAGGCTGGCTATTGGGAAAGCCGGAACCCTTTGGCGCAGCGGTTAGGTCTGAACGCGCATCTGGAAGGACAGCTTCGCAAATCGGCTCTCTGGCAAGTTTTGTCCAACTACGATGCTCCTGTGAATGACGACGACATCAAGCTTTACTTCGCGATGGTCCGCCGGGCGCAAGATTTGCTCGTGGCGCAGTACCCCGGCATCAAGTTTCACGTCATCCTGTACCCGGCGATGCTAGGTGAACCAAGCAGGCCGGTTTACGAAAAGCTTAGAGACGGGTTCCGGCAACGCGGAATCCCCCTCACCACTGTTGAGGACATCTTGCCGGGTTACAAGAGCGATCGTTCGAGTTATGTACTAAGCCCCCAGGATGCGCATCCCAGCGCTATGGGTAACCGCCTGTTGGCGCAATACGTGTTGCGTAATGTTCTACCGCAGCCTTAACTTTCAAAGTCGAAAGAGACTCATCCACAACCCGCCTCGAGAAATGGTCTGCCATGAATATGAGCGGCGCAGCGCTGATCCGAATTGGCCTGATCCTCGTCGTGCTGTTGGCATCTGCCTTTGGTGTGGAGCTTTTTCTCCTTCGCCAGCGGAATCCTAACGCAGCCAGGGTCGTTTGGACCGAAACTCATCAGACCATCGACGGGTTCGGAGGCTCCTCCGCCGATTTCCTCGACAGCCTGACACCCGCGCAAGCGGACTTCTTTTTCACCACTAAGGGCATCGGCTTGTCGCTCCTTCGCACGCAAATCATACCCGATCGCGCCACGTGCGATGCGGAGTTCCGTGAAGGTGGCTGCAGCGAATCGAACGGCCAGATCCTGAACGGCGAGTTGGCCACTGCTAAACTGGCCGTGGCTCGGGGAGTCACGGTTTTCAGCACGCCCTGGAGCCCTCCCGGAGCTTACAAGTCCAACGGAACCTTCAAAAAGGGAGGCGCCCTGCTTCCCTCGTTTTATTCCGATTGGGCCAAGAAGTTGGCAACCTACGTCACGATGATGGCCGCCAACGGCGCACCAATCTACGCTGTCAGCGTGCAGAACGAACCCGATCTGACCACAGACTACGGCTCTTGCACTTATACAACCCAGCAGATCCACGATTTTGTCCCGCATCTTTACTCTGCTTTGCAGTCTGCCGGAGTTACTTCGGCAAAAATCATGATCGCGGAACAATCCGCCTGGGCGATTGACCGAACCTCCGCCGCGATGGCAGATCCCAAAGTTGCGCCGAAGGTCGGAATCATCGCCGCGCATGGCTACGGAGGCAAGATTCGTCCTTTCCAGACTGGAAATGCGCGCTTGTGGCAAACGGAGACCAGCAGCAGTTCCTCGAAATACGATGGTAGCCTGTCTGACGGAATCCGCTGGGCGCAGATCATCCATGATTACCTTGTCGTTGCGGGAGTCAATGCGTGGGTCTGGTGGTTTCTTACGGATATGCCGCGCCAGGGTGAAGGCACAGACAATGCTGCACTGACCGACATAAACGGAAATTTTCCCAAGCGTACTTTTGTACTCGGGCAATGGAGTAAATTTGTTCGTCCGGGCTGGTCCAGGATCGGCGTGACTTATTCCGGCCCAGCTTTGATCAGCGCTTTTAAGGATGCCGCGGGCCACGCATTTGCGATCGTAGTGGTAAACCCAAACAACTATCCAGTTCGTCAGGAATTCTCCTTGGATGGATTTTCTGCGAACTCAGTAATGCCGTGGATAACCTCAGACAAGCTGTTCCTGGCGGCAGGAGCGCAAACTCCCGTGGATGGGACGCGATTCACTTATCTGCTTCCCGCAAGGAGCGTGATCACCTTTTCGGGACGCGTCGCGCCAACGCATTGAGCCAACGGGCTTTTCGATAGTTTTGTTGCAAATTGGACTTCTTTATCGTTTTGTGAGCAAGAAGCTCCCCACAACCAGCGCATCCACCCCGGAGCAATAGTAGCTTCTCACCGCATCGCGCGGCGTGATCACCAGCGGCTCGCCAAACAGGTTAAACGAAGTATTAACCAGCATCGGTGCCGGCCCTTTTTCTCCCATGCGCTTCAATAATTTCCAGAGCATTGGATTTTGTTCGGAGGTCACCACCTGAAGCCGCGTGAGGCCTTCCCTTGACACGAAACTCGAAGCCGCCGACTCCAAAAGCTTGCGCGTTTTTTCCTTTGCCGTTGCCATCGTGGTCATAAACCGGCTGTTCTCCGAACACTCAAAGTATTCCGCGCAATTCTCCTCCGGTATCGCCAGCGCAAACGGCCGGAACGATTCGCGGTGTTTCACGTAGTCATTCAGGTTTTCCTGCACGTACTCTGCGTACGGCGACGCAAACAGGCTGCGATGCCCCAAAGCCCGCGGCCCGAATTCCGCGGCTCCCTGGAACCACGCCACGATCTTTCCCGCGCAAAGCAACTGTACCGCTTCCTCGATTTGCCGTTCCTCGGAATCGTACCACCGATAGTGGGCCTTGCAGTTGTCGAGCACCTGTTTAATCTCTTCGTTAGAATACGTGGGGCCCCAATAGGGACTCGTCATCGGCGCGACGCGCGGGCGGTGTAATGTTTGGTGCCACGCGAGCCAAGCGGCTCCGAGCGATGTGCCTTCGTTTCCCGCTGCAGGCTGGATGAATACCCTTTCGAAGCCTGTCTGTTTCTCAATCGCAGCTACCAGCAGGGGATTCAGAAACAGACCGCCGGCAAGGCACAGACATTTTGTTTCGGTTCGTCCGCGGAGTGACTCAAGCCATTCCGCAATGACGACCTCGCATGCCTTCTCCAGGCTGTTCGCAATGTTCATGCGCAATGGATCCGTTAGCTCCGGAGTGGACGACTGTGGCCACGGGTCGAGCGGAACACCGAGCCGGCGGTAGAACTCATCGCTGAAAGAAAGTTTTCTGGCGAAGTCACGTTTGAAATACTTCGCGTTCAGGTGAGGTGGACTTAGCGGTCCGCGCCGAAGCATCTCGACAAACAAATCGGCGAACACAGGCGCGCCCGAAAGACTCAGCCACTGAGTTTTGTGCTCTTCCGCGCTACCAGAGAAGCCCAGGAGCCTCGTGACTTGGTTAAACACCCACGCGAGGGAATGGGGGAAGGGAATCGATGCGAGCTCGCGGATGCGCGTGCCTTCTCCGAGTCCCACTAGCCCCGCACGGCCATCGCCCTGCATGTCGAGGGATACAACCAAAGCCCGGTCAAAGGGCGCTGCAAAATAGGTGCTGGCCGCGTGGCACAGATGGTGGTCGAACGTGTTGATTCGATCTGACGGGGCTCCGGACAAGTCACGCAGGATGCGAAAATTGTTTAGCTCGCGGCCCAATTCTCCGAGGGCCTTGTTGAGGTAGTACGCACTTGAGATCGGGGAGAGCGGCGCGAGCCGTGCCCGAAAAAACGTTTTCCGCATCCAGGAGCGACCCGGCTGGCTTGCGATTGCCACTCGCTCGACGTCGCGCCAACCGATTTCCGCGCGATGCAGGCAGAAGCGGATCGCAGCACGAGGAATACCCTCGACCATGCGAGAGCGTCCGAGTTTTCCCTCCTCGATGGCGGCGACAACGACGCCCTGCTCGTTAATTAGAGCTGCAGCCGGGTCATGCTCCATCGCCGAAAGCCCTAGGATGTACACGCTATTGCCGATTCGACCTTCTAGACATACGCGCGGCGATTATACCTTGTGTAGCTTGAAAAATCTTAAGGCGAATCATTTGCGGAGCGCACCATTAATATCTTGTCGTCAGAATGCGAAATAGAGATGTTTGCAGCCATGCAGGGTCCCTTCGCGCAACTCAAGAACACAAGCCGCCTTCCTCGCATTTTTCGTAACTTCCGCGCTTGCCTTGTACAACACACTTAGCACGTCGGGGATGTATTCCTAACGAGAGAGCTGGTTGAGCTGACGAACCGGATCCGTCTCCAGCCCTACATTCCGTTCTTCGTAAGCATTTGCTGCTCGCCCTCTGAAGTGGCCGGCGAATGGTGTCATGGACGTTACGAGTTTCTGGGCTGATTGATTTCGTTGGCGAAAACGTTTTCGATGCGGCCCCAGGTGGCCAGGGCTGAGGAATCTCTTGGTTGCCGGTCAGAAAGGCACGACCTCCGGTTGGCGCGTGAAGAGCCAGAACGTGGGAACTTTTACTTCCTTTCGCGCGTTGGTGTCGTAATTGAAGGACTCGCCCGGAATCGCGATAGCGCCTCACCAAGATTCTGAATGAAAGCCTCCGAATTATAGACATCCGCATCGATAGGCGGGCTTTCCGAAGGCGCAGTCGGTTCGACTTCATCGAGCTGAAATTCATGTGCGACATCTTCGACGGTCTTCGGTGAGATAGGCCTTTGTTGTTCGGCGTAAGCGTTGATAAGGGAGTGTTCGCAGAGCAAATTAACCACGCGCGGGATCCCCAATGAATATAAATGAACGGTCTCAATGGCCTTCGGGCTGAAGATGGGATCACCTCTTGCTCCGCCGATTGTGAGCCGCTGGGCGATGTAGTCGTGGGTCTGTTCTTTCGTGAGCGGTGCTGTCTTGCAGCGCAGCATGATGCGTTGCCGCAACTGTCGCAGCTGCGGGAGCTGCAGTTTTCCTTCTAGCTCCGGCTGACCGGACAGAACGATTTGGAGCAGCTTTTCGGTAGATGTTTCGAGGTTGGTCAGCAAACGGATCTCTTCTAGTACCGGATAAGTGAGGTTCTGCGCTTCATCGATGATGAGCACTGTGGTCTCACCCGCACGGTAACGCTCGAGCAGCCATTGGTTGAGGTTCAGCAATTGCAGGCTCTTGGTCCGGGATTCGCAAGAGATCTCGAATTCTGCGAGGACGAAATCGAACAATTGGTTCGTGTTCATCCTCGAGTTGAAAAGGAAAGCCGTCCTGGTTCGACGTTGGTGAAGCCAGTCGAGAAGACGGTTTAAGAGCGTAGTCTTTCCCGTGCCCACTTCACCGGTGAGCGTGATGAAGCCCTTGCGATTCTGGACGCCGTACATCAAACCGCTCAGCGCTTCTTCGATCTCTTTGGTAAGAAAGAGAAAGCGTGGATCTGGATTAACGTTGAACGGGTTTTCTTTTAGTCCGAAAAAGCTTTTGTACATGGTTTCAGTGTTATTATCATTTCCTAGTTTTTTGTGTTCTACGTCTAACTCATCGCTTACGAGTCTCGATTCTCGTTAGATCTTTGGACCAACTTCATGACGATCGCAGGTGCCAACCCACACGCCCTGCGCCTAGTGAAGCACATAGGGGCGCATGTGCCAAGTGAACGCCAGCGAAATCTGGTGCTGTACAGAGCTTGTGCTGCAAGTACCTGGGGCGCAGATCGTCTGCGTCGTGCTTTGTATGTATGCTGTGTAACCCAAGGAAAATGTCGCATTGCGCCCTAGAGGGCGGTTTAATCCTCCCCCTGCGAAGTAGGAGTCAAAGCTTTGGGAATTCTGCGTTTGAACTTGTGCCACATTCCGATTCTTGGCATAGCCAAAGTTAATGCTGCCCGCCCACACCCGCCCCAAGCCGCGGTTCATGGAGCCCGAGATCTGATCTGTGTTGGAGCCCACCAGAACTCCACCGCCGTTGCTGATACCGTGGTTGTAGCCCAAGGACAAACCGCCCCGAGACATCGCATAGGTCAGAGTAGCGCCTCCGGATCCCGATAATCGGTTCGTCGTGTTAGCGATCGGAATCTTGAAAATTGTGAGGTCAGGACCCCCAAAAAGTTGCAGCGCAAGGCGTCCCGTCACTTTTCGTCCGTAGGCTAGATTGACCACGTGATCGTCGATCCTCTGGGGATTGCCGCTGTACTGATACCCTGTGAAGCGATAGAGCACGCCGAGAGTATCTTTTTTCGTGAGCGTGTAGTTGAAACCCAAATTTCCAATCACCTCGTCACTGTTGATGTTTCCGGTGTCGACAAAGCGCATAAGACCATAAGAGCCCGCAGCGGTGATCGAAGCCCTCTGACTCAGCTTATAATCCACTTGTGTGACAAACGAGTTGCTGTATCTTGGCCCAATTGAAGCGAAAATGCTCTGGTTGGGCACATAGTTGTTCTGCAAACCGGGCACTGGCGGGGCAAGAGAACCGCCAACACCTGGAAGTGACAGATTTGTCGCCCCGCCGAAACCAAACTGGGTATCAGGAAGATAAGAAAACTGGTCGATGAATTGGAGCTGCCAGCGCCGCCAATCGAAGGTTTGCGTCATACCGAATTGATGAAAATAACCGTTGCTTTGAGCGCTGTCTGTAGAGAAGCTGCCACCTCCAGAATAATTCATCGAGAGCTGCGCATGACTCCAAGCATCCAGCAGGCTGATATTTCCCGTCATATAGCTCGCCGAATTCCAGTCGGTCACACCTGGCATACTTGAAGGCGTCGTCCGAATCAGATTGGAGTACTGAAAGCCTGGGACCCAATAACTGTGCTTCATCTCTTGCGTGCCCAGGGATGTTTCTTGGGCTCCGGTGAGCGGTCGATCGTCAGGATGCAGAGCCGAGATTGGCTGTTGACTATTGTCCTGGTCTCCGCGGCCTTCGATCAGAGGTGGGTACTCTTGAACAGGTGGCTTTGGCTCTTGCGCATGAACCGGCGTCCATCCAAAAAAGAATGTCCAAACTAGCGCTGCGGCTAAGGAAAATAAAGATGTTGCCAACCGTTTCATGGCCATCCTCTAAGGCACGACAATGACGTCACCTGGTTTCAGCACATAGTTCTGCTCGGGCTTCTGGCCATTCAACACTTCCTTATAGTTGAAAGGAAGCTTTTTCTGCTTACCCTCGGATGTTGTCCGCAGAACATAAATATTCTTGATTTTCGCGAATTGAGTGAATCCACCCGATGTGGACAGGGCTTGCAGTACGGTCATGTTGGGTAGCAGCGGCATCGTACCAGGTCGCGTGACTTCTCCGGTCACATAGACGCGCCGACTATTGATCTCCGAGACGCTTACAGTCACCTGCGGGTTGTTTATGAACTTTTTTAGCCCCTCGCTGATCACGTCCGCAAGTCGCATGGCCGTCAGTCCAGCGGCTTGCACATCGTTCAGAAGCGGAATGGAAATCTTTCCGTCGGGGCGGACCGGCACGGTACGCGAAATCTCCGTCTCCTTCCAAACATCGATGCGCAACACGTCTTGAGGTCCGATCTTATAATCCGCATCTGTTTCAGCGACATGCGATTCACTCGCGCTCTGACCTTTGGCTGCGTCCTTTTGGCGGGCGTCGGTTGCAGGTTTTTGCGCTTCCTGTAGTTGCGCCCCAGCAAGAACGAACCCAGCGGTAATCAGAATCCAGGTCGAGAGGTTGATCATATCTTTCCCCTACAGCTCGCTGCTTTGGGAGCTCTGCACGCCAATCTGCTTGATCTTATAAAGTAATGACTTATAGCTGATCTGGAGCTCTCGAGCGGCACGCTTGCGGTTCCAATGCGTGCGTTCGAGCGCCTGCAAAATGAGCTCGCGTTCTGCGCGCCGGGAAGCTGCCCGTGCCGCTACTTTGAGTGACGACACCTGCGAGCTTTCACCGGTTATCGGTGCGCTTTCCTGAGTCGCGCGCAGATCGCCAAGAGCCAGCGTAGCATCCCCAAAAGCAACAATCTTTTTCGCAAGATTTTCTAGTTCACGGATGTTCCCGGGCCAGTCGTAAGAGGCCAGCAATTCGAGAGCTTCACTGCTTACATCGGGAGCGTCTTTCTTCAATTCATTTGAATGTTTGGCGAGAAAATAGTTCAGCAGCGCCGGGATGTCCTCTTTTCGCTCGCGTAGCGGCGGTAAACGCAGAATGATTCCATTAATTCGGAAATAAAGTTCGCGCCGAAAGCGTCCTGCTTCGACTTCTTTTTCGAGATTGCGGGAGGTCGAGGAGATAAACCGCGATGATTTCTCTCCGTTCCCACCACTAGGCTCTCCGTCCGGGAGCAACGAAAGTAACGCTCGCTGGCATGCCGCGTCTAATTCGTGCACCTCATCCAAGAAAACGGTTCGTGCAGTGGCGTCAACTTTCCCGCTGCGTGGGTGTGTCTCCTCTTGGATCTCTCCAAGGAGCCGTGCTGCCTCCGGCGAAGCACAGCTCACTTTCTTCAGCGAAGTCTCGCCTAGTCCAGATAGCCGGTGAATCAATTTTGCATAAATCTCTTTGCCTGTGCCGCTCTCCCCTACCAGAAGAACGGGGATATCTGTTTTGGCGATCTCTGCCACCAAGGCATTCAGCGCTTGCACACCGGCTGCCTGTCCGTATACGAACACGGAGCCTTCCGGCGATCCTAACGTGTGAATGCCCATTATGGTCATGCCATTCCACATCTTGAGTGAGCATGTTCTATACCAAGCGTGAACAGCAGTCGCCTTCACTCAAATGCAAGATAAACAGTATAAAATCAATATGTTATAGGCATTTCTACGTCTTGACCCTTCGCTTAGGAGCCAGCCGCATGTCCCCATTTACTTCCACCAAGTGGCAATCTTCTATCCCTGGTTATGGGTCTCCAACAGCACAGTTATGCAGAAGATCGTAGCAGCCGCAGGAGAAAGACCGAGGCGGCAACAAGCAGCGGAGAGGAATAAGTGCCGGGAGCCATCCCGGTGAAATGCACCGAACCGACCGTGCGGCCTAGCAGGGTGGCAAGAATGGTGCCGCATCCATCCGCCAGCATGGTCAATGAGAAAGCATAGGCGACAGGCCTGAGCAAGCGTGAATTGCGATATGCCCATGGCGTAAGGAACAATAAGAGTGCATCCGCCACAATCACACCGGTGAGCCACGGTTTAAAGGCTAGATCGATCCGCGGGAACCAAGAAAAATGGCCATATAGAGTTAGAACTGTAGGGTTGTAAGAGCCGAGAAAGTCGTTCACCCCATCGTCAAGGATGTTCGCTGCGAACGATAGACACAAGAGCAGCCAGGCGAAGCCCCAAGTTTCTACCCGCCCGAATCCAGGCCCCATCCTCATGGATGAAATTCTATCTCCATGAGCGGGCCGGAAATCAAACAACTATTTGGATTGCTTAAGGGGAATCACCTCGGGGGTAACCGGTACAAAGGTGCAAAGATTGCTCCACCGAACTCTGGCACCAGACTCACTTTTCCGCTCTAGATGTCCGATGCTAAAAAGTTGTTGCCCCGTCGCGGCTTTTCTCCTGGATAGGCCTCGCGGCCGAGTGAAGGTGCTCGATTTCGTGCTGGCGAAATTGCTGCGGCCAGACATTGCATCCACGCTCATGGCGAGCATGACGGAACGGGCTTTCCTGATCAAGGGAAGGTGGCTTCCACTGTTGAGCGACACGACCTTTAAGCTAGGGTACAGAAAACACAGGAGTTAGTTGGGCAAGACCCCGGCTCGTCAAACGTGTGATTAGACTTAACTCCTTATTTCTAAACGCGAAACAGTGGAGAAGAAGTTGCTGACCTGATCTTCTTAATAGTGTGCTCGGTATATGTGTGGAATCACTGGCTTTCTAAACACGGATGGCGCACCGGCCGAAGCCGAGAGGCCTTGGCAGATGATCCGTCTGCTCGGGCATCGCGAACCGGATGAGTCGGGTATTTGCACGGACCAAGCCTTGAGCTTAGCCCATTCCAGGGCTCAGCATCATTGACCTCGGCGGGGGTCACCAGCCGATGCATAACGGGGATCGGTCAGCTTGGATCACCTTCAACGGAGAAATCTTCAATTACATTGAGCTGAGCAAGTAACTGGCAAGCAAAGGACATCGGTTCTCTACGCAGAGTGATACCGAAGTCATCCTGCAGCTCTACGAAGAATATGGCCCCGATTGCGTTCAGCACATGAACGGGCAATGGGCTTTTGCGATATGGAACACTAAGAAGAAAAGGCTGTTCCTTTCGCAGGATCG
>WNGK01023888.1_pt1 | contig 11381 bp, 15 predicted proteins | sample 5400601 | NCBI WGS metagenome assembly WNGK01 (sample SAMN13153376, study PRJNA577476) | soil metagenome | isolation source: 60 cm soil or saprolite under Garry oak tree replicate 1 | place: USA:California | collected 2016-06-15
ACACTGTAAAATATGAAACAGTTTTCCCACCCTATCCGCCCGAAACAAGGACTCGCTTCTATCCCCATGCCTGAAGGCAAGGGTCTTACGCACGGTTCGATAATTTGAGCAACTTTTTTTTACATAATGTTGCCCTAGACCAATATTGACAAATGCCCTAGGGCAGCATTATAATACAGAAGAGCGTGAAATAGCGCCCTTGAAAAAGTTGATGATCGTCCTTTGTCGTGTGTTGTCGAGTGAAGCAGGGGAACCTGAACCGATACAGAAGGTTCCCCTTCCATTCACAAAGAAAGGTTCAATCCATGTCTCGTACTCGTAGGGATAGGCATCACCATCAGGCCTGTGAAATGTGTGGAAGAACACTTCACCACAAGCGCTTTTCTACCGAACTGTATACCGTCATTTGTAGAGCTTGTTTCGTCAAGGAGTCGCGTATGCCAACATTTACGACAACTGATCTGACCGCCTTTTGCGCGACTTGCCCTGCTGCGAACGCGGTGACCGCGGTGCTTACGCCACTTGGATTTACGCTCGTTTTCCAGATGGATGCCGACGACAACCAGGCATACCTGCATCTCGCACCACTTCCCGCGCAGTTCCACTACCGCAACGATCACGGCACAGAAGTGGTCTACCTGGCCGGTGCCGATCAGGAAGACGAGCAGCCAGCACCGCCGCACGCTTCGCGCTTCTGGCTCTACGCGGGAGCCAACGCGAACTCACAAGAACAAGCCGCTGAGGTACTTGCCGCAACATGGTCGCTTCGCTGGTTTCCTCTTGATGAGGTGCTCATAGAAGATAGCGCCGCACTAAACGCAGTAGCATAGCTAAAGGAGCATGTATCCATGGCAACGAATCAAGAAAACAGTTCATCTGTTCGCATTCTCGTCGATGAGTCCGATACCCGTTACATCGAGCTTTCCACAACGTTTGAGCAAGATGCCTGCTGGCACCCCTCGGTCACGATCACCCTGGCCGCCTTCACTGATCATGGTGTGATGCTTCACCGCATGAAAAGCGAAGAGACCGCGGTACGCTTTGATCTCTCGAAAGAAGAGGTAGCGGCGCTCATCACCGGCTACACCACCTATGTGGTTGCACATGAAAACGATGTCAATCAGTCCGCTATCGACCCGTTCGCTGATCTGGACGAGCATCCCTTTTAAAATGTGTGGGTCGTCGTTGGGCAGCGAGTTCGCACGCTTGCCCAACCATCCACCAGGGAGGAGAGCACACCGTGGTTCAAACAACATCGTTCACTATCCTGGTTGAGGGCGAGCTGCTGAGTGTCATCGCCTCAGTCCTGGCTCTTAGAACACTGGCCTTCGTCGTTCTGGCTCTAGGCGCTGTGGTGGCCGCCACCTATCTCATCACCCTGGCTCTTGATATGCTCATCTCGATCGGTGCTCCTCTCGCGATCTTGTATGACGGTTCGGACTCAACGCTGAGACTCTCTGGCCGGAAGAGCGCAGGTGTCCTGCTGTCGTTCCAACTCTCCCTCTCCTGGGAGAGGGCCGAGTCTGCGACCAACAGACGTTCGAGCCGACGACGTCTTCCGTGGAGGATATCCGCGCTTCCGGGCAGTATGCTCTTCTTTCGTTCGTCGCGGCTCTCGCTCCCGACTCGCGCCCATCACCAGGCACTGTTCCGACCGACGATGGAACGAAGCAAGAGAAGTGGGAAGGTAGGCCTGCGCCTTCAGACGAGGCGATGGCTCGTCTTACAGTCTCACGACTCCTTGTTACAAAGCTCTTCTTTGAGTGGTGGAAAAAAGTGGAAGTGCCCAACGACTCACCACCCGAAACAAGGCACGCTTTTCATCCCCCGCATGAATGATGGGGGCTTTCAAGCGATCTTAGGTGTAAGGCCCCTGATGCTTTGCATGCTCGGGTACGTCCTCGTCAACGTTTTTTCATCTTTCACGCGTTCGCTTGCCGCTTCATGCAGGAAATGAGGTGCACCATGCACGACGACCAGGAACTTGATACGTATCAGCCACCATCACCAGCAGGCGCGTTTCTTCAAATCATGCTGGGTGTGATCTTCCTCCTGCTCATGATCGTAGGCCTTGTCGCCGGGTGGGGGACCTTCCTGAAGGCCGCGCCGATCCTGGTGCAAATCCTGGCGGTGCTCGTCGCGATTGCGGGCCCTGGTGCCGTTATCGCCAAGGGTGGCAAGAGCCTCTACCTGGATGTTCAGCACATGCGAGCAGTGCATATCCGGGTGAGAATGGATGAGGCTCAATTGCAAGCGCTGGAAGATGCGCGCTGGCGCGAGAACCACAAGGCAGAAGCGGAAGCAGAACGCATTCGTGCGGAGGCGGAGCGCATCCGGGCAGAAGCAGAGAAGGTGCTCTCCAGCGTTGAATGGGACGACCAGGGCAACGCAGCACGCTGGGATCCGCAGACCAGGCGGATGATCCAGTTGCAAGGCCAGATGAGGGAACACCCCTCGCTCAGTTCACTGCACTACCGCAATGACTACAGAGACACATCAACCCGCGTGAGTGAGGAACAGCAGCCGCACCCCTTGCTCACCACAGGCGAGTTACGCATCCCCACCTTTTCCGAGTCGCTGGCAACTGGAGAGATTGGCCCAGGACAGCGCGACATGCTCTTCTGCTATGAGATCATCGTGGATGACGCGTCCGGGCAGGTGAGCATCAGCCCGATTCGCGGCGCCATTGGCGAGCAGCATACCCAGCTCGTCGTTGCAGGCTCTCAGAGCGGCAAAACCACCTACATGGCGAACAACATGGGACAGGCTGCGATCTTGCGCTCGCTGTTCTACATTATTGACCCGCATCGCAACCACCCGGAAAAGTCCATTGCGGCCAAAATGGGAGCCTTCAAAGATTGGTTCATCGTGCCACCTGCTATGACGCATGATGAAATACGGCGGCTGCTGGCCCATGCGACCCGTGTGCGCGATGACCGCATTGCTGGCAAACCGACTCCTTACGATGGCTACCACATTATGGTCGTGGTGGATGAAGTTCCGGCGCTCATGGCCAATCAGCGCTCCAGTGACAAGCAGCTTCGACAGTTGTACCTGAACCTGGCCCTGTTCATGCAATCACTTGGTATCCAGACCGCCAAATTCGGCATGACCGGCCTGTTTGCCTCGCAGTTTGCCACCAAAGAGCAACTCGGGGAGATTGACTTTCGCGATGCCTGCATGTCGCAACTCATCATGCGTTTACATCCCACGCAGGCGCAAGCGATGCGCATTCTTGGTCCCGATGCCGTGAGGGAGATCCCGAAGTTTCGCCCCGGACATGGGTTTCTGCTGTTGTCTGACTCGACGGAAGTGCGCCGGGTTGCCTCGGGCAATGTCACCGCGCAAGATCTGGCGTACCTGGCACATTTGTTACCTCCCTCGCCACTTGCGAAACTCGGTGCAAAAGCGGGTCGAAAACAGATCGAAAGTGGCACCATTATCCCCATTCGAGACGACGTGGAACCACCTCTTTTCGCGGCGGAAAGCCGGTCGAACGTGGGTGGAAAGCCGGTCGGAAATGACATTCCCGACGCTGTACAAGCCAAACTAGACGGATTGGGCATTCCTGAGTCCTCCATCATGCTCAAAGTGGACCGGGTGACCGAACTCCTCGGACACAACAAGGGTGACATCATGCGGGCGGTCTGGAATGTGACCCCTGGGAGAAGCAAAGCCTACGAAGACGCTGAGGTGGAATATGCGCTGGTCATGGAGATTATCAAGCACCACCAGGCGCACGTGAGAATGGGAAGGCAGGCACAAGGATGAGCCAGAAACACGCAATCACGGCAACCCGGCGCACACCTTTGAACGGGATGCCTCCTGACGAGATCCGCTCCTGGATCCGAGCGAGCCGTAGCGCATTGCAGCAGAAAAAGCAGCGCGAGCGGGCCTACCTCGACCGGCGTGCTCGTCACGGGACATTCACCCCAACCGATGAGGCATACGAGCAAGATCAACTGCTTGAAGCCGATCTGCTCGCCATGCTCGACGAGATGGAAGCAAGTTTGTAGGAGGAATCATCATGGAGGTTCAACCACCACATCTGCCGCCGCTCAACACCGCGGTGCATCGCCTGGAAGGTAGCATGATCATCCTCTCAGGTCCGGTGCCGAGTGGGAGGGAATATGAAAGATAAAAAGTTCCTGGCCGCTTTCTTCTGGTTCACGTTTGCGGCCTTTTTAGCCCCATCCATCCCACATATCGCGTACTTCTTTCAGTCCTTTGAACCGGATGCTATCGGCCTTGAGGCGGTCGCGTGGGGTGTGGTGTGTTATGCCATTGCGCTCTCGATCGATGGCACCATCCTGTGGTTAAGTCGTTGCGCAGTTCAGGGAACGGCTGGAAGGGGGTATCAAGGGGCATTCTGGTTTTTCATCGCGTTCCTGACAGCGCTCAGCTGGTTTTTGAACTGGGTGTACGCCATGCATCATCTCGCTTCTGCGACGGCGAAACTCTCAGGGGCGATTGAAGGGAACCTCTTTGGGATCACATTCTTACCGCTGGCGCTGGTTGAGCCGATTGTCGCGAGTATGTTTCCGGTGCTGGCCATTATGTTCACCTTTATGGCGGGAAAAGTCGTTGCAGAGCGGCCAAAGACGGTCGAGGAAGTAGAGCGGGAAGCGGACGAGTTAGCGCGTCGGCTGGGCGCACAACAGCGTCTCGTCGCGCTCAGAGATGGGCAAAAGGTGCATCGTCTCACCTCACTGCTTGATGCTGCAAAGGATATCGCCACGCACATCAAAGGACAGCCGGCGGAGAGCACCCGGACTTCAGAAGAGAGAGCGGAGGGACCAGAGGAAGATCTCCCGGCGGATACCAGAGAGAGCGCCGCCGGGCATCATGCCGGATATGCTTCCGACCCTGAAACGGATACAGCACAGACAGAGATATCACCTCCGGCAGATCGGGAAGCGGCTCCCTTTCCGGATACGAAACGGATCGTGCCAGAGGCGCCTGCGACCATTTCCCGTCGCCCTGCCAGCGCCATCTACGCCACCTTTGCCGATGCGGCAAGGGAGACGGGATACGCGGAAGAGTATCTCAAAAAGTTGGCACGCAAGGGCCAGATCCGAACGGCAAAAAACGACAAGGGATTCCTCCTGGTAAGCAGTCTCAACGCGTACCTGGAGAAGCGAGGAAGAACACGTATTCAGGCGGAGCAACGACCAGCATTGCAACTGGTAAAGGATGAACAACGGATGAAGGATGAGCAGGACGTGGACATACCTCAAGCATCAGATGGGCAGGAGAGCATGGTGTAGGGCGTCCGTCGTCTCTCGAGGAGCACAGCAGGAAAGGAAGGAACTGATATGAACTATTCAATCAGCTTTCAGCATGGCGTATCCATCCGCTTTACAGAACCGCACAGCAGTGACCAGTTCGTGACGATCCAGCTCGGTGGGCATACGGCCAACCTAAGCTTTGAGGAGACAGACAAGCTGTACCTGTGGATGCACCAGCATCGTGGGGCATTTATCAGCTTCTATGGTAAGGGATGGGAGCTGGCGCGGATGTACTGGCAGCGAGATGCCGCACCGGATACCTACTCTGCACTGCTCAACCTTTTCAATGTCCACTGCCACGAGATCAACGTCTCGCCCTATCGTGAAGGTGACCAGGGGCCACAGCCCATCTCTCCCTCACGGAGGATGGAACGCCTGAACCGGGCGGTGGAGCGAACTCCTACCTGGTCTGCCTGGATATGCCAGGAGTTGGTGATATCCAGCGCATCATCGTGGTAGTCAACGAGGACGGCACGCTCGAGCGCGATCACACCTACATGGATGGTGCTGGCTACCATGCCTGCGTGTACGGAAAAGTGCGAGAGAACTTGCCTGCTGCGTCGGAAGAAAGCGAGAAATAGCCATGAGGACCAGACAAACGAGCATAAACCAGGAGCGCATCGTAGGAAGGCGTCCTAAACAAACCCGCACCTATGCAAAGCGCTGCAAATACTGCCACACGTATCGTTTGTGTCGTCGGCTCGTCGTCCTCCAGGGCGGTCAACTTTTCCCGACATGGGTCTGCCGCCGCTGCAAACAGCGCATCTGGGGCTAGCGCCGCCGCTGCAAACAGCGCATCTGGGGCTAGCTACGAAAGGAGGTAAGCATGTCAGAAGCCACTCTACGCTGCAAGCGGTTCTTGCAGGCCATTCTCAGCAAAGAGGCAACGCTCAGCATCAAACGCATGCAGGCCTGCACCGAGCGCGAGATCCTGCTGGAGGATCCCGCGGAAGCGCTGCCTGATGACGAGCAAACAGCCGTAAAGGAGGTGTTGGCGCTTTATGAACAACTGTGGCAGTAATCACAAAAAGCCAGTCCGTCAGCTTGCCGGCGGCGGGCTGGCTCCTTCGAAACCAGTAGCAGAAATAAGCCGAGAGGTTTCTCTTGCCTATTCTAGCAGAGGGCTTCCGTGCTTGCAAGCACAAGGAGGTTTCCATGCAACACCATCTCTATCCTGACAACTGGAAACAACGCTCGCAAGCCTGTCTCGAACAGGCAAACTATCGCTATGAACATTGCGGCATGCCCCATGGTACCATGCGCGTGGGCAAACACCGCCACAACCTATACTTTGTTCACCTGCACGCGGCCCACATCAACCACGATCCGCACAACCCACAGGCAGAGTTACGCGCCTTGTGTCCCTCCTGTCACGTGCGTCACGACCGCAAGACTGAACGCAAGCAGGTCGCGACCCGGAGGCAAGGCGATCAGGTGATCTCCATCGCTCGTCTGGTCGCGCATGCACGTAGTGCGGGCCTGCACATTATTCAGGAGGAAAGCGGCTTTACCTGGTCGATTGATGGACTCTCGGGGGTGGCCAGCGATGTGCTTGATGCGATTGGATTGGCCCTGCATTGTCTCACCAGGGAACGAATCGAGGTGCACAAATGAAGCAGGAGTACACGGGCACTCTCACCTCTCCATCTCTCGAAGTGCTCTTCAACACCTATGATGTACGCACCTCCCAGCGGATCTATCACCTGATCAACCATCGTGAGGACGCCAAGGACCTGACCCAGGAAGTGTTTGTGCGAGCCTTGCAAGCCCTGCCTCAGCTTCAAGCGACGCGCAACCTCTACGGTTGGCTCTACCGCATTGCGACGAACCTGGCCCTGGATGTGCTCAGACGACGGAAGCTGATCTCCTGGCAGTCTCTCGATGCTACAGAATGGATCCTTGAGGCAGCCGAGACGTGTGACCCACAAACCCGCTACAACGGGACAATGGAACTGGTCTCTCTGGCGCTGGTTGACCTAATCGAGCAACAAGAGGAGGTGAAGGCATGACCACGCTGATCGCGGTCTACGCCTCAGACGGTCTGGTTGGCCGATGTGACGCCAGGTGCTACCTGGCAACTCAGCCTGATTGCGATTGCATCTGTGGTGGTCGCAACCACGGCGCAGGCGTGCAAAAGGCCATCGACAACACCCGCGAGCTCGCCCAGCATTGGCTTTGTGAATATGCCCGCAAGGAAGGGCTGACCACGTTCACGACCAAGATCCATCAGGAATGTGCGCAGGCGACCCTGTGGAGTGAAGGGAGGGCTCGATGACCACGAATGCAGATGAGGCGGTGACCGAAGCCGGGATGGTGCAGGCTGATGGACGGCCAGGCGTCCTGGTTTCTACCCACCAGCCCTGGCGCGATATCGCCGATGAGACACTCAGGCACCTGGCTCGCTCCTCGGTGCGTCATGGCGAGTTCGTCCGCATCCAGCGCACCGAAGACGGAACGCCGGTGATCGAGCGCATCGCGATAAACGCGCCCAGGGGTCAGATGAACCCGGACGGGATGAATGCCCATTCGACCGTCGACGACCCGGGGATCGTTCACAACGAAAAGGTGGTCGCATGAGCACCAGAACTCCACTTCCCGCCTTGCAGTGGCTACAAGCGCGCCCACAATGGGTCTGCTGGCGCCGAGAAGAGCGCAAGGGCAAACGGACCAAAATCCCTTACAATGCCCGCACGGGGCAACGGGCGGAGTCCAACAACCCGGCCACCTGGACGAGCTACGCCGCAGCGAAACGAGCCTATGAGCGCTCCCAGCACACACAGCGATCCTACGATGGCCTCGGGTACATGTTCCAACGGGACATTACCGGCATCGACCTGGATCATTGTATCGATAGAGATGGGCAGATCGAACCCTGGGCCAAAGTGGTGATGCACCGGCTGGCAAGTTATGCCGAACGCTCCCCGGGGGACGGCATTCATCTCTACGTGCGTGGCACTGTTCCCAAAGGGATACGGCGGGCCATCTCCGCGGAGCAGCATCCACGGCACCCCGAAGCCGCCATCGAGATGTACTGCGAGGGGCGCTACTTCACGGTGACGGGCGCGCATGTGGAGGGCACCCCGACCAGCATTGAAGCCAACCAGGACGTGCTGGACACGCTCTATGCAGAACTGACTGCAGAGGTTCCAGCGGCGAAGTGTGGGGAGAGCCAGGCGGCCATGCCTGTGACGATCTCCCTCGATGATGACTTGCTGCTCAAGAAAGCGGGAGAGGCGCGCAACGGGGAGAAATTCCGCGCCCTCTTCTACGATGGGCCGCGGGGCTACCCCTCGGCGTCTGAGGCGGATATGGCCCTCTGCCTGCTGCTGGCCTTCTGGACCGGGCGCGACACGGCCCGCATGGATCGCCTGTATCGGAAGAGCGCACTCTACCGACAGAAGTGGGACGCGGAGAGGCGCGACAGCACGTACGGCTGGGAGACTATCCACAAGGCGGCGGCGGTCTGCACCGTCGTTTATGACCCCAGACGGACCCACAGCCAGCTGGAGCGCGACATCGAGCAGGTGCTCCAGCAGATTGCCCAGCACCAGGCAAGGCTGAACGGGGTGCGCAAACGCAAGCCGTACCAGCTCACGCCCGGAGAAGTGCCCACCGCGAAGGTGCTGGAGTACCTGGACATGAACGAGTACGGCGACGCCCTCTTTTTCGCCGCGGTGTTCGCGGGCCAGGTGTGCTACGACCACACTGCCAGAGAGTGGTACCTCTGGGACGGGCACGCCTGGAAGAGGGACGCGACCGGCAAGGTGCGCCAGCTGGTCGCCGGTGTTCTAGGAACCCTCTACTTGCGGGCGGCAGCCGATCTCAACACCACGCAGGCGGAACTCGACCTCGAGATCCAGGAGTTGCAACACGATGGAATGGAGGAGTCGGACGCCCAGATGAGCGCCCTCAAAGAACAATATAAAGTCCTAACTGGGCAGATGGGCGAGCTGCGGAACAGGGCCAAAGCCTTGCGCAGCGCCAGGCGCATGGCCAACGTCTTGATGTTCGTGCAGTCGGAAATGGGCATCACCTCGGACATGTGGGATACGCACCCCTGGCTGCTGGCCGTACTCAATGGCGTGCTTGACCTGCAAACGGGCACCTGTCGCGATGGCAACCCCGGCGACTTCCTGCGGACCGTGGCCCCCACCGAGTGGACAGATCTTGATACTCCCTGCCCGCGCTTTGAGCGCTACCTGCAAGAGATATTCGCGGACAAGCCCGATCGTGACGCCTTGATTGCCTTCCTGCAGCGGCTGCTGGGCTACGCCATCACCGGCCTGACCATGCATCACGTCTTTCCCATCCTCTACGGCGAAGAGGGTCGTAACGGCAAAGATACCCTGCTGGAAATCTTGAAAGCCGTGCTGGGGGCGCTGGTCGGGGCGGTCAGTAACGACGTGTTCATCGCCCAGGACAGACTGCGCTCCGCGGGGGCGGCGACACCGCATCTCGTGGACTTGCAGGGCAAGCGCCTGGTCTGGGGCAGTGAAACCAAAGAGGGTGACCGGCTCAACATCGCCCAGCTCAAACTGCTCACCGGGGGCGGCGAAATCTCGGCACGCAAACTGCATGGGCACCAGTACACCTTTACCCCGACGCACAAGCTCTTGCTCATAACCAACTACAAGCCTCATGCCGACGCGCGGGACAAGGCCTTCTGGTCGCGGGCCTGCCTGATCGAGTTTGGCCTGCGCTTCATCGACAACCCGCAGGCGCCCAATGAGCGCCTCGCCGACACCACCCTTCGGGACACTTTGAAGCAGGAATGCAGCGGTATTCTCGCCTGGCTGGTGCGCGGTTGCCTGGCCTGGCAAGAGCAGGGGCTTGCCGTCCCGGAGTCGGTGCGCCTGGCAACGGACAGGTACCGCGATGAAGAGGATAAACTGCTGCTGTTCATCCAGGAATGTTGCATTGTGCAACCAGAGGCCTGGGTGCGGGCTGGAGCGTTGTTCAAGGCCTATCATGACTGGTACGAGGCCAACCAGTTTGGCGGCCGGGGCATGAATAGCAAACTCTTCGGCGATGAAATGAAAAAACGCTTCCAGCGCAAAGAGGTCATGAGAGGTCGCATCTACCAGGGGATTGGGCTACTGGCCAATGATCTTGACCAGGAGAGCCTCCCCTTCTCGGACGAAAAAATGATGGAGGATCATACAGGATCTATGGAGGATGAAGGGCGACCCTCCATAGGACATGAACCCTCATCAGGAGCCAATGGAACTATCGTCCAGCAAGCGAGCTATGGAGGGTATGGAGGGTTGCGCGAAGTTTTTGCTAAAAATGAAAAAATACTCCCCTCTATAGAGAGAAAACATGGAAATACCCTCCATACCCTCCATAGCTCGCTTGCTGTGAACACCTCTCAATTAGCACCAGAAGCCGAACTAGAGGGTATGGAGGATCGAACGGCACCCTCCATAGACACTCCATATCCACCAGGTGAGAGTGATGAGGGTATGCGCCTGTTGGAAGCATTGCGAAAGCGCGCTAGAGGCGTTACCAAGCTGTTATGGCAGGTGTCTGAAAGTGGCTTTCCTGATGGGTACTTACCACGCGATGAATTTTTTCAACGTGTGGAGGATTGTTTGACCAGTGGTGACCCCCGGCGGCGCACGGCCGTGATCGCAGCAATGAAAGAGAGGCTCGCATGAGGAATATGCTTTCTTGCCAGGACGGGACGTGTTTCCGTCCCGCTTTGGAAAAACGACTGGGTGAAACAAAAAAGAAGAAGGAGAAGCCTATGAATAGACGCAAGAACACCAGAACCAACACTATCCGACCGATGCTGCTCACCATTCCTCAGGTCGCCGAACTGCTCGGCCTTGGCCGAACCAAGGTGTACGAACTCATTGCGAAGGAGGGATTGTCCTCGGTCAAATTGCGACACGCTGCCTAAGCGAAGGGGTCGTCCCCTTCGCTTAGGCAGCGTGTCCTATACACGTGATTTAGCTACTTCTTCTGGTCAGATCGAGGACTTGAAGGTCCCCAGAGAGCGAGCGGGCCACTACCACACCTAGCTCTTTGATCGGTACAGCCGCTATGAACCCCAGGTGGCAGAGGGCTTGACCCAGATGTTTGTGTCGGGTA
>WNGK01008489.1_pt1 | contig 11376 bp, 11 predicted proteins | sample 5400601 | NCBI WGS metagenome assembly WNGK01 (sample SAMN13153376, study PRJNA577476) | soil metagenome | isolation source: 60 cm soil or saprolite under Garry oak tree replicate 1 | place: USA:California | collected 2016-06-15
CAAAGGTCCGATCAATTCCCACTGTTCATCGGTCAACAGCTTCTGCCGCTTCTTCATGACAGAAGCTCATCAACCCAACCGCCTCAAACGTAAGTATCTGACTTGAGGCAGAACCTATTTATGAAACACGCTCTAGTCAGATTGCATGAATATACACTTCGGTTTGAGAGACTGGGTTTCAGTAGGCGTGCTGCCCTGTGTAGGGCAATTCGTCCGCAGAGGAGGCAGCAACTCGTTACCTCTGGCGTTGAGCTGCTACCTCCTGGGCTGACAGCGAAGAAACTGGGATACGTGATTGATGTTGGCGCGAACAAGGGACAGTTTCTCGAATCGTTTCTTTCCATTCTTGATGCAGAAGAAGTTGACTGTTTTGAACCTAATCCCGAGGCGTGCGGCGAGATCCAGAAAGCGGTTCGCGCCTTTGGGTGGGAGGCCAAAGTACAAGTCCACAACCTCGCAGTCGGATCGGAACCGGGCAGCTTGGAGTTGAATGTCACCTCAAGTTCCGACTTCTCCTCGTTGTTGGAGCCGCTTTCCACCTTGGAAAGCCAATTCGGTGAATCGGCAAGCGTAGTCAAGCGCGTTCCCGTTGCAGTGAAGAGACTTGACGATTGCGCCAAATCCAAGCCCGTCGATCTTCTGAAGGTCGATGTACGGGGCTTTGAGCACCAAGTCATTGCGGGAGCAACGCAACTCCTCGTTCGAACTAAGGCAATCCTCATGGAGGTCTCATTCAACAGAGGAACATGGCTTTGAGCTCTACAACCTCTCCAACCCGTCGCGAGAGTCGGATTATCGAGCAGGGCAGGCTGACGCGGTCTTCCTTCACTCAAGCACGTCCTAGTAGCATCTGCAATGTCCTCATGACCTGCGGGCGCGCCGCCTCACTTCCCAACGGGTCGAAACTAATGATTGGTTATTACAATGGCTTTGCCAATTTCAATGATGCACAGAAAGTGTGCGAGCGGCTTCACGTGGCTAATTAACTCGCTCCGGAAAGATCGGCCACGAAGGGGGCTGAGAATTTCAGCCTGCGTGGTTCGAGATCAACAGTGCTGCAGAATGGCGTTGGAATGTCTGGAACGATCAGGAATTGACGCTGTCGATCATAAGCTCGATGGAGATTTTGCTCCGCATGAACACGTTCATCGCATGAGGGACTGTATGCTGTAGGTGCCTCTTGAGCCCTGAGAGCGGCCACTCTTAGCGTGGTTCTCAGAGATCCTACAATGGAGTCGGATATGGCGAATATCACAAGCATCGTTTACTATCCGATCGGGCTTGCTCTCTTTATCTTAGAGGGATGGTTGCTCTCACGCATTCTGCCCTTCCATGCGAAGGTGCATGCGGCTGAGCTTGAATCAAATCGACTGGTTCCCTTAGATGGCCTTCGCGGACTCCTTGCGTTAGGCGTCTTTTTCACGCATGTACTATCCTATTATTACTATCATGTATCGACTAAGTGGGACTTTCCGCCATGTAATTGGGGCGCGCAGCTCGCAGTGGCCCCTGTGTGTATGTTCTTCTACATCACAGGCTACCTCTTCTGGTCCAAGCTGCGAAAAACATCCATAGCGTCGATTGGTCGCTTTTGGCTTTCTCGAGTCGCTAGATTGATGCCAGTCTATCTCTTTGCCTGCGCCGTCGCATTCCTGTACGCTGCATCGATCAGCAACTTCGCCGTGAGGGTCCCAGCGAATGAGTTGACTGGTCAATTGATTTCGTGGATCGCGAACATCAGGATGATGGATCTGAACAATGTCACTGATTCCCACCTGTGGCTGGTTCAGGCATGGACACTCCGCCTCGAATGGATGTTCTATTTTTGTCTTCCATTTCTATGGCGTTTTGCTCGTCGCTTGCGGTATACATTGCTGCTGTTTTGTCTAGTTGGAGTGATCACAGGCATCGAACAGATAGCTGAAAAGGGTGCATCGGTCCATGACTTTGCGACGTTTGCTGTTGCTTTTCCTCATTTCTTCCTACATACATTCAGCTTGGGAATCCTGGTCGCGAGTCTACCTCTTGAAGGATTTTCGCGAATTGCCAGGAGTACGATCGCGACGATCGTCTCCCTGGTACTCATGGGCGCGATTCTCTTGATAGTGCCGCCGCGTTACGGCGTGCTCGAAACCTCCGTTCTTTCGATCCCGTTTACATGTATCTGTTTAGGAAATACCTGGTGGGGTCTACTTTCATCGAGAAGTATGAGGTTTTTGGGAAGGATCAGTTACAGCTTCTATCTTCTGCATCTGGTGTCATTCACAATCATGATGAACATGGCGCGGAATTATGGACATCTTGTCGACATGGGTCCCCTGACCTATTGGGCGCTTTCCTGCGCCATATGTACCGTGATTATCGTCATTAGCGCCTTTAGTTATCAGTGGCTTGAGTATCCGTTTCTCCATGTCGGTCAGATCAGGAACACTTTCGCCGTTAGGAAGCAGACGCGCTCAGCAAGGGACACAGCCGCCGCGGAAGTGGGTGTGAGTGGTCGCAAGCCAGCAACCCAAAACCCGGAAACTCCGCCTGTTGGAAATTGAGACGATGCGTCTGCATCTCCGCAAGACTGTGTCATCGGTGGGCTGTATTCCCCTTCGGATGGTTCGATTCGGAGCTACCGGACACGGCAATCTCCTTGAGCTTGGCCGCGAAGAAGCCGAGCACGCGCTCACTCGACCAACGCCGAGACGCGTATTCCTGTGCATTGCGCCCGTAAATGGCAAGATCGTCGGTCTTCAGTCTGTGAATGGCAGAAAGCAGTGCCTGAGGGTTCTCGGGTCCAACAATTAACCCGGCCTTGGACTCCTCAATCGTCTTCGCGACCTCGCTGTTCTTATTGACAGAGGCGATCACCGGACATCCCGCTGTTAGATAAGTGACAGTCTTTGAGGGGAAGACCATATCGGACACCGTCCTTTGCTGCGTTACAAGGCAGATGTCGCTAGCCTTCAGGAAGCCTCGAAACTCATTCGAATCGAGCAGCGGAAGGAATCTGAGGTTGCTGAGTTCCAGTTCCCTTGCACGCTGTTGGATCTTGGCGCGTACGGCTCCGTCACCGACGATCAGGAAGACAGTGGAGTCATCGCTTTGACTCAACGTAGCGGCATCTAGAATGACGCCCAGGCCCTGCTTGACTCCCATATTTCCACTATGGCTCACGATGAACTTGCCGTCGAGCGAGTACTTGGTTCGGAACGCGAGTCCTTCGTCGGAAGAAATGGTTGCCAGCGATTCGTCCGCCCGCGGCTCAAACAGAGCGGTACTTGCATCCGGTACGCCTTTTTCGATGATCCGACGCTGCATTCCGGTCGTAAGGGTGCTCACCAGGGCCGCGTTTCGATAAGCCAACCGCTCAACCTTGTACATTGCGGTCAAAATTGGCGTGGGGAGCATGCCAAGTTCTGCTGCGGCGTCGGGTTGAAGATCCTCGACATCGAAGACGTAAGGTATCCTCCATAAGCGGCTTAGAATGAATGCGTTGAGAGCCAACCCCAAGGGCGGCGATACCACCAGAAGGACATCGGGTCGGGCCTGAAAAAAAGCTCGCATCAGGGACGACGCAATAAAGCTTGCCTCATGTAAGACGCGTTTTGCCGAGGTTACTGAGCCGGGAATGTAGGCGTAGCTTCGGACGATGCGTACTCCATTACGAGACTCGCTGTGCAAGAGCTTGCCTCTGTAGGCGGGCGCGACTTTCCATTCCGGGTAATACGGGAATGTCGTGCAAATGGTGACGTCGTGGCCCAAGGACGCAAGATATTCGGCGCGGTACGTGGTGAATGCGCCAATGCCGGTCTCTTCCGGCCAGTAGTTGATTCCCAAGATCAAAATGCGCATCGATATCCTTGAAGAAATTTGATCACAGCTCACCTCATGCAACACAAAATGCCTGGAGTCGCCCTTCACGCAGCTTCGGAACGTAACCGAGCCGGATTTTGCTTAAATAGTTACAGCGGTTGGGAATCGCGGGCTTCAGTGGGCCAGGAGATAGACCCCGATACACACCAGAACCGCTGCGGTCCAGCGCCGTCGATCCACGTTTTCGCGCAGGAAGAACTTGCCTGCGACCGCGTTTGTAACCAGAGTCAGAGAAGCCGATGCGGGCGCCACCAGGCTCAGGTTCAGGTGATTGAGCGCGAACAGCAGTGAGAAAAACGCCAGCGCCAGGAAGCCCACGCCTGCAAAAAAGAGCGGGCACGTGACGACGGCGCGGATTGCACCTTTCATCCCCGAACGCGCGCGAATTTCGTCCAGGTCCCCGATGGATTTCATCGCTGCCGCGGTCAGCACTTCGCCCGCGGTGGAGGACAGCACGATGGCGGCAATCATCGCCGCGGCTGCCCAGGGGCCAGTCGAGCCGGGAGAGGAGGGAAGTGTCATCGCACGCGCTCCTTTTCCATCTCACTCATCTCGACAACTGGTGCTTGCGGGTGCTCCGTTAGCGATGGACCATGCGCCACGAATCCAACTCCAACCGTGATGAGCACGATGCCACTCCACCGCTCCAGGGAGATCGGCTCATGCAGCCAGAACTTCGAGAGCAGCGCGACGATGACGTTGCCAAATGCAGTTGCCGGGAGCACGAACGTAAGGTCGGCCCAGGAAAGCGCGGTCAGGTAGCTGGCAAAAAAGCCGATCAGCAGCGCAATTCCCGCAGCGATCCACGGTGTAAACACCGCTGCAACCAGCGATCCGGGATGAGCCAGGGAAATTGCGGGCAGGTGCGTCATGCCGCGCGAAAGGCAGGTGTCGCCAAGTGGCGCGCAGAGTGCGACGAGCCCGAGGACGAGGTACTGCCGCGCGGTGAGTCTCGGATGAGCCATGAAAGCGTGCGGTCCTTTTTCTCCCGTAAATGAAAAGAAGGGCGGACGCAGCGCGCCGCCCTTCGCAAAGTTCAGAACACTTACGCGCCGGCGCCCACAGCTGCCGGTGGATCAGCCTGGCGGCCACTGCGAGCCGCCTTGACCATCTTGTTACGTTGCGAGCGCAGCTTGAGGAAGGCCTTCGCTTCAACATACAATCGGGGCACATCGCGATTCACGATCGCCTTCCAGACCACGCGGAATGCCGCCTTGGGACGGAAGTAATACTCGTCGTAGAAACGGTGCACCATCTCCATGACGTAGTCAGTGGGCAGGCCGGGATACTCGATGTGCGCCATCTGGTGGCCGCCGTCGTCGCTCATCGACTGCGAGTTCACGATGAAACCATTCGCCTTGGCGAAGTCGTAGAACTCGGTGCCCGGGTAAGCGTGCGCAATTGACACCTGAATTGTTTCCACGTCAAGGCTCTTGGCGAAGTTGATGGTGTTGCGAATCGATTCCTTGGTCTCGCCGGGAAGGCCAAGAATGAAGTCGCCGTGAACCACCAGGCCGAGGTCGTTGCAATCCTTTGCAAAGGCGCGGGCACGTTCAACCGTGGCGCCCTTCTTGATGTTTTTGAGGATCTGCGGGTCACCCGATTCAAAGCCCACGATCAGCAGCCGGCAGCCCGCATCCTTCATGGCCTTCAGCGTGTCGCGGTCGGTGGTTACGCGCGAGGTGCAGCTCCAGGTAAGCCCCAGTGGCTTGAGCTTTTCGCACAATTCGATGGTGCGCACTTTCTGGATATTGAACGTATCGTCGTCAAAGAAGAACTCCTTCACCTCAGGGAAGTTCTCCTTCGCCCACTTGAGTTCGGCGGCCACATCGTCTGTGGAGCGCTTGCGCCATGCGTGCCCGCTCAGCGTCTGCGGCCAGAGGCAGAAGGTGCACTGCGCCGGGCAGCCGCGCGTGGAGTAAAGCGCGATGTAGGGATGCAGCAGGAAGGGCACGTTGTATCGTGTCACGTCCATGTCGCGCTTGTAGATCTTCGTGGCCCACGGCATCGCGTCCAGGTCTTCCACCTGCGGACGATCGGGATTGTGGACGATCTTGCCATCCTGCTTGTAGCTGATGCCGAGAATCTCATTCAGCGGCTTGCCCTGGGCGAACTCCACGACCGAGTAGTCGAACTCGCGGCGGCAGATAAAGTCGAGAGCGGAGCACTCGTTCAGAGCGCGGTCAGGGGAAGTGGTGACCGGCGGTCCCACGAACGCGACGCGGATGGAGGGATTCGCCGCCTTGATGGCCTCGGCCAGACGTTGGTCGCCTTCCCAGCCCACGGTCGATGTGAACAGGACGAGGAATTCGTAATCCTTGCAGATCCTGATCGTCTCTTCCGCCGAAACGTGGTGTGGCGGCGCATCGAGCAGGCGCGAGCCCTCCAGCATGCCGGCGGGGTAGGCCAACCAAACCGGGTACCAGTACGACTCAATCTCGCGCGTCGCCGGCCAGCGCGAGCTCGCGCCGCCGTCGAAGTTCTCGAACGAGGGGGGGTTCAGAAACAGTGTCTTCAGAGGCATAGGCATCCTTCCCATCTTAACATCGGGCTATTTTCAGCCGGTCGAACATGGCTAAGTTGTTTACTTTGTGTGCAATTCGTTCAGCCAGTCCTGCATGTGGCCCAAGGCGCGCAGCAATCCCAGGCGCGACTTGGCCAGATTCAGCTCGGACTCGAGCGCATCTTCGTATTTCTGGCGTTCATCGATGCGGGCCAACTGCTCCTGCGTGGGCGAGAGTTGCGGTGGGGCACCCGGGCCAACTCCCGCGCCGCTGCCGTTTTCGATCTGTGTCTGCACGGTCTTGAGGTCGTCGGCCGCAATCTGTTGTTTTAGACTCGCCACTTCCCTCTGTGCATCCAGCTCCCGAATCGACCCGTTCAAATCGGCAATCTGGATATCGTTTTGGCGATCCGCCTGCTCCGCCTCGACGGTGGCCCTCAGAGCTTCGGCTGCGGATTCGTGGCCCTTGGCGCGGTGAACCATGTCGATCAGCGGAATATTGATCGATATCCCTGAAGCGAAGTTGTTCGCCGGAAGGGCCGTCTTGAAATATTGATTTACGCTGTTGAGAATTGTCGTACTGCGGTTGTATTGCGCGAAGAAGGTCAGCTGCGGAAAATAGTTCGTCTCCTGGTCGCCTCTCGCGATCTGCTGTTTCGCGGTTGCGGCAAGGTGTGCGGCCAGGATGCCGGAAACCGTACTCGGCTTCTCGTCTCCATGCACCTGAGGAATCTCGGGAATGCTCGCATGGTCCGCGATAATCGAGCCGAGCGGCAGTCCCGTAAGCTCGGCGAGTTCCTTGGCGAGCGTGCCGGCGCGCCACTCCAGGCGCACGCGGTTCAGCTTCATATTGGCTGTGGTCAGCTTCGCCTGCAGCAGCGCGTGCAGCGGATCGACACCTGCTTCGGCCCGCTGCTGCTCGATGTCGACCAGCCGTAAAGAGAACTCCTCCTGCTTGCCCGCTGCGTCGAGTTCGCGATTCACCGTGTCGAGTTCGATATACGCGGCGCTTGCGTCGAGTGCCACCTGCTCCGTCGCATCCTTCAGGCGTGCCGACGCCGCGCGCAGTCCGCTGTGCGCCGCGTCAATGTAATGTTTTTGCGGAATGCTGAAAACCAGCGACTGAATGGTCGCGCTCCAAATCGACGGCGGCTGCCCTGTAAAGCCGACCTCCGGAAACACGGGGATTCCCGAGGTGAACAGCAGCGACGGAATTGCCACATCCTTGCTCTCGGACACCACAGCCCGCGCCTTCGTGACATCTGCCTGCGCAATTTTGACGGCGCTGCTGTTGCGTTGCGCAAGGTCGACCACGGTGGCCAAAGACACTTGCGCGGCCAGGCAGCCAGGCGCGGCAAGCAGCGCTGCTATTAGGAGCAGATGGAGCGCTGAATTTCGTGATGTGATTATCGATCTCAACAGTCGGTTTCCAGTCAGAATTTAAGTTCTTGTGCGGGCTTGTATCCATTAGCGAGTGCCAGTGCCTCGGCCCGTTCCTCGCGAGCCCCCGCGGTATCGCCCCTCTGCGCCTTCAATCGCGCCAACCAGAAATGCGCCACGAATATAGGTGCTTCCTCCGTGCCGGTGGGGCTGGCAAGATACATCTGCAACAGTCTTTGCGCCAGGTCGGGATCGCGATTGGCCTTCATCAGCACCGAGGCGCCGTTGAACAAGGCCACGCTCGCACGGCGGTCACGCTCTGCCGCGACCATGCCGCTTTGGATCGCATTTTCCATCTCCACCCAGCGCTTGTACTTTCGATAAAAGCTGGCCAGCCTCATCCACTGAAACGCCGGATGAGCGCTCACCGCGATCGCCTGCCGCAACTCCCGCTCGGCCGTCCCGAAATCGCGGTTTTCCTGCGCAATCGCTGCTCGCAGCTCGTGCGCTCGTGCTGCGTCAACGCGGTCCAGTTTGGCGGCGATGGTGGCAGCTTTGTCCGTGCCCCCTCCCACCACTCCTGGGGCCGCGCTGTAGAACTCACCCAGGTCCGCAAGAGCCTCCGCGTTGCGGGCATCCAGATCCACTGCGCGCTCAAATTCGGAACGCGCGTGCTTGGCCAGCCCATACGCCGTCACGAACGATGCCTTGTCTGCCATCTCGCCCAGTGCACGCCCAAGCCAGAGGTGTTCCATGGAGTTCTGATCGTCCAGGTTCACTGCCTGCTGGCATTCCCTCACCGCCGGTTCCCATTGTTCGAGTGTGAACAGAACGCGGCATTTGAGATTGTGCGCCTGCGCCGTTCCCGCCTCATTCTGCGGAAGGGACTGCAGCACCGAAAGCGCCTTGTCTGCCTGCCCGGCCTGCAAGGCTGAATTAGCCTCGGCGAGCCCATTGTGTGCCGCCTGAGCGGGCGTAAGCGCGGCCATGGCCAAGCTGAGCACTACCGTACCCAGCGGGAACGCTGAACGCTCTGTGATCTTACAAAACGATGGTGCTGACGTGCTCACCGCAGCACCTTGACAGGCAAGTCTTCCTGCAACGGCTGTCCGCTGGTCGCCCCGGTCGCTACCAAATCCCCCGCGTTCAATCCGGAGAGAATGGCCACCTGGTTGAGATTCATGCTTCCGTAGGTAACAGGAGTCCGGCGCAATTGATCGCCCACAACGCGAAACACAAACGCCTTGCCGTTTTCCACGTGCAGCGCCTCGCGCGGGATACTCAGCGCATTGGACTCACTGGAGGTGGTCACGGTCACGGTCACATTGGTGTCAGGAAGCAACTGCCCATCGTCGTCATCGATCTTGACGAGCACCTCGCCCACATTACGTGTGCCGTACGCGGTTACCGTGATGGGGACGCGCTCGATGTGCCCGTGCCACACTTTCCCGGGCTTCGCATCCCACTTGATCAGGATGGGTTGCCCTACTGCCAGCAATCCGATGTCAGGCTCATCGAAGTAGGCGCGCACCAGTTCCTTGTGAAGGTCCGCCATCAGCAATAGCAGCTTGCCTTCTTCCACAAAGTCGGTGGCCTTCACGTTCAGGTTGTAAATCGTTCCGGCGATCGGTGCGCGAACCGTGGTCTTCGATTCAATATCGCGCGCCGCGGCCAGGTTGGCTTCGGCATCACTGAGAGCCGCCTCGGCGCGAGCGACCTCCAACGGCGAGTAACGATTTTTGGCGGTGATTTGCGACGCGTCAAAAGCGGCATTGGCGGAGTCGAGACGTTGGCGGGCGGTGGCCACTTCGCTTGCAGAGGCAGAGCCGGTGGCGTTCAGCTTGGTCAGCGCGTCCAGGTCGCGCTGTGCCTGGTCGCGATCGAGGCGGGCTCGGGTCACCTCGGCGGCCGAGGCCTGTTGCTGCTCCAACGTGCCGTTGTGGGTTGCGACCTCAAGGGTAGCTTGCGCGCTTTTCAGGGCACTCTCCGCCGTCGCCACCCGTGCCCGTGCCTGAATGTCGTCCATCGACAGCAAGAGCTTGCCGGCCGGCACCTGGTCGCCCGCCTGAACATACACTGTCTTTATCGTGGTTGCCAGAGGGCTGTGAACCTCGACATTTTCCTCAGGCTCGACGCGGCCGTTGGTGCTCATGGTGCTCGCAAGCGGCTGCCGCGACACTTGCACGGCGCGCACCTGAAGCCGCTCCCGCGTGAGGGACCGTACCGACAAAAAAACCAGAACCAAAATTATGGCGGCGCCAAGCCATACCCAGCGCCAGTTAAGTTCCTTGCTCTCTTTGGCCATTCATGCAACCTGAGTCAGTATATCGGACGCGAATTGGACTTCGAGGTCGCATGAAAATCGGCCATGTGCCTGTTTTCTCCGATGGTTACCATTCTTTACAATGGATCCATGGCAATAGAGCGGCGCTATACCGACGATCACGCCAAGGCCGGCCTCGATTTCAACTTTCCCCTCATCGAAACCTGGCAAAACCAGTTTCCCGGCTACGAGATCCTGATCGACGACCCTGAACTCACCTCCGTATGCCCCAAGACCGGCCTCCCCGACTTTGGCGTGCTGAGCATCCGTTACATGCCCCGCGAGAAGTGCCTCGAGCTCAAATCGCTCAAGGAGTATCTCTTCTGTTACCGCAATCTCGGCATCTTCCAGGAAAACATCGTCAACCAGGTTCTCGAGGATGTTGTGAAAGCGACAGACCCAGTGTGGGCTGTCGTTAAAGGCGATTTCCGCCCCCGCGGTGGCATTGGCACTACCGTGGAAGCGCGCTGGCCTCGCCCGTAACCCTTGGAGAAACGTGGGATGGCGATTCAAGGCGCTTGGTTTCGAGCCTGCAGGGGCTATTGAGAGTGCAGGTTCCACCCCACCCGAGCAACCGTTTCATGGGTTAGCCTGATCCAAGTGGTTCCTGGACTCGGTTCTCCAGGCTTTGCCTGCGCGACTTCCGCTGTCTGAATGCGTCTGAACAGGCAAGAACCTCCGCGCCAACCGCGGATGGAGGAAAGATCGAATGAAGAAGTTGATTGCGTCTGTGTGCGTATGTCTTGCATTCACATGTTCTGCATTTGCCGCGTCCCGTGAAGATCTGCAGGACCGCATCGAAGCCGCCAAGGCGGTTCTGGACCAGGTCATGGCCGCTGGTGACCGCAGTATCCCCATGAACATCCTTGAACAGGCCACTTGTGTTGGCGTCGTGCCTGGGCTGATCAAGGGCGCCTTTGTCTTCGGCGCGCAATACGGACAGGGCGTGGTGACGTGCCGCACTGGCCACGGCTGGAGCGCACCCGTGTTCATCCGCATGGCCGGTGGTTCGTGGGGACTGCAGATCGGCGGCCAGTCCACTGACCTGGTGCTGGTGGCTGTAAATGAACATGGTTTCCAGGATCTGCTCAAGAACAAGTTCAAGATCGGGGGCGATGCCGCGGCCTCCGCCGGTCCGGTGGGCCGTAATGGACAGGCGGCAACCGACTGGAAGATGAACGCCGAGCTTCTCACTTACTCCCGCAGCAAGGGCCTGTTCGCGGGTATCGATCTGGACGGCACCGTGGTCAGTCAGAACAGGGAAGACACCGAGCTCTTTTACGGCCACGCCTATCCCTTCGATACC
>WNGK01007559.1_pt1 | contig 11373 bp, 7 predicted proteins | sample 5400601 | NCBI WGS metagenome assembly WNGK01 (sample SAMN13153376, study PRJNA577476) | soil metagenome | isolation source: 60 cm soil or saprolite under Garry oak tree replicate 1 | place: USA:California | collected 2016-06-15
AATCGCAGCTTCGACCACCTCTATGGCTTCTTTCCCGGCGCCGAGGGGATCGCGCAGGCAACGCCGGAGCAGAGAACACAGCTCGATCACGATGGCAGGCCGCTACCGCACCTGCCGCCGGTCTTCGACCACGGCAAGCCCGATCCCAAATTCCCGCGGGCCCTGCCCAACGGTCCATTCCGGATCACCGCGCCGCCCGCGAGCCGGCGAATGGACGAGGTCCTGCCGAGCCCGATCCACGCCTACTATCACCACATCGAGCAGATCAACGGCGGCAGGAACAACATGTTCGTGGCCATGTCGAACATCGGCGCCTGGGTGATGGGGCACTTCGACGGCTCGCAGATGAAGCTGTGGAAGTGGGCGCAGACGTACACGCTTGCCGACCACTTTTTCATGGCGGCGTTCGGCGGCTCGTACCTGAATCACCAGTGGCTGATCTGCGCCTGCACCCCCGCGCACGTCGATGCGCCCGCCAACGTGCGCCCCCAGCTCGAGGCGGACGGACGCCTGAAGAAGCGGCCGACTTCGCCGCGCTCCGTGCTGCAGGGACCTGTCGAGGTCTTCGACGGGCGCGTCACACCCGACGGCTATACGGTGAACACGTCGCAGCCAGCCTACCAGCCGAGCGGTATCGCGCCCGCCGAGGGCGGGAACCTCGACCTCGCCGATCCCGCCAAGCACCCGGTGCCGGCGCTGACGCTCAAGACGATCGGCGACACGCTCAACGCGAAGGGTATCTCGTGGGCATGGTACGCCGGCGCGTGGAGCGAGGCGATGGCAGACGGCCGGCGCGACCCGAAGGAGAAGCGCGCGGTGATCTACAACCGTGACGCGGGCAGCCCGATCTTCCAGCCCCATCACCATCCGTTCAACTACTACGCGCGCTTTGCGCCGGGCAGCGCTGACCGGGCGCGGCACCTGAAAGGCCTCCCCGACTTTGTCGCCGACATCGAGAGGGGCACGCTGCCCCAGGTCGCCTTCTACAAGCCCACGGGGCGCCTCAACCAGCACCCGAGCTACACCGACCTTGCGAGCGGCGACGAGCACATCGCGGATCTGCTCGAGCGGCTGAGCAAGAGTCCACAGTGGGCCAGGATGGCTGTGATCGTCACCTACGACGAGAACGGCGGTTACTGGGACCACGTGCCGCCGCCGTCGGGACCAGGCTGGGGCGACCGATGGGGTCCGGGATCGAGGGTCCCCGCGCTCATCGTCTCACCCTTCGCCAAGCGCGGCTTCGTCGACAAGACACCGTACGACACAACCTCGATCATCAAGTTCATCACGAAGCGCTTCGGCCTCGAGCCGCTCCCGGGCGTTCGCGCGAACGCCGGCGACCTCAGCAACGCATTCGACTTCTCGGGCGCGGGTCGGTCCTCTAAATGAGGTTCGCGGACGGGGTGGCAGCGAATTCGAGCCGTCGACCTCGGGCAGCTGGCACAAATGCTGGGAGAGCGCGTGCGGGTAAATACTTGCGCCCGCGACGGCAAGTCAGCCTCGAGGTGGGTGGCGAAGCGCCCAGAACGCCATGCAGCCGCCGAGGTAGGAGGCGATCGAGAGGAAGAAGGCGACACGGTAGCTGCCGGTGACGTCGTGGATCCATCCCGCCGTCCACGCTCCGACGGCCGAGCCGATGCCCGTGCCGATGGTGATCACGCCGAGAATGGCGCCCAGGTGGCGGCCGGGGAAGAGATCGGCCGTCTTGGCCGTGATGGCCGGCCCCCGCGCGCCCCACGTGAGGCCGAAGAAGCAGGCGTGGAGCCAGAGGAGCCAGCCCTGGTGCGGGCTCGAGATGAAGAGGGCGAAGATGACGCCGACGATGGAAATCGCGTAGGCGAGGATGGCCGAGAGCTCGCGTCCGATGTAGTCCGACATGGTCCCGGTGAGTATGGTGCCCGCGATGGCCAGGAAGCTGCCCAGGCCGAGCACAGTGGCCGCGTAGAGCTTGTCGAACCCCACGTCCACGGCGAAGGCAAGCTGATGGAGCGAGACGAAGAAGCTTCCCAGCCCCGTGCATAGGTAGACGATAGACAGCAGCCAGAAGTGGCGCGTGCGCATCGCGTCGCCGACCGTCCAGTCTCGATCCGAGGGCGCGGCGACCTCGGGAGGCTCCTGCGGGGACTCGGGCGCAGTCCTGGTGGCGGCGGCGGTCGGATCCGTCCCCCGGAAGAAGCCGGCGAGGGGCAGCACGAGGGCGACCATGAGTGCCGCCTGGGCCAGGTAGGCGCGGCGCCACCCGATGGCGGAGATCAGGAGCTGGGCGAGGGGAGCGGAGGCGGCGCGGCCGAAGCCGTTCGCCGACTGGACGATGGAGATGGCCATGCCCCGGCGGCGCACGAACCACTGGGAGAGCAGCGGCACGAAGACCACGAGGCCGAGACAGTTGGCTCCGATGGTCATCACGACGCCGTAGAGGACGATGATGTGCCAGAGCGCCCGAGCATAGGCGCTCCCCAGGAGACCGAGGGCGAGCAGGGTGCCCCCGAGGAGGACGAGGCGACGCGGACCGAGGCGGTCCACGAGCGCGCCGACGAGAGGCGCGCTGACTCCCGCCACGAGCTGCGAGGCCGAGTAGGCCAGCGAGACGTCGGAGCGACTCCAGCGAAAGTCCTCCAGGAAGGCCACGAGGAAGACCGCGTACGAGTGCATGAGCCCGGCGCTGATGGTGAAGGTCGCGAAGGCGCCGCCGAGCATGTAGGAGCTGCGCCCGCGGCTCTGCGGTCCAGACGGGGTCGGGCTCACGGTGGCGACATTCTAGCTGATGCGCTTGCGAGAGGGACGCAGGGTGTCTATCATGCGGTCCTCGATTCCCGGCGGCCCGCGACCCCGCGGCTCGCCCAGCCCAAGGAGACGCCGATGCCTCTCGATCCCCAGATGCAGAAGATCATGGACGCCACCCTCGCCCTCGGCCTGCCCCCCATCGAGCGCATGACGGTGGAGCAGGCACGCGAGAACATGCGGCAGCGCACCCCCGCCCTCGGCCCGGTCCAGGAGGTCAAGGTGGTGGAGGAGCACCACGTGCCGGTCGCGAACGGGACCATCGGCCTGCGGCTCTACCGACCGAGCGACACGCGTCCACTCCCCGCCCTCGTCTTCTATCACGGCGGGGGCTGGGTCATCGGCGACCTCTACACCCACGACGGCGTCTGCCGCGCCATCGCCAATGCCGCCGGCTGCGCGGTGGCGAGCGTCGACTACCGGCTCGCGCCCGAGCGCAAGTATCCCGCTCCCTTCGAGGATTCCTACGCGGCGCTGGTCTGGCTGGCGAGCCAGGCGTCCGCGCTGGGCATCGATGTCGCCCGCCTTGCCGTGGGTGGGGACAGCGCGGGCGGCAACCTGGCCGCGGCGGTGGCCCTCGCCGCCCGTGATCGCCGCGGCCCTCGGCTGGCCCTCCAGCTCCTGATCTATCCCGTCACCGCGCATGACTTCGACACGGCGTCGTATCGAGAGAACGGCGAAGGCTACATGCTCACTCGTGAGGGCATGAAGTGGTTCTGGAGCCACTACCTCGCGAAGCCCGAGGACGGCCGGCAGCCCTACGCCTCGCCGCTTCTCGCCAAGGATGTCAGCGGCCTCGCGCCCGCCCTCGTGATCACCGCGGAGTACGATCCGCTCCGCGACGAGGGCGAAGCGTACGCGAAGCGGCTGGCCGAGGCGGGCGTTCCCGTGACGGTCTCGCGCTATCCCGGGCTCGTCCACGGCTTCATCCGCATGATAAATGTGCTCGATCCTGCCAAGCGCGCGGTCGAGGAGGTCGCCGCCGCGCTCAGGAAGGCCTTCGCGTGACCCCGGGGAGGCCATGATCACTCGCGTTGCCCCTCGGGGGCTCCCCACCCTCCTCGCCCTCACATTGTGGCTGGCCGCGCCCGCCGCCGCTCAGCCGAGCGGGACCATGACGTGGGGCGTGCACGTGACGCTCGCCACGAAGTGGCTGGACCCGGCGGAGGTCGAGGCGGACATCACGCCCTTCATGATCCACTACGCGCTCCACGACGCGCTCGTCAAGCCGATGCCCGGCAATCTCAACACGCCGAGCCTCGCGGAGTCGTGGACCATGGCGAAGGACGGGCGCACCTGGGAGTTCGTCCTGCGCAAGAACACGCGCTTCCACAACGGCGATCCCGTCACCGCGGAGGACGTCAAGTTCTCCTTCGAGCGCTATCGAGGCGCCGCGGCCACCCTCTTCAAGGATCGAGTCCGCGAGGTGCAGGTGGTGGACCCGGGGCGCGTCCGCTTTCACCTCAAGGACCCGTGGCCGGACTTCATGACGTTCTACGGCACGAGCGCCTCAGGGGCGGGCTGGATCGTGCCCAAGAAGTACGTGGAGAAGGTCGGGGAGGATGGCTTCCGCAGGGCGCCCATCGGGGCCGGCCCCTACAAGTTCGTGAGCTTCCAGCCCGGCGTCGAGCTGGTCCTCGAGGCCTTCGACGGCTACTGGCGCAAGACGCCGAGCGTGAAGCGCCTGGTGTTGCGCAGCGTCCCCGATGAGGCGACGCGGGCGGCCGCCCTCAAGCGCGGCGACATCGACGTCACCTACCTCCTCAACGGTCCCATCGCGGCGGACGTCCGTCGCACGCCGGGGCTGACCCTGACGGCCATGCGCACGAACGGGGTGCTGTGGGTCGAGTTCCCCGAGCAATGGACCTCGGGCTCGCCGTGGGCGGACCGGCGCGTCAGGCTGGCCGCCAACCTCGCCATCGACCGCCAGGCCATCAACGAGGCGGAGGCCCTCGGCTACTCCGGACCCACCGGCAACATCGTGCCGCGCCATCAGGAGTTCGCCCTGGCCATCGAGCCGCATCCCTATGATCCCAAGCGCGCGAAGGCGCTGCTCGCCGAGGCGGGCTATGCGAACGGGTTCGACGCCGGCGACCTCACGCCGTTCCCGCCGTACAACGGGATGGGGGAGGCGATCGCCAACTACTTCGCCGCCGTGGGCATCCGCACGCGCCTGCGCACCATGGAGCGCGCGGCGCTGCTCTCCGCCTGGCGCGACCACAAGCTCCGCGGCGTCTTCGTCGGCGCCACCGGGTCGGCGGGGAATGCCTCCACGCGTCTCGAGGCCTTTGCCACCAGCAAGGGCGGGTTCACCTACGGCACGATCCCCGAGGTGGAGAGCCTCTTCGGCAGGCAGATCCAGGAGATGGATCGCAAGAAGCGCGAGGAGATGCTGCACCAGATCCAGCGCATCCTCGCCGACCGCGTCACCTTCGCGCCGATCTGGGAGAACGGATTCATCCGGGCCTTCGGGCCGCGCGTCGAAGAATCGGGACTGACGCTGATCCAGTCGTTCCCGTACTCCGCGCCGCTCGAGGACGTGCGGCTCAAGAAGCAGTAGCCGCCCTCGCCGTCATTTCACCCGCCATCGCCCTCCGGAGGACGTCATGCGCTATGGCTTCTACCTGCCGACTCGCGGGCCCGCGGCCACGTCCGAAGGGCTCACCGCCATCGTCCAGCGGGGCGAGGCCCTGGGATTTCACTCCGTGGTCGTGGCCGACCACATCGTGTTCCCCACGGTGATCCGCTCGAGCTATCCGTACACGGTGTCGGGCGAGTTTCCTGGAGAGGGAGACGCCCTCGAGCTGCTGCCCCTCATGGCTTTCGTGGCGGGGGTCACGAGCCGGCTCCGGATCGTCTCCAGCGTGATGATCGTGCCCTATCGCAACCCCGTGGTGACGGCGAAGATGCTCGCCACCATCGACGTCCTCTCGCGCGGGCGTGTCACCGTGGGCGTGGGCGTGGGCTGGCTGCGGGAGGAGTTCGAGGCGGTGGGCGCGGCGTCTTTCGAGCGGCGGGGCGCCGTCACCGACGAGTACGTGCGCATCTTCAAGACGCTGTGGACCAAGTCCCCCGCCAGCTACGCGGGCGAGTTCTACCAGTTCGACTCGCTGCGCTGCCTGCCCCAGCCGCTGCAGAAGCCGCACCCGCCCATCTGGATCGGCGGCCATAGCGCCGTCGCCCTGCGCCGGGTGGCGCGTCTCGGCGACGGCTGGCATCCGGTGGGCGCCAATCCCGCCGTCCCGCTGCGCCCGACCGAGCTCAGGGCCTCCCTCGACGAGCTGCGGAGGCTGACGGCGGCCGAGGGCCGGGACTTCTCACGACTCACCATCTCCTTCAAGGCGCCCGTCTACGATGCGTCGGCGGATGCCGCCACGCTGCCCGACGGCGGCCGGCGGCCATTCTCCGGATCACCGGCGCAGATCGGCGAAGACATCGCGGCCTACGGGGCGCTGGGCGTCAGCGAGCTGATCTTCGACTTTCGCAGCCCGACCGCCGCGGAAGTGATCGGACGGATGGAGCGCTTCGCGGGGGAGGTCCTCGCGCGCGTGACGTAGCGCCTCGGCTCTCTCTCAGCCAAAGTTGACCGCCGTGGTGTTGCCCCCGCTGATGAGGATGCCCACGCGCTCGTCGCGGCCCGGCGCATAGCCTCCCTCCAGCAGAGCGGCGAGACTGGCCGCTCCGCCGGGCTCGGCGACGATTCGCATGGAAGCCCAGAGGGCGTCCTGCGCGCTCCGGATGGCCGCATCGCTCACCAGGACGACGTCGTGGACATGAGCCTGAGCGATGGGAAACATCAGCTCCCCGACCCGACGGGGGGCGAGGGAGTCGGCCGCGATGCTGCCCGTCTCGGCGTCGACGGGGCGACCCGCCTGGCGCGCCGCGGTCAGCGTGGGCGCTCCGCGCGGCTCGACACCGATGATCTTGACCTTGCCCCTGTACCACGCCGCGATGCCCCCGATCAGCCCGCCTCCCCCGACGGCCACCAGAAGCGTATCGAGGGCCGGCGCCTGGGTGGCGAGCTCGAGACCGATCGTTCCCTGCCCGAGGAGTGTCTCGACCTGATCGAACGCGTGCACGGGCAGCGCGCCGGACTGCCGCACCCACGCCTCGCTGGCCGCGAGGGCATCGGCGTAGCGCTCGCCCCCTACCACGAGATCGGCGCCGTACTCGCGGATCCGCTGGATCTTCGCGGGCGACGACACGATCGGCACGAAGATCTTCGCGGTGACGCCGAGTCGCATCGCGGCGTAGGCGACGGCCGCCCCGTGATTGCCGCCCGAGGCGGCGACGACGCCGGCGGGAAGGACGCTTCGCATGAGCAGGTTGGCGAAGGCCCCCCGCGCCTTGAACGATCCGGAATGCTGGAGCAGCTCCAGCTTGAGGGTGAGGGGAAAGGGCGGCAGGCCGAAGTCCGCCCCGCTCACCTCGGCCACGGGGGTGAGGCGAACATGGCGCCGGATGACGGCATGGGTCGCCTCGATCTGCGCGCGCTCGATGGTGTCTGACATCGAGACGGAATGTTGACATACACTTAGGGATTTGGCAAATTGGCCAATATGCTTTCTCTGGATGTCGTCAAGGCCCTCGGCAACGAGCGCCGGCTGCAGATCCTCCACTGGCTGAAAGCGCCGAGATCGCACTTCCCCCGCCAGGTGGACGGGGATCTCGTGCGCGACGGCGTGTGCGGCGTGCTCATCGCCGACAAGCTCGGCATCAGCCAGCCCACGGCCAGCGAGCATCTCAAGATCCTCTCGCGGGCCGGGCTCGTGCGCGGCAAGCGCATCAAGCAATGGACCTTCTACCGCCGGGACGAGCGGCGGATCGCCGAGGTGAAGCGGGAGCTTCGCTCCGCCTGGTGAGCTGCGGGAGATCCTACCGGGGCGCGGAGGCCGTGAGCTGGCCCAGCTCGTAGGCCGTGACCGTGCTTCCCTGGGGCCGCCGCGAGAGCGAGATGATCCTGCCTCCCGCGGGCACGACCGTGAAGGCCCGCGGGGCGCCGCCGGCCAGCCTCACGCGCGTGAGGGCGCGGGAGGAGAGGTCGACCAGGAGGACGGCGCCCTCCGGGCTCAGCAAGGCCAGGCGGCCATCCGGGCCGATCTGGAGATTACGTCCCCAGAAGGACAGCGAGCCCGCGGGCTCCACGGCGCCGCTCGAGGGGGTGACTCGCCAGAGCAGCGTCGTCCCGCGCTGCACGGACCAGCAGAGGACGGTCGACTGGTCTATCGGCGTGGCCAGGCAGGAGAGGGGCCCTCGCGAGGCCGCGAGCCGTCGCGGTCCCTCGGGCGAAAGGCGCCAGAGCTCCCACTGTGTCGGGGGCAGGGGAAGGAAGGCGAGCCAGGGTCCGGTGAGGCCAAGCATGCCGCGCGTCGACGCCCCCGGCACGCTGATCGTCGACACGACCGCGGCGTCGCTGCCGGGAGCATAGGCGACGCTGCCCGGAGGCTGCACGGCGCCGTGGGAGCGCGGCAGCGGCCACCGGCGGGTCGCGATGGCGTCCTCCCCGACCCGGCCCGAGAGTCCTATCGCGTGGCTCCACTGCCTGTCGACTCCGGCCACGGCCCACGTGCCCGCGGAGGCATCGACGGACAGGCGAGGGTTGGCGACCGGCGGCAGGACGACACGCCAGGGTGAGCTCGAGGGCTCGGTCACGTCCAGGATCTTGAGCTCGGCGGTCTTCGAGGTCGAAACGAGGATCAGCGCGCGCCCCTCGTCGAGGAATCCAAGATCGTCGCCCTCGATCGGTCGCGAGCCGCCCGAGAAGTCTCCCACGAGCATCGGCGCGCGGGCAGGCGCCTGATCGTCCGTGTCGTCGTCTTCCTCACGACCCGCCCAGGCCTGCAAGGCGAACCGCGAGCCCGACGGGGAGACGCGAAGCCCGGTGGCGATCTTGTCGAGATGGATCTGGCTGCCGGTGACGGCCTCGCGTGCCTCGCTCGTGAGCGATCGATTGGACACGCGGAGCGGGTCGCGGACGAAGCGATCGGCGAACCAGGTGGAGCCGACGAGGATCGGGAGGACGCCGAGAATCGCCAGCGTTGCCGCGCCCGCCCGCGCGCGCGGGAGCCGAACCAGGAGAAGCGCCGCCGCGCAGCCCCAGAGCGCGAGGGTGGCGCTCGGCATGGCCCGGGCCGCGTCGTGGAGGCGGGCGGCCACCGGCCCGGGCAGGGCGCTCACGACCACGGCGAGCCACGCGAGCAGGCCAAGGCCGCCCAGAGCCCCGGCCGTGAGCCCGATGCCGACGCGGCGGCTCTCCGGCGCCTCGCGGGCGCGGGCCACTCCCAGCAAGAGGGCGCACACCCCGAGGATCCCGATCGCGAGCCACGCCAGCCCGATCTCGCTGCGTTGCGCGCTCGGTCCGTAGGCCGGGGCCCAGGCGGCCCATCCGGACTGGTCGATCAGACCCGCGAACCAGAGACCGGCTTGAGCGCTGGCCGTGACTCCCAGCGCGACGAGGGCGGCCGGGTTCTGGCGAAAGGCGGCGATCAGGCCGGGAAGCATGAGGGTGGCGACGTGGGCGGAGAACACCGTGACCGCGAGGAGGCACGCGCTGAGGGCGCTCGCGATGAAGCCGTGATGCACGGATCCTCGACGGCCCCGGGTAAGGCGCGCGTCCACGCGGTCGAGGGCGGCCTGCACGCGCCCGACGTCCTCTTCGCGGAGCGGAAGGGAGTGCGTGGTCCCGTCTCGCTCGATGGCCACGAGGGCGAGCGTCCCGCCCGCCCCGGCTGTGGCCACGCGAAGACTGATCAGCTCGCTGTACCGGAGGACACGCGCGGACGCCGCGGCTTCGCGAACGGCGGCGGGCTCGTGTGGCGTCTCCGGAGGGACCCCGTCGAGCCACTCGATGCGCTCGGGACCCAGGATCACGAACCGGTCCGGAACACGGCCGGCGACCACGACGGGCGCGGCGAGGGGAGGCGACGGGATGCCCGCGGCCGCCTCGATGGCCTGGATACGCCGGGCGAGGCTCGGGTGGCTCGCCGTGCGTTCCATCTCGAGCGGCCAGCGGCGGGGCAGCCGCGTCAGCGCGTGGAGCTTGGTCAGCGCGCGCGCGAGGGCGGGGCCGTCGCCGCAGAGCTCGACGGCGCGCCGGTCGCTCTCGGCCTCGTGCGCCTGGTGCCGCGATATGCGCACGGACAGGGTCAGCCAGATCAGGAAGAACCAGATGCCGGGAATCCAGCTCTGCAGCCCGAGGTCGATGGAATGAATGACCACGGGCGCCGCCACCACGCCGACGAGCACGATGAGCCACTGCGCGAGCAGCATGAAGAGGCAGCGGCGGCGGTCGTAATGCTCGAGGTGGGCGACCTCGTGGGCGAAGATGGCCGCGATCTCGTCCCGGTCGAAGAGATCGAGGAGGGTGTCGCTCATGAGGACGGCCGAGCCGCGCACGGAGGGCAAGGCGAGCGCGCTCACCCAGCGACCCCCGCGCGGTCCCGCGTGGTAGAGGCCGGGAGCCTTGGCGCGGGAGCGCGCGAGAATCTCCTCGAACGCGGGCTGCAGATCGGATGGATCGAGCCGACGCGCGCCGATGAGGGCGCGGAAGATCGCCGCGAACCAGAGGCTCCAGGCGAACAGGACTGCGGCCAGCGCGGCGATGGTGAGCCAGGAGCCTCCGGCCCATTCCACGATGGAGGGCGCGGCGGCCACGAGTGTCCAGAAGCCGCCCGAGGCAATGCCGAGGCGCAGCGCCCAGGCGAGATACGAGGGGAGTCTCCAGCTCTCGTCGAAGAGCGCGCGGCGCGAGGCGAACGACCCCGTGAGCAGGGCGAGGAGCCCGGGAGCCAGCATCCAGAGCGCACCGCCGGGCAGGAAGAGCTGCCCCGCCCAGCAGATGCCGGCGGCCTGGGCGAGTCTGGTCCGTCGGGCCATGAGGCGCTCGGGGAGGGCGGGATCGTCGCGAAGGGGGATGAGCCGGCGGCCCGTCCACCATGCGGCGATCCCGGGAAGGAGGACGACGGCAAAGGCGACGGCGCTCGAGCCCATGGGTCATCGTAGCAAGGCAATCCGCCGCGGCCGATGCGCTATCTGCCCGGTTTGGAAATCCGCGATTTGCCTCCGCGGAATCACCCCGGGCGCTACCTTGGGCCTTCTCGACAGGGCCCTCCAGGAGAAGAGCAAGGGCCGGATGAAGATCGAGCTCCACATCGACAACTCACTCGCCGAGGGCGCGCACCTCGAGGGTTGAGCCCCCTGCGGGTCACCCCTTCAGAGCTCAGTCGATCATCAGGACCGCGGTGGCTTCGACGTCGGAGGTCTTGATGTCGACGAGCGCGCGATTGGCCTCCGACAGCGGGTAGCGGGTCACGCGAGGGCGGATGGGGATGGCGGCCGCCTCGGCGAGCAACGCGTCGCCATCGGCACGCGTGTTGGCGGTGACGCTGCAGAGCGTCTTCTCCCAGAAGAGGTGCGGCTCGTAGGCCATGGCGGGCACGTCCGTCATGTGGATGCCCGCCAGCGCGACGGTGCCGCCCTTGTCGACGGCGCGCAGGGCGAAGGGGACGAGGCTGCCCACCGGAGCGAACACGATGGCGCCGTCGAGCGCAGCGGGGAGGGTATCGCCCGGCGCGCCCGCCCACGCCGCGCCGA